>Ga0247669_1000815_pt1 | contig 11032 bp, 7 predicted proteins | sample CNK10_metaG_FD_182734 | JGI IMG/M metagenome (GOLD analysis project Ga0247669, IMG submission 182734) | Soil microbial communities from Purdue University Martell Research Forest, Indiana, United States - CNK10 | ecosystem: Environmental > Terrestrial > Soil > Temperate forest > Bulk soil | place...
GATGGCATGGCTCTTTTCGAACCTGGAAACCACCTCACGAACATATCCGTTTATGGAAGCGACCAAGCCGTTGACGTCACCGGCGCGGGCGACACCGTTCTTGCCGCCTACACGATTGCGCTTGCCTGCGGCGCTTCTCCTCTCGAAGCCGCGCACATTGCCAATATCGCAGGCGGTCTCGTGGTCATGAAACGTGGTACGGCTACCGTCAGCCGCGATGAACTGCTCACCGCCATTCGCCAGCAAGCCGGCGGGGCTGCCTCCTGACTCATGCGCCACGCCGCATCCAAGATCATTTCCCGCGAGAGGCTCCGAGATAAATTGGCGGAGCATAAAGAGCACGGGCAGCGCATCGTTTTTGCCAATGGTTGTTTCGATACGCTCCACGTCGGCCATGTCCGCTATCTGGAAGGCGCGCGCCGCGAAGGGGACATCCTCGTCGTGGGCGTCAATGCGGATTCGAGCGTGTGCGCTCTGAAAGGCCCCGGTCGTCCCATCCTCACTGAAAACGCCCGAGCTCTCCTCGTTGCCGCCCTTCGAGCTGTCGATTACGTCGTGCTGTTTAGCGAGCCGAGCGTTGAGTCTCTGCTCGAAGACCTTCGCCCACACGTTCATGCTAAGGGAACTGACTACACGTTGGAAACTGTGCCGGAACGCACCACCGCCGCGCGACTAGGCATCCTGGTTGCCATCGTCGGCGATCCAAAAGATCACTCCACGCGCGATCTCCTCGAATCCGTGCGCAAGGCCCCGCATGCCTGAGCCGCGCTTCCTGGTTGTGCGCCTGGGTTCGCTTGGCGATATCGTGCATACCTTTCCTGCGGTTTCCGCGCTGCGGGAAACTTTTCCAAGCGCAGAAATTGTCTGGCTTACACATCCGCGCTGGAAGCTACTGGTCGAGAGCAGCGGCTTGGCTTCGCAAGTGTGGGCTGCAGAGACGCGATCGATTCCTTCGCTTCGCAAGACCATCGAAGCACTGCGCCGCGAGCGCTGGGACGCAGCAATCGACTATCAAGGGCTATGGAAATCCGCGGCTTTGCCTTTTTTTGGCGGCGTCAAACGAAGAATTGGTTTTTCCTCGGAAACAATTCGGGAGTTCGGAGTGCCCGTTCTCTACACGGAACGCGTGCCCTGCTCCGCAACGCACATTGCCGACCAGAACGGAGAGTTATCCCTGCGGGCTGGAGCGCGCAACCCCGTCGCGCCTTTTACCTTGCGCGTGCCACAAGTCGATGACTGCGGAATTCGCGATTACCTGCAACAACTCGGCCTCGATCGCTACATCGTCCTAAGTCCTGGCGGCGGCTGGCGCTCGAAGTGCTGGCCGCCCGAACGCTTTGGTCAACTAAGTCAGTTGATCCGAGACTCTCTCGGCTTCCGTTGCGTCGTGAATTATGGTCCCGGCGAAGACGATCTCGCTCTTGCCGTTCGCGAATGTAGCGGTGGCGCCGACCCTGTTCCTTACAACGGTCCGCTCGGCCCATTGATGGCTTTGCTCCGCAACGCGGCAGGCATCGTCGGCGGCGACACAGGGCCGCTCCATCTCGCGATTGCTCTTGGCACTCCCGCCGTGGCTATCTTCGGTCCTACGGATCCTGCAAGAAACGGCCCCTATCGCACAGGCGACATCGTTTTGCGCGCAGCCAACGTCGTCACCACGCACAGCCGCAGCGATCAGATACACCCTTCGTTGCTACAAATCCAGGTGGACGAAGTCTTTGACGCGCTTCGGCGACGCCTCGGAGTCCCTGCATGAATTCCGCCGGCGCTTTTTTTTCTCGCTGGCGTGTGCGCCTCAGCTATCCATGTGCCATTCTCGTTTTGTGGTTCGCACACCCGACTCCTCGCAGTATTCTCTGGGGAACTCCCATCGGTCTGCTCGGATTATTCATTCGCGCCCGCGCCGCAGGCCATCTTCACAAGCAGGAAGTCCTCACGGTTACCGGTCCCTATGCCTACGCGCGCAATCCGCTCTATTTCGGCAGCGCCATCCTTACGATTGCGGCGGCCATCGCCACGCACTCCTGGATATCTGCCCTGATTCTTTGCGCTTACTTTGCGTTGTTCTATTCCATCGTAATGCGACGCGAAGAGTCGGAGCTTCGACAGCATCACGGCGCCGCGTTTGACGAATATGCCCGCGCAGTTCCTTTGTTTTTTCCGCGGCTCACTGCCGCGAAGCTCTCTTTCGCGAGCGCGGGATCCTTTTCCTTTGCGCAATATAAGAAAAACCACGAGTATCGGGCAGCCGTCGGTTTTGTGCTATTGCTTGTCGCCTTGCTTTTGATATGGTGGTCGCGCCTGCGCTGACGACGTTTTCGTGGCCGGCTCCGGGCATGCCACAAAGCAGCTAATCTCCAACCGCTTTCCGTCCGTCAGCACGTGCACCGCTCCGTCGTGATCCGTCCGCAGAATTCTGACCCCAGCAGCCGTAAGACGCGCGAGCAACTCCGGGTTGGGATGCCCGTATGGATTGTCTTCTCCCGCGCTGATCACCGCGACACGCGGGCGTACCGCGGCCAGAAATTCAGGCGTCGTCGAATTCTTGCTGCCGTGATGACCAACCTTGAGCACATCCGCGCGAAGCGCGGTTTCGTCGTTATCCGACACGATGGTGCTCTCTGCCTGCTTCTCCGCGTCTCCGGGTAGCATCATCCCACGCTCTCCATACTCCAAATGAAGCACCAGGGAATCATTATTCTTTGCTGAAGTGCCAACCGCCTGCGGCGAGATTTCCGGCCAGAGAAGTTGTGCCTCGACGCCATCCCACGAAAAAGCTTTTCCGCGAAGTTCATGAACGACGGGAATTTTCTTCTCACGGGCCAGATTTTCCAGCTTCGCAAGCGCCCCCGATTCAACCTCCCGCCCTATCCACAGCGTCCCAACCCGGAAATTTTCCAGGATTGCAGCCAATCCGCCGATGTGGTCCTGATGGGCATGCGTTAGAGCCACAACATCCAGTTTCTGAAAACCGCGCGACCATAAGTATGGCGACACGGCTTCTTCACCGGGGTCGATTCCATTCTGTTGTTCATGCCCTGCGAACCCGATGAAGCCTCCGCCTCCATCCATCAATAGCGTTCTCCCATGCGGCGACACGACAAACAGAGAGTCTCCCTGTCCGACATCCAAAACCGTCAATTCCAGTTTTCCCGCCGACCATCGCGGCGAAAACGGGAACATCCCAATTGTGAGAGCGCTCAATCCCAACACCCCGGCCGCGCTTCGCGAGGGCCATCTGCTCCACGAATTGGAACTGCGCGCCGCCACGGCAAGAAGCACGCAAGCCGTTAGAAACGTGACTATCAGCCAAATAGGCGGCCCCGGTATCCCGTAACTCCATCTCGGAAACTGCGCGAACCACCGGACAACGTGGAGCAACAGCGTCGTCACCCATGCCAATGGAGCGGCCAATACTTTTCCCACACCAGGTAAAAAAAGTCCGCTGCCGAGCGTCAGAAATCCCAGTGGCACCACAATCCCCGTGATCGGAACCGCTGCCAGATTAACCAGAGGAGCGCTTAGCGTTACGCGATGAAAGTCTCGCGCCATCAGAGGCAGCATCCCGATTTGCAACGCCAATGTAATTACCAACAGTTCGCATAGGCGAAGCGAAGCCGCGATTCCACGCGCCAGCATGTCTCCGGTGTAGTTCGCCACGGGTCTAGGTACACGCAAGGAAATCCAACGCGTGGTGGCGCGCAGGTCGATCCGAAATTGGGCCGCTCGAGGCTCGTGCGCCGCATCGCGTGTAACGTCGCGCCATCCGCGCAACGCCTTCACATACGGCTGAAGATTTTTCTCCAACCAGGGCGCAGCAAGGCCAGCGATGCAGCCTATAGCCAAGAATGTCAGTTGAAAGCTCGAATCCCGAACGGCCAGGGGTTTTGCAATCAGCAAAATCAGCGCCGCCATCCCCGCGGAGTTCAGTAAATCCAACCGCCGGAAAAACAATCCGCCTATCACCACGAGTGCCGTCATCAATGCCGCGCGGAGCACCGGTGGCCTCTGTTCCACCACGGCCACATACGCTAACAGCACCGTCAGCGTCGTGAGTGCCGTCCAAAACGGAGTCAACCTCAACACGCGCCCAATCCAAAACAGAAACACCGCCAGCGCGCCGACGTGTAATCCCGCCACCACCAGCACATGAAACACACCTGTCTTTTGAAAATCAGTCGACTCCGCTCGCTCCACGAAGCTACGGTCACCCAAGAGCATCGCGCGCAAAACTCCGTCGACTTGCGGCCTGTTCGAGAAAAGCGTGTCGATCTCATCGCGCAGTCTTCGTCGAACATGCGCCAGGAGTGTGGCGGCTGTTGTCCGAGAAACCATGGTGCGTTCCATCAGCTCCGGAGCTCGCAGCGTCGCAACCAGCTCAATGTTCTGCTGCTCAAGGTACGCGCGGCGGTCAAACGCGCCTTCGTCTCTATAAATCTGCGGCAGCTTGGCTTCTGTCGTGACGACGAGCTCGTCTCCCGCATGAACGTCTGGCGCCGCTAGCTGGTCAGGTGACACTCCAAAACTGATTCGCATTCCTCCTAGCGCGGGCACCAACGAGCCTTCATACTCCACTCCCGTCAATTCGATTTCGTAGCCGTAGCCCCAAGGCAATCGCGCAGGTTCGTCCCGCAAGCGTCCATGCCACGGCAACGGCGTTTTCAAATTCACGCGCCCTGCCTCAACAAGCGACAGCACGTAGTTCGCCGTCCGGGGCTGATTGGCGAGGCCCGCGCCCAACACAGCTAAAATTAGCCAGCTCAACGCGGAGAGAACGACAGCAGGGAAGAGAAGCCCAATTCTGACCAAGACAATTCCGCTGCCGATAAGGAACGCCACGGAAGCAAAACCACCTAGGAGAAAAGCGTGCGAGAAATCTCGATGTGCAAACCACGGCGTTTGGCCGAGCACAACGCCGCAGGCAAATAACGCGGCGATCGCGACGGCCGGCAGCCTCATGGGACTCTTCTCAACCTCACCAGCGTTTCGATGTGGTACGTCTGTGGAAACAGATCGAACAAGTGCATCTCGCTCAACTCGTACCGCGCGCTCGGCCCCGAAATGTCTTTAGGTTTCCTCGGCGAAGAAGTCAGAACCGCCAAGTCTCTAGCCAGAGTGGATGGATCGCAGGAGAGGTATACAATTTCCGCTGCTCCAAGCTCCGCAAGGCTCGCCGCCGTCTCCGCTCCCAATCCCGCACGCGGCGGATCCAGTACGACGAACTCCGGCCGCTCTTTCGTCTTCTTGAGAAAATCCTCCGCATGTTCGTTGTGCGTGGTCACTGATACTCCCGCGGCCTCCGCGTTGGCATAGAGATCGCGCGTAGCTGCAAGATTTGCGTCGACACACACAACTTTCTCAAAGGTCCGCGCCAGCGCCAGCGTAAAAAATCCGACGCCCGCGTACATATCGAGCGCCAACCGCCCTTTCGCGCCCGCCGTCACCGTATTCAGCAAATCTCCGATTAGAAATCTGTTCACCTGAAAAAATGACAAGTGGCTCACGCGAAACTTGAACCCGCCCGCTTCGTGTTCCAAATATCCCGGACCTGTCAGCTCGAACTTGTCCTTTTTCTGGTCCAACAGAAGCAAACTCTCTACTTGCGGCATCGCCTCTCGCAACACCGCAGCAAGTTCCGATGCAGGTTGTGGAAATCGCTCAAAGGCCACGTTCAAAGCAATCTTCTCGTCCGCCGAATCGGCAAACGCCTCGATCTCGAGAATCCCGGCGGGCAAAGCTCCCGACCTCGCCATCTCTTGCAATCGCCCAAACGTCTGTGCCAATCGCGGTGAAAGCACTGAGCATTCGTCGATGGGCACAATAATCGAGCTCTCCGGCAAAAAGTACCCCAGCGCCCGCGGCATCCCGCTACGGACCGCCCACTGTGCGCGATTTCTGTAACCGTAGGGCTCAGCTGTGTGCTCCTGAATCGCTCCATCCCAGGAAATTCCGCCCAGTCGAGAAAGCGTCTCTCGCAAGATCTCTTTCTTCAGCCGAACCTGTTCAGTGGCAGCGATGTGTTGGTAGTGGCAGCCGCCGCATGTCTGAAAATGCGGGCAGGGTGCTGCAATCCGCTCCTTTGACGCCGACGTCACCTCCAGCAATTTCGCCCAAATCACTTTCTTCTTTTTCGAACTCTCCGACGCCCGCACCACTTCTCCCGGCAGAACGAACGGCACAAAGACCGTATTCCCGTCGGCGTGTGCCAGCCCGTCGCCGCCATATACAAGCTTCTCAATCGATAATCGTAACTCGTCAGACATATCTGCGATGCCCCATTCTGCGATTTTTCGCGTGGAAAGAAAAGATAATTGCTTCCGGAAAGTGTGACTCAGGAAAAGTAGTACAAGCTCAGCCGCGGCAGGCCAAACTCTTCGAGCAGCCTCTTCTGCAGGTATTGTTTTTCGACCAGCGCGAGCTGCTCCGCCTTCATCTTGCGCCGGTATGCGGCAAGCTGTCCGTCCATCTCGCGCCGGATCTTCAACATTGTTTCTTCGCTCGCATGGCTCGTCAACGTGGCCTGGAGCTTCTCATCCAGAACCGTTAGCCGCCTCTCTAGATCTTCCAAGTCCAGAGTGCCTGGCGTCTCGAGCAGAATCCTCATGGCGTCCAGAGACTTCAAGATCTCCCGCAAGCGCTCAACCAGGCTCGCACTCGCCGATTCCGTGCCGTTCGCGACCGCCAAAATCCGCGCAACATTCTTTGCGAAGTAAACCTGCAACTCCTCTCGCGAGAATGGTTCTTTCGCCCCGGCGTGTCCATTCTTGGGCGCACTCCCCGCGGCAGCCTCCAACTGTTCCTCCGCCACTTCCAAGACCGCGTCCGTGCAGTACGCCAGGCTCTTCAACGGCTTGCCAGCGCCACGTCGCGATCGCCGATAACTCTCAAAAGCTTTGTCGATCCCCTTTAACACCGCTTCCAGAGGCACGCCCGCTTTCTGCCATGTTTCCATGATCGCCCAGTCCAGGGGCGACACCAGCAAATGCGCCCCGCGCTTCTTCCAGAAATAGTTTTCAATTTCCGTGAAGTAGTTGAAGTAGTTCCAACTGTCCATGTGAATTGCCTGGGCGAAGCGGAGGACTCGAATCCGGCGTGCCTCAAGGGCGCATCGCCCCTCAGCGTTTAACTCTATGCTTTCTTCGCTGAGACCGGGGCAGGCTTTGCAGCGCTTGCTTCGTGCGGCGCCGCTTTTCCCGTTTCGGCCGGTTGATTCTTCTCCCAAATCAATCGTAAACCCGTCAAGGTCAAAAATTCATCCGTCTCCTGAATCTGCTTCGATCCCTTGGCTACCAATCTCGCCTGCCCGCCCGTCGCCACCGCTTTCACATTGCCGCCGAGCTCCGCTTTCATCCTTGTCAGCATCCCGTCCACCATGTCCACCGCGCCATAGTAAAGCCCCGCCTGCATGTGCGTGACGGTATTCGTGCCGATGACTTTGCCCGGGTCTTTTATCTCCACGCGCGGCAATCTCGCCGCCCTGGCAAACAAAGCTTCTGATGCAATCCCCAGCCCCGGCGCAATCACTCCGCCCAGATACTCTCCGCGCGCGGAAATCGCATCAAAGGTGATCGCCGTCCCGAAGTCCACTACGATGCACGGTCCGCCGTATTTGTGGAACGCCGCAACTCCGTTCACGATCCGATCCGCGCCCACCTCGAGCGGATTATCAACCAAAACCGCCATCCCCGTTTTCACGCCTGCTTCTACGAACAGCGCTTTCTGCCCAAAATAAATCCGTGACATCTCCCCCAGCGTCCAATTCACCGGCGGCACAACCGAGCTGATAATCACCCCTCCAATCGCGTCGCGATCCAACCCTGCGAGCGTAAACAGATTCCGCGTGAGCACGCCGTACTCGTCGATGGTTTGCTGCCTTGCCGTCGTTAACCGCCAGTTGGCAATCAACTCTTCCCCGCGGAAAACACCCAGCACCGTATTCGAATTCCCGACATCGATCGTCAGCAGCATCTACCGCGCCTCCGCCACGTCCCCGGAAATCACCGTCACCAACTGCCCGTCATCGCGATTTACCTGCAGCAGTCCTTCGGGGCCGAGCCCTGCCGTCGTGCCCGCAAAACTCTCCGTGCCGTTTGTCACCCTCACGCGTTTCCCGCGTGCGTAACTCGAGACCGCCTCGAATTTCCGCGTCACGCCTGCCGGCCCTTCCCGCAAAAAGCGATTGTAGTCGTTCTCAAACTCGCGCAGCAGCCGCACGAGGAGTTCCAGCCGCGAAACCTGCTTTCCCGTTTCCAGGCGGAGTGAAGTCGCCGTAGCACCCAAATCTCCGGGAAATTTCTCCTGGTTCACATTCAATCCGATTCCCACGATCACAAATCGCACCAGCGACGGCTCCGCGTGCATCTCCGTAAGGATTCCGCCCACCTTCTTCCCGCGAATCAGCAAATCATTTGGCCACTTGAGGTCCGTCGCCAGCCCCGTTTGAGCTTCGATAGCTGCGCGCGCGGAAAGTCCCGCCATCATCGTTAGTAGCGGGGCCTGCACCGGGGCCAGCCGCGGCCGCAAAAGCAGCGTCACATAAATTCCCGCCGCGCGATCCGATTGCCATGTGCGTCCCGCGCGGCCTTTGCCGGCCGTCTGTTCTTCTGCCAGAACCACCGCGCCTTCCGGCTCGCCGGCGTGTCCCAATTCCAGCGCCACGCGGTTCGTCGAATCCGTCTTGAAAAAATGATAGATGTGCTTTCCGAAAAGGCTGCCCTTCAACCTTTGCCGCAGCATGTCTGGCGTTAAAATGTCCGGCACTTTCTCCAAAAAATATCCTGCTCCGCCCTTACCCTTCACGCGCACGCCCAGCCCGCGCAGCTGCCGCACCCATTGCCAGACCATCGATCGCGACACGCCGATTTCCTTGGCGATCCGCGCGCCGCTAATCACAATCGTAGCGTTTTCCGCCAGCAACGTCAGCAACGCCGCCAGCCGCTTATCCGTTATCCCCGGAAGTGTCTCGTGAGCCATCGATGTGGCACAGACTTCAGTCTGTGCAAACCTCAGCGCCGCCCGCAGGTTAACTCCCGCGGCGAATTCTTACAACTGTCCCAATCTTTCTTCCACCTTCTTCAACTCAATCTTCTGCGTCGCCAGAGTCTCTTCGAGTTTACGAACGATAATCTCCGGCGCCCGGCTCCGAAACGTCTCGTTCCCAAGTTGTCTCTCCTTCGAAATTATCGCCTTTCGAAGCCCTTCGATTTCTTTATTCAAGCGCGCCACTTCAGCCTGCGGACTGGCGATCTCTGAAAAAGGAATGTGGATGTCGCCTTCCGGTAAGCTGTGAAAGTAGCCATCGCCGGAAAGACGATCGGAGGTCACCCTTAGGTTCGATAAGACTGCCAGCCGCTGGAGGGACTCAAGCTGTCCCTTGACGAGCGCAATGACTTCCCCATCCTGGCTTGAGAACTCGGCTGCAACCTTTTCCCTTGGGTCGCGCTTGTTGTCCGCGCGCGCTGTGCGCACTGATGTGATTATGCGTTGCAACAAGAAAAATTTGTTCTCCGCAACAGGATCAATTCGATTGAACCTAGCCTCTGGGAACCCATCCAAGGCGATCGAGCGGATTCCCGTCGGTCGTGGCAGCATTTGCCACAATTCTTCCGTCAAGAACGGCATGAAGGGATGCAGCAATCGCAATGCCCGTTCGAAAGCTGCAAAAAGATTTCGCCACGCTGCCGTTGCGCGCACCGAATTCTTGTCCGATAGCCGCGGCTTGACCCACTCGATATACCAGTCGCAAAAATCACCCCAAAAGAAGTGATAAACGCTGTGGGCAGCTTCATGGAATCGGTAGTTTGCTAAGGCCTCGTTATTCTGCACGATGGCTTTCCCGAGCCGTGAGAAAATCCAGAGATCGACAAGGTCGAGTCCATCCCCTGATTGGTAGGGCGCACCGTCACGCACCTGCGGAAGGGCAACATCCTCAATTCTCCCGCCGCCCTGCTCAAACTTCTCCAAATTCACAAACAAAAACCGCGCCGCGTTCCAAATCTTGTTAGCAAAATTCCGCGCGCCTCCCAATCGGTCGTCGGACAGCACAATATCCGTCCCCGGCGCCGCCATGGACGCCAGGCAAAACCGCATCGCATCCGTCCCATACTGCTGATTCAAGACCACCGGATCGAGCCCCGTCCCCTTGGACTTGGACATCTTCTCGCCGCTTCCCGTCCTCACCAGCGAGTGCAAATACACCGCCCGAAACGGCACTTTTCCCGTGAAGTGAATTCCCAGCATGGCCATCCGCGCCACCCAGAAAAACAAAATGTCGTAACCGGTGATCAGCAAACTCGTCGGATAGTATTTTTTAAAATCCGCAGTCTTCTCCGGCCACCCGAGCGTCGAAAACGGCCAAAGCCCCGAGCTGAACCACGTATCCAGCACATCCGGATCCTGCGTCAGCTTTCCGCTTCCGCATTTCACACACTTCACCGGCGCTTCTTCCGCCACCATCAACTCTTCGCAATCCCCGCAATACCACGCCGGGATCCGGTGTCCCCACCACAACTGCCGCGAAATCGTCCAGTCGCGTATATTGTCGAGCCAGTTCAGAAATTCCTGCCGCCGGTTGTCGGGAACAATCTGGATCGTATTTTCTTTTCCCGGCTCATATTCCCGCACCGCCTTAATCGCCGGCTCGGCGAGCCCCTTCATCGCGCAGAACCATTGTGTCGATATCCGTGGCTCGACGATCGTCTTGCTCCGTTCGCAAATTCCGATCGAATGAGCGTGCTCCGTCACCTTCTCCAGCAAGCCCTTCGTTTTCAGATCTTCCACGATTCTCTTGCGCGCCTCGAAACGGTCCAGTCCCGCATAAGCACCAGCCGCCGCGCTCATGCGGCCTTCATCGGTCATCACGTCGATTTCCGCAAGCCCGTGCCGCTTGCCCGCTTCAAAGTCGTTCGGATCGTGCGCCGGCGTAATCTTCACCGCTCCCGTCCCGAATTCCCGGTCCACCATGGCGTCCGCGATGATTGGAATTTCTCGATTCATCAACGGCAATAAAACTTTCTTTCCCGCTAGATGTTTG
>Ga0247669_1000818_pt1 | contig 10987 bp, 5 predicted proteins | sample CNK10_metaG_FD_182734 | JGI IMG/M metagenome (GOLD analysis project Ga0247669, IMG submission 182734) | Soil microbial communities from Purdue University Martell Research Forest, Indiana, United States - CNK10 | ecosystem: Environmental > Terrestrial > Soil > Temperate forest > Bulk soil | place...
CGACGCTGCAAATGTATGTCGCAGGGGATGGCCTGTCGTTCCGACCTGTTGTTGAGGCAACCCCGGTTATCCACTAAGGAATCTGACACCACGCGTGCAGTCCCGGCCTTGCCGGAGGCGTGCACAAAAGCCGGCCCACACCGGGCTCGGCAGGAGAAGAACAACTTGCGTTCGGGGGCGCGGCCTTGAAGCCTTCATCGGCCGCTTACAGTAGAGTCTGTTTTTCGTATCGCGCAAAACAGGCCGGAATACGTTGGCTCGTCACAGCAGTGTTGCTGGCGACGAGCGCTTTCTCGTTGCGCGCACAAGCGCCGGTCGACAGTCACCCGCAGCCGCCTTCGCCTTCAACGAAACACCGCTATTTGATGTCCGAAAGCCTGGATCTCATTACACTCGAAGCGACGACGGAAGACAACACGAGTCAAGCCGGAACGCAGAATGCGCAGGGCGATGTTTTCGTCATTCAACGAATTGAGTTCATTGGCAACCGCCGCGTCCGCAATGACACCCTGAAGGCGCGCATTTTTAGCCGTGAAAACGACACATATAATGAAGAGACACTGCGCCGCGATTTCCAGGCGCTGTGGAATACCCAGTTTTTCGAAGATGTGAAGTTGCGAGTGGAAGATTCCGCCGACCACGCGAATTCCAAAATCATTATTTTTGAAGTGAAAGAGCGGCCGGTGATCCGCCGCATCCGCTACGACGGAATCCACTCCGTATCTGAATCCGACATTCTCGACCGCTTCAAAGAACGCAAAGTTGGGCTCACGGTTGAGAGCCAGTTCGATCCGACGAAAATCAAGAAAGCGGAAGTGGTGCTGGGTGAACTGCTCGGAGAACACGGCCGGCAATTTGCAAAAGTCACCCCGCAGTACGAACGTATCGCGTCGAGCAACGCCGTCATCCTGATTTTCAAAATTGACGAAGGCCCCAAGGTCAAAGTCGGCAAGATCAAGTTCACCGGCAATCATGCCTTCAGCGACCGCAAATTGACCCGTGCGATGCGCAACGACCGCCCCTACGGCATTCCTCTCTACCTCACCTTCATTCCAGTGATGTCCAAGACGTATGACCGCGACAAGTTGAACGAGGATCTCGAAGTCGGCGTCCGCGGCCTCTATCAGGACAACGGTTATTTCCGCGTGCTCGTGGCGCCCAACGGCCCAATCATCGAAAATCTCGACACGCGCAACAATCGTCTTGGCGTTCCACTGGTTCTCGGCAAATCGAACGGCAAGGCCGTCAACATCACCATTCCGATTGAAGAAGGCAATCGCTACACGATGGGAACGCTGAAAATAGTCAGCGCCGATCCGGACAAACAGCTGTCCCTTAAAGTGGATGCATTGAAATCGTTCTTTCCCCTCAAGCAGGGCGACGTTTTGGACGTCGACAAGCTTCGCAAAGCGCTGAAGAATTACACGAGCGAGTATGGCCGCTTCGGCTTCATCGACTTCACGGCCGAGCCGGAATTCGACATTGACGACGCGAAAAAAATAATCAACGTTACGCTGCGTTTCGATGAGCAAAAGCAATACTACGTGCGGCGGATCGATTTTACCGGCAACACCACCACGCGCGACAAGGTCATCCGCCGTGAATTGCTGCTCGACGAAGGCGCTCTCTTCGACAAGCGGGCATGGGAAATCAGCATCCTTCGGCTGAACCAGCTGGATTATTTCGATCGCATCGAAGCCGACAAGGCCGTCGAAATCAAGCGCAATACGAAGGAAGGCACGGTCGACCTCAATCTGAAGGTCAAGGAAAAGGGCAAGCAATCGATCGGCTTAAACGGCGGCGTCAGTGGACTTGCCGGCGGGTTCATCGGCCTGACCTATCAGACCAACAATTTTCTCGGCTTGGGCGAAACGCTTACGTTCTCGGCCCAATTCGGCAGCCTTCAGCGCAGCTTCATGTTTGGTTTCACCGAGCCTTATCTTTTCGATCGGCCGATCAGCACCGGCTTCCCGCTCTTTTCGAGCCGCTACAGTTACGACCAGGCGAAGCAGGAATCGCTCCTTTTTGGCCAGAACGTCAGCATCAATCCCCAGTTCATCCAGAATTACAACCAGGACAGCACTGGTTTCACGGCCTTCGCCAGTTATCCGTTGCGGAAATTTTCGTTCACGCGCGTCGGCCTGACGTACGGGCTCACTCGCACCAATATCACCGCATTCAACGACGCTTCAAAATTATTGTTCCAGTCGATTCAGTACCGCAGCTTTGCGGGACCGAGCGCGCTGCAAGGTATCGTTTCGAGCACCATCACGCCGACCATCACCTACAATTCCGTCGACAACCCAGTGAATCCGACGACGGGCAAGAGCTACCTTTATACGATGGCGTTCACGGGCGGCCCGCTCGGCGGCAACGTTAACACCATTACAAACGTCGCCGAGTTCAAGCAATTCCGCCCCGTCAACAAACGCAGGAACGTTTTTGGCTATCGCGCCCGCGTCGCGTACACGACAGGTTTTGGCGGCAAGGAAATTCCGCCTTACAGCCGTTTCTATATGGGCGGCGAAGACGACATTCGTGGTTACGACATCCGGTCCATTTCGCCTGTCACCTTTATCCCGACCGCAACTTCTATACCGGTTGCTACCAGCGCGGGTTCGTTCACCATTCCATCGCTCATCTATACCGCGACGCTTCCGGGCGGGGACGCGCAGGCGTTTGGAAACGTCGAGTACCGCATCCCAATCGTGAAGCAGTACTTCCAGACCGCCTTCTTCTTCGATGGTGGCACGAGCGGCATCGCGAACCGCAATGGACTGAAACTCAATCCCTCCGCGTTGGACCCTGCCTGCCCGCCGGGTTCCCAAAGCCTGGCTTGTCTGTTCCCAACCGCGAACATAGGCACGCGGTTACCCATCGCATCCGGAACGAATTTCCGGCTGCGCGGTTCGGCCGGTATTGAGTTTGTCATCCAGTTGCCGATCGTTCAGGCTCCGTTCCGGATCTACTACGCGTACAACGTTCATCGTTTGAGGGAACAGCTCGTTGCGCAGAATCCGTTCATCGACCCGACCCAGATCTGCGAGCCGTCGAGTGTTAATGATGCTCTTGCGCCGTGTCCCGCCGGATTTCCATTTGATCGCGGCTTTTATCCCCGGACGCTGTCGCCTGATCAATGGCTTGATGTTAAGACTCAGTTGCGCAGCGTGCTCGATAATCCGGGCCGTTTGAACTATTTCGAGCCGGCGACAACGTTCCGGTTCACCGTCAGCCGCACTTTTTAATGTTACGGGTGCGTTGCCGGGCCGATGAGCCCGCGGCGAAAAAGTTTGGGTTTGAAAACTGGAAGAAAACGGGAGCGGCTCGGTCGCTCTAACTGAATTTGTGGGGGAACTCGTGAGCACGAAGTTTGCAACACTCAAGCTATTTCTTACGGCGGCAATCCTGGCCGCTCTCACTCTGTCCGGCTGCGGCGGCAGTAAGGGCGTTGGCAACGTTGTTGTTGTTTCCATATCGCCAAAGGGCACAACGACGGCGCCTCTGACCGTTATCGTCACGCAATCGATCACATTCACCGCGAACGTCACGGGCAGCACGAACACCAACGTCACCTGGACTTGCACTTACGCGACCTCCACGTTCGATAGCACGGGAAAACAAACGACGGGAACGGCGACGCCCTGCAGCGCGGACTCCGGCAACATTCCCGCGAACTCCACCAACAACACCGTGATTTTTACAGCTCCGCAAAAAATACCCGATCCGACAAAAATCACGGGATCGAATTGCACTTCCGGCAGTCAGCAGACTTGCATCCTTGAGGTCACCCTAACGGCGACTTCCGCCGCCGACACAAAGAAGACCGACACTTCCGTCGTCCAGGTCGATTCCGGCATTTCCGTGGTTTTGTCTCCTCCCACTGCGACTGTTCCGACAAGCTCCAAGTTTCAATTCTCGGCAACGCTGACGAACGATCTGCAATCGCAAGGCGTAACCTGGCTGGTCTCCCAAGGCCAGATCGACCTCGCTAAAGGCATAAACTTTCCGCAGCTCACAACCTGTAGCCCCGCGTGCGGTTCGATTGACGCGACCGGCCTTTTCACGGCGCCGGCGACTGTCCCAACGACTGCGACGGCGACTCTCGTTGTGACTTCGAAGGCCGATCCAACTCGATTCGCTATCGGCACGATCACCATTGCCACCGCCGGCCCTATTGCCTTCAATGGAATTTCGCCCACAATCATGCCGCAGGGCGTTGCTTCTTATGATCTGTACATTTTCGCGCCGGGCGTTACGTCCGCCTCGCAGGTAACCTTCACGAATACCACTGGCTCACCGCAGACTTTCAATTTTGGCAATCCAAAGCTCAAAATATTGTTCCCTATTCCGACTACGACAACGACGGCGCCCGCATCAACCGGCGTGCGGGTTAGGCTCGCTGCCAGCGATCTGCAAGCCGCCGACACCTACACCGTGACTGTGTCTGACCCGACCCAGACTGTCACCACGGGGACCGGGCCGTTCAAGTTCAGCGTTGTTCCGGCTCGTGCCTCTGCGGTTGCTTCCGTGCCGGACTCGTATGTTCAAGGTTCTCAAACGAACCCGTTGGACGTAATAGTCAACGGCGGCTACTTCGGTCCGTCGAGCAGCTTCGTGCAGTACTCGTTCCTCGGCAACACTGTTCCTGTCTCCGCTGCCTCTGCCCGGCAAGTCAATCTCCTGGTACCCTCTTCCGGCGCCAACTCTGCACAGCCCGGCCTGTATCAGCTCGCGGTAAATCGCACTTTCCCTCCGTTGCCGGCCGACAACAGCCCGGCCGTAACAAATTTTTCGCTCTTCCCGGACTACCAAACGGTTTCTCCAGCGATCGGAGTATCTGTTGCCAACGGCGTTGACGGCCACCCTCTAACGCAGGCAAGTGCCATCGACATCGACCAGGAACGCGGAATTGCTGCTGTCGCAGCCACAGGGCAAAATCGCGTCGACTTCTTCCAGATCGGTGGAAGCGGTAGCAACGGAACACTCACGCCCATGGGCTTCACCGCCACCGTCAACGTCCCAACATCCGTTTCCATCAACCACACGCTGCATCAAGTCGCCGTCGTTAGCTTCAAAGACCAGTCCGTGTCTGTCTTTCCGCTTCCGCCTCTGAACAGCAGCTCTGTAACTCCTATCGCGCCGATCACGACGATTTCTCTGGCGGGTTACATTCCGCCACAGCCACCGCTACCCGGCCAGACCACGCCGCCTCCAACGCCGTTTCCGTATTCCGTTGGAGTGGATTCCGATACGAATCACGCCGTCGTCGCATACTCCTCTTCGGCAAACCCGACGACTGCGCGAGTTGGGTTTCTTCTCGATTTGAACACCGGTGCGACGGACTGCCTCACTGTCACGCTGCCGCCGCCAAACCCGCCGAACTCAGCGACGTCACCGTGCGTCTCCGGACAAGTAACGTTGACCACCGGTCTCTATCCGCAAATTGCGATGCTGCCGCATAGCCACACGGCCGTTGTGAGTCCCGGCGGTCTCGGCGTCACCACCGGCGTCGACGTGCTCCATCAATCGGATCGCCAAAACATCAAGAACGTGTCGCTCACCTCGGGACTGGTCACGGTCGTTACAGTCCTGGATCACGGGATAAACCCCGCAACACCCGGCACGGTCCTAATCGAAGGAGTGCCCGACGGCGGCAATGGCGCGAAGTTTAATGGTGCATTTGGCGTCCAGAGCGTCATCAACAGCACTACTTTTACGTACGCACTGGCGTCGACGGTGAACGACACCGCCGTTGGCGATGTGAACAGTTTTGTCTATTTCGCCCAGCCGAATATTTCCATCGGCGGCCTTTCTCAAACCACGCAAGGCGTTGCCGTTAATCCGATCACGGGTCTTGTTGCCGCCGCCGATGCCAACGCGACCGGACAGAACGGCCCACAAATCAACATGCTCAACTCGCTCGATCAGAACTTCTCTTCTGTCTCTTTCCGCGCTACGAGCACGGGCGGTTGCACGTTCTACACGACCACTTGCGCAGGTGCGCCGGAACTTCTCGGCACCACGAGCGTTGCCTTTCAACCGTTCGCGAATTTGCTCGTTTCCTACAACGGGCCGCAGAACCAGCTTTCTATTTCCAATCCCGCTACACAGCAGCGTTATGCGTGGATACAGCTTTCACCGGGGCCAAGTCCCGTGCAGACAAGTACGGTGCCCGCCTCGACCACCGGCTATTCCGTTGACATCGCGCTCAACGGCGGCCTCGCTGTGGATGCCGCCACGAATCAAGCGCTTGTCGTGAACTCCAGCACAGGTACGGTGACGCTTGTAGGCCTCGGTCCCACGTCGTCTGCGGCCGCGCTCAAGCCCGTGCACATCACCGAGGTGATTGTGCCCAGCGCGTCGCCAAGCGATCCGTTCACTCAGGGTGGAATTCCCGGCGCAAATTTCCCGCAGGGGACCCAAACTTCCGCTAGCAACCTCGTCGGCGTGAAGATTTTCGGTGCCGGCTTTTCGGGCAGCGGTACAGGCGTCCGGTTGGATGGCACCGCAGTCCCGAGTCCGACTGTTGTCAGCGACCGCGAGATCGACGTCACGATTCCCGCCTCGTTCCTGGCGGTTCCGCATCATTACACACTTGATGTTGTGAGCGGCGGCGCGACTTCAAATGCCTCCGACTTCTTTGTCGTGAAAGTTGTCGATCTCTCTGTAGTTTGCAAAGATACCAGCGGCAACCCCGCGGCAAAACCTGCGTCGGTGGCCATCGCCGATCAACTAGGACTCGGCGGTTTTGCTCCCCAGGCGATTGTCAGCAACAGCGGCTGCAACAATGTCTCGGTGATTGACATTGCGCCGCAACTGCCGACGTTCCTGCCTTCCGGCCAGTTCGACAAGTTTGTGAATAACGCAAATTTTGGAACTTTCTTTAACCTCGCCACCGGCAGCAGCCCGTCGGGTGTCGCCGTTACTCCGCGGTTTGGTCTTGCGGTGGTCGCAAACAACGGTGCCGGCACCGCGTCAATTCTGGACATCGTCAACAAGAAGCAGGCGGTTCCCGACGTCACAACCGGCAGCGGACCGATCGGCGTTGCCATCAATGAAGGCACTGGCGCCGCGCTTGTCGCGAATACGCAACAAAACACAGTCTCGGAAATTAATCTCGGCTTGCTCTTTCCGCCGGTCACCACTCCTCCGACCACGCCTCCAACAACACTGAGTGCAATTTCGATCGGCGTCGATACTGCCCCGATTGCTATCGCCGTCGATCCGGACCGCGGTACGAACAACAACGGCTTGGCCGTCGTTACCGCACTCGCCCTGACCAGTTCTTTCCCACGCGGCGTGCTGGACTCGGTCGATATCGGTTCGACGTCACCAGCGAAGAGCACAACGGCAGCGGTCGGCCAAGTCACGTTGACTCCCACCGGAGTTGTGTTTGATCCCTCGGTTTCTCCAACACTCTTCTACGCCGTTTCGAGCGGCGGTAATCTCGTGAGTTCATTCAATCCCGACACAGGTGCGTCGTCCAGCGTACGCGTCGGCATTAATCCCACGTCGCTGGCAATTAATCCGCAGACCGGCGGAATTATGACTGTCAACACGCTGAACAACACGGTTTCGATCGTGGATACGCTATCGAGTCCGTTCAAAACGCGCCGTTCGTACGGTTTGCCCGGGCCGCCGCCATTGGGCTCGACTATCAACCAACTACAAACAAATCAGGTTGCAATCGATCAGTTCCTGAACATGGCCGTAATCGTCGATCAGGCGCACAACCGAGTGCTTCTGTTCCCGGTGCCGAACTGAGCTACGCGCGCAGCAGGAGCGGCGGACGAGGAGACAACGTTATGCCGGATCCTCGGCATCGGACCCTTTTAGTGTGTTCCGCGACGGTGTCAGCAGTCCTCGGCTTATACCCATTGCGGCGGGCGGAGGGGCTCGGCTATACTTTCTCGTTTGTAAATCCCCCGCGAGACCCCGTAGGGAAGCGGATTACGAGTTTGGCCAACGCGATTTGGCCCGAGGTGGGCGCGCTGCGTCCAACCAAAACAAGGAGACTACTGTGAACAAGATGTTTCGTATGACGGCGTTGGCCGCCGCCGGGCTGATCGGCGCGGTTGCGTCCAATGCGCAGGCCGCACCGGCAGGAGCGGCTCCCGCAGCGGCAAAAGTTGGTGTGTTAAATGTTCAGGCCGCGATTGCCAGCACGGCGGAAGGCAAGCAAGCATCCGCGGAGCTGCAATCGCAGTTTGCAGCTCGCCAGACTGAGTTGGAAACGCTGAACAAGCAGATCGACGATTTGCGCAAGCGGCTTCAAGCTGGCCAGAATACGCTGAGCCAGGAAGAACAAGCTCGCTTGACTCGGCAAGGCGAGGGACTTGCCAAGCAGGCTCAACGCAAGCAAGAGGAGTACAACGAAGACGTGCAGGCGGCGCTGGGTGATGTGCGCGAACGCATCGGCCGCAAGATGCTGGACGTTCTGGATCGTTATGCCCGTGAAAACGGCTATAGCGCGATCTTCGATACGTCTTCCCAAGCCCAGGTGATTATCTATGCCTCGAATCAGGCGGATGTAACGCAGGACATCATCCGTTTGTTCGATCAGGCTTATCCCGTGAAGGCCTCGGCTACACCGGCAAAGCCCGCAGCGGCAAAGCCGGCTCCAACAACGACGCCAACCAAGCCGTAATTCGTTTGCTCAAATTTTATCGCGGTAAAAGCGCCTCGGCTATGCCGGGGCGCTTTTCAGTTTTGGACTAGCTGTTTTCGTTGGCAGACGTGGCAGATTTACTGCTGCTTCTGCTTTGGATCTGGCTAAGGTTTGTCATCGTTTTCAACCGGCACATTCTTGGGCGCGCTGATCTTGTTGTCCGTCGCCACGTCAAACAGAGCGTAGTTCGACAGTGTGTGGCGGTGATGGTAGTGGTGGCCGTGCAGGTCAAGAAATATTTCCGCTGTCCACGGAAGCCACAGCTCCGTTTTAGATTTCTTGAATTCCACCGGACCGTAATCGATGGAGATATGATCGCGCGCCAGCTCCAACTCTTTCATGGGGTCCCGAAGATCGGTTTCAACGTGCAACACATCGAAACTGTTAGTGGATATCCAAACGCGGCCTTTGAGTGGAACTTCCACCGTCCGAATCTTTGTCTGCCAAAGCCGAAGAAAAGACCGCTCGCCCGGTTTTTGCGTGAAGTGCACGACCCAAGCCGCTTTTCCCCGCCACTGCCCCAGGCCTTCACACTTGAACGTAAGCGCTTTTGAAAAACCGGGCTGGAAAATGTCGATACCTAGACCAACCAGTCCGACTGTCGCCAAAGACGTAGGGAACTCATCGACTCCCGTCCCGCCGTCACGCTTTTCGTCGAGGTATAGCTGTTTATCCTTTTTGTCCTGCTCAACGAAAACCATGTAGTTGAAATCGCGAGTGCGAAGATGCGCTGATTGTCCGTCTCCCGCAATCTCTTCGTGCTCGATGTGCTCGGTCGCCACGAAACGCTCGAGGTTTTCAAACTGGCGTTTTGCGGCCAATCCCGCCTGTTGAATGACGTCTGCATCGGAGCACGCGACGTCTGTGGAGACGGAAGGCGGCGCGACGTCTACATCGGGAGGCGCCCATACGCGCATCGCAGTCGCGGAGAATACCGGAAGCACTCCGGTTCCGACGTGACTCGGCTCTGACGCAGCGGCGCTGGTCTTATCCAGGCCTGCGAGCGCCTGGCGGGCAGCCGCGGCAATTGGATCGTTGGGTTTGTTCGCGACAATATCCTGTAACTCTTTTCGCGCGGCTTCGCGATTTCCTTCGGCTGCGAGAATCTGCCCCAGAAGCAGCTGTGCGGCGCCACTGTTAGCTCCGCTCAAGCTCATGGCACGTTCTGCGTGCTTTTCCGCCTTTGCATAGTCCTGAGTCTGTGCATACGCGGCGGCAGCTATCATGTGTGCGCGCCAGGAAGAAGAATCCTGGCGCAGAAGCGTTTCCATCGTTTGTGCCGCAGGTTCGTTTTCATTGAGCTTCACTTCGACTTCGCCGAGCGCCAACAACGACCGCTCATGCGAGGGATAGAGAGAAACGGCCCGCTGAAACCGTTGTTTCGCCGTCGGGTAGTTACTCTGATTCATTGCCAGAAGGCCGTCCAGGTACAGAACGTCAGGATTGTTGGGCGAGATGCGAAGCGCCTTGTCCAGATGTTTGCGCGCGTCGTCAACCTTGCTTTTGCGGATTGCTTCCGCGGATTTGTCCATCTCCTGGAGCAAACCCGGAGTAACGACGGGGCGAACAGCGGATCCTTGCGTTTCCGATTCCGGGTGGAGATATACAAAGACATACTGAATCCGAGTGACGACCGTTTCGTTGACTGTGATTCGCTCCGTTGTTTTCTTAAAGCCTTCGGATGCCACGTCCACTTTGCAATCGCCGGCTGGAATGTGCATGAACTGAACTTGCGAAGTGTCTTTCGTCGAGCCGCTCAAGGTGACACCTGCCAACGGGCAGTTCAACGTGACGTTTGCGCTGTGGTCCAGCGCCAGACCGCTGGCTTCCCGCACGGTCACGTAAACATGCACAGGCGATTGCTCATTCTTCATTTCCGCCGGATTGGTTCCGGGGCGATCCGGTTCCAATGGGATCGGCTCCTGGGCAAGAGCCGCCGCAGGTTTGAAGAAGAAAGGCACAGCTGCAAGCAAGACAATTAGGCGTGTGCGAACTGAAAAACGACCTGGCATGGGCACCCTCGGGCTCGAGATCGCGAGATCTACTTAAGGCTGACTACATTATTCCGTCGCTACTAGCGTACTGTTTCCGCAGAAATATTTCTATGGTGGCTTGGCCTATTGCGGAATATGGTTGGCGACGAGGCCGTGGCAAAGCGACGCAGAACTCCCTTGAGTGCCGCGGGACGCGAGCCAGCCGGGTCGAGCCAACACCTATTATACCTGACTTGTTAAGTTTACTGTATCTAAACAGCGCGGTTCGGACGGAAGCCTTGGCTTATTTGAACCAGTACGGAGTTTTCTTGGTCCACGTGTTGTC
>Ga0247669_1000838_pt1 | contig 10838 bp, 13 predicted proteins | sample CNK10_metaG_FD_182734 | JGI IMG/M metagenome (GOLD analysis project Ga0247669, IMG submission 182734) | Soil microbial communities from Purdue University Martell Research Forest, Indiana, United States - CNK10 | ecosystem: Environmental > Terrestrial > Soil > Temperate forest > Bulk soil...
GCCGAGAACATCGAAGAAGTTCGGACTGACCATGGATGCCTGAAGCTGCTGCGGCTCGGCCTGGCCGCCCCAGTTGAGGGGAAGGGCGAAAGTGGCGGCGGCCAGACCGGTGAAGACCGTGTTCTGATCGCGGTAGTCCTCATAGTTGGGGAGGGAGGTGGGGGTGAGCTGGAAGTTGGCGTTGGCGTCCACGGTTTTGGTGTCGCGGGTGAACATCTCGACGAGTTGCGAGGGATCCTGGACCGGGAGGGGATGAAGGAATACGGCGTTGATAATGGTGAAGATGGCCGTGTTGGCGCCGATGCCAAGGGCGAGCGAGAGAATGGCGACGGCCGTGAAGCCGGGGCTTTTCTTCAACATGCGCACGCCGCTGCGCAGATCCTGACTAAGTGTTCCAGTCATTTAGGCACCTCCCGGGCACACTTGCCCGCCCAACCGATTGCACAGCTTACAAGTATACTGACGCGCGAAAGTCCTGGCCGTTTCGCAGCGCTGACGCCGTCATCCGCCATCCTGGCGACGCTTTTTTACCCTGCTTGCCCTGAGGAACGAAGGGAGCCTCGAAGGGCACCGCCTGCTCTCCAAATTGGCCCGCGTCTCGGACTCCCAGCCGCGCGCCCGGATATTCGTTTACCGGTACAAATCCCCCGCCAAATACTTAAAACCGCTATCTACCGCCACCGTGGCGACCGTACTGCCCCTCCCAAGCTCCTGCGCCAGTTGCAGCGCGGCCGTGACGTTCAGCCCCGATGACGTCCCCGCGAATATTCCTTCCTCCTTCGCCAACCGTCGCGCCATTTCGCGCGCTGCCCCTTCCTCCACTGTGCGCGCTTCATCGTAATCGCCCTCTTTCAAGTGCGGCGGCCGGAAGCCTGCCGCGATCCCCTCCACGCGGTGCGGTCCGCCTTTCCCCGTCGTGAGCGTCGGCGAAGATGCCGGCTCGAGCGCCACAATGCGCGCTTTGCACCCTGCCTCCTTCAGCGCCCGCGATACGCCCACAATCATTCCGCCTGTGCCCACCCCTCCGCAATACGCGGCCAGTCCGGTGCCCGCCTGTTCGGCCAGCTCCCTGCCGATCCCCATGTACGCGCGAATCGCGTCCTGGTTATTGAACTGGTTGGTATAGAACGTGCCCGGCTGCTGCGCCAGTTCTTCCGCGCGCTTCTTCATCCTCTGGTAAAGCTCTGGCACCAGCTTGCCGTCCTCCGCCGGAAAAATCTCCAGGTCTCCGCCGAAAAGACGCATTGTCCTGAGCTTTTCGTCCGAAAATCCGTCCGACGAGATGGGCGTGAAGCGGTAGCCCTTGATCGCGCACACCATCGCCAGCGACGATCCCGTGCTTCCTCCCGTCCACTCGACCACGCGCATCCCCGGACGCAGCTCGCCCCGCGCCTCCGCCCCTTCAATCATTGCCAGCGCCATGCGATCTTTGTAGGAACCGGTCGGATTGTAGTACTCCAGCTTCACCAGCACCTCCGCCATCCCGGCCGTCACCAGCTTCCTGAGCCGAACCACTGGCGTATTCCCGATCGCCTGCAAAACCGAATCCCGCACCTGATTTTTCTCCGTCATGGTCCCTCTCTCCCGTCCCGCCGCAACTCTAGTTCAGATCGCCGCCGCTCCAGTTCACGCCATTGTAGGGGCACGATACATCGTGCCCGCTATCCGAATACAACCTGTGTATGAGCTCCGCCGCAGCTTATGCTCGTCGTTCAAATCCCAGCAAGATCCGCATTGGCGCCCCACGGTGCAGCGCCGCAGGCGCGGCACTTCCCCGGCGTGCGGCAAAAGGGCTTTGGTCTCACGGCAAGTGCGCGATTGTAGGGGCGGGTCTCAGACCCGTGTTCTCAATAGACTTCTAGATCGTGGCCGATCACCACTTTTCCGTGATAGGTCTTCTGAATCTCTCGCAGCAATTGCTCATCGGGGATGGGCCCATTCGGTCCTTTCCCCGACACGTGATAAACCACCAAAATTCCCGGCTTTGCGCGATTGGCAATCTCGGCTAGTTCGCTAGTCGACGTGTGGTACTTCGCCCGGTACGTCTTGTAGTCGGGCATGCTCAACACACTCTCCGGCGAATACACCTCGTGGATCAGAACGTCGCACGGCTGGCAATGGGCCACGATTTCTTCGCTCGGGCTGGTGTCCCCGGAAATCACAATGCTTTTTCCCGGCGTATCGAAGCGGTAGCCGAATGCTTCCGGCCACTGCCCGTGCGCCACGCGAAACGCCGTCACCGTCACGCCCTCGTCCTTGTACACCACGCCCGCCCTCACGTCGTGCGCCCGCACCACCAGCGCGTGCCGTTGCTCAAGCCCTGTGGTGCGAATCTCGATGTCCCGCCGCCAGGCCTCCAGGACGTGCTTGGTCATCTCCTCCAGACCTTCCGGCCCGTATACATCCAATTCCGTGCGCCCCATCACCCATGGAGTCAGGATCAAGTCCGGATAACCCGCCGTGTGGTCCGAATGCAGATGCGTAAGGAACGCGATCTTCAGATTCGTGGATTCCAGCTGCGGCGTGCCCTGGGCTGCCGCGGCTGACGCACGCCGCACCACACCCGGCCCAAAATCCACCAGATAGGCCCGCTGGCCCACCACAATCGCAGTCGCGGGCCCCGACCGGTCCGGAAACGGCCGTGGCGTCCCCGTACCCAGCAGCACCACCTTGGTTTGTGTTTTTTCCGCGCTCTGGCTCAGCGTTTTGTTTTCGCTTTGCCCCGCCGCCGCGGTGCCAAGCGCCATCGCGGACGCCGCCACCAAAAATCCTGCAACCACTGCCCAGCCGATCCCGCCATGTCCGTGCCTTTGCATCATGCCCTCCGCTTCGTCGAACCGTTTCGCTTCCGTAGCGGCGAGTTTACATCGCCAGCGTGTTCTTGTTCTCCGCCTTTTGTTGGCACCGGGCTTAAGCCCGGCCCTTCTCGCCGTTTCTCCGCGTAGGGGCACGACATGTCGTGACCGTTTTTCGCTGGAAATTGTATATGCATATATGTATACTAGTATAGCGATGGAAAGCGCCCCGAAACCCGTCCGGTGGGTTGGATCGTCACTTCGGGATTTGCGTTCTTGCCCTCGCCCCGTCAGGATCGACATCGGACACGCGCTCTTTGCGGCCCAGGAAGGTAAAATCGATCCTGCCGCCAAGCCTCTTAAAGGCTTTGGCGGTGCCAGCGTGCTCGAAATTGTGGCCTCGCACCACGGCAACTCATGGCGTGCCGTCTACACCGTGCGTTTTGAGGACGCCGTCTATGTCTTGCATGTATTTCAGAAAAAATCTACGAAATGTATTGCTACGCCAGCCAGGGAGATCGAGTTAATCAAGCGGCGCCTCGCGGAAGCCGAGCGGGATCATCGAGAAAGACAGAACTAAAATGAAAGCCAAAACAAAAAAGACACAGAAACGCGTCGCTCGCGTGACGGAAGGCAGCAGCAACGTCTTCGCGGACCTTGGTCTCCCCAATCCCGAGCAGGAACTGCTCAAGGCCCAACTCACCCTGCAAATCTATTCCATCCTCAAAGCCAGCGGCATGACCCAGGTCGAGCTCGCCAAAATTCTCGGCGTTCAGCAGCCTCAGGTCTCCCTGCTCATGCGCAACCGCGCGGGCAACTTCAGCGTCGGCCGCCTCATGGAATTTCTCACCGCCCTCCGTCAAGACGTAGAAATTACCGTCCGCCCCTCCCGCAAGCAACACGGCGCCCTCTCCGTCGTCTCCGCCTGAGCAGACGCGCCAAATCCGATTCGCCGAAATAACCCACGCCAAACAATACGCCACGGCAACTGAATGCAAACATCGTCTCCGTACGCCACCAGTATCACAGTTGGCCCGCACGCCCCACACCGTCATTTCGAACGGAGCGGGCCGACGTTTTTTCTTTCACGTTCGCTCCTGCGAACGTGTCGGCCTGCGCAGTGAGAAATCTCTCTTCGTCTTCGATTTCCTCCCCTTGCCCTTTGAACAACACACTCTCCGATGTCACAATCCGCCCCCATGGAACGCACCTTCCACGTCTACTTCATGGCCAGCAAATCCGGCGTTCTCTACATCGGCGTAACTGGCAACCTCGTCAAACGCGTCTTCCAGCACAAAGAGAAACTCATCCCCGGCTTCACCCAAAAATACAACGTCACCAGACTTGTCTGGTTCGAACCGCATCCCACTGCCCGCTCTGCCATCTCCCGCGAAAAAGAAATCAAACGCTGGAATCGCGCCAAAAAGATCGCCCTAATCGAATCTCTTAATCCGCAGTGGGATGACTTGAGCCGAACCCTCTGAGCACCTCTTCCGCCACGCCAGCCACCCCCACCGTCATTTCGACTGCCGCTCTGCCCATCATCGCGGCCGCCACCCCGCGCCGTCATTTCGACTGCCGCTCTGCCCATCATCGCGGCCGCCACCCCGCACCGTCATTTCGAACGGAGCAGGCCGACGCTTTTTCTTTCACGTTCGCTCCTGCGAACGTGTCGGCCTGCGCAGAGAGAAATCTCTCTTCTCTTAGTCAATACTACAATTGCGCGTATGGAAGGTTTTCAAGCTGGGAACATCGATGCGATCCGCAGCGAACGAGTGGTCTGCGTCGTCAAATCTGGCGATCTGCGCGTAAAGTCATTTCAGGTAGTTTTCGGGGGCGATGGGAGTTTATTTATTACATTCCCTTATTTTCAGCACCGGATGGGTATTCTTTCCGCATCCGCAATTGCCGCCACAGGAACCCGCGAATCGCAAGTCAACCTTGAACAGCGTGGCAAAGTCACATCGCATCTCGTCAAATACTCCCATCACACCGACGGAAGCGCTCATTTTTCCCAAGCAGGGAAAATAATCACTGCCATCAAGCGGCAGTCGATCGCTCTCGATAAACAGCACGGCCATATTTTTTCACTACTTATTCAGGGTTTGGAAGCCCTCGAAGTCGCCGATCCAGCAAGAGACTCGCTAACCTCTTCAAAGCGTGCCCTCGTCGAGTTCGCTATGGAATCTCCTGAAGCGATCAAATTCGCCGGTCACTGGTTTGACGTAAACAAACTGCGTTTCAACAATCCCACGCCCACCATCGGACCGACAATTCTCATGGTGGATCCTGATGGAATCCAAAGAAACGCGTGTATGTTTGCCAGCCCGAATGCAAACGCCCGGCATGTGCTCGCCATCACTTGCGAGGCGATTGCCAGGCTCGGCCCGGAACCGGAGATGTTTTTGCTTTATGGTGGATTCGATCCGGCCGAAACAATGAAGGATGTGACTAAGGAAGCAGGATTTCTTGCGTTCCTTTATTCGATCTCAGAAGCTGAGAAGTTGAGAGAACGGCTCGGCACCGTGGATTTCATTCCAAAATCCTGAGGTACGCCCGCTTAGGATCGGATATGCCGCCAGGTACCTCAAGTGTTAGTCCTGCACCTGGGTGTTTTGACCTTTTCACACTTTTTACTGTCTCACCAAACTACAAAATTCCCGCCAACTCCTTCCAACCACTCAACTTCCGCCTGTCTCATTCGAACGATACCACTCAATAATAGTCCTTGACAGTAATCGACACCCATGCTACCCTGTCTCATGTTCTCGTCGCAATCCAGCCAATGGCCCTCCTCTTCACTTGGTTTCTCTCCCTCTGTTGGGCTCAACGTCTCCGCCTTCAGCTCTTTTTCGAGTTTGTGTACTGGCGGGTCTTCAGACCCGCGTCTTTCTCCGACCCGCCGACCTCCCTCTCAACACGACAACCCTTCGTCAAAGTCGTCTCCTGCTCTTCCACGAGTCAGAAGTCACCAGTCACAAGTCACTATCTCCTTTATAATCCGCACTTACGAAAAATCCTCCTCTAACCCGTTTATAATCCGCACTTCCAAAACACAGGACTTAAAACCCTTTTGAATGAACACTTCCAAAAAATCCGGGGAGGGGGTGTGCTTAACCCGGCACGCGATGCAGCGTGTCAGTCCCGAGGAGCACCGCGACGAAGGATTTCTCCGCCCTCTCTCAAGCGGTAATCCGTCTCACCGCGCGTGGTACGATGCCAAGGAAAACGGAGGATAGCCTTGCGGAAACTTTGCCTAGCTCTCACTGCCCTGGGTTTACTCCCCCTTGCAGGAATTTGCCGCGCCCAGGACGTCGTCAAAGTCGCTTCCGACCACAACAAGATCATCCTTGAAAACGCCGATGTGCGCGTCATTGAAAACACACTTGCTCCGGGCGAGAAAGACGCCATGCACACCCATCCCTCCGGCTGGTATTACGTTACCAAGCCGGGAACGATGAAGATTGTGTTCGCCGACGGCAAAGTGGCAACGTGGGAAGCTAAAGAAGGCGAAGGCGGCTGGCTACAAACCAAAGCTCCCCACACCGCCGAAAACGTCGGCAAGACCACTCTGGTCTACGTCCTCGTCGAAGTGAAAAGCGCCGGCGCGCCTCGCTCTCCGGCGGCGGCACCATCTGGCGGAATCCACCAATGAGCCTGAACCGCAGCGTTATCTTCGTCATTTTCGTCCCGCTCGTCGGAATCGCGGTTCTGATTTACGAGTTCGCGCGCCCGCCCTGGAGCCCCATGCGCATCGCCGGACTTGCCGTCCTGTTTCCATCCATCGTCCTTCTCACGGTTTCCCGCTTTCAACTCGGCAATTCCTTCTCCGTCTCGCCACAGGCAAAAAAACTTGTCACTCACGGCATCTACTCCCGCATTCGCAATCCCATCTACGTTTTCGGCGCCTTTGTTATCGGGGGACTTTTTCTCTTCCTCGAGAGGCCCCTTTTCCTCTTGCTCATCGTGCCGGTGGTAATTTTGCAGATCACTCGCGCTCGCGCCGAGTCACGCGTCCTCGAAGAGCGCTTCGGCGACGAATATCACCGCTATAAGGCGTCCACTTGGTTTTAGTAGAGCGGCCTTCGACAATCTTCTCCGTCTGGAGTTGAACTAATGCACGATACCTGGTTGTCCCAACGCTATTTTCGTTTCCCGCTCATCCCCTTCATCGGCGGTTTTCCTTCTAGCCGCGCAGCGGCCAGCACCAAATTCTTTAAGCCCTTTTGCTCCAGGTCCTGTACCGCGCGCAGTTTCACGTGCCGAATGTTTTTTCCCGTGCCCTCCAGCAATCCTTCGGGATCATTCAACGACGTGCCATAGTGAAATCCAAACGTGATGTGATTCTTCCCGGCCATGTAAAAGCAAAACGGATCTTTTGTTTCAAACGTCGGAATGCCCCACGAATTCAGGGTGATTTTCGTTCCCGGCACGGCAGCCTTCACCAGGCTTCGCAATCCTCGCACCACTTTTTGCAATGCAGGGTTATCGTCTCGCACATACGCATTCCCCGTCTTTTTGCTTTTGCTTGTCTTCGCTGCCATTTTTCGTCCAAGGCAATTCTGTATCAAGTTTTCAACGAGAGAAGCACTCACGGCAGCGCGTGGCCTCTGGAAACGTCCTCTAGCAATAACACCCAATCATTTCCGCGGCCATTCGTCGGCGGAGTATACGTTTGAATTCCCCAGCAATCCGACTGGTGAAACTCATAGGAAACGCCGTATCGCGGGTCATACCAGATTTCCTTCAGCCGTTCGCCCTTGATCACGCTCTTGTCGATCGTGAAGCTTTCTCCGAGTGGCGAGTAAATGATCGCGAAGGAACCGTCCGAAGATCGCGCCGCACGAATCTTTCCTCCGCCCGTCAGTGGCCCGTTGAGCATCATTTTCTGGTCCGGCACGATCTTTGTGAACGGCACGGACTCGAAGAGTCTCCTCACGAACCCCATTTGAAACGCGCCTGGATGGTCCATCGCTTCGTCCCAGGGAATATTCGCTCCCAGGATTCCGCCTTCGCCTCCCATCCAGGGATCGCCGAGCCGTCCCCCGGCGATCCGGTCTTGCACCGGCACATCCGGCGCGTTCGCGTTGTGCACCGCCGGTTTGTACATCTGCCAGATGTTGTTGTCTCCGTAGGTGTGGCCGCAAGCACCGGCGAGAATCGACCAATACGCGGATTGCCGCACATCGTAATCGTCAAAGCGGTCCAGCCCGCTCATTCCGCGGAAATGAAATCCAACCGGAATTTGTTCATAGCGATTCTCGCCGTCCAGCGTCGGTTTCTCCGGCTTTAGCGCGTAGTCGTGCTCGGCGTAGAGCCCGTTGTCATGGTCACGCGACGAATGCGACGACTGATACATATTGAAATCCAGCCAACTCGCGTCGTTCAGTTTGATCGAAGAAAATCCCGGCCCCACGGGATGGAAAGTCTTCAAGTGCGCGCCGCCGTCTCCTTCCGTCAGGCCCGCGGCCAGCGCATCCACAATCGCCCGCTCTTTTTCATCCGTGATCGAATGATCGCCGCCAAGAATCCAGATGATCGGTTTGGCCTTGTATCGCGCTCCGAGAAATTTTCCATACTCCTTCGCTGTTTCCGGAGTGAAAAACGCCGTCTTCGTCGTCCAATAATTTCCCCAGCTCGGCAGCATTCCGATGAACAAGCCCAACTCCTCCGCTTTGTTCACGATGAAATCAACATGCCGGAAATACGCCTCATTCGGCCGCGTCGCATCTTTATCGAAGAACGGCAAGTCGCCGTAGGCATTCGGCACTGTCAGGCCGCTCCCTGCCGCGAGCACGGTCGCCTGAATCACGGTAAATCCCTTTTGCGCGCGATTGGTCAGGTACTTAGTCGCTTCCTCGCGATTCAACTTGTGAAACAGCTCCCACGCCGTATCGCCCAGATAGAAAAACGGCTTGCCGTTTTCGTACTCCAAATAGCGATGGTTCTCCGTCACTTTCAAGCGCGCGGGTCCGGCAGCAAAAATGGTTCCTGCGAAGATGGATAGATACCCGGCCAACAAACACGCGCACGTCCACGCAAACGCAAAACGCCGCTTCATGGTTTCGCTCCTCTAGGAATCGAACTCGATTTCAGGGGGGATCAATGGAAGGAATCCAAAACCAGGCTGGAATTTCATTGTCCGCCCCGCGAGATTGATTGCGGGCCTATCTTCGCACAAGACACGGGGTTGGAGCTCGTCCATCTAAACTTGTCTAGAAACAAGAAGGACAGGAATATTTGAAGATGAGTTTTGAACGCTTGATGTGCGCGACGTATGCAAGCGCGGAACACGCGGGGAGTGCAACTCTCCCTGAAACGCTCCCAGCGCGTCTCCCGAACAATTAGCCCCACGCCTGGCACCTGGAACAAGGGTGCCCCATTGCTTAGTATGGGGGGGCTTTTGAAGTGGGATGGGCCTTACCGCACATACGGTGCAAAAAGGCGGGAAATCGTTTCACGCCAGGAATCAGGCCACCAAGAGTATTTGTTGGCACATTGATGGGTCTCTTCTACCCGGATGCCTTGTGCGTTCTGATAAAATCCGTTGAGATGCCCCCGCGCCCATTCTTCCGCTGGATATTGCCTGCTGCTGCGGGGCTGCTCGCCGGATTTCTCGCCTTAGCCCTGGCCGTGCCGAGCGAATCGACGCTTCCCGTTTCGATTGTCTCTCTTTTTTCGCCGGGCCTGAAACTCGCGGAACTCGTCATGCCCGCCGCTCACGAATCTCTCGCTTGGACGTTCGGCTGGTTTCTTCGCATCGCTATCGGCGTCAATGCCGCCTTCTACTTTGCGATTTTTGCCTTGCTCGCCTATCTCGTCGATCGCCGCCGTTCCCCGAGCAGCTAGGCACACCGCGCCCCCAATGAATGCCCGCGGCTCTTCCAGCCTTACTAGACCGAGAGAATGCGGCCGAAGAACGACCTGTAGCGCTGCAATGCAAGGCGGAGATCTTCGGTCGAGACATCATCGCCGCGATCCCATTGGCCCTCGAGTCTCGCTCTTTCCGCCGCGAACATTTCAGCCAATCGCTTCATCGCCACGGCGACAAGGCTATCGGCTTGCTCCACGACGCGCCGAGGCTCGTCAACAAAACTTGCTTGGATAGCGTCCCACCGGGCGCGAAACTCCTTCGCTTCGTCGGTCGAAAAGAGCGGCACCGCCTGTTTGTCCATAGCCGGGGCGGTCGCGGCTCCCGCGGAAGAACCTCCGCCAACGCCGAAGCTTGGTGCAGCCACAGCTCGCACCTCAGGCTTTGCGACGACACCAGCCAGAGTCGCCGTGGTTAGCCCCGTGTTGGTAGCCACTTCTTCTTTTATTTGTTTTGCTTCGTCCATTGGATTGCCTCGTCTTTGTGTCTTGCACCCTTCACGATCTAACGTCCCTTCCTTCTCCTGACCCCTTCATCAGCAGAAGTCTACGATGCTGCCGCTTTCGCGCGAGCCATTTCTGGCTCGCTGACAAGGTCATCAAAAAGCGCACGGTAATGAATCATGGCTTGCCGTAAGTCTTCCGTGCTGGCTTTACCAGCCGCGTGCCGGACGGCGATTTCATGGCCAGCCCGGTAATTTTCGACAACCAGTGGATAATCCACGGAGATATCCGCCGAGCGTTGTTCAAAGTCGCCCACGGAATAACCGCGCGTAGACATCACGTCGCCGAGCAACTGGTCGGCTTGGCTAACGGAACTTTGGGGGTTGTCAACGAAATCTGCTTGAACCTTGCGCCAGGCCGCGATATAGCGCTCCCGGTCGCTCGACGCAAGCGGACGGATCGCAAAACCCTCGACGCGTTTTTCTCGCTCCTGGAGCCCGGCTTCCGCCTTTCGCCGGCTTCCGCCTTCCTCAACGGCCCGCGCATACTCGGGCCCGAATCGGGTGCGCAGTCTTCCTGTCTTGCGCTTCCCTAGAAGAATTATCGCTGCCATGCCCACAACAACAACCAATATCACGCTGAAAATAATGACTAATGCCATTGTGCTCATTTCAATTGCCTCTTTTTTTCTTGGTCAAGTCCCTTAACCGAGCGCAAGAATGTGCAGGT
>Ga0247669_1000839_pt1 | contig 10836 bp, 10 predicted proteins | sample CNK10_metaG_FD_182734 | JGI IMG/M metagenome (GOLD analysis project Ga0247669, IMG submission 182734) | Soil microbial communities from Purdue University Martell Research Forest, Indiana, United States - CNK10 | ecosystem: Environmental > Terrestrial > Soil > Temperate forest > Bulk soil...
CGTCGGTCGTGAAGTTTTCGCCAAACATGGCGAGCGGCAACTCCCTGCCGGGCAATTCCTTTTTCCAATAGTCGTAGTGCTCGATAGGGTAGCAGTAGACGGCTTTCTGCGCGCCGCCGTGGACCGTCAGGTCGGCTTGTCGGTCGCCATCCAGATTCAGAGTTCGCAGACGGACGCGGCCTTGGATGGGCTGCTTGTAGATGCCAGTCGTCACTGTTCTTCCGTGCCAGAGCACATCGCGCGGTAGGCCGACATTGAAGGAGATTATGTTCATGGGTTGCCGGTCCTCTCCGGTCCGTCCGTCAGCGCTTCGGAAAAACAGAGTATACGGTTATGGGCGAAAGTGCTGCGCTATGGCGTCGCGGCGTGGGCGAGACGGTTTATGGTTCGTAGCAGTCGTAGTTTCGTTGGGAGATGATTTTGCCGTCCTTGTATTGCAGGAAGGTGGCGAAGTGGGCGCGCATTCGGCCGCCTGCTGGAATGGTTTGAAAGGGCACGGCCAGGATGCCTGTCCAGTCCACTTCCAGGGCGACCTGATCTCCGCTGGAGAGTGCGTTTCTGACCGCAAACGTCTGACTGGAGACTGCTTTTTTGCCGCGCTCGGCTGCGGCAAGGATGCCTGCCAAGTCATCGCGGCTGCCATTCGGAAAAAACTTGCTGGGAAAGATTTCCACGACTATTCCAGGCGCGAAGAATTGGGCGAGTTGACCGCCGGTCGCGCCCGATTCGATAGTTTTGAGGTACTGCCTAGCCAGGGCTAGGTTTTCCGCAGGGCTGGGCATCGGGTTTCTCCTGTCTTATATACTGGCGAGATCCCCGAAAAATTTCAGCAAATGCGGACAGACGCCACAGCCTGAAGGCTGTGCCACTGAACACTACTTGGGTTTGGAGGTGAGCAGTTCGAGTTCGTCGAGGGAGCGGGGCCAGTCTTCGCGGAGGAGGCGGGAGAGGGCGCGGTCGGCGAGAAGTTTCCCGTTGGTTTGGCACGTGGGGCAGTAGTTGGTTTCGTTGGAGGCGTAACGGATGCGCTGGATTTTGGAGCCGCAGCGCGGGCAAGGAAGTTTGTAGCGCCCGTGTACGGCCATGCCTTCGCGGAAGGCGGTAACTTTTTCGGGAATCTTGCCAGCGGCTTCGGCGCGGAGATGAGCGGTCCATCGCGTAAGGTTGGCGCGGATGGCTTCGTACAGGCGATTGATTTCGGGTACTGAGAGCTTTTGAGTGAGCGCGAGAGGCGAAAGCTTGGATTCGAATAGAATTTCATCGGAGTAGGCATTGCCGATGCCGCTGAATAGGCGAGGGTCGGTGAGGGCGCGCTTGAGAGTGTGGTTGGCGGAGAGAAGGACGGCAGCGAACTGCTCGGGAGTGGCGTCAAGGACTTCGAGGCCCCCGGGATCGAGGGTGCGGAGGCCGTCTTCGCCAAGGACGACGTGGAGAGAAGCGCGCTTTTGTGAGCCGGCTTCGGTCCAGAGCAGAGAGCCGGAGGGAAAATCGAAAGCGGCGAGTCCGCGCGGCGGCGAAACCTTGACTCCGCGGGAGCGCCAGTGAAGGCGGCCGGCGATCATTAGATGGAGAACGAGCCAGAGGTCGTCTTCGAGGCCGATGCAGATGCGTTTGCCTAGTCGGCAGATCTGGATGACTCTCTTGCCAGAGGCGTCGGCAAGAGGTGGAGTTGCGGTTCGGAGAAGAAAAGGGCTAACGACGCGGACGGCGTCGAGGGTTAGGCCGAGGATGCGCGATTCGAGCGCTTCGATGTAAACGACGATGTCGGGGAGTTCCGGCATGCGCTCTCCAAACAGGTGCCCCAAACAGGAGCAGTGACCATCGTACACCGGAGGGAGATTCTTGTGGCAAGAGCGGCACAAGCGGAGTGGTGGTTTGCAGAAGCATCCACAAGGGGTTGTGGAGCTGGGAAAAAACAGAGAAGGGGGTGGCCGGAGGGACAGGCGAAAATTATTCGTAGAGATGCAGTGAAAAGATTGCATATGCAAAAATAGTTCAAAAATACTCTTGACAGAAAACGTCCAGCCGCACGATACTCCCGACGCGCCAGTTTCTGTCTTCCCCAGTAGGACGTTCCGACGTTCCTTCCTATATCCGCGCGCCGGGAAAACTCAGCGAGGAGTACCGGTGTCCGTACAAATAGCAGATAAAGAAACTATGAATTCGTTGGAAATGGATAGGGAAGTCATTCGCTGTAAGACATGTGGTCTCGTCCAATACCGGACGCGCACAGGAAACTGCCGCCGATGTGTGCGCGCCTTACCTCAGCGTTTGGAGTTCCTGATTCCTCCACCGGCACCTCCGGAGGAAGCAGCCGCTGAACCCGCATCCGAAAAGTTCGCCAACCAGGAGACGGTCGAGAATATCGGCCAGCGGATTCGCCAATTGCGCGAATCGCGCGCGATGACCCAGAGCCAGCTGCAGTCGCGCTCAAAGGTATCGCGCTCCTACTTGTCCCGCATCGAGAGCGGCCAGATGACGCCGAGCCTCGGCACGCTGGAGAAAATCTCCGAAGCGCTGAACGTAGGCTTGAACCGCTTCTTCATCCCGGAATCCGACGGCGAAGCGCTGCTCGAGGATCCGTTCATCCAGGGATTGCGGCCGTTCCTGCGCCAATTGGATTGGGAACAGTGGCAGTCCATCCTGAAGAGGCTGCAGGCGATCAGCGATCACGTCCATGCAGCGCCGGTCACTCTCCGCCCTATCGGTAATCCGGCGCGGATGCCGCAGACCGCGCCGGCGAATGGCAACGGGCACAACGGACACATTGGTGCCATCCATTCGAATGGGCATGCGCTAACGCATTCCCATGGGCAGCCGCAGGGTTTTGTGCTGCGGCGGCCAGGCACGGGGCCGGTGTTTCAGCGGCCGGTAGCAAGGTAACTTGTAGCAAGGTAAGTTTCTCGTTTCGAGAGCCGAGCGCAAATTAGCGCGGTGTGACTGTAACGGTCACACCGCGTTTTTTTATGTGCGAAGCATCTTCGATAGCTTGGCGATCTTCAGAAATCTGGCACATCGGCTTCGGTCATGGAGCATCCCGCCTGCAACTGTTCAGACAGCATGAAGCGGAATGGGGGGTGAGCGAATCCTCCTCGCATTCATCCCCCGCTGTCCAATTTATCGAAGTGTGCCGTAATTTTCCTTGAATCGCCATCGCAGACCCCCTAGTGAGGAACTCTGGCCTTCCAAACTATATATGCCGAAACAAAAAGAAAGGCTGCGAATAACAATAGTCGGCTCGGTAGAATCACGAAGTACCTGTCATGTATCGTCAAATCGAGCGACTGTAATGTCGCAGCTAGAAGTCCTCCTGAAACAAGAAACAAGCACCCTCCTCCGACCAAGAACAACAGCATTAATTTCCAGAATCCACGAGTCATCGTCACCTGCCCTCCTTGTTAGCCGGGGGAGACCATTACGGTTGGCCGCAGAATAGCCTCCCCGTAGCGTATCGTCAAAACTGTTAGTTAGTACAGATTCCAGGGGCCTCCTTGCCGTAGCAAATTACTCGGGGAGACCAGCATAAAAGGCGTTACTCGCGGACGACGGAGACTTTGGCGGAGGGGACTTCGAGGCGCATTAGGCGATGGTTCGAATCGAGGTACAAGTCGATTTCGAGGTCTGTGGTATTGACGCGAAGGCCTTCGTAAGATGCTCCATCGATAGTGGCCGAGCCGGTGGATTCGGCGGTGATGGAGCCGGGCATCAGCTCTTGCGGGATGAGGACAGGGAATGTTTGCGGGCCGCGCTTGGACCAATCATAGAGGCGCGCGAGAACAGCGTACTGGTGGTAAAGGTTGTTATCGAGAACGGCGACGAGCGGAGTGCCGAAGGTGAAGGTCTGATCGAAGGGATGGGCGCCTTGCATTTGAAGCGTCATTTTCGCGATGCCGTCAGCAAATAGGATGCTCGCACTGTTGTTTTTCTCGGCGTGGGAAGTCCACTGGTAACTGACGGGAGCGCCATCGGGCTGAAGAGTGAGCGAGCCGGTGACCTTGCTGGCGGGGGCTTGCGAGGGCTTGATCTCGGCGCTGCCCTTGGCGAGCCAGCCGCTGGCGGAAGGAGTGATTTCAAATTCTTCGTGGCCGACGGTTTGGCCGTCGAGCTTGATGGTGAGTTTGCCTCCGTCCTTAGCGAAGACCGAGGCGCCATGCGACGCAGTATTCTTTTTCTGATCGGCAATGCCGGCGGCGGCGCAAGCTAAGATCAGCAGGGTTACAAGGCAAATAGACAAGTTGGCTTGAGGGCCGCGCAGTTTTGTTTTCATGGGATCCCCCTTCGCCAGCTGCTGCGTAGCACGGCAAAATTTTGCGGAGAAAGTATCTCCGCAGCCTATTCTAGCGAAAGCCAGTTACGAATTTGGCTTTTCGACGACGAGATGTGCTTCGCTGCCACCTGCCGCGACAATGCCGCGCCGGAGGATTTCCGTGACGACCTGCGTGGGCTCGCCAGAGCTGTCCAAGCGAAAGTCCGCGAGTTGATACGAGGGAAGACGCTGCGTGTGGAGAGCGCGAAAACTGACCTCATCGCGGAAAAGGGGCCGGCCAGTCATGGTCATGCAGCGGGCTAACAGGACTTCAACGGGCGAATCGAGCCACAGAACAGGGACGCCGGCGCTTCGAAGAAAATCGGGGCAGCCGGGCTGGGCATAGGTGCCGCCGCCGAGAGCCAGGACGGTGGCTTCCTTGAGCTCGGAGGCGCGGCCCAAGGCGGCGCGCAATTGATCCGCTTCGATTTGACGAAAGGCGGGTTCGCCGAAGCGCTCGAAGAGCTGAGGAATGGCAAGGCCGGCGGATTGCTCGATGCGATCATCCAGATCGACGAAGCGCCAGGCGAGCTGCCGCGCCAGGAGCGTGCCGACCGTTGTCTTGCCGGAGCCCATGAAGCCGGCAAGACAAATCACCTGCGGACGGGCTGAGGCGCCGCGTAAAGAAGAAGGTTGAGTCACTGTTATTTGCAGAACGCGGCCACAAAGGGCCAGTTGATCAGGAGCACGATGAACTAATCGCGCTTCATGATGCGGATTGTACCACTGTAGGAGGAGAGTTCGACTTTCGCGAGGCCCATTCCGACCGTGCCGACCAGCCCTTGGGCAAACTTGGAAGCGATGTGCTTCACGCCGTGGGAATCCGGCTTGAGAAAAGCGGCAGCCTGATTATCAACGATGCCGGTAGCCGTCTGAGCCTTGAGGTCAAAGGAATCGGTGCTGGAAAAGCGCACTTCCACGAGGCCCTTGCCGCTTTTCATGGAATAGAGGCCGGTGCGAACGAAGTCGCCATCAAAGAGAATGTTTCCCGTGGTGGTCATGAGATTAACGTTGTCCAGCTGAGGCTGGAGAATCTGGGCGTTCCCCCCGATGGAGCTGAAGTCGAGCTTGCCGGCGCATTGCGTGCAAACCAGGGAGCCGCTGGTGGTCTTGACGATGATGTAGCCGGAAACTTCCTTCAGGTGCACGTCGCCGCCGTAGCTTTCAAGTTTCATGTCGCCGGTAACCTGCTCGACGTAAATCAAGCCCGTCTCGCTCTTCAGCTGGAGTTCGGTTTCTTCCGGAACGGTGAGTTGCAAATTGGCTTCAAGATCCAGCGGCTGAGCCGCAGCGTCCAGGATGTTGGCAGTAACGTCGATGCGGTCGCCCACTTGCTCGATTTCAAATCCAATTTTGTTGGAAGTCTGTGTGCCGACTACGTCGACTTCTTTATTCTTCCAGGACTTCACCTCGATGCGGCCGTTCGCCACGTTGTGGATCACGACCACGGGGCGTCCCGAGACGTTGAACTGTTTTTCAATGTGTTGCCCGGCCGTAGCGGCCTGAGCGGGCGCGGTGCTCCAGAGAAAAAGCCCGGCGCTCAGAACCGGCAAGGTGCTTCGCTTCACCCAAGTACCCGGCTGGGCCGGGGTCATCCCCATCCGTTGAAGACTCATGTCAGTTTATGCTCCTTCCGCGCTCAATCATCGCGGACAATAATTCGGCTTTTTGCTCGTAGGCTGCGGACAGGTATTCCCGCGTCAACGCATCCTGCGGCTGTTCCTTAAGGTGGCGCTGGCAATCAGCGATAAATTCGTTCACTTTTTTCAGATTGTCGCGCAACGAAACGTCCACAGGGGAACTGCTTGCGACAATCATGCCAGTGGCTACCGGCTCTTGATCGTCGAGGGCCCGCGCCGCGCGGTCGAACCCCTCGGATGGTTCTGGGACGGCTGCTTTCTGAACGTCAGGAGCGGACTCGGCCGTGGCCGTTTGTGCGGGCGGCGCAACGGGTGCTGTTCTACTACGGCGAACTTGGAAAACAGTGGCAGCAACGATGAGGATGCCAACCATGGCAGTGGCAAGCGCGCGGCTGCGGAAGAAGTCGCTGATCGATTCCCAGAAAGGAGCGGCCTCGGCCCGCGTCGCTTCCGCCGGGATTTTAATAATCCCTTCTTCCGCCAATTGAGCTCGAAGGGAAATCCAAACACGATCAGGGGGAGTGATTTCAGACGGGAGCTTCCTTGCCGCGTCAACAAGGCTGGTGAGATCCGCGACGTAACTGCGGCAGTCGCGGCATTCCGCCATATGTGCGCGAGCCTCTTCAGGAAGAGGTTCGAGGCCTTCCTGCTCCAGAACAAGTTCGATGTCTTTACACTGCATGGCACTTCACTCCGCGGCTAAAGGACCTGGGTAGCCTCCCCGCTCGACTGCACTTACCTGTTGCTATATATGACGCTCCCCCGGCTCTAGCAGTTGGCTACATTCTAGCTCAATCGGCAAGCCCGGCTTGCGTTTTTGCCGCGTGACGTTCTGCTCGAGCCTGGTCGCGCAAATCCTCCTGAAGCAACTCGCGCAGACGCGTCCTCGCTTTGTGCAACTGCGACTTCGAATTACCTACCGAACAACCCATAATGCCCGCAATCTCGTTGTGCTCGAACCCCTGAACATCGTGCAACACAAAAACAGTCCGATAGCCCGGCGGAAGCTTTTCGATGGAGCGCTCAAGATTGACGCGATCCACGGCGCCGCTAAGCCGCAGATCGGGCGCGCCAATGTCCTTTCTTGGGCCGCCAGTTTCTTCATCGGGTTCCGTCGTTTCTTCCAGAGAAGCCGCTGGGAGCGTCTTCTTACGCAAACGCATCAGGACCACATTAACCGTCATGCGGTGCAACCAAGTCGAAAATGCCGACTCGCCCCGAAAGGTCCCAATCTTGCGAAAGAGTTGCAGAAAAGCTTCCTGCATGAGGTCTTCCGCATCGGAAGGGTTGCCGACCATCCTCAAGCACAAGGCGTAAACGCGGCGGCTATGGAGCTGGTAAAGATGCTCGAAAGCCGGGGCATCTCCTGCTTGGGCCAGACGGATGAACTCCGCTTCAGTCGCCGACTTAGGTGACTGAGCAGCGTTCACCCTATTCGGCGGCTGTAGAGCAGTCGGCACACTGGGCTCGCTTGGTCGGTTCCGGGCCAACGGTCCAATTGCGGCGCATCCAACGGTTCGGATGCGCCGACTACCTCCTAGAGTTGTCCTCGCAAATTTGGGTCATTCTCAATCAGACAAGCGAGGGTACGAGTCTATTCCCCGGCAGTTCAAGCCGCGTGCCGGCCTTCAGGCTGGATAGTCTATTCTCCCCCGGCGGGGGCCATTCGTCTATGCCGGACAAAGCGTTGGGTGAATGTCAGTTTCTTGGGCTTGGAAACACCCATCTGTGTGCAGACGGTTGCCTGAAATGGTTCTAACTCGTTTTCGGGAAGCACCATCAGGAAGGATTTCAATAGGACTATGGATTCCCGAAGGCAGGTATTCAGGTCGTAATGTGCCGCGTCAACCGCTTGCCACTCGGCGTCGGATTCGATTGGGACGCCGTTGACAATCTCTGTGGCGGCCACACAAAAATCCTGGTTGAGATCTTCCACCATTTCGCCCAGCGTGCTTATCTTGTAGAGAAACTGGGAGCGTTCGCTGAGCAGGATGCGGCAGAGCAAGCTGCTTAGGCGTGCTGCGCGCTGCCCCCGCGCCCCTTGGAAATTAGCCGGGTCGAGAGGAGCGGCGTTGGGAACGGTGCCATGATGTTTGGCATGCTCGCTAAGCGACCAGAGCAGGGCCACCAGAGGGTGAGCGAAGCGGTTACAGAGATCATGCGTGACGCAGACTGCCTGGCTGGCCTTACCCAGGAGTCCACTCTGCCGAAGTTCGAGCGCTTCGTCCAAGGAAATGCTCAACATATTGTAAGAAATTTCCAACTGGCGGACGTGCGAGCGAAACACCTGGTCCTTTAGCTTCGGCAACCAGGCCCGCCAGTCATCTTTTACCGTCGTACCGCGGGCTGAGAGGGCGCGCACACGGTTTTTCACAGGGTATCTCCCGGGGACAAGGCCGCAGTATAACAAATTCTAATTGCCGGAGAGTGCTTTTCTTAGAGCTGTGCATCTCCCCGTGGATCACAGCTAACCGCCTGAGAATGAGCCTGATTTGCAGGCTGTTGCCCGAACGTGGCAGTGACCGCTATACTCGCCTGCGATTGCTCCGAAAGGATCTCCTTTGCAATTTGAGCCACGCGAACAGTTTGAGCAGCGTCAGAAAAAACTCGAACAGATTCAGGCCTTGGGGTATGAGCCGTTTCCACGTGAATTTCGCTGGACGGATACGCCAGCAGCCCTTGTGGATAAGTATGGCGAAACCTTAGCCGCGGACCTGGAAGCTGGCAAGCATGAAATCCGCGTAGCAGGGAGGCTGGTTTCCCTCCGCTTGATGGGCAAAGCCGGCTTCGCGCATATACAAGGCTCCGGCAAGCGCATTCAAATTTACGTAAAGAAGGACGTTGTGGGCGAGCGCGGCTTTGCGCTCTTTCAATTGTTGGATCTTGGCGATCTGATTGGCATTCGCGGACACCTCTTCCGCACGAAAACGAATGAACTCTCGATCTGGGTTGAAGAACTCGTGTTTCTTGCAAAGGCCCTCCTGCCGCTTCCGGAAAAGTGGCATGGGCTCACCGACGTGGAGCTGCGCTACCGGCAGCGCTACCTGGACCTGATTGCCAACGATAAATCGCGGCAGGTCTTTGTTGCGAGAGCCCGCATCATTCAAGAGATGCGGCGGTTTTTCGATGCGCGCGGCTATATAGAGGTTGAAACGCCGATGATGCATCCCATACCGGGAGGCGCGGCGGCAAGACCTTTCGTCACTCACCACAACACGCTGGATATCGACCTTTATCTTCGGATCGCGCCGGAGCTTTATTTGAAGCGGCTGACTGTGGGCGGATTTGACCGTGTGTACGAGATCAACCGCAACTTCCGGAATGAAGGCATCTCGACGCAGCACAATCCTGAATTCACAATGCTCGAATTCTACGAGGCCTACAGCAACTACAGGGATTTGATGCAGATGAATGAGGAGCTATTCGCGCTTCTGGCGAAGAATATAACCGGTTCGACGACGGTGAAGTACGGCGAGCAAGAGCTGGATTTTTCAAGAATGCAGCGGCTTTCGATGCGTGAGGCCATCGCGAAGTTCTGGCCTGCCGGTGCTGGAGTTGCGCCTGCGGAGGCCGAACTTGCTTCAGCCGGCGGCCCGCGAGCCGCGGTAGAGCGCTATAACGCCTGGGCAAAAACCGCGGGCGCGCCTTACGCTGCCTCAAAGGGCGTCTTAACGGACGGCGAATGGACGGGCCTGCTTTTTGAGACCATGGCGGAAGACAAACTGATTCAGCCGACCATCCTCTACGATTTTCCGACGGACATTTCGCCGCTCTCGAAGCAGAAGCCGGAAGATCCGTCGCTGACGGAGCGATTCGAGATTTACGTGGCGGGCATGGAAGTGGCTAATGGTTTCTCGGAACTGAATGATCCCGCTGAACAAGAGCGGCGATTCCTTGCCCAGATCGCACAGGGTGGCGAAGAAGTTCCGAAGCATCTCGATGTGGACTACATTCGCGCACTTTGTCACGCCATGCCGCCGACGGCGGGCGAGGGTATCGGCATCGACCGCCTCACCATGCTGCTGACCGATTCGCCTTCCATCCGCGACGTGATTCTCTTCCCGCTGCTGCGGCCGGAAGTTCGCCAAGACTCTGCTTCCGAAGCCGATAGCGCGTAACGTATTCTGTCTCCCATGCGATTCTCGTATGCAATTTGAATGGTTTGTGGCGCGGCGGTACTTGCGGTCGCCTTACCGGCCCGCAGTGCTGCGGCTGGTAACGTTGTTTTCCATTCTCGGCGTGTCGGCTGGCGTCGCGACGCTGGTGATCGCCCTGGCGATGAACACAGGCTTCCGCGAGACCTTACAGGATCGATTGCTCGGAGTTACGGCGCATGTTTCGTTGACCCGCCCGGGATCCGAGATCCACGACTACGAAGCGCTGGCCACGAAGCTGGCAGCAATTCCGGGTGTGCGCTCGGTGACGCCCGCCGTTTATGAAACGGTGCTGCTGTCGTTTGGCGGCCAGGCGCTTGGCGTGGTGGCGAAGGGCGTCGAACCCGAACGGGAGCGGCGGGGAGATGAAGCACTTCAGAAGATAGTTGCGGGAAAGCTGGATTTCGCCTCGGATGCGGACGGCATCGAGGCACTGTTGGTCGGCAAGCAACTAGCCGACGACTGGAAGATTGAGCCAGGCGACTTCGTGACACTGACAAGTCCACAGGGGCGGCTGACACCGTATGGCTTGATTCCGAGGACGCGGCGATTTCGCGTGGCGGGGATCTTCGATTCCGGCTTTTACGATTACGACAAGAATTGGTGCTTCATGACGTTGCAAGCAGCGCAGGCCCTGGCCGGCTCGAGCAACATTGTCAACGCCCTTGAATTCCGGCTGGACAATCCGGAGCGCGCCGCGGAAGTTGCGCGGCACGCGGAACAAATCGCGGGGCAA
>Ga0247669_1000845_pt1 | contig 10783 bp, 9 predicted proteins | sample CNK10_metaG_FD_182734 | JGI IMG/M metagenome (GOLD analysis project Ga0247669, IMG submission 182734) | Soil microbial communities from Purdue University Martell Research Forest, Indiana, United States - CNK10 | ecosystem: Environmental > Terrestrial > Soil > Temperate forest > Bulk soil | place...
AACTGGTTAGCGGGCACACGCTGAAGCACTTGGCTGCGGGTGCTGCAGGATTCTGGATACTGATGATGCTGCAGAAGAGACGGCCTATCCAAGGCCAATAAACAGGCTAAAACCGCCGGGCTAAAGCCCGGCACCTACATTTTGTATCTTACATTTTGTAAATGATGCGCCCGGCGACGATGGTAGCGATGGGTGCACCTTTGAAGGTGCGCCCGTCGAAGGGGGAGTTGCGGGATTTGCTGGGGGATTGCTTTACGTCGTAGGTCCATTCGTGCGTGGTGGAGAATATCGTGAGGTCGGCGGGTTGGCCGGCGGCGATTTTGCGTTCGAGGCCGAGGACGCGGGCGGGACCGGTAGTAAACAGTTCGATCATTCGCATAAGCGAGATTTTCCCCGCGTGTACGAGCTGTTCGAGGGCGAGTGCAAGGGCGGTTTCGAAGCCGAGAATGCCGAAGGGGGCGCGGTCGAACTCGACGTCTTTGAGGGCGGGTTCGTGAGGCGCGTGATCCGTGGCGATGGCGTCGACGGCGCCGTCGGCAAGACCTTCGATGAGGGCTTCGCGGTCTTCGCGTGCGGCTAGCGGCGGATTCATCTTGTAGCGCGAGTCGTACTGGACGTCTTCATCAATCAAAGTGAAATGGTGCGGCGTAACCTCGCACGTTACAGGAAGACCGCGCTGCTTGGCCCAGCGGACTTGCCCGAGCGAAGCTTTTGCGGAGAGGTGTGCGACGTGCAGCCGCGCGCCGGTGAGTTCGGCAAGCTGAACGTCGCGCGCAACACAAACGGATTCCGCGGCGGCGGGCATGCCGGGAAGGCCGAGCCGCGTGGACGTAACGCCTTCGCGCATGACGGCGCCGGCAGCGAGCGAAACATCTTCCGAATGCTCGATGACAGGAAGATCGAGCGAGCGGCAGTAGTCCATCACCTGGCGCGTGAGTTTTGCAGTGGCGATAGGTTTTCCGTCGTCACTAACGGCGACGATGCCGGCTTGCTTCATGGCGGCAATTTCCGCGATGGCTTCGCCTTTGCTGCCAACGCTCGCGGCGCCGATGGGCCAAACGCGAACGCTGGCGGTGGCTTTGGCGCGATCGAGAATGAAGCGCGTGACGCTGGCGTTGTCGTTGACGGGCTTTGTGTTCGGCATGCTGCAGACGGCGGTGAACCCTCCGCGAGCCGCGGCGCGCGTGCCCGTCTCGATGCTCTCCGAGGATTCCTGGCCGGGCTCACGGAGATGCGCGTGAAGGTCGATGAAGCCGGGACTGACAATCAGGCCAGTGGCGTCGAAGATTTCCGTCGAGGAATTCTGAGCGATTTTTCCAGGTTGCGCGACTTCGACGATTTTGTCGCCGTCGAGTAGCACATCACGCGGCGCGTCAGTCCGCGAGGCTGGATCGATGACGCGGCCGTTCTTAACGAGCAGCATGCGAAGGGTCCTTGTCCGTGGGTGAAGTGGAATTCTCTTTTTTGTCCGTTGCCCGGCGATTGCGCGGCTGTTGCGCTTCCGTGGCGGGAAGCGCCTCTTGCCCCGATTCTTCCGAGCCTCCCACGAGAAGCAAGTACAGCAGAGCCATGCGCACGGCGATTCCATTGGTGACTTGCTCGAGCACGCAAGACTGCGGGCTATCCGCGACTTCTGGAGTGATTTCGACGCCGCGATTCATCGGGCCGGGATGAAGAATGATGGCGTCGGGCTTGGCGAGGCGGAGGCGCTCGGTGCTGAGTTGATAAAGAAGGATGTAATCCGCGGCGGAAAGAGCGGGCTCATGGAGGCGCTCGGTTTGGACGCGCAGGACGAGAATGACGTCGGCGCCTTCGAGAGCTTCTTCAATGCGAAATATCCGGCGAATGGACGCTCCGGGTGGGCCGAGGCTTTCGAGTTCGCGTGGAACCCACATGGCCGGTCCGCAGAGCGTGAAGCGACAACCGAATTTTGAGAGCAGATGAATGTTGGAGCGGGCGACGCGGCTGTGAGAAATGTCGCCGAGAATGGTGACGTTCAAATCTGCGAGAGAGCCTTTTCGGTCGCGGATCGTTAGGGCATCGAGCAAGCCTTGCGAGGGATGCTCGTGAGTGCCGTCGCCGGCGTTGATGACGGGAATATCGAGATGGCGGGCGACAAAATCCGCGGAACCAGAGGCCGCGTGGCGCATGACCAGGCAATCAGGCTTCATGGCGTCCAGCGTGTGCACGGTATCGAGAAGCGACTCGCCTTTTTTCAAGCTGGAAGATTCCGCCTGAAGGTTCATGGTGTCCGCGCCGAGACGGGCTGCGGCGGCGCCGAAGCTGATGCGTGTGCGCGTGGAGTTTTCGAAGAAGGCCAGAGCGACTGTTTTGCCGCGGAGAGTAGCGAGTTTTTTGAGAGGATTGCGCTGGATGGCCTGAAAGGACTTGCTCTGGTCGAGAAGAAAAGTGAGTTCGTCCGCGGAGAGCGGTTCAAGAGCCAGAAGGTCGCGAAAACGAAAAGTCACATTTGCACTCTTTGACTGGATAGCGAAAAACCCCGTATCAACTATGACTCCTGGCGGTCGACGAGAACGACGCGCTCTTCATTATCAATCTCGCGGAGACGCACTTCTATGATTTCCGTGTCGCTGGTTTGCACGGTGCGTCCAACAAACTGAGCTTCGATAGGCATTTCGCGATGGCCGCGGTCGATAAGCACGCAGAGAGAAACGCGCTGGGGACGTCCGAGGTCAAATAAGCCGTTCATGGCGGCGCGAATGGTGCGGCCGGTGTAGAGGACGTCGTCAACGAGGACGAGGTCCATCTGGTCAACGCCAAAGGTAATGTCGGAGGACTGCAGAACGGCGTGTGGCGCTACTTTCGAGAGGTCGTCGCGATAGAGGGTGATGTCCAGTGTGCCGACGGGGACATCGACGCCATCGATGCCACGCATGGCTTGGGCGATGCGCTGCGCCAGGGGCACACCGCGGCGGCGAATGCCAATCAGGGCGAGATGCTTGGTGCCGCCGCTTTTCTCGACAATTTGATGCGCCAGACGTCGCAGGGTGCGGTCGATCTCCGGCGCGGACATCAATTGGGCTTTTTCAACGATGCGCATGTTCGGGTAATCCTAGCATAGTGACTGGGGAGACGTGGATGGTGACTGGTGGTGGGACACAAACGTCTTCTTGCCGCGGCTTTGGAGGCTCGGACGGCGTGATAGACTGCCGCGCGACACTTTTAGCGAGGTGAACATGTCGGTTCGAACGATGCGGCGAGTGAAATGGAGGGTGATCGCGGTTTTCTGCGCAGAAATCGTCCTCGTCTTGAGTGGATTGGGTTACGCGCCTGGCGCGATGGCACAAGAGACGAAGGCAGTAGCAGCCAGCGCTCCCGCGCGGCCAAAACTGGTGGTGATGCTGGTGGTGGATCAGATGCGTGGCGATTACGTCGACAAATTCCAAGGGCAGTGGACCGGAGGATTGAAGCGGCTGGTGGAAGAAGGAGCCTGGTTCCCCGATGCCGCCTATTCGTATGCGTCCACAGAGACTTGTGTCGGGCATTCGACAATTTCCACGGGAGCATTCCCCGCGGCACATGGAATGATTTCCAATTCATGGTGGGACCGCGACTGGCAGAAGGGCGTCACTTGCACATTCGATCCGAAAGTAAAGAACACCGGGTACGCGGGGGCGAATGTGGAGGGTGGAGACAGTGCGTGGAGAATGTTGATGCCCGCGTTTGCGGAGGAATTGAAGTTTCAAAGCCGCGAAGGAACGCGAGTGGTGACATTTTCGTTGAAGGCGCGCGCGTCAATCCCCCTGGCGGGTCATCGGGCGGATGCAGTGACGTGGTTCGAACCGGCGACCGGGGCTTGGACGACTTCGAGCGCGTATCCGATGGCCGCGTTCGTCGAGGAGTACGTCAAAGCGCATCCCGTGGCAAAAGATTATGGCAAGACGTGGGTGCCATTGCTGCCGAATAGGGCATATCTCTATGGGGAGGCGGCGGTGGGAGTAGTGCCGCCCGCCGGATTTGGAACTTCTTTCCCGCATCCGCTGCGGGGAAACCCGGACAGCACGGGACCGGACGCGGCTTTCTACGCGCAATGGGAGACCAGCCCCTACTCACAGACCTACTTGGCGGACATGGCGGAAAATGCTGTGGACGAGCTGGGATTGGGAAAACGCGCAGGAACGGATTATTTGGGAGTGAGTTTTTCTTCTCTGGATTTTGTGGCACATCACTTTGGGCCGCGCAGCTGGGAAGTGCAGGACGAACTTGCACGGCTGGATCGTGATTTGGCCCATCTTTTTGCGCATCTCGATAGCGTGGTGGGGCGAGGCAACTATGTTGTAGCGCTTAGCGCGGACCATGGGGGCGGACCCATTCCCCAGGACCTAGAAAGTACGGGGATGGATGCGGGGTGGTTGAATTTGGCGGAGGCGCAAGATCGGATCGAAAAGTCGCTGGCGGCGCGCGGGTACGTGAAACCCACAGTGGCGCAGCTGGATGGAAGCGATGTTTATTTCACACCTGGGACCTACGACAAGTTGAAAAAAGATCCTGATTCGATGTATGCGGTGATTGAGGCGATCAACAGCGTTCCAGGCGTGGCAGAAGTGTATCGCGCTGAGCAGCTCGACGATCGTCCTCCGACGGATAGCCCTATTCGCAGAGCGGAGGCAGCCAGTTTCTTGAAAAGCAGAAACGGGGATTTGGTGATTGTGCCCAGGCCGTACTGGGTGTGGGACTATTCGATGCCAGGCCACCCGCGGGGATACGCAACCACGCACGGGACTCCTCATTATTATGACCGGCATGTGCCAGTTTTTTTCATGGGATTTGGGATTCGGACAGGAGTTTATTACGAGGCGGTTACTCCGGCGGATATCGCGCCTACGTTGGCTGCGCTTTGTGGAATTACACTGGCTTCGCCGGACGGACACGTGCTGGGTGAAGCTCTGGCCAAGACGTCCGCGTTGCATACGTTGCGAAAATCGTCTGAGGAAGTGAGCGCTGGAGCTGCGAAACAATAGACCTTTCTTTTTCCACAGACTGACTAGTTGACATGAGAATTCGGGAGCCTCCGCGGGGCTTCATGATATTCTTTTCCAGAAGTGAATCCTGCCGGAGTCGTTGATCTGACCGTGCAAGTTGGCGCGGTGCGCCTGCGGAATCCCATTCTCGCGGCCAGTGGAACGTTCGGCTATGGCGTCGAGTTTGCCAACCTAGTTGACCTATACCGCCTTGGCGGGCTGGTCGTCAAAGGCCTCTCCCGGGAACCCATGGAAGGGGCACCTGCGCCCCGTCTTTGCGAGACCCCCTCAGGTATGCTGAATGCCGTAGGGCTCCAAAACATCGGGGTCCGGGCGTTCGTGGCAGAAAAACTCCCAGTACTGCGAAAATACGATACGGCGGTCATTGCCAATGTCTTCGGCTATAGCGTAGAGGACTATATCGAGGTGATTCGGGTCCTGGAGGATGCCGAGGGCCTGGCGGCCTATGAGCTGAATATCTCATGCCCCAACGTCAAGAAGGGGGGGATGCAATTTGGAAACGACCCGACTCTGGTCGCCGAAGTGGTGGGAGCGGCCCGAAGGGCGGCGGCCAAGCGACCACTTTGGGTGAAGCTCTCGCCAATGGTTGCAGATATTGGACTTATTGCCAGGGTGGCGGAGGGTTCGGGCGCCGACGCACTGACTGTGGCGAACACCTATCCGGCTATGGCGCTCGATGCGCGGACCGGCAAGTCTTGCCTGGGAAACCAGACGGGGGGCCTATCCGGTCCGGCTGTTAAACCGATCACGCTAAGGTTGGTTTGGGAAACGCGCAAGGCGGTAAAGTCACCAATTATCGGAGTCGGAGGCATCGAGACGGTCGAAGACGTGCTTCAATACCTTGCAGTAGGTGCGACTGCGGTACAGGTAGGGACGGCCAGCTTCACTGACCCTTCGGTCAGTCAGCGACTTGTAGGGGAGTTATCGAGAGCGCTTTCTGCATCTAAGACGTTTACTATCAATGAGATAGTACGCAAAATTTCCGCAGATTTTGGTTGACATAACGACTGAGTTTTGCTACACTTTTTTGGATATGAGTAGCACAAAGAACACACTATGAGACGACCACTCTTTGTTTTCTGGGCCGCTTTCCGATGGGTGCTCCTAATGTTCCTCATCGTTCCAGTCATGGACGCCCCCCTCGTCGCGCACTTGAGCGCTCCGGTTAAGCCGGTGAAGACCTGGCTTGGCAACGCCAGTTGGTATGGGCCGGGGTTTAATGGCAAGAAGACTGCGAACGGGGAGCGCTTCGACTGCGAAGCGCTGACCGCCGCACATCCGAACCTGCCGTTCGGGTCCATCGTCCGGGTTGTAAATCCCCGCAACGGGAAGTTTGAACTGGTACGTATCAATGACCGAGGTCCCTATCAAGAAGGGCGCGAAATTGATGTATCCTATCGTGTCGCCCGGAAGATCGGTCTGATTCATTCGGGCGTGAGCCAAGTCCGGCTCGAGTTGGTGGAGTTGCCACTAAAACGCTGACCCCGTCGAATCCGGGGTCTTACATGACCTTGAGCTTCGACGCCCATCCTCGCAGCAGCTTGATCGTGGCACTCGATTTTGACTCACTATCTTCTGCGGCAAAATTTGCAAAGCAAATCTCCGATCTCGTAGGTATGTTCAAGATCGGCAACCAGCTGTTCACCGCCGCGGGCCCTGCGGCAGTGAAAGAAATTGCCGCGCTGGGTCCCGGCATCTTTCTGGATCTGAAATTCCACGACATTCCGAATACAGTCGCAGGTGCGGTGCTTTCCGCGGCAGCCATGACCGGCGTGCAGCTTGTGAATGTGCACGCACTCGGAGGCCGCGCCATGCTCGCGGCAGCCGTGCAAGCCATCAGTGCGGGCGTTCCGATGGGAGCTGACCGGCCGCGCTTGCTTGCCGTCACACTTTTGACGAGCATGGATCACAAAGCTATGAAGGAAGTCGGAATCGGCGGCGTCCCAAAGGCGCATGTGGTGAAGTTGGCGCAGCTTGCCAAGAAATCGGGTGTAGATGGGGTGGTGGCATCCGTGCAGGAAGCGCGAGCGATTCGAAAGGCCTGCGGGCGCGAATTCTTGATTGTGACACCCGGTGTGCGGCCAACTGACAAAGAACCTGGGTCCGAGGCAAAGCGCGATGACCAGGCTCGCACGGCGACACCTACGGAGGCCATCCGCGCGGGAGCGGACTATCTTGTGGTGGGCAGGCCAATCCTCGCGGCCGCCGATCCGCGCGCAGCGGCGCAGTCCATCGTGGACGAAATCGCCGCGGCAAAGTAGAACTCGGCTCTCCAGTGTTGCGCAATGGCTGTTTGCAGTTTCTGAAGTTTGACCCTTCCTTACTCTCTCCAGTAGCATCGCAAGCGATAGGCTCATTCGTTTGAGTGTGTACGTGCGATACGGGCACGGCATGCCATGCCCCTGCGCAAACGAACAGCACTTCTCCATGTCCATCCAAAGCAAGAGCGTGATTGTTGGGACGGCGGGGCACATCGACCACGGCAAGTCGGCGCTTGTGGAAGCGCTGACGGGGACGCATCCGGACCGGCTCGCGGAAGAGAAACGGCGCGGGATTACGATCGATCTTGGCTTTGCATTTCTCGAGGAATACGGAATTCGATTTGGTTTCGTGGACGTACCGGGGCACGAACGGTTTGTGAGCAACATGCTGGCGGGGGCTGCGGGGATCGACTTGGTGCTGTTGGTAATTGCAGCGGATGAATCGATCAAGCCGCAGACGCGAGAGCATTTCGATATTTGCAGGTTGCTGGGAGTTACGCGTGGTGTCGTGGCGCTCACGAAAAGTGATTTGGTCGACGCGGACATGCTCGGGCTGGTGCGGCTGGAAGTGGAAGAGTATCTGCGCGGCTCGTTTTTGGAACGAGCGCCGATTGTTCCGGTAAGCGCCAGGACGAGGGCCGGGCTCGACGATCTGAAGAAGGCGCTGCACACCGCCGCCACCGAAATTCCCGGGAAAGATGCGGCGCGATACTTTCGGCTGCCGATCGATCGGGCGTTTCCGATGAAGGGCTTCGGAACGGTGGTGACTGGCACATTGATCTCGGGGAGTATCGGCGCGGAGGATGAAGTCGAGTTGTTCCCCGGAGGCAAACGGCTTCGCGTTCGCGGCGTACACTCCGGCGGGAAATCCATTGAACGCGCCATCGCGGGGCAGCGGACGGCAGTAAATCTCGCCGGGATCGATTACGCCGATGTGGAACGCGGGATGACACTGGCGATGCCGGGGCGTTTTCGCACCACACGCAAAGTCGATGTGCGGCTCACGCTGCTTCCTTCCGCGCGCAAATTGAAGCATCATTCACGCTTGCATTTTCATGCCGGGACCGCGGAGACGGTCGCGGAGATTCTCCTGTATGGACCAGGCGTGTTGCCGCCGGGGCAGAGCGCGCTTGGCCATTTGCGGCTGCAGGATGAGGTGTTGCTGCTGGCCGGCGACCGGTTCATCCTGCGGCAATTTTCCCCGGTTATCACGATCGGCGGTGGCGTAATTCTGGATCCTCTCGCTCGTCGGCCGATGGTGCGAGACACGGGGCGAGCGACCTTTCTTGAGACTCTGGAAACCGGGAAGCGAGAAGAGGCGCTGGCGGCAATGACGGAGCGTGCGTTGCTAGGGCTGGCGTTCGACGAGATCGTGGCTCGGACCGGTTGGTTCGATTCGGAGATTCGAGCGACGGCACAAAGCATTGCTACGTCCGGCAAGATAAAAATCGTATCGACGGAACCGCTGATATTGCTTGGTCGAAAAGCATTCGACGAAGTACGGCTGAAAATCGCGGAGCGTGTCGAACGGTTTCATAAGGAGAATCCGCTTTCTCCAGGAATTGCGCGGGAAGATTTGCGCGCGAGCCTGGGAAGACGCGTGCGGCCGGAGACGTTTCGTGCAGCCCTCGATGAGTTGGCGAGCGAGAAGAAATTAGACGTGCAAGGCGAGCTCGTGAAGCGAGCCGGAGCGCAGATTGCATTGCTTCCGGAGGAGGCAAAGGCGAAGGGAGAGATTGAAAGGGCGTTTTCCAATGCAGGATTGGCAGTGCCATCGGCGAAAGAGGTGCTGGAGAAACTTTCCGTGGAGGCACGGCGGGCGGAAAAACTTCTGCAAATTTTGTTGCGGGAGAAAAGTCTTGTACGCGTGAGCCCGGAACTCATTTTTCACCGCGATGCGCTAGCTCATCTGAAAGAGCAACTTGTCGCGTACAAGAAAGCAAAGGGTGAGCGTATTTCCGTGCCGCTTTTCAAGGACTTGACGGGGATTACCCGCAAGTATGCAATCCCGCTGCTCGAATACCTGGACCGGGAGCGGGTGACGCGGCGAGCCGGGGACGAGCGTGTTATACTCTAGATTCCTGCCGGTAATCATTGCCCCAAGTCCCTAGCGGCGTGCTAAGGTGTGGTTGGCAGGTGTAGGAGGCAACATGGAATTTCCAATGCACTGGCTGATCATTTTGGTCGTCGTACTGATTTTGTTCGGCGGGCGAAAAATTCCTGAATTGATGCGCGGGCTGGGCGAAGGCGTGCGCGGATTCAAGGAAGGCATGTCCGGGTCGTCACACGCGCAGCCGACGGCACCTCCTGCACAGGCAGCTGCTCCCGCAGAGAAGCCTGCGGAAGAAAAGAAGGCGTAAGAAAGGTTTTTTAGCCATCCGTTTATAGAGTCGGTTTTTGTGAGGCGCTCTCCCCCGAGGGCGCCTTTCTTGTTTTTGGACTGCATGTATCCGCCGGTCCAACTTGACAATCCCCCAGAGCCATGCGTGTCCGGTTAAAAGGTGAACATTTGCAACTGTTTAGCGGCAAGGGGATCCTCGGGTTGCGGGGTGGTTTGCGTAAGTACCTGAATCAAGGGGATTTTCTCGAACAGCGAGACGCTCAGAATTTGCAGCATGGCATGGAGTTCCAAGTCCAGTCGGAGACGCTTGCGCACGATGGCCACCAGCACATAGACGGCGATGGCCGTCCAGATTTGCGTTTTCACGGCGTTCTCGGAGAGTCCGTAAAACGCTTTGATACGCAGGTGCTGCTTGATCCATTTGAAAAACAGCTCGACCTGCCAGCGGCACTTGTAGAGTTGCGGAATGAGGAGTGTGGGCAAGGAAAAATTGTTGGTGAGAAAAATCAGCTGGCGATGGGTCTCCCGATCGCAGTAGCGGATGCGGCGCAAATTTTCGGGATAGCCGTGGAGAGGATAGAAGCTCACCAAGCGGATGGTTTGGTCGCAACGCAAGCCGGTGTTCTTGTCGACGGCCTGAGAGGCCACGCAGCGAAAGCGAAAATCTTTTCGCGCACGAATGATGAAAAACGCCAGGCCTTGCGTCAAGGCGTAGAGACGCGCGAAATCCAAGTACGCACGATCGAGAAGGTAGAAAGCCCCGGGTTCCGGCAACAGTTGATCGAGCACGTGAATTTCGTGGATTTTGGCTGGTTTTATGTCGATTCCCGCGGGGATGCTGCCGCGCAGATCGAGCAGCGTGTGCATCTTGACGGCGGCGTTCAGCCGCCGGTAGCGAGCCCAAGGAAACAGCGAAAGACACAAATCGATGGTCGTGCAGTCCAACGCGTAGGCCGTTTCTTCCAGTTCCACACTCAGCGGATCGCTCGCGTACAACGGACGCGCCGTGGCGATCAACTCGCGAGCGAGATCGGCGAAGATGCGCCAGTCGCGCGTTTCGTTGGCATCCGCCAGCGTGCTGCGCGAAATGTGGCCGCGAATTCCCAAGTGATACAACTTTCCACCGAGAGCGCGCAGGCACGTTTCGATGTCCCGCAGACTCTCGCGATAGGTGAGCT
>Ga0247669_1000851_pt1 | contig 10734 bp, 9 predicted proteins | sample CNK10_metaG_FD_182734 | JGI IMG/M metagenome (GOLD analysis project Ga0247669, IMG submission 182734) | Soil microbial communities from Purdue University Martell Research Forest, Indiana, United States - CNK10 | ecosystem: Environmental > Terrestrial > Soil > Temperate forest > Bulk soil | place...
GCCTGTAAAAATATTCCCGTTCGGAAAATCGTGTTTGTACGGTTGGGGATGCGTGGAAAGCGCCTCCGGCATGAAGCCCACTTCCACCAAAGGCGTTATCCTTTTTTCGCGGAACGTATCGAAAATGCTATCCACAATTTTCCAGTCGTAGACCGCCTGCCCCTCGGCATCTTCTATGTAAGCGTTCGTCGAACCCCACTTCAACGATGCGCTTCCATCTCCGGTCGTGAGCAGGTTATGCACTCGGACGTAAACCGGCGCAGTGCTTAGCCCGCGCAGTTCGCCCAGCAGCTTCTTACCGTTCTCCGTGTACGTATAGTTCGGTTCGTCGTAACCAAAGAAACTCCATACCGGCCGGACTGGTCCCTCGCTCGTCCCGGCATCCACTTGAATTCGCACGGAAATTTCTGCCGAGTCAGCAGGGTTCTGTTCACGCGCGCCCGCGGCACCTGCGCAGCACATCATCAGGCACGCCGCCCTCCGCCATCTCGAGCGCCCTCGCTGCATACGCGATCTATTTCTTGCCCTTCAATTTTTTTAATTCTTCCTTTGCATGCTCGTTCTTGGGGTCCATGGCCAGCGACTTCTCATAATTTTCAATCGCCAATTCTTTCTTCCCCACCGCCGCGTAGGCTTCCGCCAGGCTGTCGTACACATTCGACGATCCCGGATACTCCTGCACATTCCTTGCGAATACCTTCACAGCTTCCATCTCTTTGTCGGACTGCATAAAGACTCGATATCCGATCATGTTTAGCACGTATTCTTCCGGACGTTTCTTTGGCTCAGGCGAGTTTTTCAACTCGTCGTATCTCCGCAACACCGCATCTGCTCCCTTGAGAGCCGCAATTAAAACCAATTGTTCCGCATCAGAGCGCGCCACGTCTCCGTATTTCCATCCATATTCTTTGGCCACGCTGCGCGCGAACTCCTCGGCGACTGCGATTCCGTTGTCAGAGTTCGCCATAATGGCAACGCCCTGCCCAGTCTCCGCGTTCATCACCAACATCGCCTGAAATCCCTCGTCAGCGCCGTCGTGGCCAAACTCGCCCGGCCGGTTCGCCGGTAGTCCAATCCCAATTCCAAAATCCGGCGCGGAAGGGGGATGCGTGAACATTTCGTCCACCGTTTTTATCGTCAGAACTTTGTTGGACTTCCCTTGTTTCGAAAGCGCGATCTCAATTACAAATTTCGCCAGGTCCGTCGGCGTCGTCCACAATCCGGCGGCAGCCATCTCCGGATACACGTGCCACTTTCCGTGCACCGATTTTCCGCTCGCGTAAGTTCCCACTGCGGTCCGCGCCGCCCATGCCGCTGGCAGCGGCTGTTCGTAGCTGCTGTCGTTCATCCCGATTTTGTCCAGTACCGTCTCCTTCATAAGAGCGGGAAAAGGCTTTCCCGAAACATCCATCATCGTAAGTTGTTCGATCGTCACGCCGCCGCCGGAGTACCTCCACTTCGTTCCCGGTACAAAGTCCACGCGAATTTCCGGGGTATTCGCGACCGGTTTCTCGCCGTTCAGAATTTGCACGATCGTCGGAATCTTTTCATCCACGTCATATCCAGGAAACCCGTGCACCGTCAGCCCAGCGGTATGGCTCGCCAATCGCCGCAGCGTTACCTTTTGCTCTTTTGTGAATTCGTTCTCCGGCACCTTCCATGTGTTAAGCTCAACATTCACGTCTTCGTCGAGTGAGAGTTTTCCCGCCTGCACCAGCGCCAACATTCCCATTGCCGCCACCGGCTTACTGATCGACCCCGCTTGAAACAGCGTTTTTGTCGTAACCGGCGCGTTTCCACCAAGTTCCGTCGTGCCGTAGGCCTTTGTCCACGCGATCTTGTAACCATCGATCACGGCAACGGTAAGGCCTGGATCCTTGTAGAGTTTCATCAACTCGGCCAGGCTCAACTTTGCCGGCTCTTGGCCGTTACCCAACTCGACCGGCTGAATCCCGTTTTCAATCCGTTCTTGCCTCGACTTCACGTCGTCGCTCGTCTTTCCCTTCGCTTCCTGTCCCCGGCCCGGGCTTGCGATTCCGAAAATCGCCAAAATCAACACAAGTCGCGTCGACATCGTCGCCAGCATTGCTGCTACCCTCTTCATTTGCCCCTCCAGATTTCGGACTTTGCTCTCATCCACACCAAGCCGTCTTATAAAGACGTCGCAAATTAAACTTTGTTCCACCCTTCGGACTGGAAACGTTTTGTCCCTATAAGACGAGCGCTACCAAAAACCCGTCATACCCCTTGCTTCCCACGGTCTGAATCGCCGTCGCACTCACCCGCTTCTCCGCCGCTACCAGCTCGTTAAATCGCCGTACTCCCTGAATACTCGCATCCTTGCTCGCTGCGTCGATCACGCCGCCGTCGCGGACCACATTGTCCGCAACGATCACCGTCCCTTTCCTCGACAACTTGAGCGCCCACTCAAAGTACGTCGGATACCCATCCTTGTTCGCGTCCAGAAAAATCAGGTCAAACGGCCCCGCGCCCTCTTTCAAAAGTTCCGACATCGTCTTCGTCGCATCTCCAACGCGCACGTCCACAACCTCGTTCAACCCGGCGCGCGCAATATTTTTCTTCGCCACTTCCGCGTGCTTCAGCTCATATTCCAACGTGATCAGCCTTCCGCCCTCGCTCAAGCCTCGCGCAAGCCAAATCGTGCTGTATCCGGCCAGCGTGCCGACCTCTAGAATCTTCCGCGCCCCAATCATCTGCGCCATCAACAGCAAAAGCTTCCCTTCGTTTGGCGAAACCGCGATCGCCGGCAGCCCTGCGCTCTCCCCTTCCTTGGCGGCAGCCTTCAGCGCCTTGTCTTCCTGCACCAGCGGGCCAAAATACTCTTCCACCTTCGTCCAAAGCTCCTGATTCATCGTTCTCCCTTTCTGATTTTTCCATACCAAAATGCCGACCCTCAGATGTTAACGTCTTCATGACGTCCACCACCCCTCACTTTTTGCGGCACTAGTCGTACCTCGCTAGTAGTACCAATGCGCTATTCCGGCCCTACAGTCTCTACCCTACCCTTTGCCTACCAAGCCCTCTTTCTCGCACGCCAAGGAAACCGAACCGATGGCCGCTGAGCCCAGCGAGAATAACGTTTTTGTCGAAAAAGCCACGGCGCGCCGCCATGCCTTGGCCGGTCTGGTTGAACCTCTCCAGGACCGTGCGCGAACCGCCTCGGCCCGCCTCACGCTGCGCAGTAAGTTCCTCTTTTCATTGGTTTTAGTCATCCTCGCAATGACCTTCTGCACCCTCCTCGCCGTCCGCCAGCTCATTGAAGTCCGCGCCGAACGCCAGCTCAGCCAGGACGCCCAAAACGCCCTTCTCACCTTCCAGGTAATGGCCCGCCAGCAGCACATGGCGCTCAGCAGAAAAGCCGAACTCCTGGCAACGCTCGCCTTTCTTCGCGACGGCGACACCACCGCCATCCGCGATGCTAGCGAGGATCCCTGGCAATCCGAGGACTGTGACCTCTTCGCCCTCACCGACGGTTACGGCAAAATCACCGCTTTGCAAACCCGCGGAGAAGTCAGTTCTTCCGCCGCCCACGAAGCCATTGGAAACCTGCTTCGAGCTTCAAACGCTACTCCAACTGGCGACACCGCAAAGCCTGCTCTCGACTGGTGGGTCAACGGTGACCAGCTCTATCAAATCGTCATTACTCCCTTCGATCTCGATCGCCGCGCCGGCCGCTCATCCTCTCGTCAGGCGATTGTAGGCCATAAGCTGGATTCCGCCCGCGTCAGGGAGTTCGGGCGAATCTTATCAGCCGATTTCATCTTTCGCGACGGCAACCGCGTCCTTGCCAGCTCGCTTTCGCCGTTCGAGGAAGAGCGATTCTCGGCCTTCACGCCCGCCCAAGCCGACGCCTCTGAGCTCATCGTGCGCAACCGGCGCTACTTCGCCAGTTCCCTGAAGCTCTCCCCACACGCTGCTGACGAACTAAACCTTCTAGTGCTCAAGTCTGACGATACCGCCCTCGCTTCCATCGGCCGCCTCAATCTTTTGCTCGTCGTCCTCGGCGTTGCCGCCGTCCTCGTCGGTGGCCTTCTTGTTTACTTCATTTCTAGCACCATCACGAAGCCTCTCGGCTCTCTCGTCCAAGGCGTTCGCGCGCTCGAGCAGGGTGACTACTCGTATCCTCTGGCTGCCGCTGGCGGCGACGAATTGGGCACGGTCACGCGCGCCTTCGACAGCATGCGCGGCACGCTTCAACATAATGAAGCCCAGCGCAAGCAGCTTGAAGATGATCTCCGCCAATCACAAAAGATGGATGCACTCGGTCGCCTTGCCGGTGGCGTTGCGCACGACTTCAACAATCTGCTCACCGTCATCAAAGGCAACACCGATCTTGCACTCGACCAGATCGAGCCTGCTGATCCCGTGCGCGCCAATTGCGAGCAAATCGGCAAAGTCGCCGACCGCGCCGCTTCCCTCACGCGTCAATTGCTCGCTTTCAGCCGCCGCCAGTTGCTTCAGCCCCGCGTTCTCGATCTCAACGACCTAGTGATGGAATCCAGCCGCCTTCTGAAGCGCCTCCTGCGCGAAGACATCGAATTCAACGTCACCTTTGGCGAATCCCTCGGCCGCGTCCTCGCCGACCCGGGCCAGATTGAACAAGTCCTTCTCAATCTCACTGTGAACGCCGCTGACGCCATGCCCGTTGGCGGCACACTCCTCATCGAAACGCACAACGTCATGGTGGATGAACGCTACGCGGCCAAACATCAGCCCATGAAGCCCGGCCGCTATGTCATGTTCGCCGTCACCGACAGCGGCTCTGGCATGACCCCGGAAATTAAAGCTCGCATCTTCGAACCCTTCTTCACTACCAAGGAACCTGGCAAAGGCACCGGCCTCGGTCTCGCCACCGTTTACGGCATCGTCAACCAAAGTTCCGGTCACATTCACGTCGACTCTTCGCCCGGCACCGGCACCCGCTTCGAGATTTACCTCCCTCAAACCGACCAACAGTTGCCTTCCGCCATCGCATCGGCTTCAACCATGGCGCAGCCCCGTCGCAGCGAAACTGTTCTCATCGCGGAAGATGAAGATGCCGTCCGTGCCCTCGCCTGCGAATTCCTCCAATCCGCCGGCTACCAAGTCTTGACCGCTGCCGACGGCCACGAAGCCCTCGAAATTGCCGAACGGCTCAATGGCGCCATTCAAATTCTCGTCACGGACGTCGTCATGCCACGCATGCGCGGCCCCGAACTCGCCCGTCGCATTCATCAAAAACTACCGCACGTCAAAGTCGTCTTCATCTCCGGTTACACTGAAGAAATCCACGGCACCACCAACGCCATCGGCGAAAACTCCTTCCTGCAAAAGCCTTTTTCCCGCGCCCAACTCCTGCAAAAACTGGCCGAAGCTCTCCATTCCCAAAAACCGCCCAAGCCGCGACGCACCGAAAGATTCTCCTCGGTCAATTAGCTTTCCGCCCTTCCACCCTGCCTTCCAACTGTCGGCTGAACCCGCCACGAGCCTTGCGCGAATCCGCTCACATCCGCTGGCGCGGGCCGTCCTACTACCATCAAGTTAGCTTCCGTACGGCCGCCGTTCGAACGTGGCCATTGTCCATTATTAGTCTTCTGGCAGGGGGATCCATGCTCCGCAAACGCGCTCTGCAAGTCGCGTTAGTTCTCACAGGATTGCTCTATTCCGCCGCTATTTTCCCTGCGGTTATGCCCTTAATTCGTCCAAGCCCGCAAGACGACACTGGCGACACCATGATGATGAGTCTCTACTTCACCCTGGGCATCTTCCTGCTCATCGCCGTTCGCAACCCGTCGTCGCATCGCAGCCTCATCGCTTTCACCGCTTTTTCGAATTTCGCTCACGCCATCACGATGTCCACCCTCGGTTTTTATATTCCAAGCGAAAAGGTTGGCTTCCTGATCGGCTCCGCTCTTCTCGTCGTCATTGGCGTCGCGCTTCTAGCCCTGCTCCCACCGAAGCCGACGCTCGGCCAATACTCCGTGCCTGCTCCCTAGGTTTCTGTTGGTGTTGTTCCGCTCTGCCGAATCCGAAATTCATCGCCACATCGAGGAGCACATCATGGAGCGCAACCTACCAGGCAAGCCAAAACGAAGGATTGACGCCACGTCAGGCGGCGCTGACCGCCGGATTCGCTGAACTACCTTTCCCTGTCTGGCTCGTCATCCGTGGCTGGAAGCTTCGCCTGCAACCCGGGAAGTCCTAGGCGTAATTCCAACTCTCACCGGTCATCCCGAGTCGGCGTCCTTGTTCGTGGGTGTTAAATCCGGAACTTCTTATTTCGATCTTTTGCACGGAAACGCTTGCGCCCGAGCCAAAGACGCCACAAGCCGCGTTGCGCGGTCAGCCTTATCAGGATTGCCGCGGACGTATTTTTTAATTCTCGAATGATCTGGACGTTCGTCACGTTCCGCGGAATACACACCATCCGGTCCGCCCGCGGAGCTCCCAGCAACCCACCGCTTGCGACGATGAGTCACCCGGCTTCTATTTCCAGCCCTTCCCGGCATATTCAGTCCCCGCCACTGCCCCGGCTCGCCGGCGGCACAATGCCGTTCATGCGCAAGTACTCCACCATCTGCCCGTAATGATCAAAAGCGTGCGCAACGCCAAAAGTAGCCAACCGCAACCGCGTGGACTTGCTGCTTCCCGGATTCTGCAACATATTATCTGCCGTCAACGTAGCCGCCGCTTTGTGTCCCAGCGCAAAAGACTCCTTCAGAAATTTGATAATGTCCGCTTTGCTCTTCAACTCCGCAGGACCGTTTCCGTCCTTGATGTTCTCCGGCACCTTCTCTCCCGCAAGCGGCGACCAGATAAAATAATTGGAAGAAGCGATGTGCTTCACCTGCCCGCCGAACGTCCGCACACCCTTATAATCCGCGCCTGGAATATTTAATCCCTCCGGAGAAAAGTTGAACTTATCTTCCGGCATAGCCTCCGCAGCATCCACCACCTGTTTTTCGATCGCGCTAATGTCCCGGTCCACCACTGATGCCACAGTTGAGGAAGTCTGCTGCGTCCCCTGAGTTTGCTGCGCCTGAAGCACATTCGCGGCTGTAGCGCCGCGCAAGCCCTGCATGAATTGCCCCGAAGCACCCATCGCGAAAATGAGCGCTGCCGATAACCAGAAGCGTCGTTTCATTCCAGTCTCTCCTCTTCAATTCACTCCCCGCCCCGCTTAGACGGCGCAAACGCTAGCTCGTTTTGCCGAAACGCGTGACTCCCGCCGCAGCTCCGTGGACAAAGTGAATTCCGCTCTCAGCCCGCCACCTTCGGCGCTTGAGTGCTACAATTTTGTGCAGCGTGTCGAAGCGAAACTAAAACCGATGCCAGAAATTTCCACCCAATCTCTGCTGAAAACTCGGACCGTCGCGATCCGCGACGTCTATTGCGCTGGCAGCTGCCGTCAGCCGGGCGTGGAAGAGTACGCGACGCGCACAGAGCTTGTGTTTCCCTATCGCGGCGTCTACTTGCGGCACCTCGGGCAGGACCAGGCGGTCGCCGAAGCGAACCAGGTACTTTTTTTCAACGCCGCCGAAGGCTACCGGGTGAGTCATCCTGTGGCGGGCGGAGACGCCAGCCTGTCGTTGGCAGTTAGCGAACCTCTATTGCGCGAACTTGCGCCCCCCGCTCTCTTGCGCGACGCCTCCACTTTGGCGTTTCGCCGCCAGCGTCTGCGGATCGACGCCCGAACCCAGGCGCTTGTAGCCATGCTTCGCCACAGCCTGCGTCAGAAAATCGCGGAACCTTTGGAAGCGGAGAGCCTTGCGTTAACCCTGGTGCAACGAGCGCTTGGCCCGCGCACCACGCACGCTGCCGGTGCCAGCGTCGGACGGCAGCGGCTGGTCGACCGCGCCAAGCTTGTCCTGGCCGGCGATACCGCGCGCCGTTGGACGCTTGCCGAAATCGCCGCCGAGGTTCGCGGTTCCCCCGTTTATCTCACACAGGTCTTTCAACAAGTCGAGGGTCTTCCCTTGTATCGATATCAGTTGCGACTCCGCCTAGCACGGGCGCTGGATCTTCTCGCGCAATATGACAATCTGACCGCACTCAGCCTCGATCTCGGTTTCTCGAGTCACAGCCACTTCAGCGCCGCATTCCGTGAAGCATTCGGTCGTTCGCCGTCGGAGTTCCGCCAGTCGGTGCTTCGTCGTTAAGCTCCTCTTCGTAAATCGCTAAAGATTCTGACAGCGGCCCTTTCCTCGCCGTGGCCTACTGCTCTCGCACCCGGACTTCGGGTATGGGAGACACAAACCATGATTGAAAGAACTTGTGCGGCTTGCGACTGCAAGCTGGATCGGGATTCCATCAAAGTCAAAATCGGCGGCAAAACCGTGGAGGTCTGCTGTCACGACTGCGCGCGGAAGCTGCAGGAGGCGCACGCCTCCGCGACCGCCGCGAGGAAGAGGTAACTATGAATCGACAAGCCGCCGCAGTCTTGCTGGGAACAGCAGTCATTGGATCATTTCTGAGCGGGCTCGCCTTGGCCCGCGCAAATTCGGACGCACCAGCAACAGCGTCGAGAAAAATCTCGGAGGTATCGGTTATGAACGAAAAGAAATCAGCACCGGTTCACCGCAGTGTCCAGACCGCTTCGGGCCGCATCAGCTACACCGAACAAGGTGCCGGACCGGTCGCGTTGTTCGTGCATGGCGTTTTATTGAACGGCTATCTCTGGCGTCACCAGTTGGACGATTTGTCGGACGTCCGGCGCTGCATAGCGGTGGATCTGCTCGCACACGGTGACACCGAAATCGCGCCCGGCCAGGACGTTTCCGTTACGGCCAACGCAAAGATGCTCGAGGAATTTCTCGATGCCTTGCATATCGATAAAGTCGATCTCGTAGGCAATGATAGCGGTGGCGGAATCGCGCAAATTTTTGCCGCACTCTATCCGGAGCGCGTTCGCAGCCTGACGCTCACAGATTGCGACACCCACGACAACTGGCCGCCCGAGGCCTTCAAGCCTTTCCTTGCAATGGCGGCCGGCGGCGGCCTGCGCGGGACACTGGAAACGATGTTGTCCGATAAGAGCGTCTATCGCTCGCCGCAGGCTCTCGGACCGGCATACGAACATCCGGAGCAACTGAGCGATGACACTATCGAAAAATATTTGCGACCGCTGCTCAGAACCGAGCAACGCACAAGCGACCTGCAACGCTTTCTTGCCGCCTTCGACAACAAACACACGCTTGCGATTGAAGCGCAATTGCAAACGTTAAGAGCGCCGACTCTGATCGTCTGGGGTACTGACGATGTGTACTTCGACGTGAAATGGTCGCACTGGCTGGCCGACAACATTCCCGGCACACGGCGCCGCATCGAGTTGCAAGGCGCCAGAATTTTCTTCCCGGAAGAACGTTGGCAGGAGTTCGACAAAGAACTGCGCGCTCATTGGCGAGCGGCCCAAAAGGCTGTCGGACAGGCGGCGCGATGAGCACTACGTCGGTGAGCATGACCGATCAGAAGCGCAAGGCGGAAAAGTTCCGCGCGTTGCACGTTTCCGGAAAGCCGCTCGTACTCTTCAACATCTGGGACGTGGGCAGCGCCAAGGCCGTCGCCGCTGCCGGCGGCAAGGCAATCGCCACGAGTAGTTGGTCGGTCGCCAATGCAAACGGCTTCGCTGACGGCGAAAAGATACCGCTAAGTCTGGCGATCGAAAATCTCCGCCGCGTCGTCTCAACGATCGACCTGCCGATAACGATCGATCTGGAAAGTGGCTACGGAGACGTACCGGAAGCCGTTGGGGAATCCATCGCTAGGGCGATCGAGGCAGGGGCTGTCGGCTGCAACCTGGAGGACAGTTTTCCGGCAAACGGGAAACTCCGCGAAGCGGCCGATCAATGCGAACGCATTCGAAGCTGTCGCCGCAAGGCCGAAGCGGCGGGCATAGATTTCTTCCTCAATGTCCGGACTGACGTATTTTTTCAGCGACCGGCCGCCGAAGACGACGAGACGCTCCTCGCCGAGACCATCGCCCGGGCGCGCGCCTACGCGGAAGCGGGTGCGGACGGCATCTTTGTTCCGGGCCTCGTCGACTTTAAACTCACTGCTAGGCTCACAGAAGAATCTCCGCTCCCTGTGAACATCATGGTAGGCGAAGCCGCGCCCCCAGTACGCTTACTCGCTGAACACGGCGTCGCCCGTATCAGTCATGGCCCACAGCCTTACCTCCTCGCCATGAATGCGCTGGCGGAGGCAGCCCGCGCGGCAACCGCCTCGTAATGACCAGCTTGTTGTCGTTGGGGGCACAACATATTGTGCCCCTCTCTCACTGTCACCCCGAATGAACGTGAGAGGCCCGCTTTTTCGCTCTTTCTTTTTCAGCCGTCCCGACCGGAACAGCCCGCTTTTTTCTAGCGTTCGGTTTTTGAACCCGGGGGGAGCGGAGGGACCTCTCTTCGCAGTTTATCCGCGCCACTCCCTCGACTCGCCCGCGGTACAATCCCGTTTACGCGCAAGTACTCCACCATCTGCCGGTAATGATCAAAAGCGTGCGCGACGCCGAAACGGCCTCATACAACCATTCTTTCGCCGTCGGCATTCCAACCGTCACAGAGGCGCTATCGTCCAGCAGTTGCTTCAACACCAGGAATACCATCGGGCTGTTCTGAAGGAAATCACTCTACCACTAGGAACATTTCCTCTACCTGGCTTCCCGGCAGCAATTGGGTGGAAGGCGCATACAAGCAGGCTGAAAGTCCTGTTCGGCTTGGCTTTGCGGAGCCGAGC
>Ga0247669_1000856_pt1 | contig 10697 bp, 6 predicted proteins | sample CNK10_metaG_FD_182734 | JGI IMG/M metagenome (GOLD analysis project Ga0247669, IMG submission 182734) | Soil microbial communities from Purdue University Martell Research Forest, Indiana, United States - CNK10 | ecosystem: Environmental > Terrestrial > Soil > Temperate forest > Bulk soil | place...
AGTTCCGGGTGTGGACAACGCATCCATTGTGCAGGGAAAGCCGCTCTACGGCATCGATTTCAGACTTCCAGGAATGCTTTGGGCTGTGTTTGAAAAGTGTCCTGTGTTTGCGGGCAAAGTTGTCAGCGCCAATCTCGATATCATCAAGGCGATTCCCGGGGTGCGCCACGCCTTCCTGGTCGAGGGTGGCACCGAATTGACAGGTCTGCTATCCGGGGTAGTCATCGCAGCGGACAACTGGTGGACAGCGAAGACCGCGCGGCAGAAATTGGACGTGAAGTGGGACGAAGGGGCGACCGCGGGCCAAAGCAGCGAAGGGTTCGCGCGCACCGCCGCTGAACTTTCCAAAAAGAAGCCTGAGCGATCACTTCGCACGGACGGCGACGCCGGAGCCACATTGCAATCAGCGTCCAAAGTCGTGGAAGGAGATTACTTCTATCCATTCCTCTCGCACGCTCCGATGGAACCACAGAACTGCACTGCGCGATTTCAAGATGGCAAACTCGAGTTGTGGGTTCCCAGCCAGACACCGCAGCGAGGATTGCCGCAAGTTGCCAAGACACTTGGCATCGCCGAAAGCGACATTACGATCCACCTTCCGCGGATGGGGGGAGGCTTCGGCCGGCGGCTCACGAACGACTACATGATCGAGGGGGCGTGGATCGCGAAGCAGCTGGGAGGCACGCCCGTCAAACTGCTGTGGTCGCGCGAAGACGACATGCATCACGATTTCTATCGCCCCGCAGGCTTTCACTTTCTGAAGGGCGGGGTCGATTCCTCAGGAAAGCTTGTTGCCTGGCGCAATCATTTCGTGAGTTTTGGTGAAGGCGAGCGCTTCGCTTCCGCTGCGGGAATTTCGCCGGACGAATTCCCTGCCCGCTTCATCTCGAACTTCACCACGGACGTTTCTCTGATTCCGATGGGCATCCCGACGGGCGCGATGCGCGCTCCCGGCAGCAACGGAATTGCGTTCGTGATGCAATCCTTCATCGACGAGCTTGCACATGCCGCGGGAAAAGATCCCGTGCAGTTCCGCCTCGCGCTACTCAATACGCCTGCGCTTGATGCCGCAACCCCTGCTGCCGGCGGTCAACCAACTCCGCCTGCATTTCTCTTTAACGCTTCGCGCATGCGCGGCGTGCTTGAGCTTGTCGCGGAAAAGTCGGACTGGGGCAAGCGCACGCTGCCTAAAGATACGGGCATGGGCGTCGCGTTCCACTTCAGTCATCGCGGCTACTTCGCCGAAGTGGCTGAAGTTCGCGTAACCGCCGACAATCACATTCGAGTTAACAAAGTCTGGGTCGCGGGCGACATCGGCAGCCAGATCATTAATCCCACCGGCGCACTTAACGAGGCCCAAGGCTCAGTCATCGAAGGTCTCAGCCACCTCATGAACTGGGAAATTACCATCGAAAGCGGACGCGCGGTACAAAGTAACTTCAATGCGTATCAACCTACGCGCATGAACCAGGTTCCTCCAGAAATTGAAGTCCACTTCCTGACGACCGACAATCCGCCGACGGGACTCGGTGAGCCGGCGCTTCCACCGGTGCTGCCGGCTGTCTGCAATGCAATTTTTGCTGCGACAGGAAAGCGCATCCGTTCCCTGCCCCTTGCCAAGCACGGCTACAAGTGGGCGTGATTTTCGACGGCATGAGAAAGACGTGACCCTGGCAAAGAGTCGCGCGACGACAAATGTGGAAAAGTTGCGTCGCTGGTCTTGACGTGCAAGAATCCCATCATGCAAACCCGAAAAATCTGGCTTAGTTCCAAAGTGTTGTCACTAATCGTTCTAGGGGCCGCTTCCGTAAACGCGCAAACTACTCGCTCCGAGGATGAAAAGCAGCTCGCTCACGACATCTACAAAGAATTCATCGAGATTAAATCCGGCTTCACGACCGGTTCCACGACTCCAGTAGCAGAAGCAGCGGCAGCCCGCCTGAAGGCCGCCGGATTTTCCGAGGCCGACATCTTCGTGGGCGGAGCGATTCCCAAGAAGGCCAATCTCGTCGTTCGCTATCATGGCACGGGAGCTCACAAACCGCTCTTGCTTCTCGCGCACACCGATGTGGTCGAAGCCAAACGCGAAGACTGGAGCATGGATCCATTTCAATTCATCGAGCGCGACGGTTACTTTTACGGGCGGGGCACTGGAGACGACAAAGCCCAGGCGGCCGTCTGGATCGCCAACCTCATCCAGTACAAGCGCGAAGGCTTCAAGCCCGACCGGGACATCATCGTCGCCCTCACTGCGGACGAAGAGGGCGGCGGTCCGTACAACGGCGTCGACTGGCTGATAAAGAATCACCGCGATCTCATCGACGCCGATCTAGCTCTCAACGAAGGCGGCTGGGGAGAAGAATCCAAAGGCAAGAAGCTTTCGAACGACCTGCAGGTCAGCGAAAAATATGTGATCAATTACCGCTTTGAGGTACGGAACAAGGGCGGCCACAGCTCCATGCCAGTCCACAATAATGCCATCTATCATCTTGCCGGGGCATTGCAACGTCTCGGCGACTTCGGCTTTCCGCTGAAGACAAATGAAGTAACCGCTGCGTACTTCCAACAGATGGCAAAGATCGAAAGCGGCCCCATCAAGGACGACCTGGCAAAGATCGCGTCCGGTTCACAGGAGGGGATGGAGAAAGTCGCTGCGGCCTCTCCCGCATGGAATTCCACGCTCCGCACCACTTGCGTCGCGACAATGCTGGAAGGCGGCCACGCCATCAATGCTCTTCCGCAGCTCGCTGCCGCCACGGTGAATTGCCGAGTGCTGCCCGAAGACACTCCGGAATACGTCCTAAGCACGTTGCAAAAAGTCGTGGCGGACGATCAAGTCAGCGTCAAACAGCTGGGCGACTTTGGCAAAGCGCCCGCTTCACCAATGCGCGCCGACGTTCTCAAAGCCGTGAGCGAAATCACCACTCGGATGTGGCCCGGCGTCCCGACTGTCCCCATCATGGTCATGGGCGCGACTGACGGAAGATATTTGCGCGCCGTCGGCATCCCCACCTATGGCATCCAGGGCTTTTTTATGGACCGGGATGATATTCGCTTCCACGGCCGCGATGAACGATTGGGCGTTCAGTCCTTCTACGAAGGACAGGCTTTCCTCTATGAACTGGTCAAGCTACTGTCGAGTTCCGCCAAATAAGATTCGTCCTTGCTGCAAAAGTCTCGTCACGCAATTTGGCGTAACTGAACAATGAGGTTGTGCACACTTTTCGCTAATTCCGCCACTTCCCCGCGTCCTTCTATCTCCAGGTCGATGGCGCCGTCGCCTTGCGCGGCGTGATCGACCGCCTCTCGCAAGTTGACGAGAGGTTTCACAACTTGCCTCGGCAGAATAAAACTGACCCACACGCTGAAGAGGAGCGTAATCGCGGACACAACGCTCAAAGCCCACTCCGCATGGAGCATCAGTTGTCTGGCTTCCTTATGATCGCCCTGCACTCGGGTCCAATTTTCCGTCTCGAGCCCGGCTAACAATCCCAGCACCTCCTGGCTCGAACTTTGCAGGTCTACGGTGACTTGCGTTAAAGCGGGATTGCCTGCTCGAACGGTCTCGCTGATCTGCGCGTCGAACGAGCCGACGCGGGTGCGCAGTTCGTCAATGAGTTGCGCGCGCCGCTTTACCCTGGCCCCTCGCAGCAAGTCGTCCAGATCCTTCTCATAAGCACGCACCACGGTTTGAATGCGATCCGCATCTGCTTGTCCCGGCTGCGCCATCGCCGAGACGGCCGTCGCGAACCTCTGTTCGTATAAATAGAGCGACGCCAGGGCCCTTTGTGTTGACCCGGCGTCCTCCGGTTCCAGATCGTAGATCTGAGTCACAATCCCTTTCGTTTTTTCGATGGATTCACGGTTCGCCGCGAGATAGCTCTGATCGTGCAGCAAGAGATAGTTTCTTTCCGCGCGGCGCGCCTCCAGCATTTCAATCGAGGCTCGTTGCGCGAGGGTAGCCGCTGGCGCATCCACGTTGACGATGCGGTCCACGATCCATCCCATCTCGAAGAGGTAATACACCGCCAGGAAAATTACCGGCACCAGAATCGCTCGCGCGATGGCCAGACTATATGCCACTCTCTTCCGCAGAGAGTTTCCCGGTGCAAGGATCTTGAACGTTTTCCGGATTCCGAGTTTCATAGGCCGGCTCCCGCCAAAGAGGCTGCTCTCTGGCGGCCTGATTGTATGTCAGCAACACCGCCCTGCGCGCCATATTTGAACGTGCCGGCAGCCGAAGGCCATTCCCCCGGGGCGAAAGTAGGGATTAGCAGCCTTCGCCGATTTTTCTCGATTCTGCTACGCTGTGTCGAGCAAACGTTGAACAGGACAGGAGAAGAAACGTGACAGTCGTAGCCGGAGTAGATTTGGGCGGAACTGCGGTCAACTATACGCTGGTGGATGCACAGGAGAAGTTTCTCATCGAGGGGCTGTGCGAACACCCGGCGCTCGCCAAGCAGGGACCAGCGATCTGCCTCCAGCAGATAGCGGAAGGTCTCAAGATCGCCACTGGGAGAGCGCGTGTCCAGATCTCGGATGTAGTGGCTGTTGGCCTTGATACGCCTGGACCGGCTAGCGCGGGAGGCCAGTTCAGCGCGCGCGGGTCCACAAATTTTGTTCATGCCGATTGGGCAGGATTCGATATTCGTGAGGGTCTGGCGCACAAGCTGGCCATACCTGTTTCCTATTTGAATGATGCCAACGCGGCCGCGCTTTGGGGCCACTATGCTATCTTTGGCGTCAATAGCCGGGAGACTTCCATTTCGATCATCATCGGGACGGGGAATGGCGGCGGCATCATTCTCGATGGCAATGTCGTCAAGGGCAAAAATGGCTTTGGCGGAGAGTTGGGTCACGTGCTGATTCCGTTTCAAGACATCGCTGGAATCAGCGGGATCAAACCGGTATGCAATTGCGGGCGCACGGGAGACCTGGAGTCGCTATGTTCCCTCAGCGCGATCGAAAGGAATCTACTGCCGTATTTTTTGCCGCACTACGCCGGCCACGAACTCGCAAAACTGGCTCCGCATCAGGCGGCGAAACTGGTGCGTGGCCTGGCGGACAAGGGCGATCCGCTTAGTAAGGAGATTTTCCGAGTTCAAGCGCATGCATTGGGACTGTTCTTCGACGAGATGGTGAATACATTTGACCCGGATGCGTTCATCGTTGGCGGCGGAGCGCTGGAGGCGAGCAAGGAGTTCCAGAAATGGTTCCTGGACGAGATTCGCGTTGGAATGCCGAACCAGCGAGAGGAGCAAGCCGGCATTCCCATCTACGTGATGCCGAATGGCGACACCGCAGGAGCGCGAGGAGCGGCGATTGAAGCGTTGAAATTAGCCAGGCAGAGCGGCCTGATGTAAGCAAAGGAAGCCAGGACATCAACCATGCGGTCCACGCTGAGCCGCCAATCCACGAATTCGTCAGCCAAGGGGCGCTGGTGCGACTCTGTTTTCGGAGGAGGTCCACGGACGGGGATAAGTTTTGCGATTTCGCTGCGATGGAATTCGCAGGCGAACGAATGGTGCGACACCGCATGGTTGGAAGAGGCAGATCGAAGGATGACGTTTCCCTGATGCTCCCAGTTTCGCCCTAATGAAAATGCGGATGCGCCAGAATAATCGCCAAGCCACTCATCACGAGACTGAAAAGCTGAGCGCAAAAATCCGGTGAGTGAAGCGAACCAGCCAAGAATGACATGTCAAATTCTCGACTTCTGAGGGGAAATCGCGAGCCCGTTTATGTACGAGGACTTGGATATTGTTCGTACGGTAGCCGTACCACAGGGAATCACCCAATATGCCTCACACAACCAGGACGCGAGGCCAAATGCTTACTTGTGTGACCGCGCTTTCTTGTGCCTTGTCCCGCTCACTTCTTGCACTTCTACGCTATAATACAACCTGCGCGGCCCTCTCAACTCTCCTCAGTTCCGGAATAACCGGGCGAATCGGAACTAAGCTGGTCTCCAGACGTATCATTATATGAAGCATCAAGACGGGTATCAGAGTAGAAGGGTGATTGGAAGCCTAAGTCAGCGGTGTTCGGTCGTGGGACAGGGATTCCCATATTCGGCCAAAAAGCCCAGATTCAGATACGAGGGAGGCCGCGTAAACCATTGACAAAGTGAGACTTTAAGCGAAATCTCTTGGGCATGGGATTTGCGCCTAAGAAAGGCGATAACTACTATGGACATCCAAAGACCATCCAACGCAAGAGCTAAGAAAATCCGCCGAATTGCCTACGGCACTGTGGCGCTGCTATTACTGGGCGGAGTAACGTATGCCTTGTCCAAGTTGAAGCCTGCGGCACCTTCGGTGGACGCGGGAACGGTCTGGTCCGACACGGTGAAGCGCGGGCCGATGCTGCGCGAGGTGCGCGGGCTGGGAACACTCGTTCCCGAGGACATCCGCTGGATTGCGGCGCAGACGCAAGCGCGCGTTGACCGCTGGGTCTTGCGGCCGGGGGCGATCGTCAAGCCGAATTCCATCATCATGGAGCTGAGCGACCCCACGTTGTCGCAAACCACGCTGGACGCGGAACTCCAGCTTAAGGGCGCTGAAGCAGATTTCGCCAACCTTCGGGTGCAAGTGAACAGCGATCTGATGAACCAAAAGGCGACAGAAGCCTCCGTGCGGAGCGATTACGAACAGGCGAAGATCCAGCACGACAACGACGAAAAACTGGTAAAGCTAGGTCTCACCTCACAGCTGATTGAGAATCTGTCCAAGGTGAAAGTGGAGCAGCTGGCGATTCGCGCTCAGCTCGAAAGCGACAAGACCAGGATTGCCGCGGATTCCGGGAACGCACGGATAGCCGCACAGCAAGCCAAGGTCGATGAGACGAAAGCGCTCTACCAATTAAAAAAGAGCCAACTGGAAGCCCTGCATGTTCGGGCGGGCATAGATGGCGTATTGCAGCTAGTTCCCGTGGACGTCGGCCAGAACGTGACCCCCGGGACGAACCTGGCGCGCGTAGCTGATCCGAAAAAGCTAAAGGCAGAGATCAAGATCGCAGAAACGCAAGCAAAAGACGTGGTGCCCGGACAAAAGGCTTCGATTGACACGCGGAACGGCATCGTTGGTGGACACGTTTCGCGAATCGATCCATCGGTGATAAACGGAACGGTTACGGTGGACGTGACAATCGACGAGCCGCTTCCTAACGGCGCGCGGCCAGATTTGAGCGTGGACGGCACGATCACACTGGAGAATTTGAAGGATGTGCTATATGTGGGCAGGCCGGTTCACGGGCAGTCCGACAGCACGATCGGCCTCTTCAAGGTCATCGACGACGGCTCCGATGCAGTGCGGGTGAATGTGAAACTGGGTCGCAGTTCCGTCAATACGATCGAAATCCTTGACGGGTTGAAAGTGGGCGACAAGGTGATTCTGTCCGACATGTCTGCCTGGGACGCTTTCGATCGTATCCGGCTGAAATAATGATTCGTGCGCCGGTCGTGGCGCGCCCGCAAACGAGTTCGTGGCTGACTTTTATCATTTGTCAAATTAAAGCCGTTCGTTTCTTGCGGAGGCCCAGTGCAGATACTCTGGCAAGACATTCGCTACGGTTTGCGAATGCTGGCGAAGAATCCGGGCTTCACGGTCGTAGCCGTGGCCACGCTGGCCCTGGGCATCGGCGCAAATACCGCGATTTTCAGTTTGCTGAACGCGGTCATGCTGCAGTCGATTCCCGTTCGGAATCCCCAACAATTAGTCGTATTGCGTTGGTCGGCGCGCTCGCATCCTCAAAACGCCGGCTCGAGCAGCTTTGGGGATTGCCAGTGGACGAAGTGGACCGACAAGGTTTCCGGCAGTTGCTCCTTTTCCTATCCGATGTTCAAAGAAATTCGCGCCCACGCCGAAGTTTTCTCCGGCTTGGCTGCGTTTGCGGGTCCGGCACAATTGGACTTGACGGGAAACGGCGCCGCCAGCATCGCGCGCGGCGAAATTGTCTCGGGCGACTATTTCCAGACGCTCGGCGTTCCTGCCTTCTTGGGGCGGACCATCGAACCGAGTGACGAACGGCCCGGCGCGGAGGCGGTGGCGGTCCTGAGCTACGCCTATTGGCAAGGCGCCTTTGGTGGCGCTCAAAGTGCGATTGGAAAATCCATAAAGCTCAACGGCGTTCCCTGCACCATCGTGGGCGTGGCCGACCCTCGCTTCACGCGCCTGACTCCCGGACACAGCCAGGATTTGTGGCTGCCCCTTTCGCAGATTGTCCCGCTGCGGCTGCAATGGGGAGGCGGTCCCGAGAAGGAAAGAACATGGTGGCTCACGGTCGTGGGACGGCTGAAGCCGGCAATTCCTCTGAGGCAAGCCGAAGCCGGAGCGAGCCTGCTCTTCCGCAACGAAATTATCCAGGAGAAACAGCTTAAGGCAGAGGACGAGCCGCGAGTTTTCTTGACGCCTGCACAGAAAGGGCTCTCCGGGATTCGCGGGCAGCTTGAGCAGCCACTCTATCTCTTGATGGCAGCCGTGGGGATTCTTCTCCTGATTTCCTGCGCGAACGTGGCAGGGTTGCTGCTCTCACGCGCGGCGGCGAGGCAAAAAGAGATTGCGGTGCGGCTGGCGCTGGGAGCCGGCCGAGGACGGATCATCCGGCAGCTTCTGACCGAGAGCGTTTTGCTCTCCTTTGCCGGTGCAGGTCTCGGCATTCTGTTGGCGTACTGGGGCGCGAACGCCCTGGCTGCATTTGCCTCGGCGAACCGCTATTCAAATTTTCAACTCAATGCAGACCCGGACGCGCGGGTACTTGGGTTTACGGTTGCCGTAGCGGCCCTCACAGGAATCTTGTTTGGGCTTGCGCCAGCGTTTCGCGGGACGCGCGTGAACGTTTCACCGGCCCTGAAGGAAAATGCGGGAAATATGTCAGGGGCCAGCTTCGGATCTCGTCGCCGGCCGGGACTGGGCAACGGGCTGGTGGTCGCGCAGGTCGCGCTGTCGATGATTGTGCTCGCAGGAGCGGGGCTGGTCGTTCGTTCGCTGGCGAATTTGAAAGCGATAAATCCGGGATTCGACACCCACAACGTGCTGCAGTTCGGAATCAATCCAACACTGACTGGCTACTACCGAAGCGATCAAGTGGAACCGCTTTATCGTGAGCTGCAGAGCAAGCTGAGCGGTTTGCCTGGCGTTCTCTCCGTCTCCTATTCGTCCGATACGCTGCTCGACGGCGGATTGTGGACGGAGGACGTCAAGATCGAGGGGCGAACGGACAAATCCACTGTCGAGACGCAAATGCTGGCGGTCGGGCCGGAATTTTTCTCGACGATGAAAATACCGATGATGACGGGTCGCACGCTGACTCGGGAAGATTCGGAGTCGAAGCGTGCCGTAGCGGTGGTGAACCGGGCGTTTGTCAGGGAGTTTCTGGGCAGCCGCGAGGCGCTGGGATTGCACTTTGGCGGCGAGGACCCGAAGAACGCGCAATACGAAATTGTCGGGGTTGTGGCAGACACGAAGTACGCCGGACTGCGAGACGAAATCGCACCAACCGCATACATTCCTTTGAAGGACGGCGAGGCGCACTTCGCATTGAGGACGGCGTTGAATCCTGAAGCGCTGCTTCCCGGAGTGCGCAAAGTCGCGAGCGACGTGGATAACAACTTGCCTCTTTTCGATGTGCGCACGCAAACGGAGCGAATCGAACGACTGCTGTTCAACGAGCGTCTGCTTGCGCGGCTTGCGAGCCTTTTTGGGTTGCTGGCATTGGTGCTTACCTGCATGGGTCTGTATGGACTCCTCGCGTATGAAGTCGCGCGGCGAACGCGAGAGATTGGCATTCGCGCGGCGCTTGGAGCGCAGAACCGGGACGTTCTGCGGCTGGTGGGCGGCCAGGGAGTTGTACTGATTGCATTCGGATTTATTTTGGGAGTGGTTGCCGCGGCAGGGGTGACGAGTTCGTTGCGCAGCTTTCTCTATGGAGTGAAGCCAACGGACCCTGGCACATTTCTGGCTGTGGGCGCGCTGCTGCTGCTTGTCGGGCTTGCGGCGTGTTACATCCCGGCGCGCCGCGCGACGCAAGTCGATCCGGTGGTGGCGTTGCGCTATGAGTAGGAGGGGCTGATGCAAATCCTATTGCAAGACATCCGGTACGGACTGCGCATGCTCGCAAGAAATCCGGGGTTCACGGCAGTGGCCGTCCTGGCCATCGCGCTAGGCATTGGCGTAAACGCGGGCATTTTTTCGGTCCTGAATGGAGCGGCGCTGCGAATGGTGCCGGTGCCGGGCGCGGAACGGGTAGTAAGCGTCGACCAAATTTTCCATGGGGATGTCACACGAAATACGCACGGGGAAGAGACCCTGTTTTCCTGGTCCGAATATCAGGACTACCGAGCGAACAACCACGTTTTTTCCGGACTGCTGGCGTACGAACCGTTCTTGAGCGCAACGCTTGCCGGTGGACGAGCAAGACAGCTCTACGGGCAGATGACCTCGTGCAACTACTTTGATGTGCTGGATGTGCACCCCGCGGAAGGCCGCGGCTTTGTAGAATCGGACTGCGCGGCGCCGGGAGCTGGAGCGGTGGCCGTGCTGAGCAACGAATTATGGCAAACCACTTTTGGTGCGGAGGCCTCGCTCATCGGCAAGCGAGTGATTTTGAACCGGACCGCATTTACCGTGATTGGAATCGCGCCGCTGGGGTTTGGCGGAACGGAACCGATTCCCAGTTCGTTCTGGGTGCCGATCACGATG
>Ga0247669_1000859_pt1 | contig 10686 bp, 10 predicted proteins | sample CNK10_metaG_FD_182734 | JGI IMG/M metagenome (GOLD analysis project Ga0247669, IMG submission 182734) | Soil microbial communities from Purdue University Martell Research Forest, Indiana, United States - CNK10 | ecosystem: Environmental > Terrestrial > Soil > Temperate forest > Bulk soil...
CAAGGTATGACTCATGATTGGGGTGAAGTCGTAACAAGGTAGCCGTAGGAGAACCTGCGGCTGGATCACCTCCTTTCTAAAGTAGTCGTGGCTCAACCCGCTATGGTGTGCGGATCATGCCACGCAATTGTATCCCGCTCTTCTCACGAATTGCAGGGATACACGTTCGGTTTACAACCTGGTTTAATCCAGGATTCGGGCGGATTCTGTCAGATCGCTATCGGTTGAAAAAAAGAGCAAAATTGCTGATAAGAATGGGCGCTGAGAAATCAGCGCCCATTTTTTATTCAGCCAGTTGGTTGGGTCTGCGCTCACTTTCCCACGCCGGGTTAGTCCACGATTCGCCACAGTCAGCCTTATCTTGCTTTGACTGTCTTCCGTTGCGAACCTAAAATTTAATGGCGCTTGTCTTCCGCAGGGGAAAGGCCCAGCCGATGTCTCGATTTCTTGCCGTAGTCTTGTGTGTCGCCAGTCTGTTCGCAACGTTTGCAACTTCCACTCGGGCGCAAGTTTCCAGCTCGACTATCGAACCCATTCGGGTGCCCGCAGGAACCGTTCTGGCGTTTCACTTGCAGACCCGTCTTCGTCCCGCGGACAGCGATCCACTCGATCTTCTGCCTCAAGGAACGGTTCTCCACGTGAAAATTCTCAACGCCATCGATTCGAGCGTCGATCGCGACGGCAGCCAGTTTCGCGGCTCGGTCGTATCGGATCTCGCCATTGGAGACGGCGTCGTCATCCACTCCGATGCGGAAGTCCGAGGGCTCCTCGTTCTACTCCGGAGCAGAAATCACCCTGACGGTTTCCGATATGAACTCTTACTCACTCAGCTCAACGACGGCGGCAAATCTTATCCGCTCACTGCATCTCTAAGTCCTTCCTTTTCCGATGCCGGCTCTCAAGCTCCTCCCGCACCGAGAGCTGAAACGAAAGCATTGCCCAAACCAATCGCATCGAGCAATACCAGGTTTCCTGCAGGTTCGTCTGAAAAACTCCCTAACTAGATTATTTACGCTCCGGGAAGAGATTTCCGGTCCTGGTACTAGTAGGCATGGCGCTTTACGTTCGCCATTTCTCACCGTAAGTTGTTAACGTGATTGGAGTTTTCAGATTTCTAGCCGAATGTGCCACTCTGGCACTCTTGCTGCTCCAAGCCATTGGCTCAGCCCAATATCCGTGGAGGGTTTAGCAATGAAAAATGCATCGCGATTTGGTTTTTCCATTCTGGCGGCTCTGGTTCTCGTAGCGGGAGCCTTGGCATTGCCGCCGGCCAACATTCATCAAACTCAGGCAGGTCAGCAACCTGCCGCACAGACGCAATCTGTGTCCGGTAAGATTGCCTCAGTTGAGAAGAATTCCTTCACTCTCACTCTCGCTTCGGCATCCTCCGTTTCGCAGGATCAGCAACCGCAGCCCCGTCCTTCCAAAACTATGTCCTTCATGATTGATAAGAACACGACAGTCGAGGGCAGCCTCAAGGTCGGCTCGAATGCGGATGTCACCTACCGCCAGGACAATGGCGCCAACATCGCCATCAGCGTCCGCGTCACTCCCTGACCCACATTTTCGCAAGTTCAGCTTGTCTTGAGACCCTTCGAAAAAATTCTTCCTGTTTCCGTTCGGAGGGTCTCAAGGCAAATGTGACGGTCCAAGACAGGTGTTGTAGCACGTCCCGCGGGAATCCGCGGTAGATGATCGCTGTTCTAATGTACCTGTTGCCCGTGTGCTCTCATGCTTTCCTTTTGTTTTCAGTGTCGAGCCCGCTGTGGGTGCCGCGTGCCCCAGACCTCGATTTTACGTCTGGGTCTTTCTTTTTCTTGATCGGTTTGCGTGTCGAGTGAGAGCTTACTCAGGTGATCGTGATCATGGCGAAACCTCTCGACAAACAAGAAAATCATTCTCGAGGGGATCACTATCAACCACGTCACGAATGGCAAGATTATGGAATCCTACGTCAGCATCGATTATCTCGGCATGCTTCAACAACTCGGAGTCGCTCCCGACTTCGGGCAACTCGCGAGCGTGGCCGCCCGCTGATCTAAGATTGAAAGATCAGACCTTCAGGTTATGCACTTGGCTCCCGCGCCGCGCTTGTGGCATGGTCGTCTCCTGCGCCCGGTCAGTTGTAACTAGAAGAACAAACCTGTACTTCGGTCTAATTTCCTCTGGCAGAAGCAACTCTAGACTAGGCGTATGACTAAGCCTTCTAAAGGTGCTGCTACGTTCCTGGTGTTTTTTGGGCTGATGTTTCTCGTCCCCGGACTGCTTTCCTTGGTCACATTCCTCGCCAGGAACCATAACGCTGGCGCCAACGGCACAGTTGCCGGCGCCGCGATTGGCCTGTTCATCTCTGCGATTGGCGCGGGTTTTGTTTTTGCGGCGTGGTTCGGCTACGGCCGCCTAAAGAAGCAGGCTGCGGTAGAAGAGGCAAATCCCTCGGCGCCCTGGCTGTGGCGAACGGATTGGGCCATCCGAAGAGCGGAAAGCCAGCGCAAGAACACCGAAATCACGGCCTGGGTGGTCTGCATTTTCTGCAACCTGGTGACGATTCCCTTAGCAGCCACTCTTGTTCCGCAGCTTGCACGTCACAACGACCCTCGCGCCTTCCTTGTAATTGGTTTTTCTCTCATTGGAGTCATTCTATTCGTAGTGGCGTTGCGCGCCACACTTCGCCATCGACGGTTCGGCAATACTTATTTCGAGCTTTACTCGCTGCCGTTTTCTCCAGGCGGCCGGCTCGCTGGAAGGATTCATCTCAAACTCGACGCAGACGCGGCGCACGGCATCGACCTTCGCCTCTCTTGTGTCCGCAGGACGATTACCGGTTCGGGCAACAACCGCTCCACGGTGCAAACTGTTCTTTGGCAGACAGATCAGAACGTGCCGTTTGGAGCCATCGAGATGGATTCGCTCGGCAGAACGATCCCGGTGGATTTCGAAATACCGCCTGACGCTTGCGTGACGGACCACGACAATACGTCGGATCAGGTTCTCTGGCTTCTCCACGCTAAGGCAGATGTTCCCGGCATCGATTACGCTGACGATTTCGAACTGCCCGTCTTTAGGACTTCTGCTGCTGCAGAGCTGTCGTCGGCTGCTTCTTCGTCGGGAAAATCGGGATTTTCACTTGAGAGTTCCAGCGTGACCGATTCGGCTCCGGTCGCAGCGCCTGCAGATACGAAAGTTGTGATTTCTTCGCAAGCCGGCGGGACGGAATTTTACTTTCCAGCTTTTCGCACGCCTTCTCGCGCCCTATCTCTTCTTGTGTTCACCGCGATCTGGAGTGGTGTTGTTTATTTTCTGTTTCATTCCAGTGCTCCCTGGTTCTTTGGCTTGGTATTCGGATTTTTTGATCTCCTAATGATCTTGATTTGTTTTCACGTTGTTCTCGGAACGTCGCGGATCCGCGTTGGCAACGGGGAAATCATTTCCACAACAAGAATCCTCGGTATCGGGTCTGCGAAGCGTTTCGCCATCTCTGAAGTCGATGCCATAGTTCCGGTCACCAGCGGCCAGCAGGGCGGCAGTGGTGGAGAGTCCATGTACGCCATTCGCCTGCGCGCAAAAAATGGGCGCCGGATTACGCTCGCGGATGAAATTGCAAGCCGCCATGAAGCACGCTGGATCGTTTCACAAATAGAGACTCTCGCAGGATTGAAAATTGACACACGCGTGGAAGTGGATTCGCCTTACGGCCCGCCGCCACAGCCCGGCCAAACCGCTCCCGGCTCGGCACAGCCCGACCAGCAACTCTTTGGTTCTTTGCAGACAGGATCCTTGCGCACCGGCTGGCAGCAAACCCGGCCTCCGTCGCGAGCGTCGACGGTTGTTTCCTTTGCTATGTTCGGACTGTGTGTTGCTGGAATGTTTGCCTGGCAGGGCTGGCGGTTCTCCACTCTGAAGTCAGTGGCAAGCGCTTCCCGCGCAACTAGGTCGCGCGCAAATGGATCCCGCGCGGCTACACTTGCGAATGCGGTTCCGCCACGCCGAACTTTTGCAGGGCCCATGACCGACGCCGATGCAGAACGCATAGCGGCTCTGCCTGCCCAGGATCAAGCGGAGGAATTGCTGGAACGCGCCATTGGCCACGACGAACGCGCACTCGAGCTGTTCGAACAGCAAGTGGAAAGCTGGGTGGGACACATCCATTTGAGCGAACGCATGAAGCAACTGGAGCGGCGTTCGGAATATTCGAGCGATCTCCGCGTGCGCTATGCCAATGCGGACATCAATCTCACCCTGGATGGCTGGAAGAAAAATGAACAAGCCGCCGAAATGCTGATCGAACGCGCGCGCACGGATTCGAAATACCGGGCCGCGGCCGTTTATTTTCTGGGAATGCTTGCCGGGCGGGGAATTGCGTACGAAAGAATTCATCCGGTCTTGCTCAATTATGCGAAACACGATCCGGACGCGTATGTCCGGCAGTGGGCCGTCGAAGGCATGCGCTATCTTGGCAAGGATGAAACGCTCGATGAACTGTTCGAATCCTTTACGCAGGATCCTTCGAACAGCGTTCGCGACCGCGCCGGCTGCAATTTATCTGATTGCGGAGATTTCACACGCGTGCAGCGGATGCGCATGCTGCCGAAGTTTCTTGAGCTCACCGCAAACCCCAGCACCAATGCGCAAATGCGAAGCTGGAGCTACCTGGCGTTGCGGGAAATCACCGATGCGAATGTTCCGAGCGATCCTCAGGCCTGGAAGAATTGGTACCGCGACCATGGCGCTGAAAAATTAGCGGAGTTTCAGCGGCTCGACTGGTGGCGCGTCCGCGGCGACGAATAGGAATCGGCACGGCCTCGGCGCGGGGGATGCGGAAGTTTATTTCTTCGCCGCGAGGATGCGCTCAATTTGCAAAATATGATTGATGTCGTGCCCCGCAATCATGAGCGCGATCCGTTCGAGGCTCTCTTCGCCGCGTTCCGCATGTATTCCATAGCGCTTCCACTGTTCCGGCGAGAGTGACTTGTAGAGCGCGAGGTTTGCGTCGCGCACGGCGCGAAATTGTTCAATGCTTTTGCGCGGGTCTCGCATGGCGTAGAGCCCGGCGGCCGCCCAGGCATCCTGGTCATACGCTTGAATGGGCGTTCCGGGCGCGCCTAGGATGGAGCGGATACGCCATCCAATGACGATCTCGGTATCGGCCATGTGCGCGATGATTTCGCTCACGGACCATTTATCCGGGCCCGGCCGTTTGCGCAGCTTGGAAGCGGGGGCGCCCTTCACCAGACGTTCTAATTTCTTCGCGGTTGCAGACTGCGCCTTGAGCGGATCCTTTCCTTCCACGTGACCGAGAATCCGCTGCGCATACTGTTGCGGCGTTTCGTTCATTTCACCGATTTCCCTTCGTCAAGAATCGTAATCGCAGTTCGAGTTCAATCTGCAGCCAGCACGCCCGCTTCAAAACGTCGTGAAAAGCCGGTGCCAGCGAATCTCGCCCGGATGAAGCACGGCATTTGCATATGCGAGGAAGCGTTCGCGGAGTTGCCCGGATTCCCAGGCTTCCGGAGATGCATCCAGAGACATGTAGATCATTACCGGAGTGCCGATAATGTTTTTGCGCGGCACGCAGCCGGTGAAGCGGCTGTCGTAGGAATTTCCGCGGTTGTCGCCCATGACGAAATAACAATTCTGTGGAATCTTATAGGGCGTATGCATATCATACGGCTCACTGGGCCCAGTCGTGTAGTTCTCGGAAAGTTTTTGTCCGTTGATCCACACGCCGCCGTCGTGAATATCCACCGTCTCTCCGGGGAGGCCGATGACGCGCTTCACGATGTCCGAAGTTTCCTGCGGGACAAACGGAGTGAAAATCACAAGCTGGCCGCGCTTCGGATTGCGCCATAGCGACAGATGCAAGTGAGTGAAAGGAACGCCGGCGTCGTAGCCGATACGGCTCATGATCAGGTGGTCGCCGATGAGCAGAGTATTCTCCATTGATCCCGATGGAATCACACGGGCCTGGCCAAGCGTTCCGTTGACCAGCAAGAATATGAGAACGACCCACATCCATCCAATGACTTCGCGCTGAATGCGCTTGGCCCAGGGGAGATCCACATGAGGCTTTTTGTTCTGTTGTTTGCCGGCTTTCATTCTTCACCCCGATTAACCATTCTAACCGTCTTTGGCTAAGACGCGTCTACCGTCGCGACGTGAGCGGGAGACTCTCGCTGCGCCATGTCGGCAATGATGGTGCGCGAGCCCATATACAGCACAAAGGCGAGCGCGATGCAGAGAACCGGGATGATTAACATGGCCTGCTGAAGGCCAATTGCGCGGAAAGTTTCCGTGACGGTTGCCGAGCCGGCTAGCGCCGCAGCGCGGTGCGCAAGCACATCGCTCAATTTACCGGTGAGGAGAGGACCGAAGGATGCTCCGCACATGTACATAGCCATGAAATAGATGGCCATCGCCGTGCCGCGCTGATTCGGAGCGACAATGTCCTGAATTGCCGAGTACACCAGGCCGTAGTACGTGGTGAGCGAAGAATAAGCCAGCGCCAGGAACAGCATAGCGACGAATAAGGAGCCGGCGGGCTGAAGTATGCCCACACAAGCAAAGGGTATGGTGAGCAGGGCCAGTGCAGCAGCGCAGAGCATGCGCCCGTCTTTGCGGCGATGAACGATCGAATCACCCAGATAGCCGGCGACTACGCCGCCGCTCACTCCGCCGACGAGATAGACGATCCCAGTGGCGATGCCGGATTTTGCCAGCGAGAGGCCGTGAACGCGGCTTAGAAACGCGGGCAAGAAAGTGGCGAAAGCGTACGCGTTGAAATTGAGCAGGGCGCCGGAGGCGATGATCCACCAAAGAGTCGGAATGCGGAGCACGCTCCACATCGAGGAGGGAACGAGGGGAGCGCGATGGGTTTCGCTTGCGCCGCGCTTCGGTTCTGTAAGCAGAAGTAAGGCAGGTACAAGCACAAGCGCAGGCACGGCGGCAAAAACCATGGCGGCCCGCCAGCCGTAAGCTTGCGCGAGTGGGCCACTGAAAAAATAGCCGAGGGCGCCGCCGATTGGGACGCCGAGCATGAAGAGCGCCAGTACGCGAGAGCGTTTTGCGGGGGGAAAAAGATCACCGAGCCAACTCGTCGCGGTGGGGGCGCAGGCCGCTTCGCCGACTCCAACTCCCGCACGCGATAAAAGAAGCAGGGGATAGGTGGTGACGAGGCCCGCAGATGCGGTCAGCGCTGTCCAGATCACGACTCCCCAGGCGAGAAGTTTCTTGCGGCTTGCGGAATCGGCGAGGCGACCGAGAGGGACGCCGATAATCGCGTAAATCCAGATGAAGGCGCTGCCGAGGAGGCCGATCTGCGTGTCATCGAGGTGAAACTCCTTGCGCATAGGCTCGACGAGGGCGCCGGGGACGTGACGGTCGTAGAAATTGAGGATGTTGATGGCGAAAAGGACGACGACGGAGAAGAGGAGGCTGTTCTTTTGTGATTTTTGCGACAAGGCCTGAGCATGCTAGCACACTAGACGGTGACCGGTGATTCGTGAGTGGTGGCTGGAGAGGCGTGACTTGCGACTTGTGACTCGTGGAAACCGCCAAGCACAGTAGTTTAGGTCCCTAAAACACGAGTTTTATTAGTGCGCTATCCAGCGATCTCACCAAATGGTTTGAACCGATTTTGAGCGGCGGATTTCGCGGTCGGCGGTAAGGAACGGGAGTCCTTCGACCAAAGCCGTGGCGCCAATAATGCGATCCGCCGGGTCATTGGGATAGCTTGGTGGCAGGCTCATGGCGCGTGCGCATGCGCGGGCGGTGATTGGGAGAACAACGAAGCGGGACTCGATTTCCTGGAGAAAGGATTCGAGGCTGATGTCAAGGTGGAGGCGGCCCTTGCTGGTGAGTGTGGTTAGTTCCAACAGAGTGATGTCGGAGATTGCCAAGCCGTCTGCATTCATGCGGGCATCTGTTATGGCCGACGTGGCTTTGACCGATAGCTTGCCGGGGTCTGTCGTCAGCCAGAGCACAACATGGGTATCGAGCAAAATCACTTCAGATTGCCCCATTCACGCAGCGACAAAGCAGGGGAAACCACATCGCCGATGATCGTAGCCTTGCCACGAAGAAAACCGAATATGTCATCGCCTTGTGGCTCGACGGGCACAAGCTTTGCCACTGGCTTGCCGTGCTTGGTGATTATGACAGTCTCTCGCTTGGCCTGGACCTCATCCATGACTGCGAGACAATTTGTTTTGAAAGAACCCGCAGCCATTTTTTTCATCCAAAACCTCCAGTAGAACTATGGTCATTATACCATAGTCATAATCAGGGGAGGCGAAGAATGACAATCCTGGATTCGTTTGCATCGGCTGCACTGGCTGCAAGGCGAAGTCACACCGACAAGTGAAATCAGAATTTTTCGCGCTCCTGCCGCGAATCGAGGCGAGAGCGGAGGCGGGAGCGGTCTTCGCGTTTTCGGATTTCGATTGACAGCCGCGGATTGGGGCTCCTTCATGACATTTAGTCATTTTATTCGGCTATTGAAAGGCCAGGGGCGAACGAAACGTAGTAGTAGGTATGAAGACTGGTACCGGGCGTCAGCGGGCGCTGTGGAGCGCAGTGATTTTCCTGGCGTTTATCGGAGTTGCGGTGGCGGTGCGAAGGATGGCGCATCTGGTGCCGATCGCGGTACACGGCTATCATCCACCGGTAGTCAACTCCAATCCCCGTCTGGCGCAGTTTGCTGCTCTTGATGATTTGTTCGCGCACTATCCCATCCTTACGCTGATTCACATTGTGCCGGGATTACTTTTCATGATCCTGGGTCCGCTTCAATTCAGCTCGACGATTCGCGCCCGGCATCTGCGGTGGCACCGCTTCAGCGGGCGTGTTTTTGTGATTTGCGGCCTGGTGATCGGAATCTCGGCATTGGTGATGAGCTTCGGGATGCCGGCGATTGGCGGGGCGAACCAGGCGGCGGCCACGACGCTGTTTGGGACATTTTTTCTATTCGCGCTGTGCAAGGCGTTTTGGCATGTACGCCGGCATGAGATTGCGCTGCACCGCGAATGGATGATTCGCGCTTTTGCGGTCGGGCTTGCGGTTGCCACGATCCGGCCGATCATTGGATTGTTTTTTGCCACGAGCCGTCTTTCAGGGCTAACACCGCATGAATTTTTTGGCATCGCGTTCTGGATTGGGTTCGTGCTGCAGCTAATCGCGGCGGAAGCTTGGATACAAACCACCCCGGCGAGGCAAGGCACGATTAGCGTTCAACATTGATGCGGGGGAAATTCTCTCCGCGCAACTAGACGGTCCAAATTTGTTTGAGGACACGGCGGAAATTGCCGCCTAGGATGGCTTCGATGTGAGCGTCATTATATTTACGGCGGATGAGGCCTTCGGAGATGTCGAAGGGGCGTTTGGCGAAGTGGTATCCGTCGATATCGATCTTGTCGCGGAAAGCGTAGCTGTTTTTGTAGCCGGCTTTGAGCTGCTTGTATTCGTCGGGAGGCATGGCGTCGTAGCCGAGAAGATCGATGTCGCTGCCGACACCGAGATGCTCGACGCCGACGAGCTTGGCGACGTAATCGTAATGATCGAGCATGGATTCGATGGAGGTGGGTTCTTTGGAGCTGACGAACATGCGAACTTCGGTGATGCCCATAACGCCACCTTTGGCTGCCATGGCTTTGATGGCTTCGTCGGTTTTGCAGCGCGGGTGATTGGGATTGAGAGCACGGCAATTGGAATGGGTGATGAGGACGGGTTTTTTGGAGACGTCGAAGGCGTCGAGGGTGGTGCGGTCGCCGCAGTGGGAGACGTCGACGGCCATGCCAAGCTTGTTCATGCGCTCGACGATGGCGAGGCCGAAGTCGGAGAGGCCATCGTCACGGCGCTCGGTTGAACCGTTACCGATGAGCGTGCGGGCGTTGTAGGTGAGTTGAGAGACGCGCTGGCCGAGGCCGTAGAAATAATCGACATCATCTGGTTTGCGGAAGTGCTCGGAATTTTGGACGCCGAGGAGGATGCCGACTTTGCCGGAGGATTTGATGGCATCGAGGCGCGCGGGAGTCTCGACGCGCTCGAACCAGGCGTCGTGGCGAGCGAGGAAATTGTTGTAGCCAGAAAGGAACTGGAGAGTCTCGAGGTAAGCGTCGGTACCGCCGGTGCCGATGGCGATGTGAAAGACGTTGATCCCGGATTGTTGGTACGGGGCGTAGTCCTCAGCTTTGAAATTTTCAGGATTGCCGAGCATTTTTAACGTGGCGGAGGGGCTGATCCAGAGTGGAGCGAGCATGTCGATGACAGTGGAGCGTTGGACGAGTTCGATGGCTCGAGCGGAATAAGTTTGGTCGGAGCCTGGAGCCAGCGCGTACCTGCCATGGTTGAACATTGCGGCGGACGTTGCGGCACGTGTGAGTGTCGGTGCAACTAGCGCCGCTGCGGCGCTTTTCATGGCTGTCTTCAGCAAGTTTCTTCGATTCATCCCGGTTTCCTCTCTTTGATGACTAATGGCGTGAACTGGCTCGTGCGATGAACGGTGATAGTACCACCGTTGGGATTTGGCGCTTGTTGAAGTGCAGGTCGAGACTTGAGGGAATGTCGGGCCGGCGCGCCGTGCCCCTACGGGGAGCATGGTGGGGCAGATGGTCAGGCGGAATTGGAGAGGTCAGGCTCCGATGTATTGATCATTCAGGTGACGGCGCATTTGCCAGCGAGAAGAGTTGTAAC
>Ga0247669_1000861_pt1 | contig 10672 bp, 9 predicted proteins | sample CNK10_metaG_FD_182734 | JGI IMG/M metagenome (GOLD analysis project Ga0247669, IMG submission 182734) | Soil microbial communities from Purdue University Martell Research Forest, Indiana, United States - CNK10 | ecosystem: Environmental > Terrestrial > Soil > Temperate forest > Bulk soil | place...
CGGTAGGTGATCTCCGCAAAAAATTTCGCACCGGAAACTTTCTCGGGATCGGCGTCGAAAATTCCGTCCACTCTCGTCGCTTTCAGGATCACGTCGGCCTTGATCTCCATGGCGCGCAGCGCCGCCGCCGTATCCGTCGAAAAATAAGGATTGCCCGTCCCCGCGGCAAAAATTACTACGCGCCCCTTTTCCAAGTGGCGCATGGCGCGCCGCCGGATAAACGGCTCCGAAACCTGGCGCATCTCGATCGCGCTCAACACGCGCGTAAACACACCCTCTTTTTCGAGCGCATCCTGCAACGCCAGCGCATTGATCACCGTAGCCAGCATGCCCATGTAGTCGCCCGTCGAACGGTCAATCTCGAACCCTTTCTGGCGCCCGCCCCGGAAAATATTGCCCCCTCCGACCATGATGGCGATCTCAACGCCGAGGTTGTGCACCTCCTTCAGCTCCTGCGCGATGGCCTGAATCGTCTCGCCATGAATGCCGAATCCCTGCGGACCCTGCAGCGATTCTCCAGAAAGCTTCAGCAATATGCGCCGGTAAGCCAATTGCGCGTACCTCGGCGTTTTCTTGGCGGTCCTCTTTGCAGCCTTCTTCTGTGCGGCCATGACCCCCCGGTCAGCGTCCTCTAAAATCCTCGGAATTGTAACAAACAATCCCTGCCCCCGCACATTGTGGAATGCGGCCACCAAGCTGCATTCTAAAACGACTCCCTCTCAGTCAGGATGTTTCTAAGTCTTCCGAACTCTCCACACAAAAAAAACGCCCCGACGAAGTCGGGGCGTTTTGAAACGTTTTCTCCAGCTCTCTCGTTACTCGCTGACAGGCGCCGGAACTGGCGCCGTTTCTGGTCCTGCCCCGCCCGGCCCGCCGATCTCGCCCACCTTGAATCGCACGAACCGCCGGATCGAAATGTTCTCGCCCAGCTTGGCGACCGCTTGCGTTATCATCTCGCCAATCGTGACGCTCTCGTCCTTGATGTAGTGCTGCTCGTACAAGCAGTTTTCCTCATAGAACTTTTCCATCTTCCCGTTGACAATTTTATCGACCACGTTTTCTGGCTTGCCCGTTGCCAGCGCTTGCGCCTTGTAAATATCCCGCTCCGTCGCCAGCATTTCCGGCGTCACTTCTTCCCGCCGCACGTAGCGCGGATCGAGCGCCGCGATGTGCATCGCGATGTCATGGCTAAGCTGCTGAAACGCTTCCGTGCGCGCCACGAAATCCGACTCGCAATTAATTTCCACGAGCACACCAATCTTCCCGCCCGCGTGAATATAACTTCCCACAAGCCCTTCGCTCGCCTCGCGTTGCGCTTTTTTCGCCGCCGCCGCCTGACCTTTCTTCCGCAATATCTCGATGGCCTTATCGATCACGCCGTTCGCTTCCACGAGCGCCGCGCGGCAATCGCTGAATCCCGCTCCGGTGCGCTCGCGCAGCTCCTTCACGAGTTGCGCCGGTATCTGCATTGCTGGCTGTTGTGTGCTCATCCTTTTTTCTCTCTGCTAACTCAGAATGTCAATGATTGTGTGAATACTTGCAAAAAGGCCCGCTCCGAGCCGCTTGGAGCGGGCCTCGTGAATCTTTGTCTACCAGTTCCGCGCTTATCGTTCCTCTTCGTCCGGTGGCACAGTAGCCTCCGCGCCGGCGGCCGCCTCCAACGCGGTATCCGCTGGAGTTGTTACGTCAGCTCCCTCGACGAAGTCTCCCTCTTGCTTCTCATACTGCTCGTAAGCGCTGGTATCCACGTACTCCACTCCATCCACCAGCGCCTGATCTTCCGCAGCCTTCTGATCCGCCACTTGCGATTGCTGGTATGCTGTATGCCCTTCCAGCACGGAATCCGCAATCTTCGTCGTGAACAGCCGGATCGCCCGCAACGCATCGTCATTCCCGGGGATAATCCAGTCCACCACGTCCGGATCGCAATTCGTATCCACCACCGATACCACCGGCACGCCCATGCGCCGCGCTTCTTTCACAGCAATCTCTTCCGCATTCGAATCGATCACGAACATCGCGTCAGGAAGCTGCGACATGTTCTCGATGCCTTCGAGGTTCTGGTTTAGGTGCTTCATTTCGCGGCCCAGCCGCGCTTTTTCTTTCTTCGAAAGCTCGTTGATCCGGCCGTCTTCCGTCATGGCCTTCAGCAGCTTCAGCCTCTTGATCGATTTCTGCAGCGTCGCCCAATTCGTCAGCGTGCCGCCCAGCCAGCGATGGTTCACGAAGAAGGCGCCGCAGCGCTTCGATTCCTCGGCGACTGCTTCCTGGGCCTGCCGCTTGGTGCCAACAAATAAGACCGCTTTTCCTTGCGCGGAAAGATCGCTCACGAAGCGGCTCGCCTCGCGGAACATTTTGAGGGTTTTCTGCAGATCAATAATGTGGATGCCGTTGCGTTCTCCGAAAATATATTCCTTCATCTTCGGATTCCATCGCCGCGTCTGGTGACCGAAATGAACTCCGGCCTCCAGCAATTCTTTCATCGTAATTTCTACTGCCAAGTTCCCTCCTAATAGGATAGCTGTTTGCAGTGGCTCGCTTCTTGCCCCCGTAGCGCCGGGCTTTAGCCCGGCATCCCCAAGGCAAAACAAACCACGGAACAGCCTATTGCCGGCTTCTTGCCGGCCGTGATCTCAGCGGGCTCACTTTCGCAAACCTGCTGGAGTTCGTTGCCGCCCCGGCGCTGCCGAGGCCGCGAAAGCTAGCGCTTCGTAAACTGGAAGCGTTTCCGCGCGCCCTTCTGCCCGTACTTCTTGCGTTCCTTCATACGCGAATCGCGCGTCAAAAATCCGTTCTTCCGCAACGCCGGCCGCAGTTCCGGATTGAACCGCGAGATCGCTCGCGACAATCCCATGCGCACCGCTCCGGCCTGCCCGCCAACGCCGCCGCCGTGCGCCGTCACTTTCACATCCACTTGATCCGCCAGGCTCGTGAACTTCAACGGCTCCGTCGCATCATGCTTCCAGGCATGATTCGGAAAATAATTCTCGACCTCGCGGCCGTTCACCGTGAACTTGCCGCTTCCTGCCCGCAGGAACACACGAGCTACCGACTCTTTGCGGCGGCCCGTGCCCAGAAACCACGTTTGTGTGCCCGCTAGGGGCGTACCAGTAGAACTCAACGTTCCTCCTCAAGCTGCCTGACTCCAGACACCACGGAGTCATCGAACTCCACGCCGATTTGCTCCCTGCCTAAGGCACCACTTAGAGGTGACCACTACGCGGCCACACTTTTCAAGGAACAGCAACGTGCGGAAACCAGTGGCACCGACTTTAGTCTGTGCTCCCTGCTACTGCCCGGCAGTGGGACAGACGTTCAGTCTGTCTTTCCCACCAATGCTAGGCCCCAACCGCCTGAGGCCTCTGCCCGGCATGCCGCGCCAAACCCGCCGCATCCCGGTAAATCCGCAATTTTTTTGCTCGCCGCGCGCGCAGCTTGTTCTTCGGTAACATGCCCAGAACAGCCTCGCGAATCATCCATTCCGGCTTCGTCTCGCGCACCCGCTTCGCTGGAACCGCCTTCAATCCGCCCGGATACCCGCTGTGCGAGTAATAAATCTTCTGCTCGACCTTGTTACCTGTCATCCGAACCTTGTCCGCGTTGATCACCACCACATGATCGCCCGAATCCAGGTACGGCGTAAAACTCGGCTTATCCTTGCCGATTAGCATCCGCGCCACCTTGGTCGCCAGACGCCCCAGCACTTGGTCTGTGGCATCCACCACAAACCAGTTCGCGCCCACTTTCAGCGCTTCCGCTTCTTCTCCCTTGGCTACGTACGTCCTCATTGCGCTCAGTCACACCTTTCCCTGTAGAGACAAACCCCAATCTTAAAGTACCTCCATTCTCCTGTCAACGCGATTCCCTCGACATATTCGGCCGATACTGCCTCCTTCGAGTGCCACGGGATGGGTAGCAAATTCGTAACCACTCCATTCCGTCCCGCTATTCAACGCCTACAATCCAGTTTAAATTTCAATCAGCGAGAATGGTCTCTGAAAGGCAAGGGTACATCCCAGTCGTGAGACGGCTCCCTCTCATAATCTCCATTACAGCGTTCATCGTAGCAGCCGCAGCTTCTTGGAAAGTAGTCCGCAGACATATTCCCAGCGACATTGAGTACCAAGGTCAAAAAATCAAGCTCTCGAAGTACTATCTAAGTTTTGAGGACTACAAAGACGACCCCGATAACATCGATCCATCTGAAAGTGCGCGCGTTGCCCGACTGGTCAGGGAAGCTCCCATCGCTCATCAGTTTGCGGATCGTAATGAATTAGTGCGGGCCATCTTCGAAATCAAGTTTCCAGGCTACGGACTTGGCTCGCTTGGCGAATCACCCCAGCCGGACGGAAGCATCTTGGCAATGTTTTCCGTTGAGATTCCCAGAGCCAACGAGAATCGCTATTGGGTCTTCGAGAAATATGAAAGCTCCTACAAGCTGGCTAACGATTTTACGGGACCAGACGTACCGGGGTTTAGGAAGGTTCGCAGAGAAAATGGTGCGCTAAGCTATACGTGGGCAAATGGAGGCCCGACACTGACTCGGCCTCTCACCAAGAATGCCCCGTGACGGTGCGCTGGAAAATTTCAAGCTAGATTGAATGGCGAACCCTCGATTTTGCCAGGCTATCTCTTGCGGCACGAAGGCTGGCATGGAGGCAATGATGAACCCAAAACGCAAATTTCTCTCAAAGTGGTGGATTCACCCGGCAACAGCATTCGTGTTGTTCGCTGCAGCCGCTTGTAATTCCAAGCCATCATTAAAAAGGACCCAAGAGAAATCCGCGGAACAGAATTCCTCCTCGCGGGCGCAAAACTTCACAAACCCTGATATAGACCTCAACTGCGTTATGGACCATATTCAGAATCCCACGGAAGCCTTCCACTATTCCTATAAGAAAGACGGTCCCAATTTCGTCGACAACGAAGCGGATATCACCCCCCAGACCATCGATGGCTCCTTCAAGAATAATTCCATCTCTAGCCCCGTTCACGGCGTGCGCTCCGACAAGGATAGCTGGCAAACGGCGTGGTCTGGCTTGATGGGGATCGCGGGAATGTCCAGCACCGTCGCGCTGGTGAACCACAGCTCTGCGATGGTCCGCGAAGGCTCCGAGAAAATGAACGGCTACGACGCCATCCGCTATTCCATTGACACCGCCCGTGCTTCCGGCGCAGAGAGCACTCTCTATCAGAGCACGCTAGGGCCGGGAGGCTTCGAAAAAGGAACAGCTTGGGTCACCTCGCAGGGCTGCCCCGTGAAATTCTCTCTAGACTCCGAGATGCACCTCCACGATGGCAGCGTCGATAAAATCCACTACGAAGTCGAAATGATTAAAAAATGATGCTCCGCGTCTTGTCCGGCTTTTGCTCCTTCGTAACGTTTTTAGGCTCCCGCACCGAATTCGCCTCGCCGCTCCGGAAACACCTTGCTTGGCAGGTTGAAGCGCATCGCGGGGAATGGGAGATCTGCCCTCGAGCGTTGGCTCTACAATTTTTTTCGCCAATCCAGTGGGCGGGATTGTGCGGCTTCAAGGCATCCCTTTGGCTCGAAAGCCCCGGAGGACAAGCACTGCGGCCGCGATGATCGTGGTGCCCACAAAAAGGAAACCAATCGTCACAACGCTCTCCTGCCATGGCTGGCCGCTATGCCCCGCTCCGGTGATGGGAGAAAGGGCCGCGGTACCAAAAACAGCCGCGAGCGTCGTTACAAACCAATTCCCGTACGTGCCGCAAAGCGCAGTCCAGTACGCGATCGCCTTTGTCCTCGTCGATAATCTCACTTCGTTCCAACCGGCTCCCAGTGCAAGCAGGAACGTACCGTTCATCACACCCTCCAGGTGTGCGGCAAGTCCCATCCGTATGTTGGAAAAATGCTGCTCCGCAAAGCCCGTTAGCAGGCCAATTAGAAACAAGAACATCCCATGCCACATCAAACGTCGGTTGGTATATTCCATTTCGCTTCTCTCTTCCTCGACTTATTTTCTGAAGGTGGCCCTTGGCCCAATGTGGATTGCCTGCGGAGGTATTCTCATGATCTCGTATTCTAATGTGCCCGTCGGTGACCAATCGTGCAAACCAGTTCGCAAATCGGGTTGCGCTCAGCGAACTTTCGTGTAAAGTGAATTTACCCCTTCCTTTCGGAAGTCTTCTGTCCATTTTTTGCCCTTCCCATCCGTGAGGGCAGGAGTTAAGCCGTATTTAATTCGAAATAAACGCGTGTGCACAACGCCTCGCACATTGATTTCCTCCGGGAGCACCAGGGCATTGCCGCCCGCGGATGGCGAGCCCTGCGGCAAATTCTTAGGACACGAATATGACTAAGTCCAGCGGCATTGGCGAACTCTTAGTGCGGGCAGGACTCATTGACGCTTCCGGGCTCAGCCGTGCTGTGGAGATTCAATCAAAGGGTGAAGTCTCTTTGGGCAGGGCAATGGCAGACCTGGGGCTGGCGGATGAAAATGCAGTGTCTGCAGCCATCGCCGGGGCATTGCGGCTGGAGTGTTTAGGCGCGGAACTGCCCGACATTGCACCAGAGCTGGAAGCCCTTCTTCCCATGAAATTCTGCCAGAAGCACTTTGTCGTGCCGTTGAATCTGAAGGGCAATTCTCTTCGACTCGCCATGGCCGACCCCCTGGATTATCCCACCATCCAAGATGTCATGTTTCGAAGCAGCAAAGAGGTGGTCCCGGTGGTAGCCAGCCAGACTTCCATTGTAACGCTGCTGAACAAGTTTCCTTCGGAGGCCGTCGAAGCTGAAGAGACTTACGAAAGTTTGACAGGTGCTGTCCCCGAAGGTGAGGTAGTTGCCGTGGGAGATGCGGAAGAAACCGTCGATGCGGCGAAGCTTGCAAAAGATACGAAACTAGCTCCCATTATACGGCTTGTCAATCTGGTGTTAAGCGGCGCCGCCAAAGCGGGTGCCAGTGACATTCACGTCGAACCCAAAGAAAGAGCCTTGTTGGTGCGCCAGCGCGTGGACGGCCTCCTTCACGATGTCTTTAAAATTCCCAAGCATCTTCAAGATGCCACAATCTCCCGTCTCAAGATTATTTCCGGGATGGATATCTCGGACCGCCGCCGCCCTCAAGACGGCAGGAGCCAGTTGCGATTTGATGGGAAGCGAATTGATCTGCGCGTTTCTACTCTGCCCACTCAATACGGAGAAAAGGTGGTCATCCGCCTCCTCGATCAGAAACGGGCACAAATGAAGATGGACCAATTGGACCTCACCCCTGAAAACCTGGGGGCTCTCCAGTCATTGCTGCGTCGGCCACAGGGGATGATCCTGGTTACCGGCCCGACGGGCAGCGGAAAGAGTTCAACGCTTTACACCTCCCTCAATTCGGTGAAGTCGGCTACGAATAACATCATCACTATTGAGGACCCCATTGAATATCAGCTCGATGGTGTGAACCAGGTGCAAATCAACACCAAGGCCGGCGTGACCTTTGCAGGAGGCCTGCGATCGATTCTGAGACAAGACCCCAACATAATTTTTGTGGGAGAGATTCGAGACCAGGAAACTGCAGACATTGCCTTGCAAGCGGCGCAGACGGGTCACTTGTTGTTGAGCACCGTGCACACCAATGATGCGCCAGCTACCGTGAGCCGGCTTCTCGATTTGGGCATCGAGCCCTTTCTCGTCGCTTCCGCGCTGATTGGGATTCTGGCGCAACGTCTTGTGCGCCGGACGTGTCTCCTATGCGCGGTCCCTCAAGTTCCTGGCGCAGAAGTTGTGGAAAGACTGGGTGGCCCCGACCGGTTGCCGCGCGAGGCCAAGTGGCTTGCCGGACGCGGCTGTGAAAAGTGCGAGCGATCAGGCTTCAAGGGACGCTTGGCGATCCATGAATTGTTGGTGGTGAACGATGAGCTGCGCGAACTCATAAGCCGGCGTGCACCGGAACACGAAATTCGAAGAGCGGCAAGGGCAGCCGGCATGCGAACCCTGCTCGAAGACGGAATCACGAAAGCTGCTCAGGGCCTGACCACTCTGGAGGCAGTTCTCAAAGTCGTAAAACGCGATGACGCGGCAGCGGATGATGAACCCGAAGACCTTGTTCCCGGCGACCATGCCCAGGCTTCTGAAGAAAAGGTAGAGGTAAGTGTCAAGACGCCGCCGAGCGCAGTTGAAATCAAGGCAGTGGAAGGGTCGGAGAAAAAGGAACGGGTACTAATCGTCGAGGACGACCGCACCATCACCTCCGTAGTGAAGTATTTCCTGGAGCTCGAAGGTTATGAAGTGATCGTTGCCGAGAACGGACTCCTCGGTTTCGAAGCGGCAAAGCGCCAACTCCCCCAAATCGTCGTGACCGACTGCAACATGCCTGTTATGGATGGGGTGGCTATGGTAAAGGCGCTCCGCGCCGAATCTCTAACCCGGGATATCTCCATCCTGATGCTCACTTCCGGAGGTGGCGTCGATAAGGTTGATGATGAGACCCGAGCTTTGGATGCTGGTGCTGATGATTATATTGTCAAGCCGGTAGAGCCCCGCCGGCTTGTGGCTCGCATCAAAACTTTGTTAGCTCGCTCCAAGAGAGGGCAACTCGCGGGCGCGAAATGAGAACAATATGACCCGGCTCGTTGTCGACAGGAAAGTCCTCCTCGAGAACATGGAGAATGACGCTGAATTTCTAAGAACGATTATCGGGATATTCTTGGCCGATTGCCCGGGCAAGTTGGCGGCCGTCCGGGCCGCAGTGGTTGCGCACAACCTTCGCGAAGTCATGCTGGCGTCCCATAGCTTGAAAGGTTCCGCCAGCGTTTTTGGTGCGAACAGTGCTGTCGAGGCCGCGCAAAACCTCGAGTCTATGGGACGTGAAGGGAAGCAAGAAGGATTAGACGAAGCCTTTGCACTGCTCGAACGGGAAATGGCCCTCGTTACGTTCGCTCTCGAGGAGATTGCCAAGGAAACAGTCTGAAAATGCCTTCGTCGCCGCAATTATTCTTGCTGTGCGGTGAACCACGGCGGGGTACGTTGGGATTGCGGTTGCGAAGAGATCCCATGATTGTACGCAAGGCATTCGAAATGTCGGCGAGTTGGGCTTCGAGAGACTGAGTCGTAGAGTTCGCATTAACGCTGTTGGACCAGAGAACAAACTCACTTTTCGCTGTGCGGTCGGCTGCGGGTACGAGCCAAATGGCCGGTGCAAACGATTGGATTCAACGCCAGCTGTTTTATAACTTTGTCGGTCGTTCAACTCAAGTTCCAGCCGGATGACCGGACGTTTCGCTGCCCCTTGCATCTCGCCGCTATCGACTGCCAGCTCGAAGGCTAACCGTTCACCGCCCCAAAAACGCCGTTCAACCCCGAATTTCTACCATTCCATGTAAAATACTTTACCTGTCCGCCAACGAGATGCTACCCTTCCCTATGTTCTCGTCGCAATCCAGCCAGTTTTCGTCCCTGGCGTCCTTGCGAAATCTTCAAACCTTTAAACATTCCTACCTTTCAACGCGCGCCCAAGCTATCCCCTTTAGAATCCGCACTTACGAAAAATGTGTCTGTAGCCCGTTTAGAATCCGCGCTTCCAAAACTCAGGACTTAAAACTCTTTAGAATGAACACTTACGAAAAAACCGGGGGTGGGGGCGGGGTGCCTCCTATTGTGAACCACGGATCACCAATCGCGGGTCACGGAAAACGCATTTCGGTCCTCAAATCGAGCCTCCGCTTCCAGAGCCCCTACCCTTCGACGTGTGCCAGGAATCGCGGCGCCTTGCGGAATTTTGTGGCCTGCTCGAATCCGTACGCCAGCTTGATCAAGACCGGTTCGCTCCACGCCCGCCCGAAAAACGAAATGCCCACCGGCAGACCAAAATCGAACCCCGCCACCACATTTATATTGGGATATCCCGCTACCGCCGCAAACTCCGAGCTTCCTCCTCCAAAGGAGTCTCCATTCACAATGTCCGTCAGCCACGCCGGTCCCCCTGTCGGCGCCACGATGGCATCCAGTTTGAGTTTGTCCATCGTCGCATCGATGCCCTCTTTACCGGCCAGTTCGTGGTTCTTCTTGATGGCCTCCACATATTCGGGTGTCGTCAGCGGCCCTTTTTCCTCGGCCTTCAAGAAATTCTCTTGCCCGAAATACGGCATCTCCTTCACCGAATTTTTCTCGTTGAACTCGATAATCTCCTTCAGCGTTTTCACCGGCGCGTTTGGTCCAAGCCACGCGAGGTATGCATTCAAGTCCGCCTTCAGCTCGTACATGAATCCGAGAAATTCCGTGTCGCCGAACTTGCCGGACGTCTCAATCTCCACCGGATCAACCAGCGTCGCCCCTTGCTTCTTCATCACCTCCAGCGCACTCTCCATCAATTTGTCCACCGCCGGATTGAAGCCGAACGCTTTTCGTAATACGCCAATACGCGCTCCGCGCAAGCCATCCGTATTCAGAAATTGTGTGTAGTCCTTGAACGACTTTCCCTCGCTCGCTGTCGTCGCGCTGTCGTTCGGGTCAACGCCCGTGAGCGCCCCAAGCAAAATGGCTGCGTCGCGCACCGTGCGGCACATCGGTCCCGCGGTGTCTTGCGTATGCGATATCGGAATGATATGGCGCCGGCTCACGAGACCAACCGTTGGTTTTATCCCCGCAAGTCCGTTCGCCGAAGATGGGCACACGATCGATCCATCCGTTTCCGTTCCGATTCCGATCGCCGCCAGGTTC
>Ga0247669_1000862_pt1 | contig 10664 bp, 9 predicted proteins | sample CNK10_metaG_FD_182734 | JGI IMG/M metagenome (GOLD analysis project Ga0247669, IMG submission 182734) | Soil microbial communities from Purdue University Martell Research Forest, Indiana, United States - CNK10 | ecosystem: Environmental > Terrestrial > Soil > Temperate forest > Bulk soil | place...
GAAATTCGGGGAAACGTTGATCTTCTTCCGTGTCGCTGACGACGAAGGATTGCTGTGATTGCCAGACCCACCCGGAAGGATGGCCTTCCATTGGGGTTTCGCTGCCGGTCTTTACCGGAGTAGGAAGCCGAGTTTCGAGAATGTGAAGGCGCATGACGTTTCGCACGGGGTCATGCAGGACCAGGGTGAGGAAATCAAAGTCGACAACGCAATGGAGGCGCTCGGCCAGGTCGTGAAAAAGAGCGGCGAGGTCGCGATGCCGGGCAATGGATTCGGCAACTTCGAGCAAGGCTTCGAGCTGACGCCGCGAATGTTCGAGCGGCGCTGCGCTGGTTACTTCGGGCGCGGAGATAGCGGGATCCGCCATAGACTGCAGAATAGCATCCGCGTCGGCAGAGGCTCAACCAAGCCACAGACATAACTGAAACCGCTGAGGCGACTCTGTCCCCGACTCCGGTGTATTACTTCCGTGTGGCCTGTCACTCGGGAATAACTGCCAGGAACTCATACAGGTCCCGCACCTTCATGCGAGGTGGCTCTAAAAGCCGTTTGTCGCTTGCATCCACGTTGGACTATTCGTATCGCAAGGCGACCATTGGATCGACTCTCATCGCGCGCCGCGCTGGGAGAAACGCAGCGATTCCGGCTATGAGAAGCATCAGACAAATTGCAATACCAAAGCTCAGCGGGTCGGTTGGCTTTACTCCCCAGATCGCTCCGCGAATGATCTGCGTTGCCGCAAAAACAGCGCCTAAGCCAAACACTATGCCGATGCACACCACTCGCATCATTTCCCCAAGCAACATCCGGAACACATCGCCCCGTTCCGCGCCCAGCGCCATCCGAACGCCGATTTCGCGCGTCCGTTCCGCGGTTGCATGCGATGTCACTCCGTAAACGCCGATCATCGCCAGCAGTGCGACGAACAGACCGAACGTCGTCGCAATCAAGGCCATGGCGCGATTTCGATGTAGGACACTATCCATAGCCTTGCTCAGCAGGCCGAACTGCATAGAAACGCGGGAATCAACCGCTGCGGTTGCGCCCTCCAAACGTTTGGCGGTCTCGGCGAATGTGCCGACGGCTCGAATCTCGTAGTTACCCATGTCCAGACATGAAACCCCGCATTGCGAAACAGGCCTGTACAAGATGGGTAGCGGTCCGTAATCGGGCCGGCGATACTGTATGTCTCTTGCGATACCAACAACATCGACGGTGTGGTCTCGGCCATCCCCATCGTCTTCACGAAGTCTCAGCCCGACCGGATTCATTCCTCCAAACAGCGCCTTCGCTAGGTTCTCGCTAAGAATCGCCACCGGAGTAGACGACTCTTTGTCTCTATCATTAAAATCCCGACCCGCCAGCATGGGCGTGCGCCTCGTGCTAAAAAAGTCCGAAGAAACAAGGGTCAGATAAGAGCCCATCCGTCGCTCCGTTCCCCCCGGCCCCGGAACGGCTACCTGCGATAGTTTCATACTCGAAGACGCGCGGCTCCATGCTGCGGACATGACACCAGGTACGGATCGAAATGCCCTCAGTATTTCCTCCCCGACCATTGATTTGCGCTGCGGGCTTTCACTGGCGCCCTTCCATGTCGCGTGAGCAGTCAAGACGCCCTTAGGGTCATAGCCCAGATCCTGTGTCAAGAATGCCTGCAATGTTCGCGCCAGTAAGCCCGCGCTGACCAGGACAGCCACGGACAACGCGATCTGCACCACAACAAGGCCAGAATTCATGAACTTGCTTCTAGGCCTTCCCGTCGTCACGCCGTTATTCATCGCCGAAGAGAGCGAAATCCGAGTTGCCCCGAACGCCGGAGCCAACCCAAACAGAAGCGCGCACGCCAACGTGATACTCACAGCAAACGCGGCAAGCTTTGCGTCCCATGACAAATCCAGCAGAATTGGCTCGCCGGGATAGGAAAGCGCCCACAGCAGCGCCTGGGTTCCCCACCGTGCGATTAGAAGTCCTGCCGCTCCGCCTGCCACTGATAACGCGGCGCTCTCAGTCAGCAGTTGTCGTACCAAGCGCCACCGCGTTGCGCCTAGCGCAAGCCGGGTGGCAATTTCGCTCCGCCGCTTTGCAGACCGCGCGAGAAGTAGATTGCCCAGGTTTGCGCACGCGATGATTAGAGCGACTGCGGCCATCGCCATCAAGAGCAGCACTACATCCATGTCTTGCAACCAGCTATCGGAAGTACCGTTCGCCATGGAACGCGCCGAAAGAGATCCATGCGCGACAGACTTTCCACCGCTTTCGTTAGGTCTCGCCGGTAGGGCTTTGAATATCTCTGGACCTAGCACCTGTAATCCGGCGTCGGCTTGGCTCACGCTGACTCCCGGCTTCAGCCGGGCGGCGATGCTGATTATCGTCCACGAGGAGTCCAGCGACGGCGTCTGCTTTCCATAGCGGATCGGATAATCCCTGTACGTCCTCTGCGCTTCAAGGGGCATGAAGATTTCAGGGATACCGCCGATCACCACGCCGAAAAAAGAACGAGGGGCCACCCCAACGATCAGGAAGTCGTTTCCATTCACCCGGATCGTTCGGCCGAGCACGTCTCGCGATTGGCCATACACCTGCCGCCACAATCTGTAACCAAGCACGCACACGGGCGGCGCACCCGGCTGGTCATCCGAAGATTGCAAGGCCCTGCCCAAAACGGCTGACACCCCAAGAGTTGAAAAGTAATCGCCGGAAACATACACGCCTTCTACTTCTTGATGTCCTGGTGGGTTCGCGATTTGGAATTGAACGTCGGAGTAGTTATAGGCGAGAACACCCGAAAAAATATCCTGCCGGTCCCGAAAGACTTTCCACTCTGCATACGAGTGCAGGTTGCTTAAGCCGGTCCGCTCCACCTCGACCAGTTGATCCGGCCTCTCCACCGGCAAAAGCTTGAGCGCCAACGCATAGATGACGGAAAAGATCGCAATCGTGGCGCCGATGCCGAGAGCGAGGGTGAGCACGGCAACTACGGTAAAGCCCGGAGATTTGCGCAGCATGCGCAGGCTGAAGCGCAAGTCTTGAATCAGAGTTCCCATGCTGGCTCCCGCCCTTAGCCAGAATGCAAGGCGGGCCAATGGTACCGCAAAAAGGAATTCTCAATCCAACTACTCCCACACCACGGGACGAACCTCCGGCAATCCTGAAGTTACGATCCTTAAGCAATGAATTCCGAGTTTCTCGCCAGAAAGACCCCATTGGCTGGCCTGCTCGACTGGCAAAATGAGAGCCTCACAACATTCCTTATTGTGATCCGGCCTGCGGCAGCATGCCTGCACACGCGCGTGCGCGGTCAAGCAGCAGCGCGCGCTCGCGGGCGTTACGCGTCAGCGATGCGGCTCGCTCGAACTCCGCCTGTGCTTCCGCGAAGCGCCCCAGCTTGAAAAGAAAGTCACCGCGCACGCTGGGCAGGAGATGGTAAGCCTTCAAAGACGGCTCCGAGCCAATCTTGTCGATGAGCTCGAGACCAGCCGCCGGACCAAAGGCCATGGCGAGCGCGACCGCCCGGTTTAGTTCCACGATAGGCGAAGGTGTGAGTTGAGTGAGAGCTTCGTAGAGCACGGCGATGCGTTGCCAGTCCGTTTCCGCGGCCGTACGCGCTCGCGCGTGGCAAGCGGCAATCGCGGCCTGAAGCGCATAAGGTCCGAGGGCTCCACCGAGATCTTCGGCGAGCTGAAGGGCAGCGAGACCCCGACGGATGAGAAGCTGATCCCAGCGCGCACGGTTCTGCTCCAGGAGAAGAATCGGCTCGCCAGACGGGCCAGCGCGCGCGGCGGAGCGCGACGCCTGAATCTCCATAAGCGCGACGAGGCCGTGGACTTCTGGCTCGTTCGGAACGAGCTCGGCCAAAATACGCCCCAAACGCAGCGCGTCTTCGCAGAGCGCCGGGCGCATCCAGTCCTCGCCGGCCGTCGCCGAGTAACCCTCGTTGAAGATCAGGTAGATTACCTCCAGCACGGACGATAAACGGGCAGCGAGATCGGGCCCGTGCGGGACCTCAAAGGGCACATGCGCTTCCGTGAGTGTCCTCTTGGCGCGCACGATGCGCTGGGCGACAGTGGGCTCGGCGACGAGAAACGCGCGCGCAATTTCGTCGGTGGTAAGGCCGCCGAGCAAGCGCAGGGTGAGCGCAACACGTCCCTCCGTCGAGAGGATCGGATGACAGGAAATAAAGACGAGACGAAGGAGGTCGTCGCCGATGTCATCGTCCAGTGCAGCTTCAAAATTCGGCACAGCCGTCTCCTGCTGGGCTTGGAGCTCGCGACCGAGCTCCGCGTGCTTGCGCTCGAGCAGTTTGTTCCGGCGGAAGGCATCGATCGCGCGGTGCTTGGCGGTGGCCATGAGCCAGGCGCCAGGGTTGTCCGGGATGCCCGATTTCGGCCATTGATGGAGCGCCGCAACGAGAGCGTCCTGCGCGAGCTCCTCGGCGAGACCGACGTCGCGCACCATCCGCGTAAGACCGGCGATGATCCGGGCGGATTCAATCCGCCAGACTGCATCGATGGCGCGATGGGTATCGGTAGACGTCACGACTCCCCATCACACCATCTTCAATCCGCGCGTGCAAGACCGAGGCGGTCACGGACTCTTGCAACGGGCCAACCCGGTACCCAGGCTCCTTTAGTGCAGGGGAGGCATATCTTCTGGACCGAAGATCTGGCGAACTTCAGTCTCGCCTTCCCAGCCCGGCCAGTGTTTCTTGTGAAGCTCCATGAAGCGCAACGCACCGTCAAGCGCTTCTTGTTTCGACTTCATCTCAAAAATCGCGAACCCGCCCACGACTTCCTTGGCCTCCGCGAAGGGTCCATCTATCGTGTTTAACTGCCCCTTGGAAACCCGCACATGCGTGCTCATCGTGGCTGGCGCCAAGCCCCCGCTCGCCACCATCGTGCCGGCTTTCGCCGCCTCTTCGGCGAGCTTCCCGATGGCTTCCATTAACTCCTTGGGCGGATTGCCTTGCCCCTCTTTATGCTTCACCATCATCATGAATCGCATCTTCTCATCTCCTTTTTTTCCAGGTGTGGAGCTGGTCTCCGGTTTTTGCGGCTGCCGGCCTAACCTTAGCTCTTTTTCCTGTCACTACAGAAGCGTCGAACAACTCCCACCAAAATCGACAGCCATTGCGAACTTTTTCCCCCTGAGTCAGAGCTGAGAGTCGCCGCCTTTACCCCTTCTGTTCGCCTGCTTGGGCGCGCAGCCGCTTTTCCTGCTCCTTCAGCTCGGGAGTCAGCGCCGTCCCGAAGTCTTCCGCCTCGAACGCCTGGCGAATCTCAATTTCGCTTTCCCCCTCATGCGGATTGGGGCACCGCTTTACCCATTCGATCGCCTCTTCCATCGACCTCACCTGCCACAGCCAGAATCCGGCAATCAGCTCTTTGCTCTCCGTGAACGGCCCGTCGATCACCGTGCGCTTCGCTCCGGAAAACCGCACTCGCTTGCCTTTCGAACTCGCTTGGAGGCCCTCGCCTGCGAGCAGCACTCCGGCTTTCACCAGCTCTTCGTTGAACTTCCCCATTTCGGCAAGCAGCTTCTGACTCGGCATCACGCCTGCCTCGGATTCCTTATTGGCTTTGACTATGACCATGAATCGCATTGTGATCTCTCCTTTTGAGCCGGGCCGAGAGCCCGGTTTCCGGACCGCCCCGGCCAAATAACCCTGGCCTCTACTTTAACGTCGAACGACGGGCAGTGAAATCGACAGGCACAGAATCTCCTTTGGTAATAATTAATGTACCTTCGCGAACCAGAACACTCCATCTGAGTAAATCTCCCGATGATGCCTAGCCAGCGATGATGCCAGACAGCGGCCAGATAGATGCCACAATTTGCAGTAAATGGCCCAAAAGTGTTGAATCGCCACAAAGATACGTGGGCACGGATTGCCAGACTGCCACAATGGCCGGACGCAATATCCGGAAAACCGGCCATGCCAAATTGTAGAAAAGACAGCATCCTTCCACCGGCACATCAATCACACAAAACAAAGTGGCAAGGGAGAAGCCGGCGATGATCGCCGCCAGGCTCAGTTTGCAGATCCGAGAAATTGTGTGCCGTGTTTTCATAGCCCCCTCTGTAAAGCCTTTCCTTGGCTCTACCTAGATGTCGAACGAGGGGCCATGAGATCGACACGATCGAGTGAGTCAAATCCGAATAAATCCCCCGAGAGGATTGTGGACGCGCGGACGAGTGACGCGCTAACCGTATAAGTGAAGTATCGCTTTGTATCTTTGGCAACGCGACCAGGGCCTAGCCAGCACTTTGCTTCTTACTCGCGTTCGACCTTCCTGTGTTTTGCTTCGCACAGGCGCTCGGCGTTCGCATGCAACTGCGAGAGCACCATTTCCAACTTGTCGATGTCGACGTTCAGGCCGTTTTGCAAGCGAGCCGCCAAACTGGAGATGCGCGGCATCCAGCACCTCGTGGAGTTGTTCTTGCTGCATCGGAATGAGGTCAAGCACCCCGACCCGCCGCTCGCCTTATCCTTCGCCCTGATGACGCTCACCAGCACTCTCGTCGAACTAATCCTGGCCGATCACGATTTGAAGTACTGGCAGGCCGTCATTCCCAAGGATGACCAGTCACTTAAGCGCGAGCTGCTGCGCACCTTCCTCTGTTATTTGGGCATCGAGCAGAAGGATAGCTGAGCGCCGGACTAATAATCACAGACTTTAACCCACCCACTCGCCAAGACTTGCCCGCGCGCACAGCAAATTGTCCGAAGCCGGGGTGAACAACCGGTTGTCCGCATATTTGGAATCAGCACCAGCCAGATTGACTCAGTGCATGGTAACCGCTGCCGAAATCGGGAAAGTAAGTATGGGGATTCTGAATCATGTGGCTGGGTTTGGCGTGATACGCTGCAGCCGTACGGAGAGGTGGGTGAAATGCCAACTGTCGAAGGAAAGGAAGCTCGCGTCTGGATCGATGAATATGTAAAGAAGGCCGGAAAGTTGTCTGGAGTTGCCAAGATGGTGAGGGCACTTGTAAAGAAGGCCGTAGCCGGATGCGAGGAGTACGTGAATCCCTGGAAGATTCCCACATTCGATCTAAACGGGCCGCTGTGCTTTTACATGGTGGCGAAGGAACATGTGATTTTTGGATTTATGCGAGGAGCGATGCTCCGCGATCCGGGGAAGTTGCTGGAGGGAACGGGAAAATACTTGCGGCACGTAAAACTGCGAAGCGCAGCGGATGTACGGCGATCGGAAGTGCGGACTCTCCTGGAAGAGGCGGCGGAGCTAAACCGCAAGGAACCGGTCACTGGCACCAAGGTCCAGATGAAGCAAAGCAGGGCAGCCGGAACGCGGAAGAGCGGACGCCGCGCCACGACTCCCGATTAACGCTTGCTTGGATTTAGAGACGCGTAAGTCGAGTAATGCAACATTTACGTTCTGGACGTCCGTGGCCGGGCATCGTTTCGCGCGATTGCCCGTATGGAATAGCTGGAGTAAACTCCGAGGCGAGTGGCGGATACTTCTTCAATTGTCGGTCGCGCGATTTCTCATTACACCGTCCTCGAAAAACTCGGCGGCGGAGGCATGGGCGTTGTCTACAAAGCCGAGGACACGCGCCTGGGCCGCAACGTCGCGTTGAAATTTCTTCCTGAAGATATTTCCCAGGACCCTCAGGCCATCGAGCGATTCCGGCGCGAAGCGCGCGCTGCATCCTCCTTAAATCATCCGAATATCTGCACCATTTACGACATCGAGGAATTTGAAGGGCGGCCCTTTATCGCCATGGAGTTGCTTGAGGGCCAAACCTTGAAGCGCCGCATCGCCAGAAAATCTATCGAGGTGGACGAGCTTCTCGAGATCGGAATTCAGATCGCCGGCGGCCTGGAAGCTGCGCACGCCAAAGGCGTCGTCCACAGAGACATCAAACCAGCAAACATTTTCCTCGTTGAGCGGGGGCCGGCAAAAATACTGGACTTCGGCCTGGCGAAGTTCGCTGCCTACCGGCAGGTCCCGGCGGAGTCTGCAAGCGAATCGTCCATGCCCACGCACAGGCACGTGCTCGACGATGCTCTTATCACCGGCCCCGGAAGTTCCCTGGGCACGGTTGCCTACATGTCCCCGGAACAGGCGCGGGGCGAAGAGCTGGACGTGCGCAGCGATTTATTTTCGCTGGGCGTGGTGCTTTATGAAATGGCCACCGGCGTGGTTCCATTCGCAGGGTCGGCGGTGGCTTTGATCTTCAACGGGATACTGAATTCCTCGCCAACTCCCGTTAGGAAGTTGAATCCGAAGTTGCCCGCGAGTCTCGAAAATATATTCGCGAAGGCGCTCGAAAAAGATGTCGGGCTGCGTTACCAGACAGCCGCGGAACTTCGAGCCGATTTGAAGAGGTTGAAGCGCGATTTGGATTCTGGCCGTTCGGGCACGAACTCCGATTTGCCGAGCGGGATCTTGGGCGTTCCCGAAACCCATGCAGTTCACCCGTGGCGGACCTGGGCCGTGGTGGCATGCGGCGTTCTCCTCGGCCTCGCGGCAATCCTCGGGTTCGTGCTGACGCGCCCGGTCGCGCCGCCCCGCATTCTGCGAACTGTTCAACTCACCAACACCAATCGGCCTAAGTCAGGCGTAGTCACCGACGGTTCCCGGCTCTACTTCATCGAGGGCCAATCGCGGCTTTCTCAAACCTCCGTGACGGGTGGCGAGACTTTTCCCATACCGACCTCATTGGAGGACACCGGCTTCTCCAACGTGTTCGCTATCTCGCCGGACAACTCTGCGCTCTTGATGAACACGGCCCGAGGGACGACGCTCGACGGCCCTCTATGGAGCCTCCCCGTTCTTGGCGGTTCGCCCCGCCGCTTGGGCAGCCTCCAGGGTCACGCTGGTGCGTGGTCGCCAGACGGGAATAAGCTCGCATTCTGCAAAGGCAACGAGATATTCCTGGCGAACAGCGATGGCAGCGATCCACACCGGCTTCTGGCTACGTCTGGAACTTGCAGCGAGCTTCGCTGGTCGCCAGACGGGTCGAATTTGCGCTTTACGGTGAACGATCCCAAGACCAACAACCGCGCCATTTGGCAAGCCTCCGCGGACGGCGGCAATTCTCATCCGCTGCTTCCTGGCTGGAGCAGCACACCTAGTGAATGCTGTGGCAATTGGACGCCTGACGGCAGGTATTTCGTCTTCCAAACGCGGCGCGACGAAACGGCAAATATCTGGGCCATCAAGGAAAATACTGGTCTATTCCGCTCGACTCCGCACGATCCGGTACAGCTGACGACTGGGCCGATGAATATCGGCAATCCCGTCCCAAGTCGTGATGGCAAGAAACTTTTCGTCCAGGGCTGGCAGCCTCGCGGAGAATTGGTGCACTACGATTCCAAGTCAGGGCAATTCGCGCCTTATCTTTCGGGAATTCCGGCGATGGGTCTCGACTTCTCTCGCGATGGACAGTGGGTCGCCTACAATGACGCCGCGGATGGCACCATGTGGCGGAGTAAGGTGGACGGAACCCAAAAGCTTCAACTTGTTTTTCCCCCGATGCTGGCCTATTTGCCTCGATGGTCTCCGGACGGAAGACAGATCGCCTTTTTTGGTCATCCGCCCGGCGAACCCTGGCAAATTTATTTGATTCCTGCGGAGGGCGGCTCTCCGCAACTGATTTATCGAACGGCAACCAACTCAGCCGATCCCAATTGGTCCCCTGACGGCAAGTCGCTGGTCTTTGGAGAGAACTCACTGAACAATCAGGGGTCGGCCGTCTATGTCCTCGATCTGAAAACGCGGAACGTCTCGAAGCTCCCGGATTCGGATGGCCTGTATTCTCCCCGCTGGTCCCCGGATGGACGCTACATCGCGGCGATTACGCTCGATTCGCTCAAGCTGATGCTCTTTGATTTCACGACACAGAAATGGGCTGCGCTTGCCAACATTTTTGTGGCTTATCCCACTTGGTCGCGAGACGGACGCTATTTGTATTTTGATGGAATTCTCGACAATCAAGAGGGCTACTTCCGCGTTCGAACCGCCGACGGCAAACTCGAGCGCCTCTTCAGCCTGATGGGGTTTCAGGCTGCCGGAGGAGCCTTCGGAAATTGGAGCGGCCTGGCCCCCGACGAAACTCCGCTCTTTGTCCGCGACGTCAGCATTCAGGAAATCTACGCTCTCGATTGGGAGCGCCCTTAGTCAGGAGACGGGAAGAAAGAGATGAAAGCGCGATTGCAAGTGATGAAATTTGGCGGAACGTCGTTGGGGGATGCGACGTGCATGGCGAGGACCGCGCAGCTCATCGCGCAGGGAGCCCGAGGGGGTACTTGCGTTGCCGTCGTCTCCGCGATGAGCGGCGTTACAAACCGGTTGATCGAAGCGGCGCAGCGAGCGGGATCTGGCGAGAAAGACCAAGGCACGGCCGTTCTGGAGGCGCTGCGAAAACAGCACGAAGTTGCGCTGATAAGTTTGGTGGGAAAAGAAGATGCACGGAAAACGATCGAAGAAGAGATGGAGGAAGTTCTTGCGGAAGGCAGCAGGCTGTTCGATGGGACAGCTCTGCTGCGAGAGCTGACGCCGCGAACGCTGGATGCCATTTCCAGCCTGGGAGAGCGGCTGTCTGCGCCGCTGGTAGCGGGAGCAGTTCGAGAGCTTGGCTTGCAGAGTGAAGCCGTGGATGCGACGGAAGTGATCATTACGGATGGGTTCCACGGAGGC
>Ga0247669_1000866_pt1 | contig 10632 bp, 10 predicted proteins | sample CNK10_metaG_FD_182734 | JGI IMG/M metagenome (GOLD analysis project Ga0247669, IMG submission 182734) | Soil microbial communities from Purdue University Martell Research Forest, Indiana, United States - CNK10 | ecosystem: Environmental > Terrestrial > Soil > Temperate forest > Bulk soil...
TTTCTTTCGCGCGCGTGGATGCAAGTGCTTCACCAGATCGTGGCCTAGGCCACGTCGCAGCAAACGCATCGAAAAGTTCGCTGCTGATTTCCGTAGAAGCCGTATCGCTCGATGATTACACGCTGTCCCATCCGGCTCCGGACATGCTCAAGTGCGACGTTGAAGGTGCTGAACGTGAGGTCTTTCAAGGTGCACAGCGATTACTTCGCGAAAAGCGATCGATTCTTCTTGTCGAAATGCACAGTCCGGAAAATTACCGGGCGCTCATTCAAAAATTCGCCGAATTCGGATATTCCTGCCGCAATCTCGACGAGAATCACGTCCTTGCGCTCCCCCGATGACTCGCCCGCTCATTGCACTGCTCGGCCGCAAGGACCACCCCACCGACGCCGTCGAGGAATATTGCCGCTATCTCGGCACAGCTTTGCAGGCGCACAATTTTCAATTGGAAATTCGCCGCGTCCCCTGGGATACGCACGGCTGGCCAAGCTCGCTCGAGGCGCTTCGGCTCATGGCCGCCACGTGGCGGGGCAATTGGGTTCTCGTGCAGTACACCGCACTCGCTTGGTCCTCACGCGGCTTTCCCGGGAAATTTCTCCGCGCCCTCTACACGCTTATCAAGGCTGGCGCACGCGTTGCCATCGTTTTTCATGACGTCGAGCCATTCTCCGGCGCGCGTCTCGTCGACCGATTTCGTCGTTTCGTCCAGGTCCGCACCATGCGTAGTGCGCTTCGTCTCGCCGACGTCTCCATTTTTACCGTCCCGCTCGAAAACGTTTCGTGGCTCCGGGATTCGTCCACAAATGCACACTTCATTCCCGTCGGCCCCAACCTTCCCATCGTCGATGCGCCTGTCACCGCTCGCCCCGCAAACGAATTTCCCACCGTCGCCGTTTTCAGCGTCACCGGCGGCGAACCCGGCGTCGCCGAAACCCGCGCCATCATCGCGGCCGTCCGCCACGCCGCGCAAAAAATCGGCAAGCTCCGCCTCTCCGTTTTTGGCCGCAACGCAGATTCCGCTGAAGCAACTCTCCGGGAATCTCTTCAGGATTTGCCCGTGGGAATTTCCGTCGAAGGACTGCTTGAGGACTCACAACTCACCGAGCGGCTCTCTGCATCGGACGTTCTTCTCTTCGTCCGCGGCCCCATCTCTTCTCGCCGAAGCAGCGCCATCGCGGGAATCGCCTGCGGCCTTCCCATCATCGCTTTCTCCGGCTCGGAAACCGCCGCGCCCGTCACCGACGCCGGCGTCCTCCTCGTCTCAAGCGGCAATCAAGACGAACTGAACGCCGCTTTACTTCGCGTCCTTTCCGATCCCGCTTACCGTTCCGAACTCGCCGCCCGCTCCCGTGCTGCCTTCACGCAGCACTTCTCTTGGCTCCCTATCGCAAGGCGTTTCGCCGCATCCCTCAAATAGCGCTACTTCCTCTTCAACTCCCATTCATCCACGTGGCCCCAACTGCCATCCGCCAGCTTCTCTTCGTTCACGAACGAAAACTCATCGTCACTCCTTTTCTTCCACGTTTGGCGCAGCACGCAATGCACCCCAATCATCGTCATATCGCCTTCGAACACGATGGTGTTGCCACGCCATCCCGGTGACCGCAAAATCCCAAATGCACCCTCGAGCAGTACGTAGATCCACTGGCCGCTGAAAGGATCGAACGTCAAATATCTGCGTTCGCGCCCATCTTTTCCGATGAGGCAAATCCAAGAGTTTTTCTCACAAAACTTGTACTTGCCAGTGTTGAAATCTTCGTAGGCCGGATTTTTGCTCGTGGCCGCCACGCGATTGGCGGAGTTCCATTCGCCTTCGAGCCAGCGCATCTTTTCCATCTCCGCGGTTTTTAGAGCGGGAAGCGTAGCGAGGAATTCCGCATTGAATGTGCCAACCTTTTGGCCGGGCCGGTCTTTCGCCGCCGCCATCACCATAATTCCGCGGCCAAACAATTCTTCCATTAACATGTGGTACGACTCCGTGACTCCGAATTTGCCGACGTCATTTCGTCAAGGCGTCGAGGATTGACTCTTTTTTTTCTTCTGCGAGTTTTGTCAGAGGGTCCAGCGCCGCGATGTATCCTGCGACCGCCGCAGCGGCGAGACAAAGGAAGATTTCCGTGGGCAGCCATGCATTGCTTCCGAACCTACTAACAAAGAGCACCAGGCCGCAAGTCGTCGCAAAGACCAGTTGTGAGCCGAACGCGACGAGTACAGCCATTCCGGATTGCCGATTGCCCTGCATTTTTCCAAATTCCATTTTTTTGGGGAATTTGAGAGAGGACCAGTTTGCGATGGTCAATTGGCCGGCGACGGCAAAAATCAGCGCGCAGATCGTTGCGAAAAGAATGGGACTTGGCGGCAACCCCACGCGCCACTTCAAGAGGGCGATACAACAGGCGATCTCGCCAATCAGAATTGCCAGCGTGACCAAATTCTTGGCCATCAAGATGTCGCGGAATCGCACTGGCAACATGAAATAGGTCTGCATGCCGCGGCCCTCGTACGCAAAACTGTTAAAAGAAGGCGCCATGAGGATAAGCGTGAGGTACGCCATCATTCCCGGAAAAAAAAGGTCCGGCGAAATGGCACGTTTCGTGGTCGGATGAGCGCCGCCGAACTGCATCGAGAAGAGCAAGGCGAGCAAGGGTGGAAACAATAAAGCGGTAGCCACAAAGCCATTACGGAACAGGTATCGAAACTCTTTTGCGAGCACCGCGGCGACGGCGGCGGGCAAGAGGCGAAGTTCGGGACTGGCTGCCTCGCGAGCTGGCACGACAGGTTTCGCTGCGACGCGCGCGGGCGCCACCGTTTCGCTCAACTCCTCGCCGCGAAATTGGTCGCGATAGCGAAAAAACAGAAGGCCTCCGAGGAGCACCGCAAATCCCGCCAAACCGGCAGCGCCTGTTCCGACCGTTGCCGAATCACCGGCTGCAGCGCCGGCAATCATTTCTCCCGCAAGCGAAGGGGGAGACGGGCGCGCGTAGCGAACTATTTTCGCCACGTCCGGCTTGGGAGATTTTCCGTATTTCTGAATGGCAGGCCCGATGAATTGCACGCCCACGATGAAGAGCACGAAAAGCGCGAGGAAGATCTCACGCGCCTTTCGTTTCGCTAAGATTTTCTCCAGCCATGAGCCGATCAGCCGCTCCAGGGTCACATTCACGGCAACAAACAAAACGGAAGCCAGAATCATGACAGGTACGACGGAAATCCTGGTAATGACCGCTGCGACAATCATGGTGGCGAGCCAGACGAGGGACGCGAGGGCTGCCGAGTCGGCGAGGCCGTACGCGATGCCGATCGAATAAAAAGCGGAAAACTTCAAAGGAAAGCGAAGCAGGGATCGAAACGAAAAGGAAGGCGAAAATCCGGCGACGAAAATCGGGAGCACCTGCCACCACAGGAAAAATCCCCAAAAGAGCAGGCCGAAGCGAGCCTCGTGATGATTGTTCAGGAACGCAACGGTCCCGACGAAGACCAGAATGGCCATGCTTGCGACGAAAACAATTCCCACGACCGATGAAATTACTACGCCAATGACGTCCCAGACGCGATTCTTGTTCTTCATGTTGTTGCGCAAGATGCGCCAGCGCAACCCGGCAACGAGCCAGATTTGCTCAAGCAATCCCGGCAACCGAGCTACATCAGCCACGAGAGTTCCTCCACGTTGGGCCGTTCGGCGCCGCCTTGCCCCACGATGGAAAGGAAAATTTCTTCGAGCGTGGTGGTCCTTCCTTCGGCGCTGGGGACACCGGCGCGCAGTTCCTCGAGCGAACCCTGCGCGACAAGTTTTCCTTTGTCGATGATGGCAACGTGGCTGCAGAGGCGCTCCACAATTTCCAGGACGTGCGACGTCAGAAAAATGGTTGCGCCGCGTTCGGTCATTCTTGCGAGGAGGGCTTTCAGTGCGCCGGCGGCGAGCGCGTCAACGCCTTCAAAAGGCTCATCGAGAAAGAGAATTCGCGGACCGTGAATCACCGCGGCGGCGAGCGCGAGTTTTTTTTGCATGCCATGGGAATAGTCCGCGATCATGGTTTTGGGGCGGTCCGCGAGCTGCATGAACTCGAGCAGCTCTTCACTGCGCTGCTTTGTCGTCGTTTTGTCCAGTCCGTACATTCTGCCGACAAATGTAAGGTACTCGGCGCCGGTCAGGCGCTCAAACAGGCCCATCCCCTCCGGCACGACTCCGATTTGGCGCTTAATGTCGATGGGGTGCCGGGAAAAATCGATTCCGAGCAATTGCATGCGGCCGGTGGTCGGCGTCAGCAAGCCGGTGAGCATTTTGATGGTTGTGGATTTTCCGGCGCCGTTCGGCCCGAGAAAGCCAAAGAACTGTCCCGCCGTCACGCGCAAATCGATGCGATCTACGGCGGTGAGTTCGCCGAATTTGCGAGTGAGTTGCTCGGTTAGGATCGCAGCATCGGACATGAGGGCTCCCGGCAGGCGTTGTGCGAGAGAAACTCTAGCACGACTGCCAATCAGTCACGCGAAAGGGCTTGTTTGTATTACGCGGGAGAGCGCAGGGAAACTTCAAGAAGATTTTGGCGCCGAGCCAGTGCCGCTGAGCTGAACTTCGCGCGCCGGCAGGGCTGCCAGCACTGCAGGCAATTCGACGCGAAACACGGCTCCGCCTCCCTGGCGGTTGTAACAAAGAATTCTTCCGGCGTGCTCCTGAACGATGCCGAAGCAGATGCTCAAGCCGAGGCCGGTACCTTTGCCGACGGGTTTCGTCGTATAGAACGGATCGAAAACGCGGTGAGGCTCCTTAATGCCCGGGCCGGTGTCGCTGAACAAGACGACTACCCAGCCGCGGTCGCGGGCGGTCTTGATAGTGAGCGTGCCGCCGCCGTGGGCCGATTCCATGGCGTCGATTGCGTTGTTGATGATGTTGAAAAAGACCTGAAGCAGCTGGTTGCCATCGCCCCGGACGCCGGGCAGCACCGACTCCAATTGCAAGTCGACTTTCGTCGTTCCGGAACGCAAATCAAGCGCACGGAGCTGCGCGGCGTTGCTGACGACTGTGTTCAGATCCAGCAGCGTGCGCTCAGCGGGAACTTGACGCGCGAAACTCAGGAGATTTTGCACGAGTGTTTTTGTTCTACGCGCTTGCTCGCGAATCTTTGCGGCAAGCGCCCGATTTTTTTCAGGGATCGCCTGATCGTCGGCGAGCAAATCGGAGTATCCAAGGATCGCGGTCAAAGGGTTGTTGATTTCGTGCGCAGCGCCGGCCGCGAGCTGGCCAAGCGAAATCAATTTTTCCGATTGAACAAGCTGCGTCTGCAGGCGCTGCAAATTCTCGACCGACAACTCCGATTGCGCCAGAAGCCGCAACCGTTCCTTGTCCGCCAGGTGCTGCCGCAAGAAAACCATAAATACGAGAGGAACCGAGGCAATCACTGTCGCGTACAGACGAAAATCACGGACAGAGGCGGAGTCGACCGAGTACTTTAAAGTGTAGAACGCAAAAACGGGCAAAGAGAGGACCGCGGCCATTGCGAGTTTCGTCGCCCAAGTTGTTTGATTCTCCGAATTAGCTTCTTCCGCGGCCGATCCTTCCACTGGAGCATCCAGCGCGCTTTGCCTTGCGTGCGCGATGTATCCAGCGGTTCCGTACCACATGAAAGCGGCCAGCATGGGCAGGTCGAACCATGTTCCGGTTTTGTAGGTCTTGAGGTTGATGCCGACGTTGATAAAGAGGGACGCGGTCATCTGCAGCGCCGCGCCGCCAAATAGTCCGGCATATACCAGGCGCCAGGCGCCGCGCGTGCGCAACCAGAGAAAGCCGAGTCCGACGACGATGACGGCATTTTGAATGTTGGTGACAACTTCGAAGCCGAAATTGTATTGCTCGACGGACGGTGCCGCGTAAAGCCATGGCATCACGACGTAGACGTACAGGAACATCCACCACGTGAGCAGCAGCACGAAATCCAGATAGCCGAAGCGCAGACGAAGCTCGCTACGTGTCAGATGGGGACGCAGAGCGAGCGCAGCCATCATTGGGACGCCGCGAAGGAAAAAGGTGATGTCGCCGGGATAAAGGTCGGGCAATTCCTGGTGCAGGTAGACTTCGTAATAGGTCCACTGGAACTGGCCGATCATCCAGAGCGTGCAACCCATCGCGAACAGCATCCAGAAGACATTACGACGCCAATGGGGCGTGCCGGCGTTCATCAACAGGCCGGCGTTGGCGAGAAGCGGAACGAGACACTGGGCGATGTCGGCGAAGCTTGTCAGCGACTGATTGTCGTGCAGGACGAATGGTGCGAGCGCGTAGCTGCCGAGTACCAAAAGCCAGACTGCCGCAATCCATGAAATGGTGCGTGTAGAGAGCATTTGACCGTACCCTCTATATTAGGCGCTTACTCGGCGCAGCGGCGGGTGGAAAGGTATAGTTCGGCGAAAGGATAAATGAGCGACAGTTTGAGCATTGACATGCGAGAGGGGAGGCGAGACGGATGATTGCACGGCACTGGCGAGGATGGACGCGAGCAGAAAATGCAGATACGTACGAAGAGCTGCTGAAAAGCAAAGTGTTGCCGGGATTGAAGAAGATCGAGGGGTATCGAGGCGGCTATATTTTTCGGAGTGATGAAAAGGAGGAGGCTGAGTTTGTGGTGGTGAATTTTTTTGAGTCGATGGCGGCCGTGGAGCGTTTTGCGGGACCGAGCTACACCGTGCCGGTGTTCGAGCCGGAGGCAAAGGCGCTTCTTTCGCGCGTGGAGCCGCTCGCGAAACATTACGAAGTGCGAGTTGAGACGAAACGGTAGAGTCTTGGAAGAGAAAGAGATTCGAGACAGAAGCGGCGGAGGAGCGGAGGAAAAGGGATTCGACCCTTCGAAACCCTTTCGAGTCTAGCGATTTTCAAGACAGGTGATTGCGCTCTGGTTCGCTGGTAAGTTGCTGAAAACTAAAAGCGCCGTATGCCTCGCTCTGGACGGTTTGGGCACGGTTGGCAGCATATCGGGATAAAGGCTATTCCAGACAGAAATGATGCAAGTGGCTACGAGAAAGTTCGGTACTAATTCACACGAACTGTTAGAACGCCTTGGGTGACAGTCCAGCGTCCAAAGGTAACTGCTTGTAATTCCACGTGAGTGAGACTCGAATTACCCCATTCCCATACATATCTGGCGCAAGTTGAGATTCAATACGAGTATTTGTGTCCTCGGCGAATCAGTGGACCCTCGAAAAGATACCACGACGCCTCAGCAATCAGAAGTGTCGCAGCAAACGCGAGCACAGTCACAGCAATGGACGGTAGACTGTCAAATCGCGGTAGGTCGCTCAGCACACGTGCGTGAAGAGTCCAGTTGACAGCCACATGGATAATGTACACACAATAAGATATCTTGCCCAACTCGCGCAATGGCCGCCAACGGAAAGTACACGCAGTTAAGGTATCCTTATCCATAAGGCAAATAATTAGCAAGCTAAAATACAAAGCGGAAAGGAGCGGAATTCCTACGATGGGCGAGAAGGGATAGTTCGGCTTTAACATCCAGAAGGCCGTCAGTAAGACTCCCCCAAGACATGCTGCAAGCAGGTATTTGAAATAGGAAATATGCGTGGCAATCCATACCCGGGCAGACTCATTTCTCCAAGCCAGTGCCGCAATCACCCCCACGGCTAGATTATCCGCACGGCTCGGCATCCAGAATGTTGCGGCCCGCAATCCCCAATAGTCATGCTCGGCGTGTCCGTAAACGGTAACCAAAAACAATCGCAGGAAGAAGGCAATCGTGACCACAGTGAGAAGAATTCTTACCAAAGTGCGCGGTCGAGAATTGCGAATTAGAGGCGGGGCGACCAGGTAGAACTGCTCTTCCACTCCCAGAGACCACGTAATTGCCAGCCAAATAAACTCCACGGGGCTACGTTGGAAAAAATAATTCTGCAAATAGGTCAGATATACCCAATAGGATGACTGCAGGTGGTACGACACGTTAGCGAAGGAAAGCGTGGCGAAAATTAAGATCCACGAGTAATAGAGCGGGAAGATTCTGTGAAAACGACGAAGATAAAAAGTGAGATAGTAGTTAGGCGATTGCTTGGAATCCAGCAAGATCCCGCCGATAAGAAAACCCGATAGGATGAAGAAGAGGTCAACGCCCGATCCACCCAGACCAAGAAACGTCCCTGCCATGGAACGCAAGGAGTGGGATTGGCCGTGCGGCACATCTGAAATATAGTGGCACAGAATAACAAGGAGAATGGCGAACCCTCGAAGGCCGTCCAACTCGGGAATCCGCTCAGAGCCCGCTTTGCTCTCAATTCTCGTTTGCGTCATTTGAGGCCACCCAGTGGCCAGCCACAATAATTGCACAGCTTTTCCGACTGCGATGCAAACTCGCAAACTCGGAACGATTTAATCATTCCTATGAAGTCGGGTTCCATCTTGTCGAGAGCAAGCACGTCGTTCCGGCTAAATTCATCCACGAATTTCTTTGGAACAACAACAACAACAGTCAGGAACGTCGTGAGGAAACGGCGCTTCCGCTCAGCCCCTCATGGTCTACCCGATTAAGCTTGACCTTGCGTTTGTGCTGAGCCTCCAACGCATCCGCGCCGGAAGTAAGAACCTTCGGTGTGCTAATTTTCCAGCCACAAGAAATTCCTCTGTTTGGCCAATACTGAGATTTGAGGGATTCTTAGGAAATGCTTTAGGAAGAAATCCAACCATTGAAAACATCCGGGCCGGACCCTTTGTTTTGATGGCGGACGAGGGATTGTACTCCCAGTTGGTGAGTGGGAGGTGAGGGGCCGGTGAGCGTTGGTATGTCTCTTGTTATCAGCAGCGGTTTCGGATTTGACCGAATCCCCTGTATTTATGCGGGTTCCGAGAGCCGCAAATCGACCGAAAGTAGTAGCAAAACTAGTCGCAAAGGGAGCTCATCTTCGGGCGGCTCTTATGGATTAAGTTTTTTGACGCTTAAGACTATTGATCTAATTAGTGGATGACATCGCCGACGATGTGATATCATTTCCGATGTGAGAGTGGTCGTAGATACCGATGTGATCGTGGCAGCGATGCGCAGCCCAAGCGGGGCGTCCGCAGCAATTCTACGCACGGCGCGGCAAGGCAGGGTAATGTTGCTCGTCAGCGTCCCGCTCGCTCTGGAATATGAGGCAGTTTGCTCAGAAGCTGAGCACCGGCTGGCGGCGGGGTTGAGCGAACGAGAAGTAGAAATATTCGTGGATGCGGTGGTGGCGATGGCGGAGCCGGTGAAAACACACTTTCTATGGAGGCCGCAACTGCGAGATCCTGGCGATGAGATGGTGCTGGAAACGGCGGTCAATGGGCGCGCCGACGCATTGGTCACTTTCAACGTGCGGGACTTTGGGACCGTGCCTGTACGATTCGGGATCGAAGTAATGATCCCTCGTGACGCGATAGGGAGGATGAGACAATGACGGAGACGATGACATACCCTCTGCGGCTGCCACGTTCGCTAAAGAGAGCAGTGGAGCGACAGAGCAAGGAAGATAGGACAAGCATAAACCAATTCGTCGCCACAGCAGTGGCTGAAAAGCTTTCAGCTTTGCAAACGGCGGAGTTCTTTGCTGACCGTAAGGCTCGCGCAGATTTCAAGGCCTTTGACAAGCTCATGAAACGGCGCGGCGGAAAGCCGCCGCGTATAGGTGATGAAATGCCGGGCATTAAAGCGAAAGCATCTCGTCACGTTCGTGATAATTCATAGCGGCTCTGCATTTGGTTATCTAGTGAGACGCCAAATCAGCGCTTGCTGCAACGAGCAGAGGCGATGGGGTCGAACGGTATTCTTCTGGATTAGTTTCCCAACATCGGAACCCGGGGCACCCGGCTATGGCTGCGTTAGCGGACCACTATGAGCGCGAAGGTGCATACTCCTATCACGCTAAAGAGGGCGATGTTGGCCATCTCACTGAGAATACGCTCGTCGACAGCTTCGTTCTTGATGAGGTGCCGCATTTTGTAGCGGTGAAAGAGGATAGGGAAAATATAGAAGAACAGCCCGCAGGCAACGGCTACGTCGCTTCCACTTGCAGTACTCGCGGAACGAAGGGGCAGTAATGCGCGAACAAGAGTAGCCGACCAGATGGACAGCAGTATCAGAAGTTGAGCGGAAAATCTTCTCGTATAAAAACGAGCGGGTTTCAAGCTCGGGAGAGAGTCGCCTCGATCAGGCAAGTTTCGCAGGTACGGTAGTTGCGCTTTTTTTAGCACGGCAAGACCTCTATTCAGCAAATTACATTGCTTCTTCGTTGTTCGTTTCGGCGCCAGCCAACGTCATTGGGTGATATCTACCGGTATGCGCTGCATCCGGCGACGGTCCCTGCCGCCCCGGTCGAGGTAGTACCTATGACCGTGGTGGCAGGCCGCGCCATCTTTTCGCCTGCACTCCACAGACCTACGCCGCCGAGGCTCCACATCGACCCCGCTATCTTAATAGTATCCATCACAGCGTTCCACTGTTTGCACTTGGCCGCATACAGTTTCCTATCCTTTCCACGATCGCACCGCTCTGGTTACCTACTGCGGAAGGATTTGCATTTTCAAAAAGAAAATAAATCTCAGCACTTCTCTGGCGGGTCAAGCCGTCGGTATCAAGGAGGTCGATGATGGCATCTGGCTGGTGACTTTTATGGACT
>Ga0247669_1000871_pt1 | contig 10554 bp, 8 predicted proteins | sample CNK10_metaG_FD_182734 | JGI IMG/M metagenome (GOLD analysis project Ga0247669, IMG submission 182734) | Soil microbial communities from Purdue University Martell Research Forest, Indiana, United States - CNK10 | ecosystem: Environmental > Terrestrial > Soil > Temperate forest > Bulk soil | place...
CGCGCGTCTCCGCTTGCGTCTTGTACATCTTCCAGTTCCCAGCCATCACGCGACGTCGCTTCAGGGTACTCATCGGTTGGTCAGCGCCTCAACGCCGGGTAGCTTACGTCCACCAAGAAATTCGAGCGACGCTCCGCCGCCCGTCGAAATGTGCGAAATCCTGTCCGCCACGCCCGATTGATGCGCGGCCGCCACTGAATCTCCACCGCCGACGATCGAAATGGCTCCAGCCGCCGTCGCCGCCGCAACCGCTTTCGCCACTGCCAGCGTGCCTGCGGCAAACGCGGGCATTTCGAACACGCCCATCGGCCCGTTCCACACAATCGTCTTGGCTTTCACAATCTCTGCCGCGTAGGCCGCAATCGATTTCGGCCCAATATCAAGGCCCATCTGATCTGCCGGTGTCGCCGTCACCTCTCCAATCGTCGCCGGAGCATCCGCCTTAAACTCCGGCGCCGTGACGTGATCCGTCGGCAGCAACAACTTGAAATTCTTCGCTTTCGCATCCGCAAGAATCTTCCGCGCGAGATCCAGCTTGTCGTCTTCGACCAGCGATTTGCCAATCTGCAATCCCTGCGCTTTCAAAAACGTATACGCCATCCCGCCGCCAATCAGCATCGCATCGGCAATCTTCATCAAATTCTCAACCACTTCAATTTTGTCGCTGACTTTCGCGCCGCCAATGATCGCCACAAACGGTCGCGCCGGATTTGTCACCGCTTTCCCCAGATACGCCAGCTCTTTCTCCATCAACAAGCCGGCAGCCGCTTTCTGCACAAATTTCGTAATCCCAACTACCGAAGCGTGGGCCCGGTGCGCCGAACCAAACGCGTCGCACACAAACAATCCGTCGCAAAGCGCCGAAAGCTGCTTGGAAAACCCTTCGTCATTCTTCTCTTCTTCCGGATGGAAGCGCACATTTTCCAGCACCAGCACTTCCCCGTCGCGAAGTGCCTTGCTCTGCGATTCCACGCCCGGCCCAACGCAATCTTTCCCGAACGCCACCGGTCTTCCGAGCAACTCCTCCAACTTTCTCGCCGCCGGTTGCACGGAATACTTCGGATCGGGCCCGCCCTTTGGCCGCCCCAAATGGGACGCCAGCACCAGCCGCGCGCCCTTTTCCATTGCCAGCTTCAACGTTGGCAAGGTCTCGCGAATCCGCGTATCGTCCGTAACCACTCCATCTTTCAACGGCACATTGAAATCCACGCGAATGAATACACGCTTTCCGCGCAGCTCCAAATCTGTAATCGTTAGCTTGTTCATGGTTGTCTTGATCTTTGGTTTTCAGTCATCAGTCGCCAGCTCAATTCCGAAAGCGTACGCAATCTTAACACCGCGCTCGCTCCTGAACTGAAGACTGACGACTGATAACTTACGACTTCCTTTAAAACTTGCTCGCCATCAACTTGATCAAATCCCGGCACCGGCAGGAATAGCCCCACTCGTTGTCGTACCACGCCAAAACCTTCACGCACTTGTCGCCGACCACCTTCGTGTATTCCGAATCGACGATCGATGAATTCGAATTGCCTTTGAAGTCGGCGGAAACCAACTCTTCTTCGGTATATCCAAGAATCCCCTTCATCGGCCCGTTCGCTGCCGCCTTCAAAGCCGCGTTCACGGAATCCTTCGTCGCAGGCTTATCCACGAACACAGTCAGGTCCACAACGCTCACGTTCGGCGTGGGCACACGCATCGCGTAGCCGTCCAGCTTCCCTTTCAATTCCGGAATCACCAGGTGCAACGCCTTCGCCGCACCCGTCGAGCTTGGAATCATGCTGATCGCCGCCGCGCGCGCCCGCCGCAAATCCTTGTGCGGCAAATCCAGAAGCTTCTGGTCATTTGTGTACGAGTGAATCGTCGTCATTGTGCCGCTGTGAATCCCAAACGTCTCGTGCAGGACCTTCGCCACCGGCGCCAAACAGTTTGTCGTGCACGACGCATTCGAAACCACGTTGTGCTTCGCCGGGTCGTACAACTTGTCGTTCACGCCGAGCACAAACGTCGCGTCCGGCCCGTCCGCCGGCGCCGAAATAATCACCTTCTTCACTGTCCCGCGCAGGTGCGCCTTCGCTTGCTCGCCCTTCGTAAATAGTCCCGTCGACTCCACGACAATGTCCGCGCCGACGCTCGGCCAGTCGATCGCCGCCGGATCCTTCTGCTTGAACACCTTAAACGCCTTGCCGTTCACCGAAATCGAGTCTTCCGTGTGCGTAATCGTGTGCGGCAAATTTCCCAAAATCGAGTCGTACTTCAAAAGATGCGCCAGCGTCTTTGCGTCCGTCACGTCATTCACCGCAACAAATTCGATATCCTTGTCATCCAGCGCGGTTCTGACGATATTGCGGCCAATGCGGCCGAAGCCGTTGATTGCTACCTTGATGGGCATGCTGCCTCCGGTGAGATTTGTATTCCGGTGCGGCACTCAGTGAGAACGAGCGCCACGTTTGGAACAGAAAATGCTATGGGCTGCCGCGCAAATTGTCAACGCAGTGCGCCCCTAAAATATTTATAGCAGGTAAAAAAGAAATACACGGTGACGTACGGCACAAACAGTCTCTAACCCGTTCCCGACCCGTGACACGAGGAACTTCAAATCCGTCAAAATCGTCAGTCAATCAGTTCGGAAACTGCTTGATGCTGCTCACCCGATCCCCTATAAACCGCACAAAAATCGTCTTCGCCGGCGGCGTTCCGTAAATCCAGTCCTCAATATCGTTCCCATCGGTGTCCCGTTCGCGAACCTTGTGCCCGGGCTTCCCAATCGCCGCCACAACCATTTCGCGGTCCATCCCGATCAGCGGCCGCCGGTCCTGGATCGCTTTCTTCATCTCCACCGGCAACGTGTCAAACCACTGCACCGAAGCCGACCGCTGTTTCGAAAAATCCAGCAGCGGCGCAAGCAGCTGCTTCAGCTCGTCAGGCGTCAGATCCGGAATCACTTTGCTGAATTCCAGGATGATCGTGCTCCCCATCCCGGGCTGCAATCCCGGCGGACCTTGATTCTCGGTCGTCACCTTGCTCGTTGGCATCGGTGCGCCACCCATGCCAATCTGCAAATGATCCAAAAACCGTTTCTTCCCGCGCCCGCCACCATTCACGTCCACCCAAATCGCGTGGTCGTGGAAATCCAGCTTCGTAATCTGGCAGTTGTCGCCCACGTGGATCGCCGCGCCGTGCGTCGCCACTGCCCGGTCCAAAATCTCGCCATTTAGCGGCTTATCCGCGTACATTTGAAATCCCTCTTTGCCCGCGGGCAAGGATTTCGAAGCTTTCGCAAATTCTCCGGAAACAAAACGAATCAGCGCCAGTTTCGATTCTTCCTGCAGCTTGTCCGCCCTGTGCGCGGGAGCCTGCGGTGTCTGATTCGCGTCGCTCTTCGGATTGGTGGGGAACAGCGGAATCTCTTCGCCAAACGTTACTGGCGCCGCAGGTTGCGCCGGTTGCTTCAAGTTGTACACACGCGGAACGTCCGCATCTGCGAACAGCACCAACGTCACCGCAATCGCGAACCAGTTCGACATAGTCGGTAGCTTAGGCAATCCTGTTTACCCGTAAGGGCCTGAGCTCTTTGCTTTCCCACCCGCCGCCGATCGAGATGGCAGGCCGTCCCCAGCCTCGTATTCTACGATGCCGCCTCCCTCTTGGGTAGATGTTCGGCGGTGCTTCGGCTGCGTGAGATAGTTCCCCTGCGGGGCCTTGGAAGAATTCAGCGGAGTTCAATTCATTTGACTTCAACTGCGTAGTTCAGCCCAACTGCAACGGTCACGTTCGCGTCCTTCTGACTTTTGGTAGGCCTTCCCGAACCTGCATTCTTGCCAGTCATGGTTCCAGGGCCCGCACTCCGTTGCAAGGACGCCGCCTCGCGCCCCAAACCTCGCACCAAGGTCAAGCCAAACACCAAAACATGCCGATTCGGCGGCAAAGAAAAACTCAGCGCCGTCTTTTTCGGGTCGAGCTTGAACGAGTACCCGTAGACGTAAAACGTCCGGTCATCTCTTCCCCCTCGGCTTCCGATCCGATACGGGGTACTTGCGACCTCCGATTCGCCGCTAAAATACCGTGGCGTATACCAATCGCTGACACTCTGCGTATAGTCGGCCGAGCTTCCGTCGGAATACATGACCGCAAATGCCTGCGATTCCTGGTTGCCGTTAACGCCGATCGCCAGCATCCTCAGTTCGTCGTACTTGCCCGGCACCAACGCAACCGTCCGGCTGGTCACGGCGTCCGGTGCATTCGCCGGCCCTAGCCTGAACGGAACTCCGTCCCAAGCCTTTGTTTCGCCCAGCATCTCTGCCGGAAATGCGTAGCCCACTCCATCCAGACTCTCTCTCGAATCAAATTCGGCGTCGGACGTATAAATTCCCGTCGCGTTGTAAGCATGTGAAAGATCGACCGGGACGATGCGCCTTTGCGACAAAACGTTCGGCGGATTCTTCGCGGGCGTGGCTTCTCGAACGGGCAAAATGCCAGCCTTCGCTTTGGCTTCCGCCTTTTCTGCCACCGCCTCATGGGATGGAGCGGGCATAATCCGCGTCTGCATCCTCCTCAACGGCGGCGGTGGACCGAATCGCAAAATTCCCAGCACCGCAATTCCGACAACTGCCGCGACGCCGCCCCACAACATTCGCCTTCCCCAATGCCTCCCGGCTTCTTCAATGCCCGCGCGCCGGTTGCGCAAAAACCGCGCCGCCGAGTCCGCCGACTCCGAACCATTCTCCCTTTTCAGCCGCTGCAAATCCGTTCGAATCTCGACCGCCGATTGATACCGGAATTTCCGGTCTTTCTCGAGCGCCTTCACAATAATCTCTTCCAATCGCGCGGGAACCTGCCGGTTCAGCCGCCTCGGCTCGTCCGCCGCGCGATTCAGAATCGCCTCTCGCACCAACTCCGGATCGTCACCGCGGAACGGCAAAACCCCCGTGGCCATCTGATAAAGCGCCACGCCAAATGAAAACAGGTCCGCCCGCACATCCAGCGTTTCCCCTCGCACCTGCTCCGGAGACATGTACGTCAGCGTCCCCATCGCTTTGCCCAGCACCGTGATCCCGCCTGCTCCGCTTTGCGCCGGCCTCGCGGTTCCTTCCCCGTGCTGCTCGGCAGCCCCGTCCGCGGTCAGCTTCGCCAAACCAAAATCCAAAATCTTTGCGCTCCCCCGTTTCGTCACAAATATGTTCGCCGGTTTGATGTCCCGGTGAATGATTCCCTGGGCATGAGCCGCGCCGAGCGCGTCCGCAATCTCAATCCCCAACTCCAGCGTTTCCTGCAGCGGCAGCGGTTTGCCCGAAATGTGATTCTCCAGCGTTCGGCCATCCAGAAACTCCATCGCAATGAACTTCTGGACTTCGCTTCCTTCTCCCGTCGCAAGAGCCAGCTCGCCAACGTCATAAATCGTGCAGATGTTCGGGTGGTTCAACGCCGACGCCGCCTGAGCCTCCCGCCGAAACCGTTCCAGCGCAGCGGCATCATTTGCTAGCTCCGATGGCAAGAACTTCAGGGCTACCGCTCGGTTCAACCGGATGTCTTTCGCCTTATACACGACGCCCATTCCGCCGCCACCCAGCCGCTCGAGTACCTGATAGTGTGAAGACTTTCCGCTGACTTGGCTTTCACGCGCGGCAATTGGCTCGGAAGGACCCGTCTGCTCGACCGTCGCCTCCTCGAATTGCACCGGCACCATAAACCGGTACCCGCGCCGCGCCAGCGTCTCAATAAATCGGGGTTGTTCTGCAGAGTCGCCGAGCGCCTGTCGTAACCGGTTCATCGCCGCGCTGATGCTGTGCTCGAACTCGACAATCGTATCGTTCGGCCAAAGGCACTTTCGCAGTTCCTCTCGCGTCACCACATCGCCGGGTCGTTCCAGAAGCGTTTTCAGAATTCGGAACGGCTGATCCGGCAGCCGGACGGTCTTGCCACCTTCTGACTGCAGCTCACCAGCGCGAAAATCCAGCCGAAAACCTGAGAAACGCACCGCAACCGGGGACCGCGGGGACACCTGCATACTTGGCCTCAACCTCTTTGTACTCTACGTCGCGGAACAGGACAAGGTTCCAGCTTCCAGTAACTTAGACTGTCGTCGCCTCAATTTGTCAGGAACCATTCCCAATTCTTCCGTCGCTCGCCGCCGCATTGAACCTAACTGATTGAATCTGCTCCACATCCGTTCGTGACCTGCAAATGAGGTCGTTATGAACCCGCCTGCATAGAAGCACTTCCATTACTGGCCCACAGTCGCCCTCGCTCGCCACCCGAGCGCAGCGGAGGGGCACATGCAATTCGGACTTCCACAACGACTATTCGTTTGCCTGATGAGCGCTCTGTTCGTCTGCCCTTTTCTATCTGGCGGCACATCCCTCGCGCAGAACTCCGTCACCCACACGCCCTCGGCCCCGCTGGCCAAGCTGACCCTCCGTGTCTACAACTACGCCCGAACCGACCCAGCCTCACTCACCAGCGCAGAGAAAGTAGCGGATGCAATTCTGGAAAAAGCAGGAATCGAAGCCACGTGGGTAAACTGCCCCCTCTCGCCGAAAGAGGTGCAGGCGTATCCTTCGTGCTCTTCAGAAATGGGGACCGCCGACTTGGTATTGAGAATCCTTCCGCGCCGCATGGCCATCAAGTTACGCCACCCCAACGAGCCACTCGGTTTCGCTCAGGTCTGCGGCGAAACCGAGCCAGCATGCGAATTCAACATCTTCTACCACCAGATCGAAGATTTGGCGACCAAGGGATATCGCGCAGACCGAATTTTGGGTTACGTCTTTTCACACGAGATAGCGCACGTCTTGCTCGGCCCCGCCCATTCCGAACAAGGCATCATGCGCGGCGAATGGACTTCGTTCGACTTGCAATACATCACTTGGGGCCTGCCCCTCACCTTCACCGCCGATCAATCCCTTAAACTCCGTCTCGCCCTCCTCCACCGCTCCACCCCGTCGACTTCAAACGCCACTACCCAAGCCTCCCACTTCGCACCGTAGTCGCAAGACGCTCGCCAAGGCTCATCCCACGGCAAGCCGAAACCTTGTTACCGCCTCGGCGTACAGCCAGCTCCCTTAGAATCAATACCTGCAAAAAAAGCGGTAGGGTCCGGTCCTGGTACCTGTTTATCCCAAACTCCAACGCTCTCTTGCCGCCGGTCACGCGTCTCTTACCATTCCCCGGTGACATTCACCTGAACCCCCGACCGGTCAATACGCATCGGCAGCAATTGTCCGCCCGCCGCCGCCACCGCTTTCTCGACATTTTCCCGCGCGTCCGGCTCGATCAGCAGCACCACACATCCGCCGCCGCCCGCCCCGCAAACTTTTCCGGACAGCGCTCCCTGCTTCCGCGAGTTTTCGATGATGCGTTCCACCGTCCTCGTCGAAATCGTCGGCAAATTCTTTTTGCGGAAAAGCCATTCTTCGCGCATCAAGCGGCCGGTCTCTTTCCAGTCCGCCTTTTCGAGCGCGCCCCGCATCGCTTGCGCCACTTCGGAAATTCGCTCGAGATTTCCCATCACTTTTCGCTTCCCGTCGATGTGCGCCTTGAAAACTTCCCAGTTGTTGATTCCGGACTGCCGCGGCTTTCCTGTGTAACAAAGCACCAAACGCTTTTCGAGTTCGCCAAGATCGACTCGCAATTCCACGCGCCGCTCGCCGCCCGGCGGCAATTCAATCGCGGCCGCCCCGCCAAACGCCGGCGGATAATGGTCCTGCGTTCCCGTCGGTACTTTGATCACGATTCCTTCCGCATCGCGGCTGATGTGGATCCAATCCACTTTGCTTTTTCCCGCGGAAGTAAAGCGGTCCAGCGCCGCGCAAATCGCCACGGCCATCGCGCTCGAGCCGCCGATTCCCGCGCCCGCCGGGGCTTCCGAATCCGTCGTAAGAGTGAATCCGCCTTCCGGCCGGAAAAATTTCGCAATTTCCGCGAGCAGCGGCAATTTGTAGTGCTTCGCCTTCACCATCGCGGCGAACGAAGCAAACCCTTCTTCGCGCTTCGTATCCAGCGACACCAGCCGCACTTTTTTGTCGCCGACGCCGCGCGTTTCGATCACGCAACTCGCATACCGCGTAATCGCCGCATTAATCGTCAATGCGCCCGGATGAAAAAGATAAATCGGCCAAATATCAAGTGTTCCACCGGCAAGGTCCACGCGCGTGGGTGCTTTGGATTCAATTCGCAAGTTAGCTTTCCTATTGCCAAGATTCTTACAGGCGATCGTTCTACTGAGCAGTGGGCGTGTGCTCGAAAAGAGGATAGCGTTTCGACAGGGCTGCGTTCAGGAAATTTGCGGGACGGGTGTCTCGCTGTTAAAGACTTACTTTCCAGTCGTGCCGGCGGCGCGGCTGCGCGCGATCAGCTGCGGGCCTTCTTTTTTCGCATTTGCCAGCGCGGGGTTGGTTTCAAAGCAGCGCCGGCAGCGTGCTTCATACATTCCCGAAGCGCCAACCACGATCAGTTCCTCGCTCTCCACAAGCCGTTGCGTATGCACCGCCGGATTGCCGCAGCGCACACAAATCGCCAGCAATTTCGTAATCTCTTCCGCCATCGCCAGAAGTCGCGGCATCGGCTCGAACGGGCGTCCCAGATAATCCGTGTCGAGTCCCGCGACGATCACGCGCTTGCCCAGGTTCGCCAGCTGCGTACAGACATCCACGATCTCTTCGCCCAAAAATTGCGCTTCGTCGATTCCCACCACTTCCGTCCGCGGCTGCACTTTCGCCATCACTTCCGAAGCCTTGTTCACGCATTCCGACTGAATACCCAATCCGGAATGAGACACAATCTCGTTCGCCGAGTAGCGTTCGTCGATCGCGGGCTTGAAAATCTGCACGCGCTGCCGCGCAAACTCCGCGCGACGCAAGCGCCGAATCAGTTCTTCGCTCTTGCCCGAAAACATCGGCCCGACCACCACTTCGATCCAGCCCATATTCCCTTTGACGATGTCCACGCTCAACCCTCCGTAAAACTATTTCGCCGCCCAACCTATCTTGACACTCGTGCGGTGGTACATCTTTGCATTATAGAACGGCGCGAACGCGGCGATCACGGCGATCCGAAAAGAATCCTGGCGCGTGACAAGATTCCCGCTGAGCACGCCCCAAGCGCCTTGCGCGTCGCGAATGCCAACTTCTCCCGCGAAGCGATCGATCGCCACCGAAAGCTCCACACCGCGGTCCACAACTTCTTCCGCGACGGCTTCCGCAACTTCAATGCTTCCGGATCGCCCGAAAAATCCTGCGGTGCCATTACTGACGTACGCCCAACTTTCCAGGAAAACGCGGCGCTGACCGTTTTCGTGAATGACGTCGAGGCCGCCTTCGACGCCGACAAAAAAATCTCCGGATTGGCCATTTTGCGCAATTCTCGCGACAGCTTCCGCGCGCTGCCGCGCGCCCTGCATCAACTCTTCCCGGCTCGTCGGCGTATGGCTCACACCGCTTTCCACTTCCATGCCGATCACTTCAATCTCTTTTTCAGGAGCGAGGAGCGGACCGAAAGAAGCGACTGCATCGCGCACCGCGCCGACCTTAGGCTTGCGCGTACTTCCCACGACGACGAGGATTTTATTCGCTGGCGAATTCATTTTCCGCGGCCGGCCGCGATTGTACCCGCACGCGAAACGAAAAGACACGGCGAATTCCGGTGCCTGAGGAAAACCTTTTTTGATGATTGAGGTCCAGCCACTTCACGCGGTTCAAAGCGCCTCGAGCTCAATTCGGTGGGTTTTCAAGCGATCGGATTCGCGAATCACACTCCGCCAGCCTTTGTGAAACCTCGGCCGGCAGCGAAACTTCAAAGCCAATTGTGTTGAACCGCGCGGGATTTTTCACCTTGCGCCAGATCTCAACACTTTTTTGAAACCAGCTCTGCGCGATTTTCAGATCGGCAAGTTGCACTGCCTGACTGGAACTGTGTTTCGCTCGAGTCGAGTAAAGGACGCCCGCTTCGTTGTACGACTCCGCGAGCGTGTACAGCAGCTCCTGCTGCGGCGGCGCCGCGTTTGAGAGTTTTTCGAGAGAGGCAATCGCACTTTCCATTTCCTTCTGAGCGTCGACGAATTTCCCCTGCGCCGTCAGCGTGCTACCAAGTCCAGTTTCCGCCGCGCACAAATAGGTTTGAGTTCGCACATCCAGTTGCCCTCCGCCGCCGAGCGCTGTAAGGATCGCCTTGCTTTTCCCGAATTCCCGAGCCGCGTCCGCGAGCTTTCCCTGGCGCTGCAAAGACTGGGCGAACCAAACGCCGATGATGGATTTGATTACGTGAACGATCGCCGTCTGCCCCGCAACCGCAGCGGAGTAAGCTTGGGCGGCGCGGAACATCTGATTCGCTTCGGCATAATGGCCGAGATGAGTGAGCGCAAGCGCCACCTGCCCACGCGCGATTACTGCCAGCGACTGAGCGGATTCACTTTTCTTGTCAAGGGCGAGAAGCCTTTCGCCGAGCGTCAGTCCCTCCTTGTAGTAACCAAGCGCATCAGCGTATTTGCCTTCGATCATGAGCGCGTCACCCACTTTTGTGATGGTGACAGCTTTGTTCAAAAAGACTCTGACGTTTTCG
>Ga0247669_1000872_pt1 | contig 10552 bp, 10 predicted proteins | sample CNK10_metaG_FD_182734 | JGI IMG/M metagenome (GOLD analysis project Ga0247669, IMG submission 182734) | Soil microbial communities from Purdue University Martell Research Forest, Indiana, United States - CNK10 | ecosystem: Environmental > Terrestrial > Soil > Temperate forest > Bulk soil...
CCGCAACTTCCAGCGTGTCTCCCGCCGAGAGCGCTTTTACCGCGAGGTGTTTTTCTCGCTCGTCGGTATACATCGGGGCTTCGCGGCTGACCGCGGAATCGAGTTCCTGTGCCTCCGATGCCGCCGTTTCCACTACGCTCCCGTCCGGTTTACGCACGCGCACATATTGAAGATCGACGGACTCAAAACTCGCTGCGAATGGATAGATCAAAACGCCGAACTCGCGTACCGTCGATTCCGATAGAATCTTGGCGCGGAACTCCAGATCGCGGGTGCCCGTGCCGTCCGCCTCAAACTTAACCTTGGTCGACAGAAATTCCATAACATACGAGTCTTTGCTCTCATCGCTTGCTGAGGGTTTGGGCTGAGTCGTGGCCGGCTCTTTAGCGGAAGGATAAGGCTGTTGCGCGCTGGCAAGAACGGTGGTATTCGGCAGAGAGAAAAGGGCCGCCAAGAGTAACCGCAGGCAAATTGGAGAAGTCGATGCCAAGTCGGGATAGTAACGCAAGTGCAACTGAAGTGGAAAAAAATTAAGCGGCCCAGCTGGAATCTGTTTGAAGCTCAATCCAAATCAAAATCGCGAATCGGCTTACCCGCCGGAGCGTCTTTGGCTTTTTTCATGGCTTCTTCGAATTTCTTGGCGAGGATGTCTTCCTTGTGCGTTTCCTGAAAGAAGGAATCCGCAAACTTGTCCTCGCGTTGCCTCTTCTGTTCTTCGAGGATGCTCGCCGCTTGTGTCAAATCCACATCCGGCCCCGGCTTTACATGCGCCTCATGTGAAAGCACCGTGCCAAAAATCGGGTCAACCACCAGTTTTGCCTGGCAGCACGGGCACGTCAGATTCAAATTCTCACCGTCTTTTCGTCCCATACCCGTATTCTACGCCAATTCTATTTTCGCGCCAGCGGGCGCTTCATGTGTGTGGCTTGCCGAGGAGATTCGCTGCCATGCTGCTGTTCTCCGGGTGAATGCGATGCGGACCGTAACAAAGTTTCCGCAATATCGGAATTGGCCGGGCATACCAACTCGCCCAGGAAAGCGGTGACTCGCCGTTCATATCCTTCGCGTCAATCACCGCGCCTGCATCGAGCAAGAGCTGAATCGCTTCTTCATCGCCGAAAGCAGCTGCGCGGTGCAGCGGCGTCTCGCCTTTTGTTCTGCAGTCGCGCATGAACGCGCCGGTCTCAGCGTTCTTCTTTGTTGCGACGTTGGGATTGGCGCCGTGCGCGAGAAGGACTTTGACGACGAGGTTGTGCGCCAGCCGATTTGTCTGGCTTAGCGCCGCGTGAAGCGCAGTCTCTCCTGTATCGGCCTCGGCTGCATTCACATTTGCGCCTCGTTCCAGCAAAAACTTGCACAACCTCCAATGGCCATGAAAACTTGCCGCGTTGAGCCCCAGGTTCTCGCCCAAGAGATTCATCGGCGCGCCACTCGCGAGCAGAAACTTCATCGCGCTCACATCGCCGTAGTATGCGCACCATTGCAGCAGAGAATATCCATCTTTGTCAGCGGAGCTTGGCGAATTGCCCGCCGCGCAAAACTCGAAAACTAGGTCGGTCCTGCCGTCAACTATTTCATCCAGCATTCCCATAATGCCGCACTGTAGCACGGCTTCTTGCGCAATAAAAAAGGGCCCGGCGGCGCCGAGCCCTTTTTCAACAATTTAACGAAAGACGATCGCGACTACGCCTTTGCGGGTGAATCGCCTCGTGTAAATCCAGGCGCGGGTCGCAATTCCGGGCGCACCACCTTCGGGTCGGCGCTTGTTGCTCCTTGTGGCGGAGGCGTCGGAGGTGTGCGCGGTTTTTCCGGCAGATCCTTACCTTCCATCAGGAGCTTAACTTCGTTGGCGTCGAGCACCTCGCGCTCGAGCAATGCTTTCGCAATACTCTCGAGGGTGTCGCGGTTCGAGTCAAGAAGCTTCTTTGCGCTGTCGTAAGCGTGGCTGACGATGCGCTTCACTTCCTTATCGATCTGCACCGCCGTGTCTTCGGAGAAGTCGCGATGCTGCGCAATTTCGCGCCCCAGGAAAATCGCTTCTTCCTTCTTGCCGAACGCCAATGGTCCGAGTTCGCTCATGCCCCATTCGCAAACCATGTTGCGGGCGATGTCCGTCGCCCGTTCAATATCGTTGCCGGCGCCGGTCGTGATGTATCCGAGGAACAATTCTTCGGCTGTGCGCCCGCCCATCAGCACGGCGAGCATCGCTTCGAGGTGTTCCTTCGAGTAGGAATGTTTGTCGTCCGTCGGCAACTGCATCGTCAAGCCTAGCGCCATGCCGCGGGGAATAATCGTGACCTTGTGAACGGGGTCCGCGCCCGGCGTCTTCGCCGCGACCAGCGCATGGCCCGCTTCATGGTACGCCGTGTTCTTTTTCTCTTCGTCGGACAAGATCATCGACTTGCGTTCGACGCCCATCAGGACTTTGTCCTTGGACATCTCGAAGTCCACATGCATGACAAATTTGCGGTTCTGCCGCGCAGCCCAGAGCGCCGCTTCGTTCACAAGGTTTGCCAGGTCAGCACCCGAAAAGCCTGGCGTGCCGCGCGCAATAATCGAAAGCTCCACGTCGTCGGAGAGAGGTACTTTGCGAGTGTGCACGCGAAGAATTTCTTCGCGGCCCTTCACATCCGGCCGCGCCACGACGACTCGGCGGTCGAATCGGCCGGGACGCAGCAGAGCAGGATCGAGCACGTCGGGCCGGTTTGTGGCCGCAATCAAAATCACGCCTTCGTTCGACTCAAACCCGTCCATTTCAACAAGCAAAGCGTTCAGGGTCTGTTCGCGCTCATCGTGCCCGCCGCCAAGGCCTGCGCCGCGATGACGTCCGACCGCGTCAATTTCGTCAATGAAGATAATGCAGGGGGCGTTTTTCTTCCCCTGTTCAAACAGGTCGCGGACGCGGCTCGCGCCAACGCCGACAAACATTTCAACGAAGTCCGAACCGGAAATCGAGAAGAAGGGAACATTCGCTTCGCCGGCAATCGCCCGCGCAAGCAAGGTTTTGCCCGTGCCCGGAGGTCCGACGAGCAGTACACCCTTCGGAATTCTGCCGCCGAGCTTCTGGAACTTTTGCGGGTCTTTCAGGAACTCGATAATTTCCTGCAACTCTTCCTTGGCTTCGTCCGTTCCCGCAACATCCTTGAACGTAACTTTCTTCTGCTGTGCGGAAAGCAACCGCGCGCGCGACTTCCCGAAACTGAGCGCCTTGTTCCCGCCCGCTTGCATCTGCCGCATCAGGAAGAAAACGAATCCAGCCAGTAACAACAACGGCGCCGCATTGACCAGCAAAATCAGCCAGTCGTTGTTGTGCACTTCCTTTACGCTGATCTTCAAGCCCTTATCGCGGAAGGATTTTGAAACAACCGGCAGATCTTCTTTCGCAATCGTTGTACGGAATTTTGTGTCGGGCGGGACTTTGTATTCGCCCTGAATTTCGTAGGCATTCGGAGCGAGATAGATAGTGACTTCCTTTATTTCGCCGTTATCTACTTTAGCCATGAACTCGCTGTAGGCGGGCGTCTGCTCGCGCGCTGCCTGGCCGTTCTTCGAGACCAGTTGCCAGAGCATGACGCCCAGCAGCACGATCGCCAGCCAGAATAAAATTGTTTTTGCCGTAGAGCTTGAGTTCACAGTTGCCTCACTAATTTCTTACCGGGCGGTTTCCTGCGTGTTTACTTCTAGCCGCGCTTTCGCCGCCTACTACTATTAGACGCCGCTCGGCCCCCGGAAGACAAATCTTTCAAGTTCCGTTCGGTCCCGTTCGGCGCCGAAAGTCCGTATCCGACCCACAGTTCTTTAGATGCAGTCCGGAAGCCAAAGTAATCGGGCTCCAGTGCCACGCGCCGTTTCGAAGTCTTGTCGAGCAGCACGGCCAGCCGCAACGATCGCGGTTTCGTCTCGCCGAGCCTGCGCAGCAGAAAATCTTGCGTCACGCCGCTCTCCAGCACTGCATCCACCACCAAAACATCCCGGCCCTCTAAGTCCGGCCGCGCGCCGAAATAAACCTCGCGCCGCGAATTGCCGCCGTGTTCCACGTCCCGCACTTCCTCGCGAACGAAATGGCAATGCACGGGACCCTTCACCTGCCTCAATAAATCCGCTGCAAAAATAAATCCTCGATCGAGCGTGACTACTGCATCAATCCGTCGACCGTTGTAGTCCTTTGAAATCTTGCGGCCAAGTTCAGCTACTTTCTTCGCGATCCGTCCCGCTGAGTACAACGCGGATTTGGCTGCGCTCAAGCTCGCTCCTCGCTCACCAGGATTGCCCTTCGCGTGCGTTCGGTCGCAGCGAACTCCGCCGCAACGAACCCTCTCGCCCAAACGATATTCTTTGCGCTTTCAAGCACCGGCCAGCCTTCGCGTTCCCACCGGCTGATCCGCTTCTCGTTCAACAAGCGGCTCAGTTTGTGCGCGTGTTGCCGCCCTTCCGGCCTCATCCGGTCGCCCGGTTGCATGCTCCGCAAAACCAGCGGACCGTTCAGCTTTGCTTCGTCCAGGGCGGACCCGCCATTCTTACTAGTGTCGCGCCCTGCGATGGGCCAGTCAATGGACCTGATTCGGATTACGCAACCCATTTCCTGCAGGGTAATTGAGGTTTCGCCGCCGAGTTCGACATTGTGCGAAAATTCTTTCGAGGATTTCTTGTTCGCGCTCTTCTTGTGGCGCGGCAGAAACACCAGGGCGTCACCGTCTCGCCTTACGTCCACCCCGCCCGGCAGTTGCAGCACCTTTCCATTTTCTCCGTCTCGCGCCAACTGGCGAACGGCTTCGACGTGCAAAGCCGCCAGTTCGCCCGCGTTCGCTCGAACTTTGTTCACCAGCATCCGAATTATGCGGCTGGCCAGCGCCTCAAAGCAGGAACTGGCGAGATCACGAATTGGAATTCGATGAGCTCCGTCCGTGGGCGTTGATAAGACGTCGCCGCGCAACTTGGCGGTATAAGAAAGAAACGCTTCATCTTTCTGCGCAAGCTGGGCCAACTCGGCCAGGTGCTCCACCGCCCGTGGATTGAATTCTTTTTCTAGAAGGGGCAAGAGTTTCTTTCTCATCCTCGCTCGCTGCTTCGTTGTATCCCGGTTCGTCGCATCTTCGCGCCATGTCTGCTTCTTCGATCGCAAATACTGCCGCAAGTCTGAGCGCCGAACCCCCAACAACGGGCGCACAATTCCGTCTTCCGTTGTCGGATGAATCCCGCCGAGGCCCGCCAGCCCCGTGCCGCGTAGAATGTGTGCGAGCACGGTCTCCGCTTGATCGTCAGCGGTATGAGCGGTCGCGATGCGATCTAGCAGTCCACCTTCAGTAAGTTTTCGAAAAAAATCGTATCGCGTTCGCCTCGCCGCATCTTCCAGGTTCGCTTTTTCCCGTGCCGCTTTTCTCGCGACGTCTGCGTGTCCAACATGCAGGGCCAATCCGAATTTCTCGGCCAGCTTGGAAACAAACAATTCGTCCTGTTCCGAGGCTTTTCCACGCAGTTTGTGATTCATGTGGACAACACTGAGCACGATTCCAAGCTGGTCACGCAACTCGATGAGGAGGCGCAGGAGTGCCACAGAGTCCGCCCCGGCGGATACGGCCACGCCTACGCGGTCGCCGGCGCGAACAAGTTCACGCTTCTTGAAGTGTGCGATCAGCTCTTTGGGTTTAATGGCCACGCGCCGCGGCACCATGCCGCAAGGAAATCCTAGCAGCCGGGGAAACAAAACTCACGCGCGGGGAGTTATTTCAGCTGCTTCGCTTGCGCGATGAACTGTTCCGCCCGCGCCCGCACGCGAAAATCTTCCGTCAGATTCACCCACCGAACCACGCCGCTCGAATCCACAAGGAATTCACCGGGCCGCGCGACGTCATGGCCATTGGCCCCCGCTCCCTTGTGCAGCAAGTCGTATGCGCGAATCGCGGTCGTGTTGGGGTCGGAGAGAAAAGGAAATGTGAAACCTGCTTTCTTGCACAAATCGCGCGACTCTTCCGGAGAATCCACACTGATCGCAACGGTTCTCACGCCCAACTTCTCAATATCGTTCAGCCGATCCTGTATTCCCCGTAACTCGGAGATGCAGAACGGTCACCAGTATCCCCGGTAAAAAACCAGGAACACACCTTTCGGCGGCGTAGAAGAGTTTGGCAAGGGCATGGTCATCAGCTCGGCCAGCGACACTTCTTTGTGGTTCGTATCGGTCAAAATAAATTCCGGCGCCTTTTGTCCAACGCGCGGAGCGTCCGCCGCTTTCGGCATTTGCTTTGTCGCGTAAAAAATCAAAAAGCAAAACGATCCAACGGCAAAGAGGCTCAACAATGCCAGAATTGGTCCGGCGATTTTTCCGCGATACTGTTGCGATCGCCCGTAAGCCCGGCGCAGACCCGAAATCACAAATCCGATGCCGGCTGCCAGAATCAGAAAGTTGGCCCACGGGGTATCCCGGGTAACAGGATATCTGGTGAAAACGAGGAAGTAGCTTAGAACACCCAGGATGCTCAAAAGGAATCCGACCCAGGGATGCCAATTTCTTCGACGCTGATCCATTCCTCCACCTCTCCAGGACACTCTACGGTTGTTTCGACGCGTGCTGTTTTATGACGTCAGCGCGTGGCATAGAGCGATTTACGCTTAGTCTTTCTTCGTCGCTGCCGCTGCTTGTTTCGCTTTGGCCACAATTTCTCGCACGTCCGCTAGCAGTGCCTGCGAATCGAACACCACTCCATCGCGAATCGTGTACTTTACGCAATGCTGCTGTGTCAACTTGCCGTCTTTGCTCGCGCGCGTTACGCCGGAGCCGTATAAGATCTTCACATCCGCAAGTGGATTCGCTGTCAGCACCACCAAGTCCGCCAGGTATCCGGCACGTATCAGCCCCAGTTCCGGATTGCGCAGCGCCTTCGCTCCGTTTGCTGTCGCCGCATGAATTGTTTCGAGCGGCGAAAACCCCGCCTCTTCCAGCAGCTCAAGTTCGCGAATCGTTCCGAATCCCCAGATGCTGAACAAAAACCCTGCGTCCGAACCGACTGCCACAATTCCACCCTGATTCTTGTAGTCGTTCACAAAATCCATCCAGATTCGATACGCGCGCGCCCAATCCGCCTCTTTTTCGGACGTCCACTCAAAAAAGTACGAGGCGTGATGCGACGGGCTTGGCAAAAAAGAGTTCATCACCGCCGGATGCGTGTAATCGCCGTGCCATGGCAAATTTACCGCGCGTGTGACGTCCCGATTCGCCTCGTAGATGCTGAACGTTGGCACCATCACGAATCCATTCGTATGCATCGCGTCGAGCAGGGAATTGATCACGTCGCCGTGCAGCCGCCCAATATCCGCCTGCAGCCATGCGCGCCCCGTCTCCAGAAAACGGTCCGCCTCGTTTGAATAGTTGTATTCGGCTGGCAAATCCTGAATCGTCTGGTTACTGAACGACGATTCCGAGTATCCATAATGGTGTTCGATCGTCGTCGCGCCGTCCGTCGCGACACGCACCGCGTTCATCGGATATACGCTGTCCTGCGCGATATGCACGGCCACGCCCATGTTGTTTTTGCGCGCTTCGTCCGCAATCGCTTTGAGAACATCCGGCCAAAGCCCCGGCTTCCCAATAATCTTCACGCCGTCCACACCGAGCGCGTGCCACTCATCCACAATCTGCTTTGCGCCCTCCGGATTCGAACTCCGCGCATCCATCCCTCGCCAAAACGGATAAACGTACATTCGCGGAGCAATTACCTGATTCGCCGCAATCTTTTTCTTTTCCTCCATCATCCGCTTCGCATCGCCCTCGCCGTAGTTGAACGCGCGAATCGTCGTCACGCCGTGCCCCAGATAGAGTTTGTAAATGTAATCCGCAGGCACCTCTTTGTTGAAATTGATGTGCGCATGCATATCCACAATCCCCGGCATCACGTACATTCCCATGCCATCAATCACGCGATCCGGTGCCGCGTGTTTGGCGCCCGCAGCTTCCGCCTTTTCCTCCTCACGCGTAATCGCATCGGTTAGCGTCACGCGCGTAATCCGGTTTCCCTGCACAAAAATGTCCGCCGGACCAAATGCCGGCGCGCCCGAGCCATCAATAATCGTCACTCCCCGGATCACCATCGTTCCGTACGGCCCCGCCTGCTCCGCGCTCGTCTGCGCCGAAGCCCGGCCGCAGCCCCACAAGCAAACTGCCGCCACGAAACACAACCGCAACCACTGCATATTCCGTCCGCAAAGTTTCATAAGAAGATTTCCGCCTTGAAGTTCGATTCTCTGAAACTACTTTTTCACCACAGCGCTGCCCACCAGTTTTTCCACTTCTGTCATTTCCTTGGGAATGGCCGCAGTCAGCACTGCCGCTTCGCCGTTCGTAACGAGAACCGTGTCTTCCACACGAAAATGCATTCGCTTGTCCACGAACTCCACAATCGGTTCCACTGCCACAATTTGGCCTTGCTTCACCGGCCCCGCCACTTCCATCACATCGTGCGTAGCCATTCCTACAAAATGCCCCGGAAATCCAAACCACTGATCTCCGATTCCTGCCTTCTCAAAAACCGCCTTCCCGGCATCGCTCGCCTCTTCGTAGGTATGTCCCGGCTTCAGCAGCGCAATCACCGCTTTCTGCGCCTCGAGATCAACCGCGTACCACTTTGCCTGCTCTGCCGTAAATTTCCCGCTGATGTTGAACGTCCGCGTGATGTCGATCGTCAAGTGATCCAGCGAAGCTGCAAAATCAAACACCACCAACTCATTCGCCTCAATCTTGTGGCGATTCGAAAAGTAATGCCACGTGTTGATATCGTTTCCCGACCCCACAATCGCGGGATAAGCCACACTCTGCGCACCGTGACTCAAAAAATAAAAGTAAGCCGCTGCCTCAATTTCATACTGATACATTCCTGGATGCGCGTGAGCAATCGCTTCCCGGTCGCCTTCCGCGCTGATTTTCCCGTTTCGCCGCACCACGTCCAACTCTTTGCCTGTCTTGATGTTCCGCATGCGATCGATGATCTGCGTCACGTCCCGAAAGTTCGCCATCGGATACCGATCGCGAAGTTGCCGCACCTGCCGCATGTCCGAAGATGGATTCGTATTGTATGGATGGCCATTCCACAGACCCGTCCCGCCGGCAATTTCCGTCCGCGCCAGCGTCGCCTGATCCGCATATCCCAGCCGCACCCACACGTCGCTCCCCGGCGCGCCTTGCAGCGCGTACCCAAGGAAACTGTCCATATCTGCCACCGGAATAACCCGTTCGAATCCCAGCTCCTTCTGCTGCTCAGGCTTCAGCGCAAGCACATTCGCGCCCATGAACTGCACACGCCCCGGCGGCATCGCCGGTTCGAGCAATGCCGTCGCTCCCGATTCGGCGTTGATCACGAGAATTGCGCCAGGATCTTGAATTCCCGTGTAGTAGTAGAAATCGTTGTCTTCCCGGTAGTGCGAATCTTCCGGCTCCTCCATCCGCGCAAAAAGAATCACGCGCCCAGTCTTCACTTCCTTCGCCAGCGCCGCGCGCCGGTCCGCAAAAGTCTTCGGCCCTCCCAAATCATCAATCGCAGCGCGGTCCGTGTACTGCGCGAATGTGCACGCACTCATAAATCCCAAAACGCAAAGCAAGATCGCAAGTCTCAACAAAATTTTCATAGACTTACCCTCAACCAAAATTTCCGCGCAAGCATACCTTGCGCACTCGACGCCGACTATTTCGCAGGCAGTAGTTCCGCCGGAATCGGATTCTCCGGACTCTCTTCATCCCACAACATCGTCTGAATCCACCACCGCTTCCCATCGAAGTACAGCGAAAAAATATTCACGCCGCGCGTCACCACCTTGCCCGTAGTCATCACGCGCCCTTCATAGCTGCTCAGCACCGCCGCCACATTTCCAAACCGTTCAATCTTCCGCCCCAGCTCCACTTCGGTGAAACCCTGCTTCACCACAAAGTCGTCGCTCTCATCGAGGTATTCCTGGTAGTCCGAAATCCGCGCCTTCACCGCGCCTGTTTTGTCCTTGGAAATGGAAATGTATCGTACGTTCGGCGCAAACAGAGTCCTGTCGCGTCCCCATTGCCGCGGTACGCCCACTCCGCCAGAGATCGTTTCGTAACTCGCCTTCACGATTCCTTCAATCGAGCTCACGTCTTCCGGCCGTGGCTCAGCTTTTGGCACCGCCACATGACGCACCTCGCCCTGCTTCTCCATCGCTTTCCCTCCGCCAAATCCGCAAACGAGCAATCCACAAAATACCGCCGCTCTCGCCGAGCTCGTCAAACGCGTCATCGGAATTTCTCCTCGCCGTCGCCGCAGCCGGTACACTTCTCGCGGCGCATCCTACCACTTTTCAGCGACTTACAACGCCTTGTGAAAGCTTGTGGAAAACCAAGATTTTCCTGTTACTTGCTGTTGACTTCTTCGTGACTCGCTGGCATACTCTCCTAGTTGTAAGGACGTCTTCTGCTGGACAGGAGGCATTCGCTCTTTGACAACCGATACGATGTGCCAGAATCTGTTCGAAACCATTGGAGCTTTTCGAGCGCCAATGGTCTGAGTAATATCGAGCGATCAACAATTCGCTTGGCAGG
>Ga0247669_1000873_pt1 | contig 10552 bp, 11 predicted proteins | sample CNK10_metaG_FD_182734 | JGI IMG/M metagenome (GOLD analysis project Ga0247669, IMG submission 182734) | Soil microbial communities from Purdue University Martell Research Forest, Indiana, United States - CNK10 | ecosystem: Environmental > Terrestrial > Soil > Temperate forest > Bulk soil...
GCCGCTGAGGACACGCCGCCGGCGCCTCCACGGCGTCCCACGCCCCCACCCCAGCCCCGCGTCGGGCCGCCGCCACGGCCGCCGGCCAAGGCACCGCCCCCGCCCCCGCCTCCGCTTCCGTCGCCAGAGCCGGAGGCCCAGCATCCGACGGAGCCAATTTGGCCCGACGAGTTCGAAGAACGCGAGGCGGAGCCGGAGCAACCCCTCGAGCCCGAGCCCCGGCGCCCCGTTCGCCGGCGCCGGGGCCGCATTCCTCGTAAGATCTGGTTGACGTTGCTCGTGCTGCTCCTCGGCGCCGGTGCGGGGGGCGCGTATTGGTGGTTTCAGCCCGAGCTGCCTTCGCTGCCCGAATGGTCCACCGTGAAGAGCAAGTTGTCGGGCATCACGGCTACCGTGTCGGCGACAGCGGGGAAGGTGTGGGCTTTGCGGAACAAGCTCCACCGGTCGTCGCCGCAGCCGCCGCCCAAGCCGAAGACGGTGGCCCGACCGCCCGCGGCGCGGCCGCCCGTGTCGACGCCGCCCGCCGCCCCCGCCGCGCCGGCTGCCGCCGCACCCGGACCCATCCCTCCTCCCTCGGCTCCGCCGTCACTGACGAGGCTGGACGTCATCGGCGACTCGCTCGTCACGCTGATGAGCAACTTCGGCGAGCGTGCGGCCCTATACGCGAGAGGCCAACTGCCCTGCGCCGGCCTGGCGCGTGGCCTGACGGACGTGGAGAACCGCTGGGCCTCGTACAATACGGCGCGCCGGAACGCGGGGGTGCTGGACGCGTCGCACTCGATTCGCGACCAGATCCTCTACGCGAAAGTCGACTCGGTGGAGCGGCGCTTCGAGCAGTCCGGATGCCCGCGGCCGTAACCCGGAGTGAACAGGACGCCCGGCTCCCTGTTCGTCTGTTCACCGCTGTGCGTCTGGTCACTGTTCTCTGATTGACTGCCCGGCTAGCTTTCAGTGCCCCAGGTCCGCAGGTCGTCCAGTCGTGAACCGCGTCAGGCCCCCGCAGGGAGCAGCGCTAAGCGATGTTGGGCGTCGTTGCGGGGTGCCTGGGGCATTTCAATGTCCAATGATCAATGTTCAACGATCAATGTTCAACAAGCGTTGAACATTGGACATTCTACATTGGACATTTCGAGTAGATTTCACCCGATGATTGCTTTAGCCCGCAAATACCGTCCTAAGAAGTTCGCCGATCTCATCGTCCAGGAGCACATCGGTGCCGCCCTGCGCGGCGCGGTGGCGGGCAAGCGCGTGGCCCACGGATATCTCTTCGCGGGGCCGCGGGGCGTGGGCAAGACCACCGCGGCGCGGATCCTCGCCATGGCCCTGAACTGCGAGCGGCCGACCGCCTCGAGAGTCGCTGGCGAGCCCTGCGGCGAATGCGATTCCTGCATCCGCATCTGGAATGGCGCGGCGAACCTCGACGTCGTCGAGCTCGACGCCGCCTCGAATCGCGGGGTGGACGACGCGCGCGACCTGCGCGAGCGCGCGATGTACGCCGCGTCCGCCGAGGGGCGCCACAAGGTCTACATCGTTGACGAGGCGCACATGCTGACGCGCGAGGCCTGGAACGCGCTCCTCAAGATCCTGGAGGAGCCACCGTCGCGCGTCGTGTTCGTCTTCGCGACTACGGAGCCGCAAAAGATCGCGCAGAGCGCCGCCCCGATCCTCTCGCGCCTGCAGCGCTTCGACTTCCGGCGCATCGGCCCGCACGCGATCGTGGACCGCCTGCAGCAGGTGCTCGCGGCCGAAGGGTTGGCGGCCGATGACGACGCCGTGCATCTCATCGCGCGCAGTGCCGATGGCGGCATGCGTGACGGCCTCTCGATTCTCGATCAGGTCGTGTCGTTCGGTGACGGACCCGTCACCGCGGCGCGCGTGCGCGAGGTCCTCGGCCTCATCTCCGACGATGTGTATGGGGAGCTGCTCCGGCTGGTCGCCGAGCGGGACGCCAAGGCGGTGTTCCCGCTCGTCGAGCGGCTCGTGGACGAAGGGGCCGATTTGGGCGAGTTCGTGATCGGCGCCGGCGATGTGCTGCGGGCGGTGCTACTCGCGAATCTCGGTGGCAAGCCCGAAGGCCTCACCGAGGCGATGGCGGCGCTCGTCGAGCGGTACCGCTCGCCGCTCCCCGCGCCCGATCTTATCCGGCTGCTCGCCGTGCTGACGGAACTGGAGCCGCAGCTCCGCACCAGCGGGAACGCGCGCCTCGCGGTCGAGCTCTTACTCCTCCGCTGGGCGATGATGGCTCGGACCATCGAGCTGCAAACGGTCATTGAGGCGCTCGGGAAACGGGACACGGGAAGCGGGAAACCCCCGGTGGGGAACCAATCCGCCGCGCCGGTGCTGCGCGACGTCGGTCCGACTCCGCCACCCGCGCTTCCCGTTTCCCGTGTCCCGTCTCCCGTCGAGCCGGAAAAGGGCCCGCTCACCGTAGACCGCCTCCGATCTCTCTGGCCCCGCCTCGTCGACGACGCCCGCGCGAAGAGCCCGATGCTCGGCGCGTTACTCGAGCGCGCGGAAGTCGTGGGGATCGACGGCGCCACGGTGGGCATCCGTCCCCTCGACCCGAACCCAGTCCACGCGGAGGGACTCGAGCGACAGCGGGACGCGCTCAGTCAGCTGGTGGGCCGTTACGTAAACGGAGCGGTTCGCATCAAGCTTGCGGGAGGGGGGAGCGGGGAGCGGTCCTCGCCGCGACCGGGCCGGCTTACGGAGGAGGGCGCTCGCGCGGAACGGTTGAAGGCGCTGCGGGCGAAGGATCCGGGCCTGTCGGCCGCCGTCGACGCGTTAGATTTAGAGCTGCTGGAGTAGCTTGCGACCACTTTGGGCGAGGGGTAACTTTCGACGTATGGCGGATTTATCCAACCTGCTCCAGCTGGGGCAGCAAATGCAGTTTCGCTTGTCGGAGATTCAGTCCCAGCTGGCCCAGCAGAGCGTGACGTGTACGGCGGGCGGCGGGCTGGTGGCCGCCACGGCGGACGGGCGCGGCCAGATTCGCGCCATCAAGATCGATCCCCAGGCCGTGGCGCAGGGGGATATGGAGATGCTCGAGGATTTGGTGCTCGCCGCAGTCTCGCAAGCGCAACAGCGCGCCGCCGAGCTGTACCAGGCAGAGGTCAAGAAGATCACGTCGGGCCTGCCGTTCCCGTTTCAGCTGCCGCTCTAGACACACGTGCCGGGGGGGGCCATCGAAGATCTCGTGACGGAGCTGGCCAAGCTCCCCGGGATCGGGCGGAAGACGGCGCAGCGGCTCACGTTTTTCCTTTTGAAGCAGCCGGCGGAAACCGCGACGCGCCTGGCAGAGGCGATCCGGAGCGTGCGCGAGCGGGTGACACCGTGTGGGGTGTGCGGGACCCTCACCGACGAGGACCCGTGTGCGATTTGCCGGGACCCGCGGCGCGATGCGAGCCTGCTGTGCGTCGTGGAAGAGGCCGCCGACGTGACGGCCATCGAGCGGGCGGGACGGTTTCGCGGTCGCTATCACGTGCTGGGCGGACGCCTGTCTCCACTCGAAGGAATCGGACCCGAAGCGTTGCGGCTCGATCGCCTGGTGGACCGCGTCGCGGACGGGGGGGGGGAGGGCGTGCGTGAGGTGATCATCGCGACCAACCCCTCCATGGAGGGGGAAGTCACCGCGACGTTCCTCCAGCAGTTGCTGCGCCCGACCGGCGTTCGGGTGACCCGCATCGCACGGGGGCTCCCGGTCGGCGGGGATCTCGAGTATGCCGACGGCGTGACCATCGCGCAGGCGCTTCTGGCGCGACGGGACATGATGGAGTCCGATAGACCCGAGGGCACGTAATGGCGGGTGCGGCGAGCTGGTCGTTCTCCGAGAGCGACTTCAAGCAGATTCAACAGCACCTGCAGGCGTTCTTGCGTGACGCGAACGCCCGCTGCGCTCTGCTCGTCGATCGGACCGGGCAGCTCGTGGCGACCGTGGGCGAGCCGCCGCAGTTCGATCCTACCGCCTTCGCTTCCCTCACCGCCGCCGACTTCAGCGCCAACGACCAGCTCGCCAAAATGATCGGCGAACACGAGTTCGCGTCCCTGGTCCATCAGGGCGAGAAGGAGTCCATGTTCCTCGCCGACGTGGCGAAGCGCGTGATCCTGGTCGTCCTGTTCGACCAGCGTACCACCCTCGGCCTCGTAAAGCTCAAAGGCAAGGGCGCGGTCGAGAAGCTCAACAAAGTGTTCGAGGAGATGTTCAATCGCGTGGGCGCGGGAGGCGGGTCGACGCCGCAGAAGGGGCTGCTCGAAGGCGCGGAAGACGAAATTGACAAACTCTTCGGTTGAGAGGACGCGCGCCCCATGTCGATGATCAACTACGCGTCCCGGGAAATCAACTGCAAGCTCGTCTATTACGGACCGGGGCTGGGCGGGAAGACGACGAACCTCGAGCATATTTACGGTAAGGTCTCGCCCAACACGCGCGGGAAGATGATCTCGCTCGCCACCGAGACCGAGCGCACGCTGTTCTTCGACTTCTTGCCGGTGGACCTGGGGACCATCCGCGGCTTCAAGACGCGGTTTCACCTCTACACGGTGCCGGGCCAGGTGTACTACAACGCGAGCCGCAAGCTGATTCTCAAAGGCGTGGACGGCATCGTGTTCGTGGCCGATAGCCAGATCGAGCGCATGGAAGCCAACGTCGAGTCGATGCAGAACCTGTACGACAACATGTCGGAATACGGGTACGACCTGACCAAGATTCCGTTCGTGATCCAATACAACAAACGCGATCTACCGAACGCGGCGCCCGTCCGGGATCTCCAGGCGTCGCTCAATCCCGGGTGGCCCATCGAAGACGGGGCGCAGCAGAAGGTCACGCCCGACCCCACCCGCCCGGGGGAGAACTTGATCGAGCGGGTCGACAACCAATGGATCGGGAAGGCGTCGTATCTCGAGGCCGTGGCGATCCGCGGCGACGGCGTGTTCGACACCCTGAAGGCGGTCAGCAAAATGGTGCTGAAGACGCTCAGCTAGGGGAGGTTCCGTGCGCTGGACCCTGCCCAACATCCTCACGCTCGCGCGCATCTGCTTCACGCCCGTCATCGCGCTGCTGCCGTTCATCCAGGGGTACTGGCCCAAGGTCATCGCGTTCCTGATCTTCATCGCCGCCGGGGCGTCCGACGTGGTCGACGGATACCTCGCGCGCCGGCGCAATGAGGTGAGCGAACTGGGCCAGCTGCTCGATCCCATCGCCGACAAGCTGCTGCTGTTCGCCACGCTCATCCCGATCTTCTGGCTCACGCGCCACCCCACCATTGTGGTCGACTATCGAATCCCCTGGTGGGGGAGCTTCCCGGTATGGGTTGCGTTGCTGCTCGTGGGGCGCGAGCTGCTCATCACTGCGTTTCGCTTCTTTGCGAAGCGGCGCGGCGTCGTGATACCGGCCATTGGGGCGGGCAAAGCGAAGGCCGTCGTGCAGAACGTGTTCATCGGCGCGACGCTCTTCTGGTTCGCGTGGAAGGACGCGCTGGCCACTCACCCGTGGGCAGGGTGGTTCCGCAATTTCTGGGACCAGTTCCACGGCGCGGTCGTCGCGCTGACCCTCGCGGGCGCCATCCTCCTCACCGTCTACTCCTTGATCGTGTACCTGTATCGCTATCGCGCCCTGCTGAAGGGCGGCGGGTGAAGCTCGAAGTCCTCACCATCGGCACGGAGCTGCTGCTCGGCCATACCGTGGATACGAACGCCGCCGAGCTGGGCCGGGCGCTGGCCGCCGCGGGTGCCGAGATCGTGCGCCGCACCACGGTGCCCGACCGGCCCGAGGCGATTCGCGCCGCGGTGGCCGAGGCCCTCGAGCGCACCGGATTCGTCATCACGACGGGCGGGTTGGGACCCACGCGCGACGACATGACCAAGACCGTGGTCGCGGAGCTCATGGATAGGCGGCTCGTCCTCGACGAGCGGTTGCTCGCGAGCATCGAGGAACGTTTCAAGCGGATGGGCCGGCCCATGCCCGCCATCAACCGGACGCAGGCCGAGGTCCCCGAAGGCGCCACCGTCCTCCCCAACCCCCGCGGCACCGCGCCCGGCCTGTGGGTGGAGGACACGCGGGGGCGGGGTGGGGGGGGGAGGCGAGTCGTGGTCCTGCTTCCTGGGGTGCCGCGCGAGATGCGCGGGCTCTTGGTCGAGCACGTGCTGCCGCGGCTGGTCGAGCGACAGGGCGGGGATGCGCGCCGGGTCGTTCAATCGCGAACGGTGCGAACCACGGGCGTTTCTGAATCGGCGCTCGCGGAGCGCGTCGGCGACATCGAAGCGGAGATTGCGCCCCTCACGCTCGCATATCTGCCGTCCGTCGAGGGCGTAGACCTGCGGGTCACGGCCTGGGCACTCGAGCCCGCGGAGGCGGAGCAGCGCATCGCCGCGGCGGTCGAACGGCTCCGGGCCGCCGCGAACGGGCACGCGTACGGCACCGACGACACGGATCTGGCAGCTGCCGTCCTCGAGACCTTGCGGCGTGGACGCCATCGGCTCGCCGTAGCGGAGTCGTGCACCGGCGGCATGATCGCCGAGCGGGTCACCGCGATCCCCGGCGCGTCCGACACGTTCATCGGCGGCGTCGTGGCGTACGCCGACGTGATCAAGACGGCCGCGCTCAAGGTCCCGCTCGAGACGCTCGAGGCCCACGGGGCGGTTTCCGAAGAGACGGTGCGGGCCATGGCTGAAGGCGCTCAGCGTCTCTTCGCGGTCGACTGCACGATCGCCGTCACGGGCATCGCGGGTCCGGGCGGAGGCTCACCCGAGAAGCCCGTCGGCACCGTGTGGCTCGCGGCTCGCGTGCATACGACCACTCGGGCACTGAAACGGGTGTTCCCGGGTGACCGAGATGAGATTCGGCGCCGTGCCGCGCAGGCGGGCCTGGACCTGCTACGTCGTTTGCTCGTGGAGTCGTGAATGCCGACACTCACCGCCCCTGACGGCACCCAGCTCGTGTACGACTCGTACGAGGCGACGGCCCCGCGCGCGGCCGTGCTCATCCTGCACGGCTGGTCCGATCATGCGGGCCGTTGGCGGGAGACGGGCGAGCGCCTGCGCGATGAGGGCTATTCGGCCTACGCGCTCGACCTCCGCGGTCATGGCCGCTCGGGCGGCCGGCGCGGCCATCTGTCGCGCTTCAGTCAGCTCCTGGGCGACCTGCAGGCGTTCCGCCGCGTCGTGCGGCTGCGCACCGAGCGCCCGCAAGTGCTGCTCGGCATTTCATTCGGGGGCCTGGTGGCGTTGCGTTACCTGGAGACTCAGCCGAGCGACCCGATCTCGGGTGCGGTCGTCGCGTCGCCGTGGATGGGCGTCGCGTCCCGGCCCCCCCTCTGGAAGCTCCTGGCGGCGCGGGTGCTCGCGGACCTGTGGCCCACGCTGCCGATCCGGGCGCGCATCGATGCCGATGTCGTGAGCCGCGACCCCACCGTCAACCAGGCGTACGCCGCCGACCCCGCGGTCCACGACGTGATGACGCCCGGCGCGTGGCGCGAGATCCAATGGGCGCAGCGCGCGGTGGCCGCCGATGGCTACCGGATCGAGTCGCCGCTCTTGTTTCTGCTCCCGGGAGAAGACCGACTGGTGGACGCCCATCTGGCGCGTGCCTTCGCCGACAGCCTGAAGGGTGCGGTCAAGGTTCGCTGGTATCCGGAGATGTATCACGAAATCTTCCACGACCCCCAGCGGGAAGAGGCCTTGGGGGACGTGCTCGCGTTCCTCGCGGGGAAGAGGTAAGCGACTATCTTTTTGACTGATATTCGGTTCCAAACCTCATTCGCGCCGGCCAAAACGGCGTAGCCAGGCGGCACACCGATTGCCCAAGAAGCGCTCCACTATGGACGATAAACCCGAAGAGCCAACGCGCCCCGACGCCGAGGGTCCCGCGGCGGCCGAGTCCGGCGCGCTCATCGAGCTGCCGGACGAGGCGGTGACGCGGCTCGAGGGCGAGCTCGCGGACTTGAAAGACAAGCATCTGCGTCTGGCTGCAGAGTACGACAATTTCCGCAAGCGGGCCACTAAAGAGCGCACGGAGGTGTGGTCGCGGGCCCAGGCCGACCTCATCGGGCGGCTCGTGGATGCCCTCGACGACCTGGCGCGCTTCGCGCACGTCGATCCCGCCCAGACCGATGCGAAGACGATCCACGACGGCGTCGACATGGTCGAGCGGAAGTTCTGGAAGGCACTCGACGCGGCGGGCATCACCCGCATCGATCAGGCCGGGGTGCCCTTCGATCCAAACTTGCACGAGGCCGTGACCACACGACCGGCGGATCACCCGGGCAAGGACCACACCGTCGGCGCCGTCCTGCAGCCCGGCTACCAGATGGGTGGCGCGCTGATCCGGCCCGCGCGCGTCGTGGTATTGACGTGGTCCGGTGAGGCAGGTTGATGGCGTCTCCGAAGGACTACTACCAGACCCTGGGCGTTTCCGAGACGGCGACCACCGACGAGATCAAGAAGGCGTTTCGGCGGCTGGCCAAGCAATACCATCCGGACCGCAACCCCAACAACCCGCAGGCCGGCGACCGCTTCAAGGAGATCAACGAGGCGCACGACGTGCTGAGCGACGCCGAGAAGCGCAAGAAGTACGATCAACTGCGGCGCTATGGGGCGTTTGCCGGCGCCGGAGGCGGGCGCGGCGGCTTCGGCGGTGGAGCGCCCGGAGCCGGTTCGGGGGGGGGGGACGCGGACATCGACATGTCGGATCTGGGCTCGTTCGGCGGGCTCGGCGACCTGTTCTCGTCGATCTTCGGGCGCCGCGGCTCGGGTGCACCGACGCAAGAAGAGGAAGAGGTCGAGACGATGGTCTCGATTCCCTTCCGCGTAGCGGCGCTCGGGGGAAAGATTCCGGTCGTGCTGACGTTGCCGGAGGAGTGCCCGACGTGCCGCGGGTCGGGCGGCGCGCCCGGCGCGACGTTCTCGACCTGTCCCGAGTGCCGGGGCCGCGGGACGATCTCTTTCGGTCAGGGTGGCTTCGCCGTCACGCGGCCGTGCCCCGTATGTCGCGGCCGCGGCAAGGTGCCGTCGCAGCGTTGCCCCACCTGCCAGGGGGCTGGGGAAATCCGGGCGGAGAAGCATCTCACGATCACGATTCCACCTGGTACAGAGGACGGCACGCGGTTGCGGTTGCGGGGTCAGGGTTCGAAGGGGAGGGGCGACGTGGTCGTCGTCATTCAGGTGCAACCCGACCGCTTCTTCCGGCGCGAGGGCGTCGACGTGATCGGCGTCGTACCGATCAATCTGGCGCAGGCGTTGCTGGGCTCGAAGATCAAGGTGCGGACGCTCGACGGAAAGCGCGTGGTGCTCAAGGTGCCGGCGGGCACGCAGCACGGCCAGAAATTCCGTATTCCGGGACAGGGCATCGAGCGGAACGGCCGGCGTGGTGATCAGTACGTCGAGGTGCACGTCGAGATTCCCGAGAAGCTCACGCCGGATCAGGAAGCGGCGTTGAAGGCGTTCGCGGACAAAGCGGGGATGAAGCACTAAATCTGTTTCGCCATCACCATCGCACTTGCAGGACACGCTGTCGTGAATTCCTGTGACACCTGGACCGCCGGATCCACGTCCCTCCGATCGATCGTCTTGAAGCCGAACTTTGGAAAGAACGCGCCGGCGGTCTCCGTCAGGAGATAGACGGTGCGCACACCGCGCTTGCGCGCGAGGTCGAGCGCAGCGGTCGTGAGGCGCTGGCCGAGCCCGTGGCCGCGCAGCGCGGCGGCAACCGCGACGGAGCGGAGCAGGGCAAAGCCGCCGTAGAGCTCCAGCGCCGCCGTCCCCACGATGCGCGAGTTCTCGCGCACGACGAGCGTCGTGGCGACGTGCTGATCGAGGCCCGCGCGCGGCAGGCCACTGGCATCGATCAGGTCGAGCACGGCCGGCAGGTCAGTTGGCGTGGCTGCGGTGATGTCGAGGTCCGACTGCACGTGCTTGGCCCCTTGCTCGGGAGGGACGGGCGTGATAGTGTGATACCCCTATGCGGATGTTGACCGGTCTGAGCGCGAATCGCAACGGGAACCCCAACGGGGGGCCCCGGGCGGCGTAGCCTTGCGGTTGTTGATGAAAGCGCGCCCCTGGGACGGACTAGAGACCCAGGGGCGTAGTTGTTTTGGAGGCTAGGTGTCTGGTGTCCGGTGTCCGGTGTCCGGTGTCCGGACACCAGACACCGGTTACCGGCCACCCGCAGTCACTGGGGTGTAGGTCAACTGGCAGACCGCCCGGCTGTTAACCGGGAAGTTGGAGGTTCGAGTCCTCCCGCCCCAGCTCTCCCCCAGCGTTTCGCCGCGAGACGCTCACAGCGGTGTACTTTTTCTCGCTCGCCGCCCCTCGCCGATTTGACAGAATCTCCCGCGGGGGTTACCTCCTCCCTCGCTCCGACACGCCTCCCGCCGTTGCGTGCTCGGCCTCACCGTCCTTGATGGAGATGGAGTATGAGACGACTTCGGTTCATTGTCGGTGCGCTCCCGGCAGTGCTCTGGATCGCACCACTACACGCCCAACAGCCAACCGGTACAATCCGCGGACGCGTGACAGATGCGTCGACGCAACAGCCGCTCGCAGGCGCCACCGTCAGCTT
>Ga0247669_1000877_pt1 | contig 10533 bp, 10 predicted proteins | sample CNK10_metaG_FD_182734 | JGI IMG/M metagenome (GOLD analysis project Ga0247669, IMG submission 182734) | Soil microbial communities from Purdue University Martell Research Forest, Indiana, United States - CNK10 | ecosystem: Environmental > Terrestrial > Soil > Temperate forest > Bulk soil...
TCAAGGTCGAAACCGATACATATAGCTATCCGCACGTATTCCTTTCAGACCAGTTGTCCGCCGCCGCGAAAAATGCGCAGCCTAAAGATCCTCGAGCCAGAAAGCTCGTAAATGACTTGAAAGATTGGAATGGAATCGCGGACGCGGATTCGCCGCTCGTGTCTTTTCTCGAGATGGCGCGCCTCGCAACGTTAAAGCTGATCCTGGAGCCGTATCTCCGCAAAGATACCAACCTCTATAGATGGCGCAGCACCGTCTTCCTTCAGAAGGTACTGACCGATCGCCCTACAAACTGGCTGCCGCCTGCGTACAAAAACTACGACGAATTGCTGGCTGCCGTCGCCGACCGCGCTGTGTCCATGCTTGCGGAAGAAACAAAAAGTGACCGCATCGCTGACTGGCGGTGGAAAGATCTCGATTCGCTCGACATGCTCCATCCGCTCGGCCGCGAAGGCTTCCTCAAGCGCTTGCTCAGCATCACCGGTAAACCGCTATCCGGCACTGCCTACAGCGTGCGCGCCGCCACAAAACGCCACGGCCCGTCGATGCGTTTCATCGCCAATCTTGCCAATTGGGACGACTCCATCATGCTCATCCCCGCCGGCGAATCTGGCCAGCTCGGCAGCGCCCACTACACGGACCAATTTTCATACTGGTACGAAGGCAAGCTCATCGTCACCCCTTTCACCGACCCCGCCGAATCCAAATCCCGCAAACACACCCTTACTCTCACCCCCGCCAATAATTAATCGTGTTACCTGGAGTAGTCGGGCTTCGTATAGGTAACTTAGAAGTGTGTCTGTCCGAGGAGAACCGCCGTGGCCAGCAGGAGCGTACCGGTAACTCAATGCCAAAAGCCGACAGGCTGGCTAGGCCGCTTCACTTTGTGGCGCATGAACAAGTCCCACTCTAAGCTAACCGACTGGGGTTTGGCGCGCATCTCGGTCGAAAAGCACGACACGATCCTGGATGTAGGCTGCGGCGGCGGCAGAACAATCAGTAAGTTAGCGGCCCTCGCCACCCATGGAAAGGTCTACGGCATCGATTATTCCGAAGACAGCGTCGTCATAAGCCAAAAAACGAATGCCCGATTCATCCAATCCGGCCGCGTCGAAATCCGCCAAGCCTCAGTCTCGCAACTCCCCTTCCCCGACAACACGTTTGATAGTGTTTCAGCCGTCGAAACCCACTTCTGGTGGCCCAACTTACCCGGCGACATGCGCGAAATCTTTCGCGTCCTCAAGCCCGGCGGCACTCTCATCCTCATCGCCGAAGTCTATAAAGGGGCCAACACCATGGTATCCAGACTCGCCGAAAAATATGCCTCGCGGACGGGAATGAAGCTCCTTAGCGCCAGCGAACATCGAGATCTCTTCGCAAACGCCGGTTACACGGATATTGAGATCATCGAGGAATACAAAAAGACTTGGATTTGTGCCATCGGCAAAAAGCCCTCATCAACGAGCACCGCCTCAAGCACCAACTCCTGACAACCCCACACACACAGGACCATGCGACGACGCTATTTCACTCCTTGTTTCCCTTCACGCCCGTGCTTTAGAATGCTCACAGCCTTTCACAATCTTCGAGGACGCAAACAAATCTCGTGAATCAGCCTGCCCCAAAAAAGCCTGAACCGCCGAAGAAGCCGGATTTCGAGCGCTCCCTCGCTCGCCTCGAGGAGGTTGTCCGCCGGCTAGAAAGCCCACAACTCTCTCTCGACGATGCCATGAAGCTCTTCGAAGAGGGTGTCGCGCTTTCCCGCGAGTGCCAGAAGCAACTCGAAGAAGCCGAAGGCCGTGTCGAAATTCTTCTGAAAAAAGCCGACGGTAAGCTCGCCACCGAGCCCTTCGATCCCGAAGGCGAGACCGAGTCGTGACCTCACCGCGCCTCCTGGGAACGCCAATCTCCCGATTGGCGTTCCTCCCGACTTCTCTCTTCAGTATCCAATTCACTCAACAATGAATCTGCCCGCCTTTTTCGAAGAAGACCGCGTAGCGGTCGATGCGTCCCTCGATCGTTTGATCCCCGCGGAAACGGCCCCTCCGCCGTCCATCCACCTGGCCATGCGATACAGCGTCTTCGCAGGCGGAAAGCGCATCCGCCCCATCCTCTGCCTCGAAACCGCTCGCATCTTCGATTCGAATGTCGTCCCCGCACACTATCCCGCCTGCGCCATCGAGTTCATCCACACCTACTCGCTAATCCACGACGATCTTCCCGCGCTCGACAATGACGACCTCCGCCGCGGCAAACCTACTTGCCACAAGAAATTTGGCGAAGCCGCTGCCATCCTCGCCGGCGACGCTCTCCTCACGCTGGCATTCGAAACGATTGCCGCCGCCCCCGTCGACGCCACCCGTCGCGTCGGCATGCTCGCGGAAATCTCCAGCGCCGCTGGCACGATCAACGGCATGGTTGGTGGACAAGTCGCCGACCTCGAAGCAGAAGGCAAGCGTATCGATCCGGAAATGCTCGAGTACATTCATCGCTCAAAAACAGCCGCCCTCATCCGCGCATCCATTTCTTCAGGCGCATTGTGCGCAGGAGCCTCGGCGGAAGATGTTGCTCGTCTCCGCAAATTCGGCGATCGCCTCGGACTGCTTTTTCAGGTTACAGACGACATCCTCGATGTGGAAGAAACCTCCGCCGCTCTCGGAAAAACCGCCGGAAAAGACGTCGCCCAGCAGAAAGCCACTTATCCTGCCGTCCACGGCCTCGAACGCTCGCATCAAATCGCCAGCGATCTAGCCGCAAAAGCCATCGCCGATCTCGCTCCCTATGGTGAGCGTGCCTCCCGGCTCCGCGAAATTACCGAATACCTCGTCCAGCGTCGCGCCTGACGCAGCACACGCATCATGAAATCAAAAACAAGCCGCAAACGGCTCGACCTTCTCCTCGTCGAGCGCGGCCTCGCCGAATCCCAGCAAAAAGCGCAAGCAATGATCCTCGCCGGAGAAGTTCGGATCAACGGCGTTGCCGTCCACAAGGCCGGAGCGCCCATCGCAAGCGATGCCAAAATCGAAGTGAAACGCCGCCACTTGAAATATGCCAGCCGGGGAGGCTTGAAACTCGAGGGCGCAATGGAGGACTTTGAACTAAATCCGGCGGGGCTCGTTTGTCTTGACGTTGGCTCTTCCACCGGCGGCTTCTCGGATTGCTTGCTCCAACTTGGCGCGGCACGAGTCTATGCCGTCGATGTGAACATCGCCCAGCTCTCATGGAAACTCCAGCAGGATCCACGCGTTATCGCCATCGAGCGCAATGCGCGCGAGCTTTCCGCAGAAGACATTCCCGAGCAGGTCGGCCTGGTCGTCGCCGATGTATCCTTCATCTCCGTTTGCAAAATACTTGGACCTGCTTCCGCCTGCGCGAAACCGGGTGCTAATTTCATGATTCTCGTCAAACCGCAATTCGAGCTGCCGCGCGGCGATGTCGGCCCCGGCGGCATCGTCGAAGACGTGCGCTTGCATGAAAAAGCTATCGCCAACGTACGAAAGTGTTCAGAAACCGCGGGTCTGACCTGCCTAAAAGTCTCCCCGAGCCGCTTGACCGGCGCGGAAGGCAATCAGGAATATTTTCTGCACGCTCGCAAAGGTCTCCTGAAGTAGAATCGCAAGCCATAATGCAGCCAGGTCAAATCTTCAAGACCATCGGCGTCATCTCGCGCCCGCGCCGCTCAAATCTTTTCGCCATGGTGCCACCGCTGCTCCAGTGGCTGGAAGCTCGAGGACTGCGCGTCATCTACGACGAAGAAACCGCGTCTGCGCTCCCTAATCCTTCCAAAGGGCAAACGCGCGAGCAGCTCGCCGACCAATCGCAGATTCTTCTCGTGCTCGGTGGTGACGGCACCCTCCTCGCGGCGGCGCGCGTCGCCGCCTCGCGTTGCATTCCGATTCTGCCCATCAACATGGGAAGCCTCGGCTTCCTCACCAGCTTCACGGTGGAAGAACTCTACCCCGCTCTCGAGGAAACTCTTGCGGGTAGATCATCAATGAGCGAGCGCGTCATGCTCCAGGTGGAACTCCTGCGCGAGGGCAAAGTGCTGGATCGTCAGCACGTCCTCAATGATGCCGTCGTCAACAAAAGCGCCCTGGCCCGCATGATTGAACTGGAGCTTTCCATCGATGACGATTTTGTCTGTCGCTATCGCGCAGACGGTCTCGTTCTCGCCACGCCGACCGGCTCCACCGCCTATTCCCTTTCCGCGGGCGGTCCCATCGTTCACCCCTCGGTGGAAGCCTTCGTCATCACGCCTATCTGCCCGCACACGCTCACCGACCGCCCTGTCGTCGTGCGCGATTCCTCGCTCATAGACGTCAAACTCACCGGCAGCGCTGAAGATGTCTATCTGACCCTCGACGGCCAAAAAGGCACTCCCATGCAATTCGAGGATCGTATTCGCATCACGCGTTCCCCCCAGTGCCTCAAACTGATCCAACCTCCCAAGAAATCCTATTTTGATATTTTGCGAAGCAAGTTGAAGTGGGGTGAAGTGTAGTTCTCAGATTCGTCGTCGCCCTCTCAATTTGGAATTCTTCCGCGGCCCGGTACCTGGACCAGGATCCCAGCACTGCATCAGTTTCCGATCATCGGCGTTAACCAGACACCCGCGCCTTTGCTTTGGGTATCTATGGAAGAACTTGAATTGTCGGACCAGTGTTGCCGCGCTTGGAACTGAATTGAAACGTGACTGCACTCGCGTTGTTCGTGTAGTCCGATTCGGGCAGGACGTGCTCGGGATTTACGTGCATTTCCAGAACATAGGTCCCGTCCGTGAGGTTATCGATTTGCGCAAACTGGCATGGAAGTTGCGGGGAATAGATATCTTCCCAGCCCACTGAGATGCCCTGATTATTGAAGCAGTTTTGAAAAACCGCTGGGCCCGCGGTGGGCAGGAATGCGCCATCATCGGTCAAGCAGAATCCTTGCTTGTGGACCGAAACCAATTGGCCATTCGCAATGGCCATATCAAGCAGTTGCGCGTTGATACCCACGCTTGCCGGCTGAGTCAGGTCTCGTGATGCAACCCACGTCTGATAGGCAGCCTGTGTCCAAACTCTGTACACCGCAAAATCCTTGAAATGATAGTGCTGGTGGCACTCGTCAAACACGAAGAGAGTGCTGCAACTGCCGGGATCCCCGATAACAAGATCGGCTTTGCCGATGTTGGCTGTGCTTCCATTGAACCGCAGCAAGAGGTGTTTCCCTGGGCCACTTACACAGCCTTCCCTCACGGTACAAGTGCTTGCGCCATAGGTTTCCGTGGAAAGGAAAATTTGAGTCCGGAGCAAATTTCCGTCGACGATGAGATCGGGCATGTTGGGCCCGGTCTGCGTGGCGCACGCCCCTTGCTGAGATCGCAAAGGAGCGCCCGGGAACGAAATCAGTATCACGCTGAGAAATGCCGCACCCCAAGTTTTCCATGCTGAACGATTCATCGTTTGTCCTCGCCTACTTTGTATTCTTTCCCTCTTGAACCTCGGAGACCGATCTCCGGGCTGCCGAGACTGCAATGCCGCCTGATTGAGAAGAGGAGAGACCCGATTTCAGGTCTCTCCTTTCTGCGGGAACCACTTCTAGCCGCCAAATGCTCGATTCCCTCAGTGTGATGGACCGGTGAAGCACATCCGCCAGATCAATCAGGATCGCGAATCACAATCAAGGCACAGGCTGATTGCCGAAAGTGACGTCATGGCGCAGATCTGCGGCGGCAAACTTCACTGTAATTTGCGTATCTACAGGATGTTGTTTGGCGCCATCGATCAGATTTGCCGTCACCACGAAGTTGCCCGTGCCGTTGGTGGCGTTCTCGATCACCGTGTAACGGCCCGGCAACAGATTGAACAGCCCCGGCTCGCAGTTCTTTTCGCTCTCGGTGAAGAGCGTGCCGCCGATTTCCGCTCCGAGCGGGTCAAGGACGCGGAATCCCCATCCCAGGATAAGCGGGTCGTTACCGTCTCGCACTCCGTTCCCATTGTTATCGATAAATTTGAATACTCCCAGGCAAGCGACGCCCGCCGCCTGGCTGCTGACTTTGAAATTGTCGACCTTCGAGGCCGCCGGGATAAACCCGTGAAAGCAACCACGGCCACACGAGCTGTCGACCTGCGTGGGGTTACCGACAAAATCCCCTACCTGCGTGACCCAAGCCTTGTAAACGCCGCCGGGATTGGGAGTGTCAAGAAACTGACACAGTTGGATGGTCGCGCCATTGTTGGTGGTATCAAAGCCAGTGGCGTGATTGCCCGCGCCAGATACGCCGGAAATGACGCCTCCGCTCACATGAAACTGGCGGAACATTACCGCGTCCGTACTCAAAAGCGTTTGTCCGCTTGGATCGGTCACCTGAAAGTAATAATCACCGTCAGGAAGTCCGGCCGCTGACGCCGGGGCATTTGCGCCGGGACCACCATCCAGGTAAACATCGCACTTGTTGGCATACTGATTCTGATTGACGCGCACGCCGGTAACGTCGGTGGTGAAAATGGCTCCGGGGAGCGGCGGTGCAGCGCTCACCGGAAACTTGGGAATAGACATCAACAGCACTGCGAAAACTACTGAGAATGCTATTACGCCCAGCCATCGGCTGCTCGATCGATTCGTTCTCATGTATCCTCTCCGGACAAAATTGGGTTAGATAGAACTACGTGGCCCCCGTTGGTCTTGCACGCACAACATAAACGGCTAAAACTGAATGGACCCAAGACTTGCAGTGGAGCCGAGCAAGCCGGATGCCACAGGACGTACTCAGCTTGCTTACCAGCATTTCTAGGTCATGTCTTTTCAGCGATATGAAGGACGATCTTTCGTCCGTTGACGGGTCCGCCTTTGCGACGCCAGGTAACACTAATTCTCTGCGAACTACTGGCACGAAAACTCCATGTTTTGCATGCCCCTCCGAATCCTGCGGTGCTTCGCTCAGCTAAAAAAATCCTTCCAGTAACCGTGAAATCTGAGCTCAACCAAAGACCTCGCTCCGGCAATTCTTCGGTAACCGTGTCAATAAGAAGTCGTGCATTTGCGAATCGGGAATGCGTTTGCCATCGCCCAAGCGAGCCTGTCCATTTTGTCAGCGAGGTTTGCCATGAACGCAATTTTCACTTGCGAAACATAGATATTGGCATTTACGCCCGTCAAGACAATCCGCCGCGTAAGCAGGGTTCTCCCATCAGCAACTCCATCAAATCGCCGCTTAAACGACAATGCTACTTGCTCCATTTCCATCTCATTCCTGGCTGTATTGGGAGGTCAACTGGAATGTGCGCCATGTTACCGGACATCTGAATTCCCCCGATCGGCGCATCTCCGGTTACCGGGTTCATCAGCCATCTGCATGCAACCCGGTGTCGAGATCCGTGAGTCCGCTTGCGACGCCAGTGCAGTCATAGTCTCCGCTATGTCAAGGACGGCGCCCTCGGATTTCCCTCTCAAGTTGGCAATCATTTAAGCAATCATCTAGAATCGCGGTCCATGACGTGCCCCAATTGTGGAAAAGAGATGACTGGATGGATTCTGGATGGCCGCTTGGGCACACATATCACCATCGATGTTTGCACTGCTTGCCAGGCGTTTTGGTTCGATGAGCACGAAAGCCTGCAACTCTCTCCCGGCTCCACGCTCAAGCTGATGAAGTTTATCGGTGAACATTCGTCGACCGTCAAGCCGACCTTGTCGGCCGTGCTCCGCTGTCCGCGATGCGGAGGCCGGCTCTCGTTGGCGCACGATATGGTCCGAAACATGCGGTTCAGCTATTGGGGTTGTGAAAAAGAACGCGGGCGCTTCATCGGTTTTTTCGACTTCCTGAAAGAAAAGAATTTCATCCATGCGCTCTCGCCCCAGGAGATCCAGCAGTTGCGACAGAACGTACAGAGTGTCAACTGCTGCAACTGTGGTGCGGCCATCGACCTGCAGGCCAACTCGTCTTGCCCCTACTGTCATTCCCCCATTTCGATGCTGGACATGAAGCAGCAGCAACAGATGCTGGCGCAACTCAAGGAAGCTGCCGAGCCTCGGCCTGCTGATCCGACGCTGCCCCTGAAACTCGCCGTAGCAAAGATGGAGACTTCCGCCCTATTCAAAGCGGACGATGCCGAGTGGTGGGAGGATGCGCGCTCCGGCGACCTGGTGCAAGCCGGTTTGAAGGCAGTCGCCCGATGGATTGCCACTAGCCTGTAAGTTTGTCCTCTCGCAGGACACCGACCACCAGAGTTCCGGATTCGGCGTTAAGCAGGCATTTACGCTAACCTGCTTAAGCTAATTAATTGCGCGACTCAGCTCCAGACAACTTTCCGCTGAGCCGCTTGCGTCTTTCCGGATTGTTCCTGTCTGGTCGGTGCAGAATGCTGGGTGCCCCAGTCTCGGTTTCCAGGAGTTAGGTCTTCGCCTTTTTTCCCCGGTTATCCCTCGCCGTCAATCCTGCCCAGCCTTCCAATTCCAGACCCGCGTCGAACTTCAGCTAATCTGCGTTCCACAATGCAATCTGTTTCTTCGTCGCCTTCTCTCTTACTGACTTCGTTAGATAAGGCTTCGCGGCTTGCTTTCTCATACGCACCAGTATTGCGGCGTACGAGTCTTTTCCTTTCTTTTTGGGCGCGTTATCAGGGCTTTTGATGATCGCTCCTTGCTTTTTTCCCGGGGCCCCAGCCGCCAAGAGCCTCCGTCCTGCGTGCGGCCCGTTTCGTAAACCGCCAGCACCGAGAATGCACCGTTTCCCGGCAGCCACACCGCACGTAGGACAGGCGACGGAAGACTGTTGTCTTGGTGTTGGTTTTGTTTTCATTTCTTGCATCCGTTGCGTCGCGCTTCGGCGGTTGTGGTGCCGCAAGCCGGAGCCATCTGCCTGGCTCTACGATTTCTTGACGGACATCGGGCGATTTTCCAGGAACGCAGTGACCAACGCCTTATGTACTTGCAAACCCCCGTTGTAGCTGACCAGGCCCTTCTTCTTGAACTCGTTCATGAATTTGCTTACCCTTGGCCGGGTAGTACCAACCATCTCCGCTAGGGTTGATTGGCTCACCTTCAGGGCGGAATCCGACTTCGATTCCTTGGTTATTTCGCCAAACAGCAACAGAACCCGCGCCAGCCGCCTTTCACTGAAGTTGAAGAATTGATCTATCAGGTCTTCCTCGATTCGAACCACCCGTGAAAGTAAGTATCCAACGAATAGCCTTGCAAAATGCGAGTCTCTCTTGAGCGTGCGAACCGTCCTCTCTTTTTGCAGTCGAATGACATTGGATAGTCCAATGGATCTCGCAGTGCAAATCCTCGGAGACCGCCCTGCTAGACAGCCTTCGCCAAAAAAACTCCCTCGCCGCAGGATGGCGATTATGGCTTTCTTACGCACGCTGACCGCCGTGAGCTTCACCGTCCCGCTCTCGATGTAGAAAACAGCATCGCCTGGATCACCTTGCGAAAAGATGATCTCTTTGTCCCGGTAGTTCCGAAAAGTCATCTTAGTACCGAACTTTTTCCGGAGAAATGTGCGACTGACACCGAGACTACGCTTACTCGGCATTCGGGTCTGCTCCTTCACTCAACTCAGAAAACTGGTTCGCTGACCACCAATCGTAGACTCGCGGGAGCAAGCCGTCTAGATGAGCAAAATTGACCACACGCAATGTGCGCTGAATTGAACATCCAGAAGTGAGAAATTGTGCTATCCAAGACCAACTATGAACGAATGGGACTGTGACCGTCGGTGTGCCGCGCTTTGGCCACGGCCGCGCACTCACCCCGAGTGGCGAACCGAGCGCTCCCACTCATCCGGGCATCTAATACTAACTATGCGGCACGCAAAGTTTATCGTCGTCCAGTCGTACGGTAGCCGCCTCGAGGCGGACTTGGCCAAGGGGCGCTCGAAGATGCCGGCATTCAGGCAATGATCCAGGCTGACACCGCCGGAGGAATGCGTGAACACCTCGAGTGGCCCGGTGCGGGGTTTAAAATTCTGGTGCGCGAGGAAGACGCAACCGTGGCGCGCGATGTGCTCATTCCACCAGCTGAGCGTGACGAAAGCGGGGACGCAGACTCCCGAACTGACCGCGACCCTCAACAACGCTGGCGCCGGTTTACCTGGAGAGTTGCGCTATCGGAAGTTGAAATAGGTTGAATACAGATTGCGGCGTTTTAGCTTATAGACTCGTCACCCATGGCACTTTGTCAGCGAGTTTTGTGGTAAGCCCCGATTAGCCGCATTGTCGCCATCTGAATCCACATGTGCGGTCGGCGCCCCTGCTTCCACCGATCCCGCCTGCCTTGGTGTTCTAAGCGGCACAGTCCTGACCTATCGTTGCTGCTACCGTATAGAGAGTTTCCCTCTTAATCCAGATGAACGGCCGTAAGCAGGAGCTTGGGGATGACAGTAGGCGTGAAGTTTCAACGCGAGAAGAATGAATACCGTAAGTTGCGGGATAAACTGCTTGAGGCAGAAATTGCACTGAAAGACCAACGGGAGAGTGTTGCCGCTCTTCGAAGACAACTTCCCATGGGGCCTGCGGTTGCAACCGACTACATTTTTCGCGAGGGCCA
>Ga0247669_1000880_pt1 | contig 10481 bp, 10 predicted proteins | sample CNK10_metaG_FD_182734 | JGI IMG/M metagenome (GOLD analysis project Ga0247669, IMG submission 182734) | Soil microbial communities from Purdue University Martell Research Forest, Indiana, United States - CNK10 | ecosystem: Environmental > Terrestrial > Soil > Temperate forest > Bulk soil...
TAAGCCACCGACACGCTCAAGTCGCTCGTCAGCTGCCGTTGCACGGAAAGATTCATCTGGTAAGTGTAAGGCCACTGGAAATTCGTGGCGATGCCCAGGATTCCGCCGCCGGTTGTGTAAGCTCCCTGATAGGGGAATGGATCTCCTCCAGTGAGTCCTCGGTAGGGGTTCGTCAAGCTGCCTCCGGTCGCAAATTTCCCAGAACCGGTGTTTGTGAAGGTTAATCGGGTAGCAAACGGTTGGAAGTTCGAAGGTTGGTTCCAGTTATTTCCGGAGAGAGTGCCATAGAAGACCCCGAACCCTGCCCGCACCGACGTTTTTCCGTCACCAAACGGATCCCACGCAAGGCCGATTCTAGGCGACAAGTGGTGCCAGCGTACCGGCACGACTCCGCGCGTCACGCCGGGATCTCCCGGGAATAGCTGGCCCACGGGAGCGTTCGGATTCACGATGGATTGCACTCCCGCTTCGTATGTGCCTTCGCGATTCTGCGGATCAGTGGGTGGTGTCTGGATGTCCCAGCGCAGCCCCAGGTTGAGCGTCAGGCGAGGAAGTACTCGGAAGTCATCCTGGACAAACATCGCCGGCAGCCAGCTGTTCGTCAGCGCGCGGATCGGCGCATCTTGCGTGATGTTATTCGGGATGCCCAGCAGAAAGTCCGCCAGGGCGTTACCGGGAATCTTTGGTGTAACACTGCTGTTTGCCGTCGCGCTCCCGTTAAAGCTGTATGTTCCGTAGTTATTGAGCAGCGTGTCTTGCACGTCCTTTTGCAGCGTACCCTCTCCGCCAAACTTTAATGCGTGTTTTCCCCGTGTATAGCTGAACGTGTCTCGTAGCGTATAGAAATTGCTCCCAGCCGTCGGTCCTCCAATCGCGTTCGTCAAGCTGAAATATCCCGTCAGGCTGATGTTGGCAAGTGAGGGCGTCCCTTGCACCGTGATCAACGATCCAAAATCGGCAAGCGAAGCATTCGACGCGATTCCTAGCGCAGGGTTTGACAGATTCAGCCGTCCTCCAAAATAGCGAGTGAAGCTCAGCCATACCTGATTGATTTTGTTCGGGCTGATCACCCACGTGTCGTTAACGTTCGCGTTGTGCTGGCGCCACTGGAATTTCTGAGTGGCCCAGTCAAGATTCCCGCTTCCCGCGCGGACGATATTGTCTCCCGCCGTTGTGTAGTAGCCGGCACTCAGGCGGTGATCCCCCTGGTTGCGATCCACCTTGGCCAAGTATTCGTCTGTATCGAATGGATTCGGAATCACACCTTGCCACCCGTTCTGGATTTGGACTCCGCCGACTGTATTCGACTTGTTTGGCAACGGAATGACTTGGCTCAGGATGTTTGCCGCCGTTGGATCGAAATAACTTGGGCAAATCACGTTGTTCGTTTGCGTGCCTCCCGTTGGCAACCCGGTCGTCAGGTCGCAGTGAAACGGTGTTCCGGGCGTCTGGTTTGGATAAACGGCTGCAGTCCCCGCGGGAACTGCGAACTTTGCTCCCACCGATTGCGAGAAATTGCCGCTCCTCTCCGCCGGTGTGGGGACGATCGCGTTGTTCATGAACGTGCTCTGGATCTGCCGCAGTCCTCCGTAAGAACCGAAGAAAAACGTCTTGTCTTTCTGAATTGGTCCACCAACCGTTCCGCCAAACTGATTGCGGTGCAGCGGGGAGTCGGCAGGGTTGTTCCAATCGTGGGCATTCAGGGCGTTGTTGCGCCAGAATTCAAATAAGGAGCCATGAAACTCGTTCGTGCCGGATTTCGTCAGCACACTGATGACGCCCCCTGCAAAGCGGCCATATTCGGCGTTGTAACTGTTCGTTTGCACGCGAAACTCTTGTACTGCGTCCGGATTTGGCGTTGCATTGCCGGTGTTGCGGAGCCCGGCCATGTTTGGTCCGCCGTCCAGAAAATAATTCACGGATCCCGCGCCGCCGTCTGTTCCGCCATTGATCAGCGTGCGCTGTTCCGGGTAACCCAGCACGATGCTGTTGTCATTGCGCTGTACGCCCGGCGTGATGTCCAGAAGTGAGTACACGTTTCTGTTCACCAGCGGCAAATTGATGATCTCCGTGTTCTCCACCGTGCGCCCGATCTCCGGATTGCTGGTATTCACCAGCGGAACTTCCGACGTCACGTTTACAGTTTCTGTGACGTCCCCGATCTCCAATTTCACGTCCACCCGCGCCTCCGCGTTGAGCTGCAGGACGATGTCTTTGTGAGTCGCCTTCTTGAATCCAGGCGCCGACACCTGCAACTCATACGTCCCCGTCGGCAAGAAGTCCATGCGATAGTCGCCCAGCTCGTTGGTGGTCGTTTCGCGAGTTAAATTCGTCTGCGTGTTGCGGGCAACCACTTGGGCACCTGGGACCGTCTTGTCGAGCTTGTCGGTCACGCTCCCGAGTAGCGATGCAGTAGTACCTTGTGCCAGGGTGGAGTTCGCAGCAAAGCCAAACAAAAGCAGTTTTACAGCTATCATCGATACTTTGATCCGAAGACCACTCGCGACCCCAGCGATAGTGGTTTGATTCATTGTGTCACCTCCGAGGACGTCTTCCAGCAGAATGGCCGGGCTACGATCCAGTATAGTCGTACCGTATTATGAGACAGCATCCCATTTCTGAACCAGGGCAAAAAAAAGGCCCGACACTCGCCGGGACCTCCCACCTCCGTTAACTGGCCGCGCGCCGCGTCGGCTCCACCGCGATGGCTTGGTACCCCAACTCGGCGGAAAGACTACTGGCGGCCTCCATCAGCGCCCGGCCAATCTCAGGAACCCTCTCTTTGGTCATGCGGAATGCCGGGCCAGATATGCTCACGGCTGCAGCCAGCTTTCCGGAATGTGAACGCACGGCAGCTCCGATGCACCGCAGGCCTTCTTCTTTTTCTTCATCATCGATCGCAAAGCCTCGCGCCCGGACAGCCTTTAGCTCGGCCTTCAGCGCGCCAGCCGTGGTGATGGTATTTGGGGTGATCGACGTGAGCCCCCAGCGTTGCACGATTTTGCTCACCTCCGCTTCCGGAAGCTCCGCAAGCATTGCCTTCCCAACCGCGGTGCAATAAGCTGGCGCTCGACTGCCTACCGTACACGCCGTGCGTACGCTGCGCTGTGACTCGACCTTCTCCACGTAAAAAACTTGCCCCTCGTCCAGAATGCAGAAGAACACTGTCTCCCCAAATTCGTCTTGGAGCCGGTTCAAATATGGCCGCGCACGGCCGCGCAGGTCCAGGCCATCGATCGCCCTGGATCCCAGCTCGTAAAGCCTCAACCCTAAGCGGTACCGCCCCGTTTCCGGATTCTTCACCACCAGCCGGTGCTGCTCCAGCACCATCATCAGCCGGTGTACCGTGCTCTTGTGCAGCTTCAGCGCGGGGCACAATTCCGCCAGGCTGCAATCGCTCGAGCTCTTTGCCAAGATCGCAAGCGCCGCCAAAGCGCGGTCAAGAACTTGCACTTTGTAGGGCGAAACGGTTGTCTTAGATTGTGGCACGCGTGCCATATTATGGAATTGCATCTCATTGTCAAGCAGAAAATTCGATACCTCGCATCGAAAAGTCTTGGGCAGGCGACTGTCGGAATTTTCAGGAATCGGGTGGTGACAAATACGACGAGAGCACCGAGTGCTATAGAGGCGAGTTGGATTAGTTGGAAGTTACTTGGCGGGAGGTGTTGGGATTAGCGGAGAGGGACCAACGGTAGAAGCGAAAGTCGCAGTTTTCGCAGCGAAAGGGTCGGACGCACACCATAGTCAGAAAGCTTCTTTCGATGATCCCTCTGCGTCTTGATGGATAAATTCGTTTACTTTGGCAAAACGGACAATTCACCATTGCGATTCTCCTGAAGGGGTGTCGGGACGCAAATTGAGCATCCAGTTTGCACCGGGGAAAAACCAATCAATGTACCATTTTGAACAGTGGCATCTAAGAGGTGCAATTGAGGAGGCATGTCCAAGGCTAGCTTTCTTCGGTTACTAACATTGACTTTTTGGCGCGGGCCGAGTGAAAGGTGTTCAATATGAGACAGACTAACGACCCATGACGGGCTAGTTTGAGCACGAAGGAGTCTAGCTACTAGGCGAGCATCCGGATGCTCGTGGACGGCTCCCGTAATCCACGCAGGGTTCTATGGCAAATCTGGCTCACAGCGAAAGACAGTCTAATATGGCGATCACTCGATCGGAAAGCACAACTTCTCACCGGCGCCGCCCGATCCGCGTCCTTTTCGTCCACCGCGATGCAGAGATAATAGAGAACTGCCTTGACGAGCTGAAAAAGGCACAGTTCATCGTGAGCGCCGATTTCGTTTTGAACTTGGTTCAATGCGTCGAACAGCTTCGCTCCCAATCGTACGATGTGGTGGTTGCTGAGTACCCGCACCCGAGTTTGAAGGGCTCGCAGGCACTGCAAATCCTCCATCAAGACTTGCAGAATATCCCCCTGTTGTTCGTGGCCAGCGCCATGGCAAGTGACTCCGTTGCGCAACTAGCTGCTGACGGTGCATTTGACTACGTTGAGAGAGACCGCATTGCTCAGTTGCCCATGGCGGTCGGTCAAGCCCTAAACGAAAGGAAGCTCCGAGAAGAGTTGGATACGGCCCGAAGGGCATTGCGGCACACGCAATCACTGTATCGCGCGCTGGTGGATAATCCGGTCTACGGAGTATATCGGTGCAACGCGGAAGGAGAAACCATCGACGCAAATCAAGCCCTGGTAACCATGCTTGGTTACGAGAGCAAGGAAGAACTCCTGGCGGCTAATCACCCGGTGGGTATGCTTTCTAACCTCGGGAAGGACACACCGTGGGTGAGGCGTTTCCCGGAGGCCAATCAAAACGAGTCAGTTGAAACAGAGTGGCGACGAAAGGACGGATCGACCCTCAGAGCCAGGTTGAGCGGCCGAGGGGTTTACGACGAGCATGGAAACTTGGCTGGCCATGAAGTGATCGCCGTCGATGTCACAGAACAGCGGACGCTAGAGGAGCAACTGCGCCAGCAAGCTTCGAGCGATTCGCTTACCGGCCTGGGCAATCATCGCCGCCTTTTCGAGGTGCTACAGGCCGAGATCGGCCGATCCAACCGGACCACTCGGGAATTTTCCCTGGTATTGCTGGATCTCGATGGATTGAAAGGGATTAACGATCAATTTGGCCACGTGGCGGGCGACCGGGCGCTATGTAGGCTTGCCCAGATCTTGAGAGATTGCTGCCGGTCCATAGATGTAGCGGCACGACACGGAGGCGACGAGTTTGCGCTAGTCCTGCCGGAGACAGGCATGGCCGCTGCCACCTTGGTGGCCCAGCGAATTTGCGAATTGCTTGAGAAAGAAGCCGAAAAGCCAGGACTTTCGGTGAGTATAGGAATAGCCAGTCATCCTAAGGACGCGGAATCCATCGGAACCTTATTGTATGCAGCAGACAAGGCTCTATATGCGATGAAGGACAAGCGGCCGAGAGCCGTTCGGGGCGCGGAAGGGTGTGAACCGCGCCTTGCAGCATCGAACGGCGGAATTGCTCGAAGTCGATACTAAAGCTGAATACTCGAAGGAAGTGTGCGGTATAGAACATCTTCTACGCGAATGCAAGTAGATACTCTTAGCTCGCCGAAATATCCGAGCAGGAAGTCTCGATCCAGAAGGAAGATGACATGCAGGGTGGACTCCAATATTTTCTCAGTTCGCTTTTTCTTACTGCAGCCCTTGCTGTGCCGGCCGCACTGAACGCTACGGCCAAGCCGCAAGACGAAAGAAGCCAAGAAGAAAATCATCGAGACGATAAGGATCACAAGAGGGTCTATGACCGCGACCACAAGGACTATCACAATTGGAATGACAACGAAGACCGTTCCTTCCGTATATATCTCGGCGAAAGGCACAGAGAGTATCGGCCCTTTGCGGAATTGAGAGAGAAAGAACAACGAGCGTATTGGAATTGGCGGCACAGCCATCCCGACCATGACCGCGACGGAAATTGATGGGCGAGTGCGGCAAGGAACAAAGAAAGTCCGAATGGATTGGCAGAGGGGGCGGGCATGAAGAAAGCGCTCCTGCAAGCTGGCCGGATAGTGGCCAAGTTCAAATTGATCTGTAGACGAACTGGGAAGGCTGGAGACCATGGATGAATACGGTTTTGACTCACGCGGCAGGCCACAAAAACGCAAAGCGCAAGGTAATCCTGATAACAAGATTCAGTCTTTGTTGAACACCGAAGAGCAACTACTTCAACAGATCTCCAGTCGTGCGCCGGTTCCGGGAGTGCTGAATGGAATCTGCATCGCCCTCGATTGTCAGATTGGCAACGTTGTTTCGCTGATTTCCCTGTCAGAAGACCGTGCCGGCGAGTTGGGCGCAATTGCCACGAACGCAGCACTTTTTGGTTTGTTCACTTTCTGTTCCGAAGGCATAGTTACCGAGGATGACGAACTGCTTGGAACCTTGGAAATGTACTGTAGCGATCGACGCAGCCCATCTGCCGCCGAATCTCAATTAATTGAACGGGCAAAGTGCCTGGCTGCAATTGCGATCAAGTTTGACAAGGCGCCAGACCTTCGGAGTAGTTTTGTCATTCCTAGGAATCGGCCGGTGCGAGCCCCTGTTCTCCAATGGCCAGTTTCGTTCAACTAAACTTTAACCTCGCAGATACCTCGCTCAACATCTAATAAGCGACAATAGATTTCAGACGCGGCGTCAAAAACCAGGTAGCACGCATCATGCGAGTACAATGACGGCTTGGCGAGGGGTGTTGATGTGAAGACCGCCATCGTACTTGATTGAACTGAGTTTCCTGAGCTTGTTCACAACAAATTGACGCGAGTGGCGCTGAGCTGATCAGCTCATTGAACGCTTCATGCAATACTTTGGGAAGTGCGGCGCGATGGCCTGTCCTCATCGCCGTAACGGGCAGCCGCTATCTGGGTACAGCCGAGGCGTTGCTCGCTGCTGTTGAACAGCGGAACTACAAAACTTTTTCGACGCGAATATGCTGGACAAGCATGGAACCGATGAACTAGCCGGAGTGGTCGTGCTGTTCGCGAGGAAATCTGGACACTTCGTTCTTCTCCTTTCCAAGAGCAAGCCGGGAACTTGTACATAAGTGAACAGACATGTGCGCTGTCGAGGTCTAGGATGGGTTTGCGTTAAGTGGATTGCAGTGAGGGCCCATCCATCTTCTTCAGCCTAATCTCCACGACCCGTACGATTGCTGAGGACATCGAACAACACGTTGCTCGCAGGGCATGTCCGGGTCGATGGGTCAGTCCATAGTTGAATGGAAGCGGTTCAACTCTTTCGTCGCACCAAGCACTGCCGCCCGCAATCCTTGGGAGTGTGGGGGAGTGTCTCTCAGCACAGACAGAAAGGTAAAAACGTATGCCTCTCATTCAAATCTTCGTAGCCCTCATCGTGGTGGGCATTCTACTGTGGTTGGTGAATCGCTTCATCCCCATGGCAAGTAGTATCAAGTCAATCTTGAACGCAGTCGTAGTGATTGTCGTCGTCTTGTGGCTTCTCAATGTATTTGGATTGTTCCACTCGCTATCGCGCATCCACGTCGGGATGTAGGCACATTCGGATCTTTGGCAGATGCGAGAGTTGCAATCCACGGATAGGAACCAAGAATCGGAAACAATAGGCGCACCATGTGGGACGAGTGACGAGCGCATCAATATTATGTAATCGAGGCAACATCATGAATGCAATTCGAGTTCTACGCACATCGGTATTTTTTGTCCTGCTGGGATTCACCGCCTCAGCTAACGCGCATCAGGATAAACAAGACGAAAAGGCTAGGCCCGAGCGACATCAGCAACAGCAGGCCAAAGGACAAGAGCAGCAACAACAGCGTCAACAGCAACAAGCCAGAGGGCAGCAAGATCAGCAGCGCCAACAACGCCAGCAACAGCAGGCGAGAGGGCAGCAACAGCAGGAACAGCGTCAACAGCAGCAAGCCAGAGGGCAGCAAGATCAGCAGCGCCAACAACGCCAGCAACAGCAGGCGAGAGGGCAGCAGCAACAACAGCAGCGCCAACAACAGGCCGACGGGTCCGCTCAACGACGGAGCCCTGCACAGATACACCAACAGCAGGTTGCTTGGCAGGGGGATCGTGCACATAACTGGCAATCTGAGCACCGAACCTGGCAGCAACGCGGCGGCTACCGTGGCTACCGTGTGCCGGATGATCGTTTCCGCAGCTACTACGGCCAAGATCATGGCTTCCGTATCTACAGCCTGCCCGTGATGTATTTTGGCGGGCATCGCCGCTTCCGGTACGGCGGCTATTGGTTTGGCCTAAATGACCCGTGGCCAGAATATTGGTCAAACAATTGGTACGACGACGATGACGTATACGTGGACTATTACGATGGCGGCTATTATCTGTACAACCGCAGCTATCCCGGCGATCGAATCGCCATCAGCTTCTACCTGAACTAGACGCTCACGGAGCGCGACGATGCAAATGCAGCTCAAGCCCCGGCGAGGAATTCTGTAGAGAAAATGAAATGCCGCTGGGGCAGGGAACGTAGATTTCGTTGATAGGAGTTAACTGAAAAGAGGAAAACAGTGCTTGGAACGATCTTAATTATCTTATTGATCTTGGTGCTTTTTGGCGCTCTTCCGAGATGGTCACACAGCAAACAATGGGGCTATATGCCGACCGGAGGTGTGAGCCTCATCCTCGTTATCGTTGTGATTCTCGTTCTTCTAGGGCGTATTTAAGGTTTGCCAAGTTCCATGGGGGTTAGCGATGGATGAGTCCAGGCAGCACGCAGTTGAGTTTCTGAAGAAAGAGATCAAGACGTACTTAGCGCTTTCTTTGTTCTTGTCGAAGAAAGGCATCAAAGAACATGTGCGAGTAGGAGCGAAAAAGGTTCTTATCAGCCCTGCGTTTTACAAAGACAGAGTGAGAGAAGCGAAAAAACTCGTGCATGAACTCCGAAAACCTAATTAACAAACGATGTACCCCGAGGGCTGCCATTGGCCGCTGGTGTAGATGCTGCTTTCGCGTAGCGGCATTTCTCCTCAGCGCGGTCATGCTCGGCAGTGTTGCGTGCGCCTACTCCGTTCTGACGCATGAAGAAATTGTTGACTTGCTTTGGACCAGTGAAATTCGGCCGCTCCTCCTCAAGCGCTTTCCGGAACTGACCGAAGCTCAAATTACCGAAGCGCATGCATATGCTTACGGCGGCGCCGTTATCCAGGACCTTGGCTACTACCCCTTTGGGAGCGTGGAATTCAGCAACTTGGTGCACTACGTCCGTAGCGGTGACTTTGTCCGAGAGCTGTTGCTGCAGAGTCAAGATGCGGACGAGTACGCCTTCGCATTGGGGGCACTCGCACACTACGCGTCGGATATCTCCGGCCACCCGGCCGTGAACCAGGCTGTCGCCATTCAATATCCCAAGCTGCGAGCCAAGTACGGCAATTCCGTGAGATATGCGGAGGATCACACCGCGCACTTGAAGACGGAGTTCGGCTTCGACATGGTGCAAATTGCGAAGAATCGGTATGCCTCGCAGCAGTATCATGACTTCATCGGATTTCAGGTATCCAAACCATTGCTCGAACGGACTTTCCCAATCGTCTATGGAGTGGAGTTAAAAGAAGTGCTGACGCATGAGGATCTTGCCGTCGGCTCGTATCGCTTTGCAGTCAGCCGCATGATCCCGCAAATGACCCAGATCGCACTCCGCACCCACAAAAAAGACATAATGAAAGAGACGCCAAATTTTGCGAAAAAGAAATTCCTCTACCGGTTATCGCGCTCGGAATATGAAAAAGAGTGGGGAAAAGATTACACAAAGCCCGATTTCGGCACTCGGGTGTGGTCGGTACTCTTGCGCTATATGCCGAAGATTGGCCCCTTCAGGGCGTTGGCGTTCAACAACCCCACGACACAGACGGAGGACATGTATTTCAAAAGCATCAATACGACCGTGGACCAATACCGCATTTATTTGCACCAAGTTGGTGCAGGTTCGCTCGAACTTTCAAATAGCGATTTTGACACTGGCAAGGAAACGCGCCCAGCCGAGTACTCTTTGACCGATGAGACCTATGCAAAGCTGGTGGGCCAGTTGGCGGCGCGCAAGTTCGATCTGACTTCGGCCGACCTGCGAGAGAACATCCTTAAGTTTTATTCGGACCTCTCACTCCCTTTGGAGCCCAAGAAGGACAGCGCTCAATGGCAAAGGGTGCTAGCGTCGTTGGATCAATTGAAGTTCGTAACTCCAAATGCGAGTGTTGTACCCACAATTTCCCAGCAAACGCCTAGATAAGGCTACCAAGCCAAGGGGATGAATTGTCCATACAGAAAATCAGCAGGCGCACCTGTGGGCTGGCCGCCATGATCGTATTGTTTGATCAGCATTCTTATTACGTACGCGAACTTCTGGTTTCCTTGGCGCTTTTTAGCGTCGGTTTTCTTTTCCTGGCTCTGCTAGTTTTTGCGGCGGTCCTTCTTTGGTGGGCAAGCGAACAGCTGGCAGACAG
>Ga0247669_1000881_pt1 | contig 10462 bp, 18 predicted proteins | sample CNK10_metaG_FD_182734 | JGI IMG/M metagenome (GOLD analysis project Ga0247669, IMG submission 182734) | Soil microbial communities from Purdue University Martell Research Forest, Indiana, United States - CNK10 | ecosystem: Environmental > Terrestrial > Soil > Temperate forest > Bulk soil...
CAGTTGCAGCCGTTCCACTTGATAATTTATTTGCGATTGGGCCTGTACTACTTCTCCACACTCCGATTGACTGCGTGCTAGAGCCTAAGTCGGTATAAGAATCGATAAATTGTACTGCATAAAGATTATTTAGTTGCGCTGCGGGAGTGCCGTCTGCTAGAAGAATATTACGGAATTGGCCGTTGACAATAGTGCAACCATACCCACTACCAGCGTCTGCGTTTAGAATGATTCCTGCTTTTGCCGTAGCATATTTATTTGTGCCTGTGCCATTGGTAGTAAAATTGATTGCAGCCCCTCCAACTTTAGTAGCAAGTTGAAAAGTGTCGGCGGCGGTATTAATTACAAAGTAGGTCGTAACTCCGACAAGTCCTGCCGGGAAAGTACCGCCAGAGTTTGTCAATACTAGGGGAGTTCCATTTGCAAGGCCATGATTAACTTTGGTTAGGGTATCAGTTCCGGCATCAGCAGTATAAGTAATAGCCGCACCATTAGTAGAACTTCCCAAACAGGAAATAAAGGTATGTCCAAAGCCCCCGATATCATAATCTCTATCAGTATTACCTTCATTATCAAGACTGATAATGGTATCGGTTTGTGTAGTGGCGGCAAGTAACAAACCCTTGCCTCCAGCCTCGCACGTGCCGGCTGTAATCACTACGTTATTACCTGCTTCATGGAAAATACCTGCAACTGACGCTCCTTCAATAATCGGAACATTGATATTACTTGCAGTAAAAGACTCTCCAGGTGCGGCCCCTCGTTCGGTTAGCCATATTCCATATTGTGCCGCAAAAGTATTTTCGATAACGCTCGCACGAATATTATTTAAAACGTTAGTTACTCCAAATTCCCATTTAATTGCAGCAGTCGTACAAGTGGAAAAACGTAGATTACTTAAAGTAGAATGATGTACTGCTCTACACCTTAAAAGAATAGTGGCGCCAGCATTTCCAGAAAAGTATATATCGTGGACATACATGCCAAAGGCGCCTTGGGTAACAAGAGCTCCACCGTCTAAAAATACTCCGTTTCCCGCTCCCGTATATTTAAATTGTGTAATAGGGATATCAATCGCGGCTCCGCTAGTACCTCCACCACACCCGTCGCCATAGAGAGTAAACCCATCGGTAGAAAACGTCAATGTTGTAGAGTGCGCATAAACGCCGGCTGGGGCATAGAGCGCCAAATTCTTAGCAACTGCTACAGCTTTTGCGGCATTAATTGCCGTCACATCGTCGGTAACGCCATTCCCAGTAGCACCAAACCAACGAACGTTAATAGCACCAGAATAGACTCTTATCCAGGCCCCTACAAGCAATCCTACAGGGCGAATAATCGTGCCGCCATCGTCTGTAGCTGCGCTAGTCGAATCCCAATAGAATGCGCCCCCTCCCCCGTCTCCCGGGATAGAATACCCCTTTACATTCACAGTAACGGGGCTAGTGGGTACAATTCTCTGCAGGCTTTGAGTGCCAGCGGCCCCAACGACTGTATTAACATCGCCCGCCCCAAGAGCGCCAATCTCAAATGCGAGCCAGGCTCCCACCCCGGGCACTGATACTGACACGCCGGGTACACTAGCGGCTGGGCTAGATTGAATCCACACGTACGTTAGACTTGTGTCGGCGGCTGTGCAGAGAGTGCCAGTCTGGAACGTCTTAACCGGCAAGCCGGCCAAGTCACTTTCCAAATCAACACAAAGGGGAGATTGATTGGTGGTCCACAGTACGGGGCGTTGCATGGGTTATCCCTTAAACTTTGCAAAGGTGTAAATAGCTTGGCCTGCGGCGAATATCAATCCGCCCCCTCCAGGGGGTAAGGACCGACTGCCAGGAAATCTCAAAGCTACGTTTCCGACAACTAATACTCCCACAAGCCACTTGTAAGTATCTACTGGTAAAATACCGTGCCATGCCAGCACAGTACTACATACGAGGGCTAATGCGTCAAGTATTACAGGCCCTGCATAAAACCAATTCCAAGTAGAACTTGGGGCACTAGGCGGAGGTGGTGCGGGGGGAAGCATTTGATTTTCTTGGGGTTCGGACATAGCAGACTCTTTAATTTTTATCGCCAAACTTTTTATCTGCTTCTTTGTTTACATCATCTTGCGCTTGATTCATAGGGTCATCTAGACTTATGGCACGTGTAATATGCTGGATTGAATCTAGCCCCTTACCTTCCAAATCTGCCCCAATTAGCAGTAAAGCGCCCGCTACTTCCATAGCTGGCATAAGTTGCGGCGAAAGAGCGCCAAGGCTTTCAGCAACCTTTGAGAAAAGCTCTAGCGTCTCTGCTATTTCTTGCCGTGTCATGGTGCACCACACACTACTCCGGCAACGGCCGGTAATGCAATCCCAGGGGGTAAATCGGGGGCTATGTCGCAATAGGCTTTAAGGACTGCTTGCGCATAGACTTCTACTTCAGAGCTCCCTTTTTCTAGAGCGGTCGCCCATTGATTTTGCAAGTCGGCCAAATCTGCCCAATCGGCCCGTACTCTGGCCCAGTCGTTATTAACCTTGCCTACGCACATTGCAAACTCAAGGCGAGTATCAAAGGCAAGGCATTTGCCCAATTCTTTTCGATATTGGTCGACTAAAAGGCTGGCAGCTTGATTGGCCGCTACCGCAATAGCGTTTGCAGCCTTGGCTTGGACTTGCCGTGAACTTGAGCTACTACACCCAAGAGCGGCAAGGAGGAAAATCCCCCCTACCGCTCTCAGAACTCGCATTCTATTAGAAGTGCTCAAGAGGGTTAACCCTTAAGCGGCATAACCAGAACGCTAAAAATGGCGTCCGTGGCAGTTACAGCTGCGGCACCCGCATAAGTCTTAACCGCTAAAGTATCGGTAGAGACTGAGTAGGTAATATTAGTTTTGCCAGCTGCGGTTTGATTCCAGCATTTAACGAAATACTCGCTAGGGCTTAGAACCTTATTGAATTGAAGGCTATAGTCGCCAGCGCCATTATCGGTATAAGCGATAATTGAGAGGCCTCCTACACCTTCTTGCTGGGTAACAGTGTCCGGGCCAGTGTCCGCACCGGTACCGTTAACGGTAGCAGAAAAAATGCCTAGACTATTGAGACTCATAGGTGTTTTTCCTTACCCCTTGATTGGCATCACAAGGACGCTGAAAATTGCGTCTGCGGCCGTTACAGCATCCGTATCGTACGTTTTAACCGTAAGAACGTTAGTAGCAACCGACCACGTAATATTAGTTTTGTCGGCTGCAGTTTGGTTCCAGCACAAAACCACGTATTCGCTAGGGTCGATAACCTTGTTAAAGGTTAGGGTGTAGCTGCCAGTTCCCACATCAGTATAGGTGCCAATCGACAGGCCTCCTACACCTTCTTGCTGGGTAACGGAGTCCGGGCCAGTACCGCCAGCGGTACCGTTAACAGTTGCTGAGAAAAAACCTAGTGCGTTGAGACTCATTGTGATATTTCCTTTCTAATTAGAACGCGAGACCAAATACGGGAATACAAAGCAAATCTTTTGCGCCATCGGGATTGGCTACAGTTAAAGTGTTAGCTCCCGGCGGAATACGATATGCGGGATTACCATTTGCTACTGTTTGGGCAATCGTTGCATAATTCCAGTTGCTAGGAGAGGTGAAAAACAAGTTGACTGGCAAATCTGCATTTCCAGCAGCCAAGTCGCTTGCATAGACTACAACATCACGAGCCATGGGGGGGATAATGAAACTGACGCTAGTGCTATGCGTAATCTCACTAATACCGCTCCAAGTGGGAGGAGCGCTAGAGCCGGGTCTAGTGCCATACGAAACGCTCGCGCCTACGTTGATTTGGCTAGCAGCATTTCCAGAAGCATCGATGTTAGTAGCAATGACGGTAACTCGCAAGTACGTGCCCAAAACACTAATAACGGTACCGTGACGAATATCAACATCGGCCGTCATCTGTCCGCCACCCGCGCCCCAATCTATCCTAGCTTTTAGGTCGATTTCAGCTGGCGCCACGGTAGGCACAACAATGCCAACGTTAGGGTTAGCAATCGTAACGGCAATTACTTCAGGATTGCTCATATTTCGGGCCCTAGCCTCGAAAATGGGAGTAAAAGTAATATTGCCAGTAGGTCCGGGGGGAAGCGTCAGGATGCTTGGGGGACTCATTACTATCGACGGGTTTCTTACCGCGACCGCTCCACCCAGTGCGTTAGCGCTAATGGGGTCGAGAAGACGAGCATCCTTTTTGTAAAGCGTCTTCTCAAAAAGCCTTTGCATTATGCGTTGAAATGCATTTTCGCGATTGGGCTTTAATGCGCCATCGGCGCCCATTACTACAGCTTTGCTATAATCAGGGCCTGAACTCATGTTATTTTACTCCATTTGTAGCTTGGTAATAGACATACCATGTGCCTAATGCCAGTGTTGCGATAGACCAGATTTTCGCGGTTTTAAAGAGTGCCCCGGCCGCAAGCAAGGTTAGTCCGCCGAGCATCATTAGCTCGCCCGGAGGGGCGCTTTGTTTTACCAAAGGCTCTTGCGGCAATTGCTCCTCGGGGGTCATTTCTTTAGTGCTTTCAAACTTACAATTAGTCCCGTAGTCATTGCCGCCACACTAATCCAAAAGAGCCATGCTTTGCCATGGGCAGTTTCGGGGATTTCTTTGAGTTTGTCAGTTAGATTAGTTGCCATTAGAGCGTCTCGTTACTTTCATCATCATCGGTACTAGGACCATCGTCGGTTGTGGAAGTAGACGTATCCAGCAGCGGCGGCACTTGTGGCAAGGAGCAAGGGGATGAGGACAATGGGCTTGAGAAAGGTAGGGCCTGGCGGTACAGGCACCCTGCCTTTCGCCTTGCCTGCATTATATACAGAGCGGATAGTGCGAACAATGTCGCCTCGGGTAATCTTGCCGGTATTGCCGGAGTCAAACCCAGCGTTTTGTTTGTAAACTGCGGCTTGAAAAGCCGTTCCCCCTTCTTTGATTCCTACCACATAGCTATCTGATTGACCCATTGCTGCGGGGAAGAAGACTGCCAAATAGGTGTCTTCTAGAGTCTTAAGCCGTCCCTTAAAGGGGAGAAAGTATTGATACATGGGCCCTAAAATGTAGGCCTCTTGAGAAAGCTTTGCAATTGCATCAGTTGTCGTGCCAAGTTTTTTAGCCGTAGAAGGCATAATCTGAATGATACCTGTCGCTCCGCTTGGGTTACGTTTGGAAGGTGCGAAACTATGCGCCGATTCAAAGCTTCCAATTGTTACTAGAAAGTCTGGATTTGTGCCCAGAGAACTTGCAATAGACACAATCGCCCTACGGCCATCAGGGCCGAGGTTTTCAATTCCAGGGACTGCTAAAAGTGAATCAGCCATTATGCGAAACACTCATCAGGCAAAACGTAGGGCATTTCTTCTTCATCTAGATATGAGGGAGGAACGGGAGGAACCATGATATCGTCTATCGAAGTAGAGGCCATTTCTTCTTTGACTTCTTCCCAAGGTCGCGAAGGTTCGGAAGCGCGTTCTTCTACCGCATTCAAATCTTCGATAGTATCTCCTTCTTGATACCCCTCAAAGGGAGATTCTTCTTTATCAATTACTTGAGTTGACACTAGCTCAAACTTCGGCGCATTCAAAAATGCGCGTTGCTCAAACTCCAACGCCCCCAAAAACTGCATGCGGATATTTTCGCTTAGAGCTTTGAACTCTGCCAAGCAACGCTCGCAAAGTTGAGTATTCTCGCCGTAAATGGTCGGCACGTGAGAATGCCATGCGTCCCGAGGACATCTAACGCACTTACTCATAGTTTATCTCCCCGCAAAAGATATTCATTACTAGCACTCACACATCTTATAATGTAAAACTCGTCCTCTTCCTTGAAGCCCCATCTACTCCAAGTAGACAAATGCGGACCACCTGACAATGCCTCGCCCGAGCTATACATGCTCGCAAGGGCGGGCAAATCGGTGCCAGGCCTGCTAGCGAGGCGCGCTAAAATCTTACACCCAGCTGCAACATTCGTTCTGACATCGAGCAATTGCTTAGTCGTCAAATGCGCCAACTGCGGGTCAACTTGCATTGCCCCCACCCGCCCATATTGATTGAGCGCGTTTGGGGGAGCCTTCTCAGCAAACAAGATTCCAAAGATCCAAGCTTCTGGCAGGGGTTTACAATTCTCAAGAACTAGCTTTCGGTATTCTTTTACCCGAATTTCAAAGTCTGGATAATCGGGGCTTTCTTTAAGCGTAGGGGTAACGTAGTGACTACCGTCCGTAGATACCCGGATAATCCCCCAAGGCTCATTAACCCAAGTAAACACTATTTGCCTCTCAGTCGTGCTACCGATGAAAGCACATAGCCCAAGGATACCAATCCGCCTAGCCCAAACCCTAAGAAAAGCCATGTTGAAGTTTTGACCCCTTTTTTAGCTTCTTCGATTTTTTCCTGATGCTCAGCGCTTGCTGCACTTTGCGGCATGTCAGAAACAAGGTTTTTCAAAGGAGCATCGTTACTTTGTTTTGCCCAATCCTGCCCCTTTTTCTTCCAATCGGCCAATCTGTTTTGCCAAGTAGTTAGGTCGGAATCATCTTGCAAGGGAAGAAAAGGAACCTTTTTAATATTTTCGTCATAATAATGTGTCCATTCATTCCGAACGGCATCCCAACTCATCATTTGCCCAGTTGTGGCGATTTGGGGAGCACGACGGGCGATAGCCTTAAGAACAGAATCTTGATTTACGAAATCGAGGTCAATTTCGTGACCTTTTCGCAAAAATTCTTCTGTGCTTATGTAACTCATTAGACAAACTTTCCAATCGCCTTAACTACCACATAAGCGCCCGCTGCCCCGAGCCCATAAAGAAGCCAAGAGGGAGTCTTCTTGGCCGGTTGTTTAGTCAAGTCTTTTACACTTTCAGGGGGCTTAGGAGTTTCTTCGCCTATCACGGTTCTACTTTTAGGGCCAATCGCGCGGTATCCCATGTTAAAGACTCCTTGAAAGTTTAACGAGCAAATCACCCGCTTTTTGCGTCAATGTACCCGCACCTTCCGCTACCCAAGCAGCCGGCGTTAATACAACTTTCAAAATGTAGCTAGCGGCTTTCGGGACGGCTCTTTCTCCCATTGAGACAAATCCTCCAACGTGGACCCTACCGCGCAGCCCCGCGTGTAACTTGGCTACGCCTCTCAGCATACTAGCATGCCGGGGGCTCGTTTTGGCCTTGACGGCCAAGGTTTTCAGGGTTCGAATGGCCTTAGGGTCGTAGGCGTGGAGGCGGGCAGCAAACTGGAAAGCCGGAGGGAGCTTTTTAGCCGGAACGGGCTTTAAAACCTTGGCGGGCCGCCTAGCACGTTGAGCCGCTTTATGGGCAGCAAACGGGCTTACAGGAGCCGCGCGTACAGCTTGCGTTTGACCCGGAGCTTTTACGTCAGCCTCGGGTGGCATCTGGCTAACATCATCATTATCGCTTCCAGAGTCTTCTGGCGCTTCCGTTTCGTCACTTGCTGGAACGTCGACAGTGATATCGTCGGGGTCAACGTCGCCGGGCTCTGTCCCCTCTTCATGTTCGTCTTCTACTTCGCCAGAGAAGAATGGCTCTACATCATTGTAGGAACCATCGCCATCAGTAACGGGCATTTCATAAACTCGCCCGCCGATGATTTCATGATGCACATAGGGATTTTGACTTATGGGGTCATATCCTATGATTTCCGTGCTCTGATACCCATCGGGCGCACCTTCCGGATACATGAGTTCAACAGTAGGGTCATCCCCTATCAATTCGGCATGAAGGGGATTATAGCCGACACTCCTTGATTGGAGATTGGGCGAATAATCATCGGGGCTAGTAGCATATCTCTTTATCTTAGCCATAATCCCTCTTCTTTACATCTTATTGGAGAGTTTAACAAGCGTGCTTCCGAGCCAAGTAACTGCGCTTCCGGCCGTGTGAACCGTAAACCTCACGGGCACAAATGCTAGGTGCACAAGTCCACTAGCATGTTCAGAAACACTCTTTTCGCCAAACTTCTTAATCATGTTCGGGGGAGGGGTAGGATTGGGGGTAGCCATTGTAAAATCCTTTCTTTAGAGTGCGTGCGCGAGATGCTTTAATTGACTGCCAACCCAGTGAACTCCCGTGCCGACCGTGCCAGCGGCCCATGCAACAGGAGCCAAAACAAGCTTGACACCTTTGCCGACAACACTGGCAGCTGCGGGAAGCGCTCCTGCTATCATTGAAGAGCCGTACATATCCTTGTAATGCTTGGCAATGCATTTGAGAGCATGCGCGGCATGGGGGTCACTTCCGGCCTTGGCAGCAAGCGCTTTTACCACTGCCTTGGCCTTGGGGTCGCCATCATGTAGCTTTTTGGCGAGCAAACGATATTGTCCGTGTGACATTGGTTCTATCCTTATGGTTTAACTGTGATAATGGTTTTGGGAGTGTGAGTAGACAAACTTGCTGACAATCTATGAGGAATCTTTTCGACGTCAGTCCAAAGATTTTTGAGCCAAGCAAGCCAGTTAGTTTTGCTGGCTACTGTAGGCTTTGCCCCTCGCATTTGAGCGATAAGGTCGGATAATTTGCGCGCCTTTTCATCGCCCTTTTTGGCCCTGATATTAATTTCAATCCAAGTTTTTACCGCTACAGGGTCCTTAGCGTTAATCTTTCGGACTAGCTCAGAAACCTTGGCAAACATTTCTTGTGCGCTTACTCGTTCCAATTCGTCGGCCGCTGCAATAAGCCCCGCTCTTGCTGCAGGACTTGCCGCCACGTTCGTAAGAACTGCCTTTTGAGTAGCAGGGGGCAATGCTGCGGCTTTTGCCCCTATGCTCGTGTAAAAAGCTGCACGAGACGCAAACGGCAATTGAGCGGGGGCTTGCTGGCCTTGCAATCGGCCGACATGAAGGGTTAAAGCCGTATCAAAACTTGCTTGAGCGACTGGAGGCAATTGCCCTCTGATTATACCAAGCCCTGTAGCATCAATTCCCTTGCCGTCTACGGCAATCCCCACCCCGGCATCAAACCCAAGCTTTGCAATATCGCCGCCCGGCAAGGCCTCTCTAGCCGCACCGACAATCGCGTCTTTGGCACTATGAGCTTTGCCGATTGCTGCAGCCCCAACCATTCCCGCGCTTAAGGGAATGCCGATGCCTGGAATAACTACCGCGACTCCGGCCGCTACTTTCCAAACTGGGCTATTGACTACGTCTTTGCTTAATTTGCCTACAGCTTGCACTCCTTGGCCAAGGCTATCGGCAAAGGCAGCAAGTCCAGTTTTATGCTCGTGTTTGACTCCACCCATCGTATCGGATTGCCAAACGACCGAGCGTCCCTGATAAATTACAATATTGCCGTCTGATTGAAGAAGAAGGTAAGAGCCAGGATGGCCTTGGGTATGCAAATCCCAAACAGATTTGTTCTGTCTATTGTATAGAACAAAATTGCCGTCGGTTTGCATTAGAGCTTTTACCGCTCCTCTGCCCGTAGAACCTAAATCCCAAACTGCGTGCCCGCTGCGATTATAAAGAACAAGATTTCCGTCTGCTTGCAAAATAAGCTTATACCCTTGCGGGTTAGTAAGGCTCCCGTTAGTGGTCAGAGCTTGGTTTGCGTTTAGACGGTCAGTCATGAAGCAACTCCTGACGCGTGACTAATCTTGCCCCCGTCTACTGCATTTGGGGGCAGTTTCAAAGTTTCATTAGCGTAGATTTGCCCGGCCATTATCCGCTTGGCGTTTGTACCATTCGCCTTAGCAAGTTCAGAGAGTGCTAGGCCAAACCTCTTAGCAATTGCTCCCGGTATGTCTCCTTGCGCTGCCACCTTGTAAAGGGAGAGCGTTGCCGCGCCATTTGAAGGAGGGGGCGAGACTGTCGTTGCCGTGGGGGAAAGCAGACTTGCCTTAGTTGCCGCTGCATGGGCCTCGGCAGTGTGGCCAAGTTGCTGCAGCCCGCTCGCGAGGCTCCTCAAGACGGAAGGATTGCTAGTAGTCGCAATCTTCGCCTCTACCTTAGCTTTAGACTTTGGGTCAAGCTTTGATTTAGCCAAGCTTGACGGGGGAAGCAGAAGGGGCGCTTTCTTATGATTGGAGTAGATTAGAACTCCTACGAGGGTTGCGCCCGTGACACCTACAAGAATCCAAGGCAAATGAGTTTTCATTTACATACCTAGCCGTTTGCTTGGGTCTTCAAACCCATTAGGCGTATGCACCAAAATGTGATAAAGAGTGAAAATCTTTCCAGATTCATCACTTTGCACTTCACGATGGCGCCATGCGGGCCGCGCTTCTATGCCGCTTTCTAGTAACTCAGCGACCCGCCAGCATGCCAAATCTTCACAATCGCCGCCACCTTGTTTCATGATTATGCCAATGTCTGGCCACTGTTCAAAGCCTTCCGGTTCACGAATGTATCGAACACCCGCAGAATAAAGCGGCGGAGTATTCGGGTTGTTTCTTAGATACTCGCGATTTAGAGCAATGAGAGCCCAGAGAAGAA
>Ga0247669_1000882_pt1 | contig 10457 bp, 20 predicted proteins | sample CNK10_metaG_FD_182734 | JGI IMG/M metagenome (GOLD analysis project Ga0247669, IMG submission 182734) | Soil microbial communities from Purdue University Martell Research Forest, Indiana, United States - CNK10 | ecosystem: Environmental > Terrestrial > Soil > Temperate forest > Bulk soil...
GCCGCCTAACGAATCGCGCTTAAGCTGCGGGCGCAATGCCGTCGGGCGCAAGACGGTGCAGCCGCAGACGAAAAGGCTGGCTGGCGAGGGAACGCAATTCTTCCCACCCGAGCGCCCGTCAGCTTCAAGCGCATGTTAGGCGGCGCCTCTTGTGACGCGAAAAGCCCAGATTGCGAGACTGCCCGTGACTAGACAGGCAACGATCGAAAACCAGATCGGAATCGACACGCCGCCGACTTGAGCTGGCCAACCGCGGATTACGCGGCACAACTGTGCGAGGGCAATCAAGGTGAAGAGCACGCCGGAAATCTGCGCATAACGCCGCATGGGATTCTCCTTGAGCGGGCGCCGCCTAACGAATCGCGCTTAAGCTGCGGGCGCAATGCCCGCGGGCGCAAGGCGGTAGAACGGCAGAAAACAAGGCTGGCCGGCGAGGGAACGCAATTCTTCCTACCCGGGCGCCCGGCAGCTTCAAGCGCATGTTAGGCAGCCGCTCGCTCATCGTCCGGCGAATGACAAGCCTATCCGGCCGAAGGTCACGGCGGTGATCGCCAGCAGTGCGAGAATGAACCACTCTCGGCGATTCAAGTGGGGCCGCCCGCGAGGGAGGCTATCGTGCCCCTCGTTAGCAAGCCGGCGTCGAGAGTGGAGCGAGAGGGTCATCCCCCCTCCCAACCACGTGATGATCGCCAAGCCGTAAAAGATCTTCTGGCCAAGAGACATCGCCAGAAGGCCGAGTATCACTCCGCGAGGGTTGTCATCCATTTGCGGCTGCCTAACGGATCGCGCTTAAGCTGCGGGCGCACTGCCCGCGGGCGCAAGGCGGCGGAGCGGCAGACAAAAAGGCTAGCCAGCGAGGCAACGCAATTCTTCCCCCACGAGCGCCCGCCAGCTTCAAGCGCATGTTAGGCAGCTGTTCATCCGTGCGCACCCTCAGAATCCCGAATCGAAGCCGCACCGCGTGGCGTGGCACGTAACCCCGACGCTCGTTGGCACAGCCGCGGGTCGGGCGAACTCCCCTCACCGACCCACCTCGACCCCACCGCGTGACGCTGGAACACAACACCCGGCGCTCGTTGGTGGAGCCGATAACGAATGTAGAAGAGAGGAATCGGAGGTGGTAGCTGCCTAACGAATCGCGCTTAAGCTGCGGGCGGCGTGCCCACAGGCGCACGGCGGCCGGTCCCGCGGCCGGCGAACGCCGGTGAGGGAACGGCCGATTCCTTTAAGAACAGGCCCGCCAGCTTCAAGCGCATGTTAGGCCGCCACCGTTAGGAACCGCAACTGCGCAGCCTCGTCGCTCTTTATGCTTGCATAGTAGGCGCTCGAACCCACGCACCATTAACGCGAAAAGCGCTCACCTGAGGATCGGAGGCCGGGACGTCCCACCACACCACGAAGTAGACCCCGCTCACCACCGCGCCTTCCAAAACGTGCCCTTCAAGCTCCGCACGAACCTGGTCCGCGCCCGCGGGTGCTTCACCCCAGGCTGTCACGACCCCCAGGTCTGAATCCGACTTGAGCCGCCGCCACCCTGCCCCGTTGCTGGAGCTGCCCTCTGACCAGCGGCCGTTCTCTGGCTGAAAGTGAACCTCGTAGAGGTACGGCTCGGCGCTCGGGCGCGCATCGAGGAGCGCGACCGCGGCGTCCCCGTGTTCGTGAACCGCGACAATGCGGCACGAGTCCTGAGGAAAGCTGGCACGCACCGCCTCATCCAACGTGGCGAACTCGGGAATCACGCTTCCAACCGAACCTTCCTGTGGCGGCCTAACGGATCGCGCTTAAGCTGCGGGCGGCGTGCGTGCGGGCGCAAGGGAGTGGCCCGGCCCAACGAGGCGCGCCGGGCGAGGGAACGGCCGATTCCCTTAAGAGCAGGCCCGACAGCTTCAAGCGCAGGTTAGGCAGCCCGCGCAACGCGATCAAGGGCAGTCTACTCGAGTAGCGAGGATCTTCGCTTCGGCAACAACAGCGCTGAATACGCCAGCTGAATCCGGAACGAGCTCGTCACTATCCAACGTTGCGGAGCCCCTGAGTTCGGGATCCGCACCAGCAACCTGGAGGTAAATGCCGGAAAACATGTCATGAATAGTAAGTGAAAAACCGCCGCTATCACCGGCGATTCGATTCCACACGGGCTCCACTTGCGGTGCGTAGCCCCCGAAGGTCGGCCCGCTGACTTGACGAGCCCGAAACTGCAGCGTGCCCGACACGGGCGTGCGTGCGATGGGATCATTGGTCAGGCGAAACGTCCTCGGCATGGTGTCAAGATGAAAGCCTGGTCTGCTCGAATGCCACGGCGCGAATTCAAACTGGTAACATCCCGGAATAGCGATAGGCGAGGCAGGAACCGGCTGCGCGGGGCGAGAGCCGCACCCGACCATCGAAGGAAGGACAAGAGCCAGCGAGAGCTGGAATCTCATTGGGCTGCCTAACGGATCGCGCTTAAGCTGCGGGCGCAATGCCCGGGGGCGCAAGGAGGTAGAGGCGCAGAGAAAAAGGCTCGCGGGCGAGGCAACGCAAGTCTTCCCTACTTGCGAGCGCCCGTCAGCTTCAAGCGCATGTTAGGCAGCACATCCTGCTCCATTCATTCGTCGAACTGCAGGAACTGCTCTTTCCCATCCTTGGGTCGGACCGCGAGCCATACCTTGCCTGGTGGCACCGGAATCGGCGGTAAGCCTTCCGGCGCCGGCCCCCCGGGAAAGTAGGGACGCGTCTTATCCGCGAAAAACTCGGTGACACATTCCTTGCGGACATAACTGTGAAGGTAGTAGTCGTAAGCGCCGCTATCCATTTCCATGCCAAGGAGCGTGCCGAAGAATTCGATCTGTGGCCATGCTAGTTCCATCGGCCGGTACAACGGGTCGTCCGGAGCGCGCCCGAACGCTCTCTGCAGGGCCTCGGTGCTGATGCCCTTGAGCTCTACGCTGGCATCGGAGAACTGCGAGTCCTTGGCGTAGCGCTTCAGAACGCGTTTGATGCGCGGATCGTCCGGCAACGGTTAATCGCCTCCAGCGGCATGTGCTGCCTAACGAATCGCGCTTAAGCTGCGGGCGGCGTGCTTGCCGGCGCAAGGGATCGGCCCGCCGCGCAGCGCGGCGCCGGGCGAGGCAACGGCCGATTCCCTTAAGAGCAGGCCCGCCAGCTTCAAGCGCATGTTAGGCGGCTCGCTTCGCACGAGTGAACGCGAAACGTACAGTAGCCGCTCCATTGAGGATCGCCCCGATGGCGACAACGACGGTCTCGGTACGAGTCTGTAGGTGTCGAAAACCGAGCAGCCCCAGAAGACCTGCGACGATCGCAGCGACGCCGAGACCACCAAGGATGATGCGACCGATCGTGTCGCGCATGAGCAAGAGGTCGGTTGAGTGAGTGCGAGCCGCCTAACGGATCGCGCTTAAGCTGCGGGCGGCATGCGCGCGGGCGCAAGGCACCGGCCCGCCCAGCCGAGGCCTGCCGGGCAAGGCAACAGCCGATTCCTTTAGAAGCAGGCCCGACAGCTTCAAGCGCATGTTAGGCAGCAGCCTAGTGCGTAACAGTCGTGAAGCGCAGCGACGTCCTGAAGCGAACCCCACATCCGTTCAGAGTGGCTGGTACAAAGCGCCACTGAGTGAGGCCCTGCCGCAACTCCGCCTGCTCCCGCCGGCCGTGGTCCCCGCTGGTACGGACGCTTTCGATTGTCGCCCGCCCGTCGGGTTCGACGATCACCGTCGCTTCCGTTGCACCGGTTCCAGGCTCTGAAAACCTGATTGGCGGCGTGAATCGTGGCTTGGGGTTACGGACACCGCTTAGGGTGTCCGGATGACTGTACACGATGTCCTGGGCTGGGCAGGGCTGGGGCAACGGAGCCGCGTGTTGCCCGCAGCCGCTGTGAAAGCCCCGCGACCCAAACGGGCACAGCTGAGTACCGCATCAGACTATCTCCCGGCTGCTGCCTAACGAATCGCGCTTAAGCTGCGGGCGGCGTGCGGACGGGCGCAAGGGGCCGGCCGCCCCCGCGGCAGCGCGTAGGGCGAGCCAACGGCCGATTCCCTTAAGAGCAGGCCCGACAGCTTCAAGCGCATGTTAGGCAGCAGCCTCACCGAGGGATGCGTCTAGGCCTCGATCTCGGCGCACGAGCGGCCGACGCCCGCGCGAACTGCAAGCCCCGTCTGCGTCGGTATTGTAATCGGTACGGCGAGCGTCCAATAGCCGACATGTCGTACCTCGAGCGTCGTCCTGCCGGACGTGACACCTCGAAGTCTGAAATGACCGTCAGCGGTAGTCATGGCTCCAGCCTTTGTCGCTCGCACCGAGACAAGGGCGTACTGGAGCGGCGTGCTGTCCGGGAGCGCGTACAGAACACCCCAGATCTCATAGGGAGGTGGTGACGAGTCTACTATCACGAGGTCATGCACGCCTGGTTGAGGCGAAGGCTGGCAAACGGCAGCGGGCGCGCACGACGAGCCGAGCCCGGTGACTAAAGCAGACCCGAAAAGGGCGATCGGAAGAGCCGAGAAGGACATCGAGATACTGACTAACGGATCGCGCTTAAGCTGCGGTGGACGTGCCGAATACTGGTCAACATAACGCTTCCTTTAAAGGCAGCGCCGCCAGCTTCAAGCGCTGTTAGGCAGCACGCGTGGGCACGAGCGCGAGCTCATCGCGGTCGAACCCAGCGAGCCACAGCGTTAGGCCGTCGGCGTCCACACACTCTACATAGTAACCCGGAGGGTTGGACCCATGCTTCAACAGGGCCACAACCGTGCCCAGATCTCCAACCGCAGGCTGGCGGCGGACGCGCTCCGTGCCGGTGACCTCACGCGTGGGATGGTTGAGGCGCACCACGCGAACCTGATCGAGTTCGTTGAAGAGCGGTGTGTCTGGTTTGGTCATACGCGTGCTGCCTAACGAATCGCGCTTAAGCTGCGGGCGGCGTGCCCGTGGGCGCAAGGGACCGGCCCGCCCACAGAGATCCGCCAGGTGAGGTAACGGCCGATTCCCTTAAGAGCAGGCCCGACAGCTTCAAGCGCATGTTAGGCTGCCGCAAGACAAAGACGGGTGGGCCGCCTCGCTTCGAAAGCGCCCACCCGCCACCGACTACTCACGGACGTAGTGGTTCCGCAGCGTGCCATCATACCGGCCGGATTTCATGCAACAGTTCTTGAAACCGTCGCCTGGAACGGCACGGGCATGGATCGTTGCGACCCACTTTCTCAAGCAGCTCCTTGTCGCCATGAACCAGCCGCTCGCCCCGCTTCACGTGGGCTTCGCTCAGGGAACCCCCGGCGTCGCTTGCTCGTCGGCTCAAAAGGAGTTGAGGGACTCGAGATCGTTCGTGTGCTTGCCCATAAAGCCTCCCGGCTGAAGTCGCGCAGGAAACCTAGTCGGGCTGGTAGCTCCGTGGCAGCCTAACGAATCGCGCTTAAGCTGCGGGCAGCGTGCGCGCTGGCGCAAGGGACCGGCCGCCGCGCGGTGCCGCGCCGAGCGAGGGAACGGCCGATTCCCTTAAGAGCAGGCCCGACAGCTTCAAGCGCATGTTAGGCATCCGCCCCACCGAAGAGGCGAGCGTGGACCACCTTGAGCTGCGGAAGCACATGGCGAAAGCACTCAATCAGATCTCCGACGCTCCGAACCTGCTTCGGGAACCAGACCGCATACACACCCCAGCGATCCTTGTCTGGTGGGAGGATTTCGGCGAAATCGCCCGGTCCGACCTCCCACACCAGCCCCGCCCGACGTCCGTCCGGCGCCTGTACGTAGCCGTCGCCCGCATCGGCACATTCAGGAGCTTCAAAATCCGTTATGGCACCGTATACCCACCCGTCCGTGTTTGTCGCTTCAATGAGAGGGAATCCGTGGTACACGGGAGATCCTGACGGTCGAGCAACGAAGGCAGGATGAGCAGGGTTCGCAGACCGTGCCTTCGGGTCCAAACGAAGCGGCTTGCCGGAATCATTCATGACGGTCGTGGATGCCTAACGGATCGCGCTTAAGCTGCGGGCGCAAGGCCCGCGGGCGCAAGGCGGTGGAGCCGCAAAGAAAAAGGCTAGCCAGCGAGACAACGCAATTCTTCCCTACTTGTGAGCGCCCGGCAGCTTCAAGCGCTTGTTAGGCGACGATGCGATCGTAATCGGCATGGGTACCGATCCAGAACCAGAGCACGCCATCCGGCGCGTCCACCGCTAAGGCACGATAATGTGCCCCGACACGCACCGAGTGGAAACGCCCCACGCGTTTGAAGTGCAGCGAAGGATGTCGGGGGTCCGCCTTGAGGAGCTCAAACTGCTTGTCGGCCAGAATACGAACGGGCTCTGGCAGTTCACGGTAGCACCGCCAGAAGCTGGGGGCTGCGTAGTGATTCAAAGCTTCCGAGAGCGACCCGCACGATGGTCCGCTAGGGCAGCATCCGCCAGGGCGTCCAGCTTACCGGCCTTCGCGTCTGCCTCGAGCTGCGCGTCCCACGCGGCAGCGTCAAAGGAGGCAAACCATTCCCGGAAGGTCGCTAGCTCCTGGGCCGTCAGGCTACGGATCTCGCGTTCGAGCTTCTCAACTTTGGTCATAGGGCAGGAATATAAGTGGTGGGTGATCGTTCGCCTAACGGATCGCGCTTAAGCTGCGGGCGACGTACCCGCCGGCGCAAGGGACCGGCCGCCACCGCGGAGGCGCGCCAAGCGAGGCAACGGCCGATTCCCTTACAAACAGGCCCGACAGCTTCAAGCGCATGTTAGGCGGCGAGTGAGCTGCGACTGCTTACCGTCATGCGCCGAGAACCCCGCCTCTGATCTAATGACCTTCGAGCGCCTGGACCAGGCCGTAAAGCCAGAGCAGAGCGATCAGGCTAGCAACGATCCTGTTGGCCATGCCGAAGGACTTCACCTCGCCCTTTCGCTGATAGTAAATGTCGCCAGAAACCAGGAGGGCGAGGGCGATGGGTGCGAAGAGCACGTAGGTAAGCCAGAAGAACGACTGCTTCCGGTAATACGGCACTTCGGCGTAGGTGCTGTACGGCGGGCCGGCGTTGGTCATTCTGAAGTCCTCCCTACACGATAAGCGCGTGCGGTACACTCGCCGCCTAACGAATCGCGCTTAAGCTGCGGGCGCAATGCCCGCGGGCGCAAGGCGGTGGAGCGGCAGACAAACAGGCTGGCCGGCGAGGCAACGCAATTCCTCCCATAAGAGCGCCCGGCAGCTTCAAGCGCATGTTAGGCGGCGCCTCGGGTCAAGCGCCAATTCCACAGAATGAAGAACGCCGCCACGATGACGATCAGGGTTACTACCAGCAAGACCTTTGATCGGAGTGTCATAAAACGTCTCTCACGAGAAGAGGCCGACGCACTGCCAAACAGTTTCAGGCGCCGCCTAACGAAAAGCGCTTAAGCTGCGGCGAACGACTCGAACGTCAGGCAACATAACAATTCCTTTAAGAGCAGCGCCGACAGCTTCAAGCGCATGTTAGGCGGCGACCTCACGCCCGCGCAAGCACGTATCCGAGCGGAACTAACGTGACCCCGAGGACCGCACTCGCGAGATCCACATAATGACCGATGCTGTGTGGGCGCCCCCACTGCATCCACAGAAGCAGACCGAGCCCCTCGCAAATATGTGCGAGCACGACGACCACCAGAAACGCAGCGCCCAGCAGCTGCAGCAAGGACCCGGTGCTCTTGGTCCGTGTGAACCGGATTAGGAACACCGCAAGGAGGGCTAACGCCGGTACAAGAGCGAGCACTGCTCTCAACAGCGTAGGGTTCATGCGTCGCCGCCTAACGAATCGCGCTTAAGCTGCGGGCGCAACGCCCGCCGGCGCAAGGCGGTGCGGCGGCAGATAAAAAGGCTAGCTGGCGAGGGAACGCAATTCGTCCCACACGAGCGCCCGACAGCTTCAAGCGCATGTTAGGCGGCCAACCTCGGTCAATGAAGCCACTCCGATACTCCACCATGATGTGAGCATGTGCCGCTCCTGCTGCGACTGAAACTATAAGTCCCATCGCGGCAGCGGGCGGAGGCACCCGCTGGCGGACTGTCACTAGGTGTTCGTGTGGGTGAGGGAACCCACTCGCCGCGGGAGTTGGTGTATCCCGGTCCCGGCCGTTGTGGTGGCGGGGTTGGCCGCGCGCTGAGGTACTCCTCGAGGACGTAGCCGGTGAGTCGACCGGTGGCTACCGTGCACCACCCCGCCGAGCACGTGAATAGACGGACCGGAACAGCGGCGTCGACGCGCCCTAGCGCCAGCGCGTTCGCGAAGGGTTTTGCCCTGACTGTGACGATCGCTGTTGTGTAGGCGAGGGTGTCTCGAAGACTCGTAGAGTCCTGAGCACGAGCGGTGGCTGTCGCGACCGCCAGAGCGAAGAACGGAAGGAGACGGACCCTGCGCATACGAGCTTCCCGTGTATCAGAGGCCGGTTGGAGTTGGCCGCCTAACGGATCGCGCTTAAGCTGCGGGCGTAATGGCCGCGGGCGCAAGGAGGTGGAGCGGCAGACAAAGAGGCTAGCCAGCGAGGCAACGCAATTCTTCCCTACTTGGGAGCGCCCGCCAGCTTCAAGCGCATGTTAGGCAGCATGCTTATCACGTCCGGAGCCGATGCGGCCAGAAAAGCCACGCGGCACCAACGGCGAGCATGGAAACCATCAGGAAGCGCTCATCCCAGCGATGACTTGTCGTTAAGCCAGTTCCACCGCCGATGACCGTGACAGCCCCGAGCAACCGCACTAAGCCCGGACGGATCGGTTCGCGCACTGTGGCGATCCGCCGATTGGTAATGATCCGGAAGGCAAGAAAGAGGGAGGTAGCGGCCAGACATAGGAGCACGCCCAGGAAGAAGGCGGGATGACGCTGCTCGCCCCAAGTGTTGATAGTAAGGACTAGCAGGGCTACCGAGACCGCAACGGCGATTAGAGACAGTGCAAGCCCGGTCCACCGTCCAGACGGTGGGAGCTCTGCATCAAGGTCGTCCCGGTCGAAAGTCATTGTGATCTTAGATAGCGCATGCTGCCTAACGAATCGCGCTTAAGCTGCGGGCGACGTGCCCGCCCGCGCAAGGCACGGGCCCGCAGCGCGGCGCCGCGCCAGGCGAGGCAACGGCTGATTCCTTTAAGAGCAGGCCCGACAGCTTCAAGCGCATGTTAGGCGACACGCGCTCATGCCCTTCCCCGCCACAAGCGGACGACCCTCACTCCCACGAGCAGGCCGACGCCGGCCAGCCCACAAATCAGAAGGGGCGTCACCGGAGTGTGGAGATGAGTCACGGCGATCGGGGCGGCGACCCCAAAGCCCAGCACCGCTCCCACGAGCGCACCGGCGCGATCCTCAGACGAGAGCCACTTCAGTTTGGTGCCCGCACCAACGGCAATCACGATCCCGAGGAGTCCGCCGAGGATCGCTCCGGTGAAGAGCCCAGTCTTCCCTGCCCCGTGGCCAAGAATGGAACCGATCACGGCGCCCACCCCTGCCGAAGCCCAGGCGGCCAGGAATAGAGAAATTGGCTTCAAGGGCCGGCGCTACTCCTGAAGGTCGTGTGTTCGCCTAACGAATCGCGCTTAAGCTGCGGGCGGCGTGCCCGCGGGCGCAAGGGACCGGCCCTCCCCCCGGAGGTGCGCCGGCAAGGGAACGGCCGATTCCTTTAGAAGCAGGCCCGACAGCTTCAAGCGCATGTTAGACGGCGGGCCCTCCCCTACCGTGTGTCCGGAACCTCGAAGCCCAAGCGGGGGCGATGCGGTCGGGGTGGAAGGGCATTCGGGGAAGCGCGCCCCAACGTACGCACGCCCTTTACACGTCTGCTTCCTCGTGAACCGAGCTCGCTCTACCGATGACATGTGCGGCGGGCAGTTCGGCCCGCCGCCTAACGAATCGCGCTTAAGCTGCGGGCGAAATGGCGGCAGGCGCAAGGCGGTGGAGCCGCAGAGACACAGGCTGGCCGGCGAGGCAACGCAATTCTTCCCACACGAGCGCCCGCCAGCTTCAAGCGCATGTTAGGCCGCTCGCTTTCGCAGAAGACGGTGAGCAAAGGAGACGATTGAGACAGTGGCGCGACTCAGCCAAGCGGGCATGCCGAGGTATTGCAGCGCGCGCGGTGTGGCTTCGATCGCAGCGGCACGAAGGTTCTCATCGGTCCACTCGGAATCAGGGCGAGCGAGAGACTTCTGAAGGCGTGCCGCAAGCGCGTCGGAGTTGGGCAGAAGCCGCACGAAAGAAAGCTCCTCTGAGAAGCAGGCCCGCTCAACCCTTCCGCGATCGGGCTCAGCATAACCAATACCGCAACCGGCCAGCCGCGCATGCGTTAGCTCGTGAACGATGGTCGCGGCGATGTCGGCGGACGATGTGGCAGATCGGGAGACATAACGCTGGTCAAGCAATATGGCCTTGAGGCCGTGGCTATAGCGGCCAACGGCTGCGGTGAGGAGTGTAATCCAAATCCGGGGGCAGTCTCGTGTGAGTCGCCGGTAGCGACGTGGATCGTAATGCTCGAGAAGTGCAAGTG
>Ga0247669_1000886_pt1 | contig 10372 bp, 8 predicted proteins | sample CNK10_metaG_FD_182734 | JGI IMG/M metagenome (GOLD analysis project Ga0247669, IMG submission 182734) | Soil microbial communities from Purdue University Martell Research Forest, Indiana, United States - CNK10 | ecosystem: Environmental > Terrestrial > Soil > Temperate forest > Bulk soil | place...
CGCGGGAAACGTGTTGTCTCGAAAGACGGCACGAGTATGAACCGAAGCGCTTCGGGAATCCGATTTTTGAGCATTATTCCCCTTCTGTGCGGACTGTCCGTGTGCGCATTGGCGCAACAGCCGGCGCCAGCGCCGGATACCCAGCCGCCCGCAACTGAAAAACCCGCGACGACACAAGAACCGCAAAAGCCCGACGAGCCGAAGCCCAAGACCAACATCGAGCGAGAGACGGGGACCGTCAACGAGCGAATTTTTGAAGTGATGCCGAATTACGGCACGGTAGGGCAGAGCAAGACCCTGCCGCCTATGACCGCCGGCCAGAAATACCGTCTGGCAACGGCGCAAGTAACCGACTATTTTGCGTTTCCGTTTAATGCAGCATTGGCGGGAATTGACCAGGCCAAGAATTCTCCACAATCGTGGGGACAGGGTTGGGGCGCGTACGGAAAACGCTTCGGGGCGACGTTTGCCGACAACTCCATCGGAACGTACATGACGACGGCAATCTTCCCGAGCATGCTGAAAGAAGATCCGCGCTATTACCGGCTCGCGGAAGGAAAGACGTCAAAGCGACTGTGGTATCCGATCCAGCGGCTGTTCGTTACCCGTATGGATCAGGGCGGCGACCGGTTCAACGTTTCGGAAACCGCAGGAAACGCGATGGCGGCGGGCCTTTCGAACTTCTATCACGCCCGAGAGGACAGGACTGTCGGGCGAAATTTTCAAACCCTCGGAATGTTGATCATGTGGGACGGATTGTCGAACGAATTGAAAGAGTTCTGGCCGGACATTCGGAAAAAGGTCCTGCACAAAAAGCCGGCCGAAGAACACTAGCGCGAACTAGTTCGGCAGACTGATTTCCTTCACCAGATTGAATTCCACGCTGGCGCCGCTGGGTCTTGGCGCGCCAGTCGTTGCAACAGGCTGGCCGCCTCCGATCCACACCTTCACTTTCCCGGGGATGATTCGATGAGCTCCGGATTGATCGACGATGCTTAGATCGCGGTCGCGGAGTACGAAGCTAACCGTCTTTTGCTCTCCGGGTGTGAAGTGGAGCCGTTGAAAGCCTTTCAGTGCGCGCAGCGGTGCACCGGGAATGCCGGCATGGGTCAGGTAGAGTTCGACGACTTCGTCGCCTGCCACAGGTCCAGTGTTCCTTACCTCTACAGATACGGTCACGGAGTTTTTTGGCGATAGCTGCGAGCTGTCGACGCGCGGCTTGTCGTACGAGAACGATGTGTAACTGAGGCCGAAGCCGAACGGATAGAGCGGCTCGCCTTCGAAATAGCGATAGGTGCGTTTGGCCATGGAATAATCTTCAAACGGCGGAAGCTGCTCGACAGATTTGAAGAACGTGGTGGGCAAGCGACCGGCGGGACTGAAATCGCCTGCGATGGCTTCGGCCACAGCGGTGCCGCCTTGGCCGCCCGGGTACCAAGCTTCCAAAATTGCGGGCAGATTCGCATTCGCCCAATTGATTCCGAGTGCGCTGCCATTCATTAATACGAGAATCATCGGTTTGCCAGTGGCGCAGATTCGCTCAAGCAGCTGTTCCTGCGGCGCGGGCAAGTCAATACTGGTGCGGTCGCCGCCGGAGAAGCCTTCGGCATTCACTTTCATTTCTTCGCCTTCGATCCGCGCGGATAGCCCGAGAACCATCACGACTAAATCTGCTGCGCGCGCGGCTTCGACGGCGCGGCGGCCTTCCTCATCGGGAAGGCTCCAGATCAGGCGGGCTTCGGAGCTGCGCATGTCCTGGAAGTATTCGATTTTGATGGGGTACGGATGATCTTTTTCGAGTTGGATTTTTTTTGTGAGAGTTGTGGCCGGATGATGGATGTTCCAGTCCTCCGCAACGAGATTTCCATCGAGCCAGAGGCGCCAGCCATCCTGACCCGTGAAGCCGACCAGATAGTCTCCAGTTTCCGGCGGCAGGAGAAAGCCCGTCCAACGCACCGAATAATGATTTACGAGTTGAGGTGAGATGCCGGTGTCGCCCCATGCAAAATCGACCGACGCATCCGTGTGCGAAGTGACCGGCGAACCGTCGAGCGTCATATTTGCGAAGTAGTCGCCTTTCAAGCCGTGTTCGGAACAAGAAGCATCGGTGCAGAGTGCGGAAGAAGGAACTGGTTTTGTGACCGGCCCGACGAGACCAGTTCCCTGTGCGTAAATTACTTTTGATTTCGAGAATCGCTGGCGGATGCCGGCGAGAACAGTGACGGGTTTGGACGGGGTGCCATTGTAATTGCCCTCGAGCGCGTCCAGGTCGTCGGCGTTGGGGCCGATGACGGCGATCGTCGCGGGCGGATTTTTGAGGGGAAGAATTCCGTCATTATTTTTGAGAAGGACCAGCGACTCGCGAGCCATGCGGAGGGCGATTTGGTTGTGCGCGTCGGTGTCGTTTTCTGCCGGTGTGATTTTGGAATAAGGAACGGAGGCCGGCGAATCGAACATCCCGAGGCGAAAGCGCGCAGTGAAGAGCCGGCGAAGGGCGATGTCCACGACAGATTCAGGAAGCAATCCCTGGTGAACAGCATTGACGATCGAAGCGCGTTCCGTGCGCATGTTGTTGCGATAGTCGCCGCAAATGAGGTCCATGCCGGCTTTGAAAACGGCGGCGACGCCTTCTTCGGGGGTAGCGGCGAATTTGTGCCCGCGGAAAACGTCGCTCACGGCGCCACAATCGGATACGACGTAGCCTTTAAAGCCCCAGTCTTTGCGCAACCGCTGGTCCAGGAGAAATGTGTTGGCGCACGCGGGCTGGCCGTCCAAGGAGTTGTACGCGCACATGACGGACTCGGCTTTACCTTCAGTAACCGTCGCGCGGAAGGCGGGGAGATAGGTGTCTTCGACATCATGGCGCGAAGGTTCGATGTTGGCGGTGTGGCGCGTGGATTCCGGGCCGCTGTGAACAGCGAAGTGTTTCGAGGTGGCAACCGTTTTGAAATACTTTGGATCGCTGCCTTGCAAACCGGTTACGAACGCAACGCCCATGCGAGAAGTCAGATATGGATCTTCGCCGTAAGTTTCCTGGCCGCGCCCCCAGCGAGGATCACGAAAAATATTGATGTTGGGAGACCAGACGGTCAGGCCGCGATACCAGTCGGTGGAGCCGTCTGGATGCAAGGTGGCGTAATACTTTGCGCGGAATTCCGTGCTGATAATATCCGCGGCTTGGTGCAAAAGCGGCTCATCGAAAGTCGCGGCCATCCCGATCGCCTGCGGAAAAACGGTGGCGACGCCGGCGCGGGCTACGCCATGAAGGCCCTCGTTCCACCAGTTGTATTCCGGAACATGGAGCCGTGGAATCGATGCAGCCGTGTGGCCGAGCTGCGAAGCCTTTTCTTCAAGCGTCATACGAGAAATGAGATCGTCGACGCGTTGTTCGACGGGCAATTTTTGGTCGAGATAAGCAGCGCCGGCCTGAGACTGTTGGGCCGACGCCGGGACGGTTACAATGCTCAGAATGCAAAGACTAGCGATAAGCGTTTTTTGGAATTTCATGCAGGTGCCGCCGACACGAAGATTTACGGTTGGATCGTCGCACACGCACTTCAAGTTGTTTGATCCGCCGCCACAATATCATCGGCGCTTCGGGCGGCAAAGAGAGTTATCTCGAGTTGAGTTTGGAACGAGTGGTTCGACTTCGTGGTAGCGGGCTTTCGCCTCCAAACAGGGTGGCACGGTGAAATTGCTGAAGCCTTCCCGGTGCGCGATGTAACCTCAAATTGGTGCGCGCCTCTAACTGTTTCTAAATCTTCGTAAACAACTGATTATGATTGCTCTTTGCGACATTACTACTGGCAATCGGGTTGTCCCGTACGAATCCGTCGTGCAGAATGCAGTTTGCGTGACATTTCATCCGCCATCCTACCGATCTGATCCATTCTTTATCTTCCGGTGGGAATAGCGGACGGAGCAGACTCCGACCCAGAGACCGCGATGGACCCACGACATTTGACCATTCTGTGCCCCGTCCGCAATGAAGAGGCTGTCATTCCCTTATTTTTCAGGCGGCTGCGACCCGTTCTGGACAAACTGTCGGAACAGTACCTAGTGGATTTGGTGTTCCTCGACAACGCATCGACCGATCGGACCGCGCAGGAAATTCTGAAAATCCGGGAAGAGTGGCCGCCAACCTATCTGATTACGATGAGCAAGAACGTCGGTTATCACGCGTCTCTGGAGTGTGGGTTACGGTACGCGACTGGCGATTTATTCGCATTTATCGATGCGGATTGCGAAGATCCGCCGGAGATGATCCTGGAGTTTGCGGCCAAACACGAAGAGGGACACGACATCGTATACGGCGAGCGTGTCGACCGCGAAGAATCCAGCTTGATGAAAAACGCGCGGAAGCTTTTCTACCGTATTTTGCGGGCGGTGGCCGATGAAGAGATCATTCTGGACATGGCTGAATTCTCTTTTTTCACGAGAGAGGTTCGCCACGCGATCTTGCAAGAAAGTTCTTCCTTCCCTTTTCTACGTGCCTCGATCGGCCGCGTTGGATTCAAGCGATGCGCCATCCCGTTCAAGCGTCATAAGCGCATCGCAGGCGAAACCCACTACAACCTGACCGGAATGGCAATTTTTGCGATCGCGGGGATTTTGTCATCGTCGACGTTGTTTCTGCGGCTGCCGATTTTCATTTTACCTTTTTGGCTGCTGGCGTTGTCGGGCCTGGGCGCCGGGTATGCACTCACGCACTCGCTGTGGTTCGCCGTGTGTGCGTTCGTACTGTTTGCCGCGTATGTGGGAGGGACGGCGGCGTTTACGGCACTATACGTGGCGAGAACTTATAAGAACGGATTGCAGCGGCCGAATGCTTTTGTTAATGAAGCGAAAAGCGTTCTGCAGCCCGAAGCGGGCGAGCGGCGGCGGAACGATCGATACTCTGCCAGTGGGCATCAAAAGTGGCCAGCCATACGCTGATCTCATCGGTGATTGAGGGAGCGTCGCGGTCCGCAGACGCTTGCCCTGTGTGCCGAACGCAGTCCCACAACGTGGTTTATCCGGAAGCATGCGACCCCATAACTGGCGATTGCTTTCGCGTGGTCGAATGCTCGTGTTGCGGCACAACGTATACCGCACCACGCCCGGCATCGATGGACCGCTACTATCCACGGCGATACCGCGCCTATGGGCCACTTGTGACACGAATCCTAGGGGCGTTTTACAGGATGAGGGTGTCGCGTTGGGCGGCATGGAAACCGAAGGGGTCGGTACTGGAAATTGGATGCGGGTCCGGGTTGATGCTGACGGCATTTTCGCAGCGCGGTTGGAAGGCGGTTGGCATCGAACGCAACGAAGAAGTGGTTGCTCGAGTTCGTCCGGCGCCTGGGATGGAAATTACCACGTTGCCCGTGGAAGAGCTGCCCGCGGAGGCGCGGTTCGATCTCATCCTAATGTTTCACGTGCTGGAACATATCGGCGATCCGGTGCAGTTGCTACGAGAGTGCGCGAAGCGGCTGGCGCCCGGCGGACGCGTCGTTGTGAACGTGCCGAATTTCGGGAGCTGGCAGGCACGATTTGCGGGGACGAAGTGGTTGCATCTGGACATACCGCGCCACCTGGTTCACTACACGCCAAAGACACTTGCCGCGACGTTCGAAAGAGCGGAATTGAAGGTCAGCCGGATTGGGTTTGCGTCGATCGAACACGATCCGTATGGGTGGGTCGAGAGCGCTTCGAATCGGATTACGGGTAGGAGCAATACGCTGACACGGTTTTTGATGGGGATTGATCGCTTCGGCCCGGGCGTGGCTCTATCCGTCGTGCTGGGGGTGCTTTTGACGTTGCCAGCGCTGCTGCTGGCTTGTGCCAGTTGGTTGTGTGGTTGTGGGGCGCTGATGGAGGCGACTGCCGTTTCCGCCGCGGAGTCTTCGCGTGACCGTACTTTTTAGAGCACCCATGTTGTGCCTGCTCCGCAAAGAACACCCGCCTCTACGTTAACCTTTATCGAAGGCCTCAGCAGCATCTGGGCGTATATGGAAAACTTCGATTTCTCGCTATTTGCTCGCCCAGTGGTCAGGCCGAGCGGCTGCCTTGACGCAACGGTGCGTTCATGAAGGCGGTTATCCTGGCCGGCGGGCAAGGGACGCGAATCAGTGAGGAAAGCTATTTGCGGCCGAAGCCCATGATCGAGATCGGGGGCAAGCCGATACTCTGGCACATCATGAAAATCTACTCCGCGGGCGGAGTGAACGACTTCGTGATCTGCTGCGGGTACCGCGGGTACGTCATAAAGAGCTATTTCGCGAACTATTTTTTGCACATGTCGGACATCACGATCGATATCGCCAAGAACAAGATGGACGTTCACCAGAACAATGCCGAATCGTGGAAAGTGACCCTGGTAGATACAGGAAGCGAAACGATGACGGGCGGACGGCTGAAGCGCGTGCGGGAGTATCTGGATGACGGCGACTTCTGCATGACCTACGGCGACGGCGTTGCGGATATCGACTTCGACGCGCAATGGAAATTTCACCAACGGGAAAAGCGATTGGCTACGGTGACGGCCGTGCAGCCGCCGGGTCGCTTCGGAGCGTTGGTTACGGACGAAAACCGCGTGCTGCACGTGGAAGAGAAACCGCAAGGGACGACCTGGATTAACGGAGGATTCTTTATTTTGTCCCCGAAGGTGATCGATTGTATCGCCGGCGACCAGACAGTGTGGGAGCGCGAGCCGCTGGAGGGATTGGCGCGCGCTGGACAGCTTTCGGCTTACCGGCATGAGGGGTTCTGGCACCCGATGGATACTTTGCGGGATAAGAACCAGCTGGAATCGATGTGGAATTCGAACGCGGCGCCGTGGAAGATCTGGAAATGAATCCGGAATTCTGGCGGGGAAAAAGAGTCTTGGTTACCGGGCACACCGGATTCAAGGGAAGCTGGCTTGCGTTGTGGCTGCAGAGTTTACAGGCGAGGGTGACCGGATATTCGCTTCCGCCGCCGACTGAACCGAGCTTGTTTGCGTTGGCTCGAGTTGCGAACGGGATGGAGTCGATCGAAGGGGACATACTCGATGTTGTGCGTTTCCAACGGTTAGTGCGAGAGATTGAGCCCGAAGTTGTGATTCACATGGCCGCGCAAGCGTTGGTGCGCCGCTCTTACGCCGATCCCCTTGCGACGTATGCGACGAATGTGATGGGGACGGCGCACGTTCTGGAAGCCTTGCGAGATGTGGCCTCGGTGAGGTCGGTGGTTGTGATTACCACCGACAAATGCTACGAAAATTTGGCCGAGCTTAAGGCGTACCGAGAGACCGACAAGCTAGGTGGCGATGATCCTTATTCGAGCAGCAAGGCGGCGGCTGAAATGGTCACGGCGGCGTATCGTAAATCTTTTTTTGCCGCGAAAGGGCAGGGCGTGCGCGTCGGTGTGGCGACTGCGCGGGCTGGGAACGTGATTGGCGGGGGCGACTGGGCGGAGGATCGGATCATCCCGGATGTCGTACGCGCCGTTGTCGAGAATCGTGAGCTGCTGGTCAGAAATCCGGGTGCGGTGCGGCCCTGGCAGCATGTGATCGATCCTTTGTGCGGATATTTGACGCTTGCGGAGAAGGTTTGGCAGGAGCCCGAACGCTTTGCGGGGGCGTGGAATTTTGGTCCTGACGAAACGGAAACGTGGAGCGTGACAGACGTACTTGGCCTTCTTCGGGAACTATGGGGAAGAGAAGTTAAGTGGCGTGTCGACGAGAGTTCGCAGCCACACGAATCGCGCTATCTCAAACTCGATTGCAGCAAAGCGCGGACTGAGCTTGGGTGGGAACCGGCGTGGGATCTGAAAAATGCGCTTGCGGCGACTGTGAGTTGGTTCAAAGCGTACCAGCGTGGTGAGGATCTTCGGCAGATTACGTTGGAGCAGCTTCGGTCGTATCAACGGGCGGTTCGCGTGCCCGAAACCGTGCGAACATGAGTGCCCCACCGTGCCGTTTCTGCGCCACTCCTCTGCAACACTCGTTTGTTGATTTGGGCATGTCTCCGCTCTCCAATGCTTACCTTGAACGCGAACAGTTAGGAAGAATGGAGCCGTTTTATCCGCTTCATGCGTTCGTCTGCGAGCGATGCTTGTTAGTGCAACTGGAGCAGTTCGAGCGGCCAGAAAACATTTTTAGCAATTACGCCTACTTTTCGTCGTACTCGGTATCGTGGCTGGACCACGCTCGACGGTATGTGGAAGAGATGGCGGAACGATTTACTTTGGGCGCAGAAAGCCTGGTTGTTGAGATAGCGAGCAACGACGGCTATCTGTTGCAATATTTCCAGGCTAGGGGAATTCCGGTGCTCGGACTGGAGCCAGCGCGAAACGTCGCCAAGGTCGCACAGGAAAAGGGAATATCCACCTTGACGGAGTTTTTTAGTGCACGGATTGCCCAGGAGCTTAGCGCCAGCGGACAACAAGCGGATCTTATCGTTGCGAACAATGTTCTGGCACACGTCCCCGACCTAAATGATTTCGTTGGCGGATTGAAACTGCTGCTGAAGTTTGGCGGAACTATCACGATTGAAGTCCCGCATCTCTTGCGGCTGATGGAAGGGTGTCAGTTCGATACCATCTATCACGAACATTTCTCGTATTTCTCGCTACTTACGCTTGAGCAGGTGTTTCGAAGGTTTGGACTTACTGTTTTCGATGTCGATGAACTTTCGACGCACGGGGGTTCGCTGCGCTTGTACATTCACCACGCGAGCGCAGGCGAGCCAGCCATGCAGAGCGAGCGATTTACCGAGATGCGACACCGGGAATGCGCAGCCGGCATGGACCGTTTGGAAACGTATCTGGATTTGGAAGAGAAGGTTCGCGAAGCCAAGCGAGGACTCCTGGAATTCTTGATTGATGCGAAGAGGCGAAGCAAATCGATTGCCGCATACGGGGCGCCTGCAAAGGGAAACACACTTCTGAACTACTGCGGAATCGGAAAAGACTTCATCGATTACACGGTGGACATTAGTCCGCACAAACAAGGCTTGTTTCTGCCGGGTACGCATATTCCGATTCTTCATCCCGATACATTGCGCCGGACCAAGCCAGATTACGTGCTGTTACTTCCCTGGAACTTGAGGGACGAAATTCTCGAGCAGCTTGCGGATGTACGCGCGGCGGGTAGCCGCTGCGTCGTGCCCATCCCGAGCGTAGATGTGATCGAATGAAGTTCGTACCCACTCCGCTTGGCGGCGCGTACGTCATCGAACTTGAACCAAGTTTCGACGAGCGCGGATTTTTTGCGCGCAGTTGGAGCGAGAAGGAGTTTAAAGAACGAAGCCTCGCCGCCAAGATCGCGCAGTGCAGTATTTCGTTCAACACGCGCAAAGGAACGTTGCGGGGGATGCACTATCAAAGTGAACCGCATGCCGAAGCGAAGGTCGTTCGATGCTCGGCGGGTGCGATGTATGACGTTCTCGTGGATCTGCGACGCGGATCGCCGACATATTGCAAGTGGTTTGGAGTGGAATTAAGCGCCGACAATCGCAAATTACTTTATGTTCCAGAAGGGATCGGGCACGGCTTTCAAACGTTGACGAACAATACCGAGATTTTCTACCAGATTTCGCAAGACTACAGGAGCGATGCTTCACGTGGAGTACGATGGAACGATCCTGTGTTTGCAATTGATTGGCCGATCGCCAACCCGATTCTTTCCGAGCGAGACCGTAGCTTTCCCGACTACACACGATGAAACGAGTTCTAGTGACCGGCGCGAACGGATTTATCGGACGCCAGTGTTTGCCTTTGTTGCTCGCGAAGGGCTACGAAGTTCACGCCGTTTCGCGCCAGGATGTCGGCCAAAGTTCACCAAGCGTTGTCTGGCACAACTGCAATCTGCTGGAATCTGAAAGTCGGGGGCAACTCGTCACACAAGTAAAACCTAAATACCTCCTACATCTTGCGTGGTACGCGGTGCCGGGAAAATTCTGGGAGTCGCCGGAGAATACGCAATGGGTGCGGGCGAGCGTCGATCTGTTTCGCACGTTTGAAAAGGCAGGCGGGCAGCGGTTGGTCGCGGCCGGTACTTGTGCCGAGTATGTCGACAACGCGGGTGAGTGCCACGAGGAAAAGACTCCGCTATCGCCTTCGACTTTGTATGGGCGTTCGAAGCGCGCGCTGGAAAGAGAGCTTCATTCCTTTAGCCAGCGGAACGGATTGAGTTACGCGTGGGGACGTGTCTTCCACCTGTACGGAGCGCATGAAGACCCAGCGAGATTAGTGGCGTACGCCGTGCGATCGCTACTGCGCGGCGAGCAGGCGTTGTGCTCCGACGGATTGCAGCTTCTGGACTTACTTCATGTGGAAGACGTGGCGTCGGCTTTCGTCCAACTGCTCGAGTGCGACGTTACGGAGGCGGTTAACATCGGCTCGGGTAATC
>Ga0247669_1000890_pt1 | contig 10292 bp, 5 predicted proteins | sample CNK10_metaG_FD_182734 | JGI IMG/M metagenome (GOLD analysis project Ga0247669, IMG submission 182734) | Soil microbial communities from Purdue University Martell Research Forest, Indiana, United States - CNK10 | ecosystem: Environmental > Terrestrial > Soil > Temperate forest > Bulk soil | place...
TCTCTCGGACCTCTTGAGCCCCAACAGGTGCGGCGGCGGCGCGCACAACACTCCCTGCTACATCAGTTATCAGCAGGCTTTCGGCCCACTCGGCTTTCAGTTCAATACAAACGACGTCGCCTTTTTCGCCGAAGACAATTGGCGCATTTTTCCACGCTTGACCCTGAACCTCGGCGTCCGCTTTGACTACGAGCAATTACCCAAGCCGTTCCTCCCGAATCCGAATGTCCTGAATACCCAGAAACTTCCCAACGATACCAACAATTGGGGTCCCCGTATCGGCTTCGCCTACGACGTGTTTGGCGACGGTAAAACCTCCGTCCGCGGAGGCTACGGAATCTACTACGGCCGCATCATCAACTCCACCGTCTACAACGCCCTCATCAACACCGGCGTGACCGGTGGGCAGTTCTCGTTCCGCTTCAATGCCGTGCCGAATGGCACGCCAGCATTTCCTCAAATTCTTGCCACTCAACCGCCGCCGAGCGGCGCTCTCGCTGTCGTCTCCTTCGACCCACAATTCCAGGCCCCGGCCGTCCACCAGACCGATCTCACCGTCGAGCGTGAACTCCCATGGAAGGCCGCCGTCTCCGTCAGCTATCTCGGCAGCTTCGGTCGCGATCTCCCGGATTTCGTTGACTCAAATATCGACCCTGCAAGCGCTACGCCGCTCACCTACAACGTCGGCACCGGCGGCCCGCTAGCCGGTCCAACCTACTCCACCGTTAAATACATCAAACGCCTCAATCCGAAGTTCGGAGCGATGACCAACATTTTCAGCGGCATCAGCTCCAACTACAACGCTCTCGCCATCCGCGTGAACAAGCGCTTTTCGCAGAACTTTGAGCTCAATTACAACTACACATGGTCGCATTCGCTCGACTTCGGCCAGAACGGCTCAACCTTCAGCGACACCAACGACCTCCTCGACCCATTCAACATCCGCAACGAGTATGGCAATTCCATCTTCGACGTCCGCCAGCGTTCTGTGCTGCATGCGGTCATCGGCACTCCATGGAAGAAAACAGGCGCGCTCGGCTATCTCGCGAACGGCTGGCAGATCGCTCCGATCTATCAGGCGCAGAGCGGCCTTCCCTTCTCCCTGACAACGGCTGGTAGCGCCCCAAACGCCGTCTCCGGTGGCATCAACGGATCCGGTGGCCGTAGCGGTATCGATGTCATCGGCCGCAACACCTTCCGCCTTCCGCGCACTCAGGTTGTCGACCTCCGCCTCTCCAAAAAGTTCACCTTCGGCGAACGCTACTCCGCCGAAATCCTTGGCCAGGCCTACAACCTCTTTAACCACGTCAACGCCACTAGCGTTTTGAACAGCGGCTACACAATCGCCACTTCCGGAAATACCGCCACTTCCAACGGCACCGTTCCTTGCGGCTCCGCTTCAACAGCCAGCCCGAACAATCCTTGCCTCAACTTCAACTCAACCTTCGGCGGCATCAGCAACGGCAACTCTACATTCGCCTATTCCTCCCGTCAGGTAGAAATAGGCTTCCGCTTCCTCTTCTAACAACTCCTCCCGGCCCATCGCGGGCCGGCAATCGGGATAGGGGGAGCAGTCACCTGCTCACCCCTCCCACACCACCGTACAGGCGGGTCCGCATACGGCGGTTCAGCAAGTTGAGCCCTTGCGGGCCGGAGGTCGATGCGTCGTTCGCCACAAGGGCTTCGCCGCTCGACAGGTTTCCGTTTCGGCTTCACCGTCTTCTGAACCTGTAAAGCTCAGCCGAAGCTGATTGGCTGGCGCAGTGCCACCCGTGAGTTCGACGTTCTACTACTCGCTCTCACTGTTTGGGCCTTCCTCACTTCCGTGAGTACTACGCCCGCTGCTGACTTCTGTTGCAGGATCAGCGTGAATTACTCCACGCTCAGTCACGAATCCGAGACATGCAACAGACCTCCCGAGATAAGTTCGATCGCTTTCTGCGCGCAACCACCGAATTTACGCTTTGCGTCCTTGATAGATATGGGCTTCGCGATCATTGGCCCGCTCGCCCGACGCTCACGCCTCAGATCCGGTTCTTGTACATTGGCTCGCGCATTTGCTCCACGCTTCCTTCAGAACCCGCCTCACGGCGACGCCCTTGCGCTTCGCTATCACTTCTCCTCTATCAGGATGTGAAGAGGACTTGCACCTCCAAGCCATCGAACATGCTCGGCGTACCAAAAAAGATGGGCGGCTTCGCAGCCGCCCATCTCGGAAGAATTAATGCGGGATCTACCAGCTGAATTTAACGGACAGCTGCATGATGCGGTGGCCAATGGTGTTGTCCGCGAAGCCGAAGCGCGAATTCGCGGATTTCAATGTGCCATCCGACTGGAAGGCTAGTGTCAAGTTCGGGTCGCCGTTGATAAACGTGCGATTCGGATGGTTCAAGAAGTTGTAGCCCGAGACGCGGAACTGCAGCTTCTTGCTCTCCGAAGCCCCAAACGTGAAGTTCTTGAACAATGAAAGGTCTGTATTGAAGAATCCTGGGCCGATGATGGACGGGAAGATATAGCTGCCCTGGACGCCAGGTGTGACAGTCGAGGAGAAGCAGGCCGCATTGATGTACTGATGAGATGACAGTCCCTTTGTAGGATTGCACGTGAAGGTCGGCATGAGATTGACATCGGGTGTTCCCAGCGTGTTATCGCTGTTGGCTTGCACAGCCGTGGCGATGGTCGTCCCCATGAACGTTGTCCCGGCCGGTATGAATGCCGAGTACCCAAAGTTTGAACCATTGGCACCAATCGCTTGCAAATCAGCACCGCTTTGGTATTGAAGGATGCCAGAGATCTGCCACCCGTTCACAGCCGCCTTCGCAAACGCGTTCGCGCTCGTCAGTCCAGGAACCTCGTAAACATACGCCACGTTGAAGATGTGCGTGCGGTTGTTCGGCAACGTGCCGTAGTTGTCTTTGAGGCTGAGCGGGTTTCCAGTCGGGGTGCCGTTTTCGCCGCGAATGCCCAGAGCCTTTGAGAAGGTGTAGTTCGTCAGGAAGGTCAGATGGCCGGCTTGCTTATTCCAAGTTACCTGCAATCCACTGTAATTTGAGTACATTTGATGCTGGATAAGTTTCAGCGTTCCGTACACCGGCTGAATGACATTCAACGGACGAACGGCATTCTCCTGATCCGTGCTGTAAGTCGACTGCCACCCGTAGGTGTTGAAAAGTGTATTTAGGGGAACATCGTTAAGCTGCCCGAAGTTGTTGTTGTAGTTGCTCAAGTAGTCGGACTTGCTGCCAACGTAGGCGACTTCTAACTGGCTCTTCCACGGTAAACGCTCCGCGATAGTAAAACTGTAGCTTTGCGTCCGGGGCTGCTCGCTGTCAGTCGGATCCAGAGCCTGGACGCCGCCCGGGACTGCGCCAGAAACAGAAGTGATCGGCTGAAGTTGAGAGAAATTCTGGCCGCTGTTCGTGACGGCAAAGGACCCTTGCACAATGCCATACGCGCCATTCTGAACGTTTTGCTCATCGTGGAAATGGTAGATGCCATACCCACCACGAAGCACGGTCCGGCCGGTCCCAAACACATCGTAGGCGAAACCGACACGCGGGTTGTAAAAGAAGGCCCTGCTGCCGGAGCCGGAGAGGGGCGTAGAGGAATGCACTTTGTTCCATTCGATGCCTGGGAAATTCACTCCGCCCGCCGATCCGCCAGTGCCAGCGGCGAACAGGCCTGGATACCAAGCGCCGAAGCCAAAGCCGGTATTATCGACCCATGGACCGAGGTGCGAGAAACGCATCCCATAGTCCAGCGTCAAACGCCGCGAGACCTTCCAGGAATCGGTCGCATAGAACTCCGCCGTCAGGTAACGGAACGCGGGGACGACGTCGAAATTTTGCTCGGTATACTGCGTGGTCTGGCCGATGAGCATGTCGGCATAGGCATTGCCGGACGAGCCGCCGCCCCAGTTGCTGAATACCGCAGAACCATTCACCGAACCGTTGCCTGGCTGTTCGTTCCAGGTGCGTTCCCAGTAAAATCCAAACTTGGTGGTGTGGGTCTTCCAAACCTTGGAGAGGTTGTCCGTCACAGTGGGCAAGGTCTTCTTTGCGTAGACGGTACCGTTCAACTCAAAGCCGGTGTTCAACATGTTGGAGATGCCGTCTCCCCAGCCAGTGAGCTGCGGGAAGATTATGTTGTCTGGATTGGGATGGCTGAAGAGCAGGTTGTAATTGATTCCGAGGGAGCCCCGCTCGACCTTGGAGCGATCATTAAAGCTGTTCGGCAGGTTCAAATACGTATAGCTAAAAACCAGTTCATTGGTGAGAGTCGGGCTGAATACCTTGGTCAAGTTTGCAGTGACAACGTCGGACTGCGTTTTCTCACCGATAGACGATGGGTACGGAGTCGTCGGCGCGGCCCAACTGTTGCCGCCTGAACCCCACAGCACGTCCAGACTGTTGGTTGCGTTGTTATTCTCGTGATTGTAGGAAACGGCCAATTTTGTGGACTGCGAAATGCTGTAGTCCACTTTGCCACGGTATTGAATGAAATTCGTGGGCTTCGTCGCCCCCTGGGCGTAGTTCCAACCACCCGGGAAAGTGAGCGGATTCTGGTTCGGCAACGGATAAACGTTGATCAGTGCTTGGCCCGTGCCAGTGGTGTCAGGATTATTCGTGAGAATTCCGTTAGTAAACGCGTTTCCCCCTGGACCGCCTCCGTTCGGAACACCGCCGAGGGCATAGCCGTTCAGATGACTGAGGTAGTTTGCATCGCTAAAATCGCCAGCGCGCATGTTCATGGTGGTGCCCGGAGAATTGGGCCCCGTTGGAACCACCGCATGATACACACCTTGATCGATCTCTTGGTTGTAGTACTGGGTGGCAAAGAAGAAAAACAATTTGTCGCGATTGCGATTAAAGTCGGTCTTCGGCAAAAGTATGGGCCCGCCGATCTGGCCTCCGGGAAAATAGTATCTTGCAGGGGCTTTGGTAAGGCCGGCATCTTTGTTCTGCGGGTCATTCGCATTCATGGAATAGTGGCGGGCATAAAAATATACTTCGCCATGGAATTGATTACCACCCGATTTGCCGATGAAATTAGCTGTGACTGGTCCTTTGGCCTCATCAGCACCGAAGTTGGAAGTCATCACCTTCAACTCCGACGTCATTTCCACGTTGGTGTTCATCGCCTGGCCGCAGTTACAACCTGGGTCAATGATGTGGGCTCCGTCAGAGGTAATGTCGAGAGCGCCGAGGCGAGTTCCGTTTGCAGACAATTTACCAACCACGCCGTTGCCAGTGCTCTCGTCATTGGACTGCACCGAAGACAGATTCACCACACCGCCCGTGAAGGCCATTCCCGGCAGAATCTTTAAAAACTCCCCGGCGTTCTGCCCCACGATGGCCACGTTTTTAAGGATGTGTTCCGTGATCAGAGCGGACTTCTCCCCCGAATCTATCGGTGTAATCGAGGTGTCGGCAGCTTCCACAACTACCGTTTCCGATTGCGCGCCGGGTTGAAGCTTAATGCCAATAACGTTGCGCTTGTCGGCAGAGTTCAGGACCAGACCTTTGGCTTCCCAAACTTTGAAGCCGGCCTTTTCGACCGACAAGGAGTAGGAAGCGGGCGGCACTGCGGTGAAAACGAAATAGCCTTCCGAGTTGCTGACAGTGGCGCGCGTGTCGCCGCTGGCTTCGTTCTTGAGAGTGACAGCTGCTGCGGCAACAACACCACCAGACGCGTCAAGGACAGTACCATTCAGCGAAGCAGTAGTTTGCTGTGCCGAAGCGGATTGGACTGCAGCGAACGAAACTAAGAGCGCGAGAAGAAGTGCAACAGATACGGCTGACAGCTTCGACGGAAAATCGATATTGCAAAATGCGCTATTTAGACGAAGAACCATCGCAGTAACACCCCCAAAGTGTTAAACGTTAAAACCCACCACCGGTCCCTTGATGACGTTTAAAGGCCCCGCAGGCGCGGGAAGCTTTAACGTTACCGTTCACGATTGGGGATTTTTTACTGCGATTGCCCCGCCGTGTCAAGCATTCTTTTGCTTTTCTTCTGATTGCCTTCGATTTTGTGAGTCCTAGAGCTTGGGTTGGCTTAAGAGGCCCCAAGTGCCTGGTCGATGCCGGCGGGGTTGTAACGTTGCAGAACGATGCACGAAGCGCCGGGCGCACGGGGTGTTGCCTCAGGGCCAGGTGCCCTGCTCCGCCTTCAGGCGTTCATACTCCGCGTTTTCACGGCGCATATCGTCGATGCGATTCAGCGCGCGGTAAGTGTTCACCATCAGGAGCCGGATCGAAGGGCTTACCGGGTCGAGCCGCTCGCCCACCAAGAACGCGGCCAAAGCGCCCTCGTTATCGCCCTTGGCGCGAAGTGCTTTCGCCAGCGCCAACTGAGCCCCTACGGAATCAGGGCTCAACGCAACGGCTTCGCGGGCGAACTTCAGGGCTTCGTCCAAGTTTTCCTCAATAAGGTTGCGCAGGCTCAATTGAACCCGGGCCGGCACGCTGTCGGGCGTGATGCTCAGCTCCTGCAGAAATTCCGGAACGCACTGTTCAGGATAACGGGCTGCCAGAAACGTTCCATAGAAATAGTGGACACTAGGGAACTTCGGATATTTCGCGACGAGTGCCTTGAAGTCGGCCTCGGCTGCTTCCGGCGATTCAGCAGCCAAGTCCCAGAAAGCCTTGCCGGCCATAGCTACGACGTCGCGCTGGTTGGCCGGAATCTCGGAAGGGAGGATCGGCAAGCGGAGCGCCGAGAGGCCGGCTGCGAGCATCATGTCCGGATTATTGCGAACCTTGCGCGCAACACGCATAAGAATCTCCTGGGCGACTTCGAATGCGCCTTGCTGATTCAGCAGCAGCGCCAGATGATAATCGGCGATGTCCAGCAATGGCCCGCCAGGCTGCGTGGCGGGCACCAACATATGGCCTTTTTTGAGATGCTGGAACGCGGCTTCGTATTCTTTGGTGCGAAACTCGCATAAGCCGAGCAACGCAAAACCTGCCGCAGCCGACGAATCCAGTTTCACCATTCGAGTCAACGCGTCCCGGCACTCCGGGTATTGGTCGCGTTGGTATTCGATCATTCCCAGCGCCCACCAGCCCTGCGCCCACTCAGGGCGCAACTTGACGGCGCGGGAATAAAGTTCAACGGCATCGGCGAGACGATTCGCTTCGTACGCTTGCTGTCCTTTTTCCGAGAGTTGTTCGAACGATTGAGGCGGATTCTGTGCGAGCGCGGCAACCGCTGTTGCCAGGAGAAGCAAAAGGCTGGCTGGCCGTCTCACTATTGAAGGCTCCGGCCGCGCTCCAGATCTTTTGCTTGAACGGCAGCGTCCATCGTTTCCGCAATCTTTTTCTGCTCTCTGCCCTCGACTGCACGGCCGAGACGGAAGTAAATAGTCGACAGACTGCGATGCGCCTCGATGTATTCCGGCATACGCTTGATCAGATCTTCGAGTAGAGCCGCCGCGCGCCGGTCGTCTCCCTCGGCGGAAGTTAATAGAGCAAATTGATAGCTGACCCGGACGTCTTTCGGCTGCATCTTGGTGGCGCGCTCCAAATCGGAGCGAGCTTCCGGCAGCTTGCCCTCCTCCCTAAGCAGCGTTCCCAGCCAAAGCAGTGCGTCAAAAGCTGCCGGATCCAAAGCCAGCGCCTTGCGGAACGCAGCCTCGGCGCCGTCCAGGTCCGAGCTTTGATAAGCCAGTCTCCCGCGGAGACTGTACGCCTCCGGCAAATTGGGATTCAGCGCCAGAGCGCGTTCCACTTCCTGCGTCGCCGCTTTCTTCTCGCTTGCTTTCATTTGCGTGAACGCCGTCAACATATGAGCCTCGGCGGAATCTCCACTTCGCAGGATGCTCTGGATCATCAGCGAGCCGCGCTCGTCCTTTCCCTGGTGCAACAAGGCTGTTCCGAGCAAGTAAGCCACTGCGAGATCGTTCGGATCGGTATCCGCCACTGGGTCGAGCAGCGCGATCACCCGTTCGTCTTCGCCTTGACGAAGATAACACTCCGCGAGCAGTAACATGAGGCGCCGCCGCTCGGGGTCCGTGGCGGGTTGAATCGCGTAGACCTCTTCGAACTCCTTGACAGCACTCTTGATTTCGCCGGTCTTGTAATAGGCCAGTGCAAGATTGAAGCGAATCCCGTAATTGGTTGGTTCTGTGGAAAGAGCCGACGCGTATTCCTGGATGGCTTCTGCGTAAAGACCTTCGTGGGCCAACGCAGCGCCGAGATTCGAGCGAACCGTAACGACTTCCGGGTGTGCTTTCAAAAAAGCGCGATAACCCGCGATCGCTTCAACATAGTGACCGGACTGGTGCAACTCGACGGCACGGCTCAATTCGCGTTGGGCAGAACCATCCTGTGCCCACGCCGAGCTCGCCCATAGCAGGCATGCCAAGATTCGCCACAACATCGCGTTCATCATTATCTTCACGCTTTAGACCAGCCGCGATTAGGCACCACGCCCACCCCTTCGCGTATGGTCACAAGCCGATTAGCCATCATCCCTTTATAGCTTTCATGCAAGCCATTTGGCCAAAATATCTCCAAATCAAGAACGGCCGAAGAGCCCAGGCCAAAGTGCAATCGCGGATCATTGCACGAAAAAAAACTGGATTGGCTAAGCACCGCTTGCGCCTGGGTCTTCCCGTCGTAGTGGGCTACGACGCGGGCGCCGATCGCGCCGCGATTAGATTTTACGCCTTCCAGCTTAACTTTAATCCAGTTGGCCTTTCCCGCGACGTCGTTTCGCAGCAGCGACGGCGGCTCATTGAGATTGACGATGAGGATGTCCACATCGCCGTCATTGTCGAAATCGCCGAACGCGCAACCGCGGCTGCAATGAGCCGCCGCGACGCCCGGACCCGCCTCTTCGATTAATTCTTCAAACACCCCTTGCCCCAAGTTTCGGAAAACCGCGCGCGGCGTCTTATTGGGATATTGCGGAAGTTTCTTCTCGATTTTGGGATCGACATGACCCGTCGTCATGAACAAGTCGGGGTGACCGTCGTTGTCAAGGTCGACAATACCGGCGCCCCAACAAACGTAGCGCGTCTCAACTCCGAGCCGCGAAGATGCGGTCGCGTCCTGAAAGTAAGCTTTCCCATCGTTGCGGTAAAGAATGTTCCGGTCATCGGCAAAGTGAGTCTTGAAGATATCGAGGTGCCCATCGAGATCGTAGTCGCCGACTCCAACCCCCATGCCCGCTTGTTCTTTGCCGTCGTCGCTCATGGCGACGCCGCGCAAGATTCCCTCTTCATGAAAAGTTCCGTCTTGATTGTTCATGAACAGCAGGCTCGGGGTGGCATCGCAAGCGACGTAGATATCGGGCCAGCCATCTTCATCGAAATCGGCAGCAACAACGGTCATACCGTAGCTCGACACAGCTTTTGCGATACCAGCGGATTCGCTTACGTCAGTGAAAGTCCCGTCGCCATTGTTTCGATAGAGCCAATGTCTGCCCGCGGGCAAGCCTCGCGGCCCGCACGCGACAGGAATGCCTAACCAAATGCAGCTGCCGTTTTGGCCAGGGACTGGCGCCCGCTCAAAGGAAAATTGCACGTAGTTCGAAACGAACAGGTCTAAATGCCCGTCGCGGTCATAGTCCACGAAGCTGCAGCCAGCGCCCCAGTATTGCTCATGGCTCCAGAGGCCGGCAGCCTTGGTCACATCCGTAAAAGTACCGTTGCCGTTGTTGCGATACAGAATGTTTTGTCCAAAACGCGTGCAGAAAATATCGTCAAAGCCGTCGTTGTTATAGTCGCCGACGCAAACGCCAAACGCCCAGCCGATCGAATGCAGTCCGGCCTTTTCCGTAACATCAGTGAAAGTGCCATCACGGTTGTTCTTGTAGAGACGATTGGTCGTGCCTTCGGGCGCGCCCTCTAGACGCGTGCCCGACAGAAGAAAGATATCCATCCAGCCGTCATTGTCGTAGTCAATGAACGCGCAGCCACAACCAGTCGCCTCGACAAGATATTTTTTCTCTTCTGTTCCGCCGTAAATGATCGGGGCATGCAGCCCTGCATCATGCGCGACATCCGCAAAGCGCGCATTAAACGGCCGACCGGAAGGCACCGATCTCGGTAACGGTTTCGCTTTGTGCGTAGAGATGCCTTGGGGGAGTAGCCAGTGTTCGCCGAGCGAAAGCCCAGCGCCCAAACTCAACTGCGCAAACTTGCGGCGCGAAAAGTTCACAGACAGACATCCTTCCGGAAATACATGCGTCCGCAAAACAGAATCGGGCGACCTGGCGGTTCTGAACATCTACAATATTTCTGGTGAGAAGCTGATGTCACATTTGAAATGCTGGCGGTTTCCGAG
>Ga0247669_1000894_pt1 | contig 10265 bp, 9 predicted proteins | sample CNK10_metaG_FD_182734 | JGI IMG/M metagenome (GOLD analysis project Ga0247669, IMG submission 182734) | Soil microbial communities from Purdue University Martell Research Forest, Indiana, United States - CNK10 | ecosystem: Environmental > Terrestrial > Soil > Temperate forest > Bulk soil | place...
CCTCGGTTGCAAAACATCTCCAAAGAAGGTGTGAGGAGAGCATTTGAATGAAATCGCCGATCTTAAGACCCACGACATTCGTCTCGACTCTAATCTTAGCTTTTTCAGTCTCGCCAGCAAGTTCGACAGATGCCTCTCATCCTGGAACGAATCACAAACAAATCGTCGTTCTTGTCTACGAGACAAGCAAAGGGCTCCGATTTGATCTCGAATCCGGCGTTTACAAAGGCGGCGAATATAAAAAAGTCGATGCGAACTATTTTCTGGCAGACCTGAAGCTGCAAGAGGGTGGGGATTGTCAAATCATCGAGGTTGTTGACGACCGCGCTCCCCTTTCCGCGATAACGGAGGTGTCCGAGATGGCTATCAATGCTGGTTTCAAAGACATTCGCCCCTTCGTGTATTGGCACAAGACTGGCCGCATGGCCGAAGTTCAGTTTGGTCCGCCGATAAAGTTCACGATGAACTCGAACAAATTGGAACGGCGTGTAGACCAGGCAAGATGAGATGGGCTGTTCGCACTTGGTCGGTATTTGTTCACGGTCTCTCAGATTGATTTGCGCCGTTGCTCTGGTATTTTGGGGAGCTTGTCCCAAGGAATGCGACGCATCGCAATATCTGATTACGAGCGTGAATGAAGACCATCTTGGGGAGTCGCTGAAAAGTTTCTTTTCATCTCACAGACTCGCTAATTGCCGGAGAGGCCCAATCGAGGGATTTGACGAGAAGAAGCAAAAATTAAAGTTGTCACCGTGGATTGTTTGTGGCCTTCGAAAGGGAGTCACTTTCGAAGGACAGAGTTTGTTGGACGAAGTGAACCCGGCCCGACCGTTCGGAATGCTGGCCTCGTTTTATAACAAGAGACTAATCGAACTTAACTACACCCTTGCAATCACTTCAATCGGCGGCTTACTTCCTCTTCTCGAAAGGCAGTATGGCCGACCAACCCACATTACGCTTGAGACGAATGGCGAGGTGAGTTCCGTTTCATGGGCAGGTCAAGGAGCACAAATGGAGATCGCGGTAGTAACAATTGCGCCTGCGGTGGCCGACCAGGAGTTCCTTCGCGTCGGGGAAGGGCGACCTAGCCATGCAGTCCAAATCAGAATCCGGTCCAGCAATGCTCCATCATTAACTGAAGGCACTTCAAGCCCGGAACCATAGAGCGAGAGGCTCTTGGTGGCGTGCATCTGAAACCAGGGCATCTGTCGAACTGTGACCCGGTATCGAAGCTTTTCCCGAAATGAATTCAATTCCGGTCCATTATGGTTAAGTCGTTATTGCAATCTTCAGTAAAACCTTTGTATTGACCACCCATCGCATGGAAAACCAATTGCAACCCCTTGGAACGCAGTCGTGCATTTTCAAGGGGATGTCTTGTGAATTCGTGCAAAATCGTTCCAATCTTGATTTTGTTTTCGTGCCTGTCCCGCTCGACATTTGCTCAAGAAAGTTTCTCTTCGCTCTCGTCGGCTACTTCTTCAGTCCCACATGACCGAGATTTCAGCAGGACCGTACTTCCTATCTCTGATTTGAAGTTCATTGGCGTTGGCATAGAGGGCAAGTTCGGCACAGGCTTCTGTTTGGACCCAGAGTGTCGTTTCATCGGAACCAACTATCACGTCGCCAAAGCGATGGGCAAGCACTTCAAGGTTGAAGGTAGCCCAGTTGTCCATCGTTGGTTAGGGACGGGGCCGGATGATGAAGAAGCCACCGAAAACAGGCAGTCCCTCATTCTGGGTCTGAAATACAAAGAGAAATTTGCCCTCATTCGTGACATCGCTATCGTAGAGCTTCGCTGGCCGTTGTCAAAGAAGGGCTATCACGGCGTTCCTTTCTACAACGACGATCTCCAATACGGGCAGGAGGCTTACGTCTACGCCTTTCCGCTCAACTGGAACCCAAAGCGCCATTTGGAGAAGTTCAAAGCCAAGTTCCTGGGTTACAACGTAAAGAACTCTAAAACATCCTGGGAAGATTTGAGCGATAAGCCACTGGTGTTTGATTACGACCAAGAGGATGGAAAGTTGCGAGGCGGCGCGAGCGGCGGGATTGTGGTAGATGGGCAAGGACGCATCATTGGAGTCCTCAATGCTCTCGCCTCTGATTTGGAGCACGCCGTTACCGCCGTCCCGGTGCATACGTTTGCTGACTTCCTAAGTCGCGTTCAGCCTTTTCTGAGCACGCAACTGTTCCCTAAGAGCGTAGTGATTCCCCCGGCCTCCGCCGACAGTTATCCCGAATGGGTTCCAGTTCACTATCACACCACCTATGACTGCGGAGATCACATTCTCCAAAAACGCCCAATCGAGCCTCCTGATGTTCAGGTATTGCGTCAAAAGGCCACAGTATTGGCCGACAGTATGCGCAACTTCATAGCGGTTCAGTCGTTTGAGTGGGGCAAGGGGGACCGGAGCAACACCCCAGGAGCCATTGCGCAATTTGAGGTTCGTGTGATCGACGGATACCAGAGATTTCGCGAGTACCCGGATGGCACTAAGGAATTTCAAGATGTCCCCTTCCCGGCCCCGCTGAACACCGCTATCAACACCGGGGGAGAATGGGCCGAGATGCCCGACCTGGTGGGCAACAACTTGAAGCTGCGCATCAATCACGCTCCCGACATCACGATGAATGGAGAGACATTCCAGGTCTTTCAGTGGCGAGGCGAAGTTGAGGACGGCATCTGTAAGTTCAAGACGACTACGGACTTGGTCTTCATGTCTTACAGCAAGATCGACACCCTGAATTGCTATGGGGAGGTCTGGACCGACAAGGACTTAAACCTCGTCCGCGCCTCGGAAAACTACAAATTGTTGGGTACTTGGAAGAACTACCACGGGGTGGTGACATTTGGGTTGGTGACAATTGGAGATCACAGGGTTCGAGTCCCCATGACCATCGCTACCCAGGCGGAGTACCACGGCAAGCTCTACTGGTGCCAAGGAACTTTCTCCGAATATCATGAGTTCGCCTCCACGGTCAAGATCGGGAATTCGGCAACAGGCTCGGCGACAGACACGGCCAAGCTCGATCAGCGAGTGGACAAACCGCAATGAACGTCTGTTTGATTGCAGGCGGCTTTGCTTGCGTCCTACTCGCCTATATCCCTTTGTAAGCGCACGTATCATCCAGTGGGGCGGAAGCTGCCCCGAACGCAAAGAATGTGCTGAGAAAATCGGAAAATCCTATACCTGCGGGCGTTTGCCGCAGCGGGCCATGAATCTCGGTAACTAAGATGTTCTCTGCGTCCTTCGGCTCACGGAGTTACAATCGCTTTTCACCTTGGGCAATGGCGGGCGACAGAGATTCGACGTTACTGACCATTTCTGAAGCCCTAATAATCATCGCCGTTTTTCCTGAAAAAGACCTCTGATAAACATATTAAGATTGACATTGAGCCGATTTCCGGCGAGCTTGAAAGAATCTTTTTTCCATCCACACGGTGAGCTGGTCCAAGCGCCGCATCCGCCGGTACCACCACTCCGTCCATCAAATTCACGATTTCTCCAGAACAGCGATTAATAATCTCCCAGCTATTTAGTCCTATTAGTCGTTTAGTACTTGACGTACTTTTTTAACCTTGATGGAGCGATTCGAGGTCAAAACAACTTCCGCGCGACGTGCAGCATCGTGTATTTTCTCGGGCCGCACCCTGAAAGAAGACGCTGAAGCTTTTCGAACTCGCCAACTCCTTTAATTTCCAGTCGACCAACTCCGGCACCCATCCCACATTGAAACAAACCGTGGGAACTGCTCCTAATTCGGAGCGTAGGGTGAGCCCATCGCTTCGCGACGTGGGCAGAAATTCTGCGCCATCTCTATGTTACTGAGTAGTTTGTGGCTGCCGACAATTCCTGACTGGCTGGTGGATGACGTGCAGTGACACAGTGCTGTGCCGGCTTTCTTGGCTGCGCTCTCGTCTATGCCCACTGGGGAGAACGCGTGTGGATTGGCAGACTGAGCGGTTGCTAGTTCGCGAAGAGAAGCGGTCCTCCCAAGTGTCCCTCTCGGGAAGATAGAGACGCTACTTTGGCGCATAACTTGTTTGTTCGCGGAGGGAAAAAGAAATGAACAAATCATTGATTTTGGGAACTTGTCTTCAATTCCTGATAGTGACGGCCTATGCGCAGACCCCCGTAAAAACGAAGTCCAAAGTCTCAACTTCGCCGGCGGGATCGAAGGAAGCGGCCCCCGCGACTCCCCAGCCGACGCTCGTGTTGAAGCCTCTGAAAGGCAAGGTAAATTCAGCCTGCACAGCGGGTGGCAATCCTAAACCGAATCCATGCGGCGAAATGAAAAAGCGGCGAATAATATCGTCAAACGCCGCCCATCCTCAGGACCTCGAGGTCAGCGAAAGTGACCTGAATAGCACAAGCACTCCCCTCGACCGGAGCGATATCGATCCAATCGCAGTCCAGCCATTTGCAATCGGCCCTGAAAATACGGACATCTCTCTCATTTCTATCAATGGCGTCGAAACAGGTGTAAGGAACACTGCGGTTCCCCAGCCGAAGCTCCAGGCGGCAGCCGCGACGACCAGCGGACCATCGATGACGAGTTACAGCCCTCCGTTTGGTAATCCGGGCACGGTAGTAACCATCGTCGGTTCGGGATTCGGGTCCCCACAGTCGAATAGCTACGTCCAGGCCTATTCGATCACAACGCACACAAATTTCCTCTGGCCTTCCACGAGCTGGACAGACACGCAAATTGTTGTGGTTCTCCCTGCCGATATGCCAATTGGACAGTGCTACTTTAACGTCTACGTTGCAGGAGTGGGTATTCCCGGTACCAATCCGTTTACAGTGGGGATCCCGCCGGCTTTTACCAGTTACTCTCCGACTTCGGGGGTCCCAGGCACTCTGATTACGATAAAAGGTTCAGGTTTCGGCCAACTTGCTAACACAAATAACAGCTACGTAGCTGCGCGTTCTTCTCTAACTAACCAAACGACTTTTTGGACTCCGACAAGCTGGACGGACTCAGAAATTGATGTAAAGGTTCCCGAGGGCTTTCCTCAGGGGATGGTCTGGCTATATGTGATCGTGGACGGTCTGTCATCCATAGGTACAAATCCTTTTACAGTCGGCACTCCACCAGTAATCGACTGTTACTCCCCCCCTTCAGGACCACCAGGAACGATGGTGACACTCAACGGTTCGGGGTTTGGAAACGTACAAGGAAGTAGCTATGTCCTAGTGCTTTCTCGTTCGACTAACACTTGGATGTCGTGGCCTATTTCCACTTGGAGCGACACACAGATCACAGTTCCGGTACCGGCGAACACTCCAATTGGCCTTTTTTATTTCAGTGTGGATGTTGACAAGCTTCAAAGTCTTGGAACGAATCCGTTTCAAGTCGGATTCCCGCCGATAGTTTCAGATTACGCGCCGCAGTGGGGCAACCCAGGAACACAAATAACGATTAACGGCTCGGGGTTTGGTCAAACGCGAGGAACCAGTTTTGTCCAAGCTGTGTCCGCAGTCACGAACACGTGGACGAGTTTGCCCGTCAACAGTTGGAGTGACACTCAGTTAGTTGTCGTCATACCCGACGATATGCCACTTGGAAAGATTTACTTGACTGTGGTTGTTGGAGGACTCGAAAGCATTGGGACTTTTCCGTTCACCGTGGGTATACCACCCCAGATAACGAGCTATTCTCCGAACACGGGACCAGCAGGGACCATCATCACGATCAACGGCACCAGGTTCGGACCAACACAGGGCAGTAGTTACGTCGTGCTTCAATCGGTAACGAACATTCACACTAGCCTAACTGTGGTCAGTTGGAGTGACACCCAGGTTAAGGTCGCGATCCCGAATTTAACTCCAAACTGTCTCAGCTATCTTTCCATTACGGTAGATGGTCTACAGAGCATCGGAACCCTCCCGTTCCAGGTGACAAACAAATAATCGTCTCCTGATCGAATGGGGGTTTTCTGACACCCGCGATGAAATCACGCATGGTTATCAAACGAATTATCATGGCTACTTTTATCTATTGGTTAAAATATTTGTCTTGACAAGCTAAGTATCTGAATATATAAACTCGCCCGCTGAAGGGCGTTTTTCATCTGACTGGCTTCCTTGGGCGCTGCTGGATGATGACCTTACGAGGGGACGCCCTTCTTCTCTGGAGGCCTCATGGGTGTTTCCGAGTTCCGCCTGCGATTGTATTTAGGCTTCCTCAACCCTGACGATTCGGATCAGAAGCCGAAACCGTCGAACCGTTTCTTCAGGAACTTCGGGATTTGTCCGCATTGCGCGAAGAAAGGTGGACCTTTTCTTCTTGACCGGCTAAACAATGAAGGGCCGATGATCTCGCGCTCTGATGGAGAGTCTTTTCACTTGGTTTTGGGAGATCGGCCAATCTCTTTCCCGGCTGAGAAGTCTTCGGGCAAAACGGAAATGATGACGGCAGGATTTTGGTACGTGAAGGAACGGAATAAAGAATCGGGGGAGATGCCGGCTAGCACGGAAACAGTAGTAGTGATTTTGCGGAAGCCCCCGGCTGCTGGAGTCCCTTTGATGAAGCATCTGGAGAAACTTGCAGACCAACTAGCTGAAAAGCTCGTTAAGCCAGAGGAGCTTGCGACTCTTTATGAATTTGAGGGCAATCGGCTTCAGAGAGTCTCGTAGGTATCACTTGAGTAGAAACTAGCTTCGCGCTCCTAACATTAGAGTCCCTCCCCAGCGGAGAAAGCGCGATTTAGCCAATTAGGGAATACCTCAGGAAATGAGGTGCCAAGAAATTGGATTTGGTCCTTAACCTTTTGCTTCCGTTCGCAAAGCTGCTCCAGAAGGTGATCGAGACTCGCACGGTCGTTATCAAACCACTCAATAGGTATCCTGCTTGCAGCTTTCTTGAGGACCACTTCGCTGATGTCGTCCTCCAGAATAGTCAGCCAAGATTCGAAATCTTCGGTTCCCCGAACACCTTCATAAACGCGCTTATCCAAATACAGGCATCGCCGCGGAGAGTCTGTGAGCTGCCACGTCTTTCCTCCGAATGACAGACTTTGGTCGATCATAACTGTCCGATACGAATTCGGCTCTTCTTTCACGAATACAGCCTGTCTGCTGTCAGTGTTTGAGGTCCAGATGTCAAAAACAAGCATTCCACAAAATTCTTGAACATTGCTGACTTGCCTGAGCAGACCACTGGGCAAGAAGTCATAGACTGCTTGCATCCGCGGATCCACAGGAAACTGTGAACCAAAGCATGGACCGGACTCACAAGCGGCCCGGCCAAACTTCGTCTCAATGTACAACTCATAAGAGAGACGCACCAAGCCGTCTTCGACTTGCACTATGGCACCAGGAGCGACAGGAAGAGACAGAGCTTCCGCCAACACAGCACATAGGAGTTCGTTGGCAAGGACTCGCCTGCCTTGGGGATTGTTTGCGAACTTCACGACGTAATAGTTGCCGTCGGAGCAACGCATCAAATGCGATTGGCAGGCGCCGCGCATCCGTCGAATTTCTTGCACGGCCCGCACATGCTTCACCGACACTTCTATCCCCTGCTGGGACAGATCGGTCATTAACCCACCCACGCTCCCGAGTTATACCTAGGAAGTACACTCCACGCATAGATATGTCTAGTCCGTCGTTTGCGTCATCTGAATAGATGACAAGGTTTTAGAAAATTAAGGCTGTAGACTGATGTTACGGGAAGGCGTAAAGAAATTATGTACGTAAATTCCTTACACTGCATTTGGTCGGGCTACAGTGGATCAAGGGAAACGATGTGGTTTCGAACCGCATAGAGTACCAGTTCAGTAGTCGAGTGAAGGTCCAGTTTCAGTCTTAAGCGGGCCTTGTAAGTATCCACAGTACTTACGGTTACAGATAGTCGCGGAGCAATCTCTTTGCTGACCATGCCGCTAGCAACGAGACCCAAGACCTCCTTCTCTCTACGCGACAAGGTAATGGTTTTGTTAGCCCGCGCCCCACTAGTCTGAATGTCTTGTTTTGCCGGTTCTAACTGATTGTCAACCGTCTCAATTCTTTCCGTGGACGTAATGGCCTCGCCTCTCAACATCGCTGAGAAGGTTCGCAGTTCTTCCGAAAACGCTTTTAAAAGCTCCACTCTTTCACTCGATGACTGGAAAATCTCACGGCGACTTTGCAGACCAGCCAGGTCCTTAGAAATCTTGTCACGAATCCAGTTGATGTCCGCTATCAAAGTAAGAAGATACTGTTCGACTCTTTTTTGATGGCTGGTCTCGGTTGTTATTGCAAGCACTTGGTCTTGCCCTTCGGCGTCATCTTTAACCGGGATCAGATTGAAAAGCCAATGTCTGCCCGGACCTTTGTTGGGCATTCTAACTAGAACGTCGATACCGGGCTCATTTTGACCCGTCTCCCAGACTTGCTTGATTGCATGCTCAAGTTCTTCGGCACTATCGCCTAGGAGTTCACAGATCGTTTTTCCCATACACGATGATGCCGACGAGTTGGCGACCATGAGAGTAAAAGCGGGATTCGACATTACCAGCCGTGCTTGAGTATCAAACACAGCAAGGCCGACGGATGGCGCATTGAATATGCCAGCTATGAGAAGGTTGATCCGATTTAGATGTGAAGAATTGTCCGACCGTAGTGCAGCCCTGTCAGCCAATTTTGTCTCCGATCACGGCTGACGGTCGGGGACGGAGTCGAACAGCACGTTCTACAAAGCCTGAATGCCGCGAACATCGCTTCGAAGGAAGAAGATTCAAACGGCAATGCTTCTGGCGCGGGGTTGGGAGCATCCGAGATTCTCCTTAATTCAGTACAGCAATGTTCTACACGCAAGTATATACACCTGCTAGTAAACACATGTCAAGGCAAATTCTTGACGTATTGTGGAAAACTGTACACTTTTGAACAATCAACTTTCGTTCGAGTTCCAGAAAGGGAATCGTCGGAGGTATTTGAATCTAGATTGGAGTAAGGCTAGTCCAGGTTCTGGCTTGTACGGTCAGGCTAAGTGAAGGCGTCTACTTACAAACTCCGCACTTTCCGCCATCCTTCGCGCAGTGCTTACAATATTTGCAATTCTTGCAGGCTTTGCAGGGATCGGCACCTGTGCAGGTGGCTGAGAAAATGTCGAGTGGAGCCTGATTGAGGAGAAGTACCGACAACATGATCTGAGTTACGACTAAGAGGAACCATCGCTTGCTCAACATGGCTAAATCCTCCGAATGGTGATTTTGTCCCAAGCAATGGCCGTAGCATGAGCGGATTGTTCGCACAGGTCAACAACGGTCGTATTAGTTGTGTTATTTAGTAGCTAATCCCGACAACAGAGACCGCTTGTCGTCACCTATTTGGAATGATAGTCTCCTTCCCAATCTCTCGATCTTTTCCATAGAAAGGATGTCCGATGCGAAACCCTGCCCTTCCGCTCGTCCTGTCGTACCTCCTGCTTTTCTCCCAGACAGAATCCTTAATGGCCGCATCAGTAGATCCGCAGTCTCAATCCGCTTACCAACAACAGAAACCTCCTGCTACCGAACCTCAAGTTGAGCCGACTCAGCCAGCGCCGACACCTAGCTCATCGGATACTGCCAAAACGTTGCTCCCTGGGCAGTTCATTCTCCAAGATGCTACTCCAGTAAAGCTGAGGCTTACGCGCAATGTGTCTTCCGCTGACGCGCATGAAGGTGAATCCGTCGATTTTGAGGTTTTAGAGGATGTGGCTGCGAATGGAATCGTGGTGATTCCGAAAGGGTCGGTAGCCATCGGTACTGTGACGGAAGCTCAGCCAAAGCGAAGAATGGGCCGTGCAGGCAAGTTAGAAATAGTTCTCGACTACGCACGATTGGCAGACACGGAGAAAGCGCCAGTTCGGGCTGTTAAGGATGCGAAGGGCGGAAGCCATACTGTCGGAATGACCGCGGGGATTGTTGCTACTGGCTTGCTATTCTTTCCCGCCGCTCCATTCTTCCTGTTCATGCACGGCAAAGACATCACCGTTCCAAAGGGCGCAGAGGTCACAGCTTATGTCAATGGCGATGTAAGATTGGAAACCAAGAACTTCCACGCCAAGACTGATCAAAGCGCGCAATCAGCCGCTGATCCTCAGTCGGCACCAGCCCAGTCGGAGCCTACAGCTTCTCCGGCAGCGGGCGCCGCGGTACCGGCCACTGGAACTTTGGAAGTGCATTCGACCCCTGAGGGCGCAGAAGTTTACGTGGATGGGGCCTTTATTGGAAACGCTCCTGCGACGCTGAAACTTGCGCCCGGACAGCATACTATCCGCGTCGCTCAATC
>Ga0247669_1000895_pt1 | contig 10261 bp, 6 predicted proteins | sample CNK10_metaG_FD_182734 | JGI IMG/M metagenome (GOLD analysis project Ga0247669, IMG submission 182734) | Soil microbial communities from Purdue University Martell Research Forest, Indiana, United States - CNK10 | ecosystem: Environmental > Terrestrial > Soil > Temperate forest > Bulk soil | place...
GAGTTTGGTGCTGAAGTGCGCGCTTTCTTCAGACGGGAAGCGAGGCCAGATCATTCAGCTCGACAACAGCGGATTTCTAACGGCGGGAACGCTGGTGCAACAGGATCCCGCCGCATTGGCAGGCGATCCCGGCGGAAACTACGCGTTTGGTGTCGATTCGGACACGCCGGTCGGTCAACGAATTGTTGAAGCAGGGCAGTTTGTGTTGGGCGCGGGAGGCGCGAGCATTACTGGCGGGCTTGCGGACGCGACACAATTCGGCGCGGCCAATCCCGTAGCGGGTGGGATTAACGGCGGAACCGCAATTGCGGCGGGCCCGGCGACGGCGCCGGATGCTTTTGGGCGCGGAACGCTGACGCTCGATGCCGGCGGTGCGTCGGTTCAGTATTCGTATTATGTGACGAATGGGCAGCAGTTGAACTTACTGGAAATCGACGGTGGAGCGGCGTTGCAATCGGTGTTCAGCGGAACCGCGCAAAAACAGAAGGCTCTGGACGCAAACACGATCAACAGTACGGGAGTGTTTGCATTGACCGGAATGAATGTGGTGAATTCCACTACCGTCGTGCCCGATTCGACGATTGGAGTGTTGACGATTTCAGGAATCAGTGTAAACGCGACTTTCGACCGCAACACCGGCACAAACGTTACCTTGCAACAGCAAGTCACCGGCTCAATTCCCTCAGGGTCGATCCCAAGCGCCGCGTTTGATCCGACGACAGGACGAGTGGTTATTGCGAACACCATGATTCTCGGAGCTGCGCTCTATTATTACGACGTTGGCAAGGCGTATCTCATCGACATTACGCCAAACTCCGCCAGCCATGCACTCTCCGGCCAGCTGATTCCGCAAGCGGCCGGACCATTTTCCGCGTCGAGCGATTTAGCCGGCAATTTGATTGGAAGAGCAGGCGGATCCTCGACGGCTGGCCCAGCGAACGTTGATTTAGCGACGACGTTCGACGGGGCGAGCAGCTACACGTTCACGCTGGATCTGACTACCACGAATACAGGTATTGGCTCGAATGGACAGGTTGTTGACTATAGCGAAACGGAGCCGTTCCAGATCAACGATTCGACTGTAGGACATGGCCTGATGAAATTGGTTGGCGGCGCGCTGGGCGATCCCGCGGCAACAAATGAAGACATCGTTTCTTTCTATTTAATCGGACCAAAGCAATTCGTTGCGATCGGAAACCAGGCCGGCGTGCCAAGCGGGGTGCTTTATTTCGATCCGCAATAAGGCAAGAGCGCCGGGTGGCACATATATAGAGGAGTCGGTTATGTTGTGCAGGCCGCTGCGCTCGACTTTTAACTCCAACATTCGGCCGGTCCCGTCGGTCTTGAAGGTTGCCATGAAGCGAATCTTCTGTGCTGTGGGCGCGATCAGTGCGATGTTTGCCCTTACATCGTGCGGCTCCGGTTCAAAAGGAGGCGCAGGAGTTGCGTCGGTCAGCCTAATCAATACGTTCGCATTTGTGATAGCGGGCTCGGATCCGATAGCTATAACTGCGACAGTGGCGGGAGCGGGCGGAGATCAAGGCGTGAGCTGGAATTTGTCGATTGGAAATTCAAGCTGTGCGCCGAGTTGCGGAACACTGAAGCCGGCTCCCGCGCCTTCCATGTCGGCGCAGTATACGCCGCCGAAACAGGTTGGGGCGAACGAAACAGCGACAATCACCGCCCAAGCAATTGCCGACCCGACCCAGACATTTGTTTTTAGCTTCCAGATCCGACCGACGATTCGGGTGACGATCATGGATCCGTTCGTAACAGTGACGCCGGGTGGGCCGGTGACAGATATTCACGCGGGGATCGAAAACGACACGACGAACGCGGGAGTGATCTGGAGCTTGACGAGTCTGACGACAAACGGACAGAACGGGCAGAGCTGTTCGCCGGAGTGTGGGACTTTGGTGGCGGATGCCCCGCAATTGCTGACCGCCCACTATCAGCCTCCGGCAACGATGCCGGCGGGAGCAGCGGTAAATCCGATGATTACCGCGACTTCGGTGGCGGTCCCGGCAAACTCCAATCGTTTTATATTTTCGATAGGTGTGCCGATGATTTCCGTGACGATTACCAACAAGTTCTCCGGGCTGCTGGCCGGCGATCCGACGGTGACCGTGCACGCGACTGTCCCGAATGATGTGGGAGGGGGTGTGGCGTGGACGTTGACCGCATCTGGAGCGGATTGCACTCCCGATTGCGGCACGCTGACTGAAGTGGGTTCACCGAGTGTGAGCGCGAAGTACGCGCCCCCGAAGGTGCTGCCGGTTGGACCGGCGGCGAATCCGACGATCACAGCAACCTCGGTGGCAGATGCTTCCAAGAGCGATTCATTTACATTCACTATCGCCACTGCAAGCGCGGTTCTAAATGGCGCCTATGCGTTTCAGCTTCGCGGATTCAATCCGTCGGGAACTGCTCCGGTTGCAATTGCGGGGGCATTTGTTGCCGATGGCGCAGGAGGAATCAGCATCGCGGAATTTGAATTGAACAGCGGTGGAAGCGTTGTCAGTTCTTCGGCCGGAGGGACATACGATGTGGTGACGTTCAGTGGAATCCCGCGCGTGACGATTACCCTCAATAGCATGCCAGTGAGTCTGGTGCTGAAGTGTGCCATGTCGTCGGATGGAAAGCGCGGGCAGATTATTCAAATGGATGGCAGCGGGTTCTTGACGTCGGGCACGCTGCTTCAGCAGGATCCAACTGCATTGGCGGCGGATCCGGCAGGGAGCTATGCGTTCGGAGTGGACTCGGATGCGCCAGTTGGGCAGAGAATCGTGGAAGCCGGTCAATTCGTCTTGGGTGCGGGCGGGAAAAGCATTCCGGGGGGACTCGCGGATGCGATTCAGTTTGGCGGCGCAAGTCCTGTCGCAGGCGGCGTAAACGGAGGGGCTGCCATTTCCATGGGCACCGCTACGGCCCCGGATTCGTTTGGACGCGGAACGATGACGCTGAATGTGGGTGGAACTGGGAACGTTCAATATTCATATTACGTAATCGACGGGCAGCGAATGAATTTGTTGGAGACTGACGCAGGCACGGCGCTGAATTCGTTATTTAGTGGGACCGCGCGAAGACAGAAGGCGCTCGATTCGAACACAATCAACAGCGCGGGCGTATTGGCATTGACAGGAACGAACCTTGTGAACGGGACGACCGTCGCGCCAGACACGGCAATCGGACTGTTTACAATCGGCGGCACAACCGCAACGGCAACCTACGACAGGAATACCGGAACGAGTGTCAGTACCCTGCAACAAGTCTCCGGGTCGGTTGGGTCCGCTGGGTTTGACCCGGGCACTGGCCGAGTGCTGGTGGCAAATACGATCGTGACGGAGATGGCGCTCTATTACTACGATGCGGGGAGCGCGTATGCGATTGATATTTCGCCGAGCACAGCGAGTCACGCGCTTTCGGGACAGCTCGTGCCGCGGGCGCCGGGGCGATTTTCCGCGAGTGCCGACCTGTCAGGAAACTTGATCGCACGAGCGGGAGGATCTTCGACCGCCGAGGCGCCGAACGTGGATTTCGCGGCTACTTTTGACGGGATAGAGAATGACTCATTTCTGCTGGATTTCACGACGACGAATACCAGCCTTGGCTCGAATGGTCAGATCGTTGATTACAGCGCGACGGATCCAACTGATCCGAATAACTTGTTCCAGATTGACGACACGATGACAGGACATGGTTCGTTCCGGCTGGCCGGAGCAGTGCTGGGAGATCCCAGCCCTACGGCGGCTGACAACGTTTCTTTTTATTTCATCGGGCCGAAACAGTTTGTAGCAATCGGAAATAAGGCTGGCGTGCCCAGTGGCGTGCTGGTTTTCGATCCCAAGGATCCACAGTAGTTTTGGGGGACCGCGCGGGGACCACAAGAGGCTTTTGAAGGGAATAATGGACGCCGCAGACTCAAAAATGGCGGTGGACGCGGAGAGTTCACGCGTACGCGACGTTTTCGATAAACGAACGGAAATCAACCGGGGGCCGTTCGATCTCTATGCGCTTTGCGCGCACCAGGAACGACAAGAAGCTCTTGTGCAATTCTTTCGGCGAATCGGTCTGTCCTCGCTGGCTGGACTCAAGATCTTGGATATCGGTTGCGGGTCGGGTGGAAATTTGCGCAGGATGGTCGACTACGGCGCGGAGCCGCAGAACTGTTTTGGCGTCGACCTATTCCGGAAATCGCTGCTAGGCGGCCATGCTGTGAATGCGGGGATAGCGCTGTTGGAGGGGACCGCAGCGGAGCTACCGTTTGCGGATGAACAGTTCGACCTGGTATTTCAGTTTACGGTGATGACTTCGGTGCTGGATCAACCGACTAGACGAAGAATCGTAGGTGAAGTGAAGCGGGCGCTGCGACGCGGTGGATTCTTCATCTGGTACGATTTTGCGTTCTCGAATCCCCAAAACAGAAATGTGCGAGGAATCGGGCGACGGGAGATTGCGGGCCTGCTCGCCGATTTCGAACTGACATTCCAGAAGGTCACTTTGGCGCCGCCGGCAGGACGTGCAGCGGTGAGGGTATCTCCGGCTGTATACCGAGTGCTGGCGCTGTTGCCATTCCTGCGATCCCATTATTTTTGTTTCGCACAAAAGCGATAACGAGCGCGAACGCTGCTGGGTAGTCTATCTTACGGATCGAAACTAACGAGCGAGTCGTTTACGTTCCAAGCGGCAGCTTCCGCGTATTCCGGCTTTTGGCTATGCAACATGAGAGTTCGCACTCTCGGCACGCATAGGAAACCGCGCCTTCTGAGTTGACTCACGAGGGTTTCCGCGAGCGGGTCGTTTTTGTATATCGCCCAGCGAATTCCCAAGGCGCGGTCCCGCTCGGCCTGATGTATCAGCGTACTGACGAGTGCGCTTGCGCGATCGGCTCTTTGCAAACGCCACTGGACGACGCGCGCGAAACGATCCGCTTCGCCTCGCTTGACGATGGCATAGTCCTCCGATGAGCCGTCGAAGGAAAACCTCAGATATTGATCTTCGAAGTAGCGCCAGCGAATGGAATCGGCGTCCTCGAAAAAGGAGAGACGATCCGCGGTCGGCGCAACCGGGCCCGAGCCAACATTGACCCATTGCACTTTGCCATTTGCGCTTGCCAATAGTCTATTGCTGCCCCAAATGAGTTTGTGACCAAGCCCGACAGCGAGAAGGCTCGCTCGCTGTTTGGTTGAAAGGTTCGGCGTTTCGCGGGCCGCACCAGTCGCATTTCGAATCAGGAGGCATTCTGAAAGAGGGAACTGCGCTGTCTTGCAGCCCACGCGGCGGCTCAGGGGATGATTGGCCTCGGCCGTCGAAACAAAGTACGGGCCCCATCCTTCCTTTATGCAGTGCGAAAAAAGCTCGTTGACGATGACCAGAAACTTGACGCGGCCTTTTTCGAAACCGTTTATTTTTGCGCTGCGAAAATTTTCGTGGACGAAGGAAAATTCAGATTTTGCTGGAATCAAGTTCGCAGCGGAGTAGGACGTTTTGAGCGGAATCAGCGACGTGTGGCCGACGATTCGGCCCTCCGCCGTTTGCAGAATGGCGTGCCATGCCGGTCCCGCCGGACTTTTTTGAATCCAGTGCTCGAATTCCGCAAGAGGGATACGAGCCTTGGTGAGGCGGTTGTACTCGGAAAGAATCTGTTGATTTTCAGGCTCGCTCAACGGGCTGCGGGCGATGCGAAGATCAAGCATTGACAGAGATTCCTTCCATCAGCCCCGCCTCCTGATAGCGAGAAGTGACTGCGGACAAGAATTGGTCGAACGACAGCCACGCTTCATTCGAGGCACAACGCTTGGCGGCGAGGCGCCAAAATACTTCGTTTATTTCGCGGGGCACCGAAAGCGCCTCCATCGGGTTGTGCCACAGAATCGAAATGCCTCCCCATCCGATTCTGCTGCTGGCTTTCAATATCTCTTCGGCAATCCCATGAGCGTCGTGCCGCAAATTGCGCGCCTCGGCCTCCAGGCCGCCATCCATCAATACCAAGGGGATTTCGAGGAAGCGATGAGGACACTCTCGCGCAAAGTCATAGGGAGGAAATGCGAAGTTGGCGCCATTGCGGAAGCCTACCGATTGGGGAAAACCCAAGGAAGAATCCGCGAGCATGCCCGCGCTCGCGACTTCTCGAAATAGCGCCTGCTGCGATTCAAAACGGAGCCAGTGCTGGCGGTTGGCACGCGGCCATTTTCCCATCCGTTCGCCGAGCGTCGCGGCTTCGGACGCGAGACTGCGGTCTTCCATTACGCTTTGATACGAGCCGTGAAGGCCTAGGGATAACCCGCTAGCCACGGCCTTCGAAAGATTCGGCGCGATAGATTCCAGCGAATAGTTAGGGTCGCGTCGATGGCCTTGACGAACCACGGGGAAGAGAGTCGATTGGAATCCAGCAGACTGAAGGGCATCGACTAGGGGAAGGAGATAATCTCCGGGGCGCTCGCCCGCGAGCAACCTCGGGATCTTTTTGAGATTGTCTGAGAAATCGGTTGAATTCTTGTAAACGCCCGCAGCGATTGCGAGGTTCTTCGTCAGGCGGACGAAGGCCGAGCGACGGCCGTCGAAATGAAAATCGATGTCGTGTGACGGTAGCAGGATGTGTTCTGCGCCGAGGAGTGGAGAAGGCGCTTTTGGCAGGGTGGATACGCGGCTTTGCCGAAGCACGCTTTCCAACCAAGCCATCAGATGCGCCGCGTGCGGCCGTCGAGGTGAGAGACCGTGCTTGCCGAATGGCGTTTCTGAGAAGGGTACTCGACCAACGGCGTCGCGCTGCTTTGCGTTTTGCTCCAGTTCGCCGGACAGCCACAAGAAGATTTCGCCGAGCCAATCCGGGTTTCCGGTCTCAGGGTCGGTTCCGAAGAAAACCGGAATTGTCTCACCGGCATACTCCGCCAGCATCGGCGCTGCGACCACGACTGGTTGTTGGTCTGACGATTTGCAGTGGTAAATTGCCGGAATCGGGATCACGTCGTCGGCACGGCCTTGTCCTTGGGGGTCTCCGTAGGTGAACAAACAGTCGACGGTCCTCCTTCTTGTGTCTACGACCAAATGGCCATAGATGGCGGCAAACATCCGGAAGGCGTACGTCATGCGATGTCGGACCGCGGCGGGAACCGTCTGGTGAAACTCAATAGACAAGGTTCTGCGCGGCGAGGTTGCGCTAGCCGGTGGCAGCGCGTCTATGGAAGCGTTTTGCGTGAACATGTATTTTGAGCGGGATGCTATTGAACGGTTGTTACGGAGTCGTAACGCGGATATAAGAGAGGGCTGAAATTCACCGTTCACATGGCGTGTGAGTCCCGCCACCGAATCAACCATTCATTCATATATCCGAAACATTGGAGTCTTCGGCGGCAAGTATCGTTTGCCTTCGACAGGTTCCGAGGCAGTGATCGCAGTCGAGGCGTAACTACCGTGAAACTCACATTTGTCAATCACGCTGGTTTCTTTCTTGAGACCGCGGGTACGAGCATTTGGTGCGATCCCTGGACCAAGGGGAAAGTCGTCAATAATTGCTGTGCGCTCTACAGCCCTTCATGGCAGGTTCCGATCGAGCGAGTCGAGTACATCTGGATTTCCCACGAACACCCGGACCATTTCAACTTCCCGACGCTCAAGTCCGTTCCGGAGACCGACCGGAAGCGCATCACAGTTCTGTACCAACGCCACAGCTCGCCGCGCGTTGTAGAAGCGCTGAAAAAGATGGGTTTCGACAAAATTCAGGAGCTGCCGCAATACGGCTGGGTCGATTTGAGACCCGGCGTGCGGATTTTGTGCGGTTCGGTCGGAACGATGGACTCGTTCTTGTGTGTAAAAAGCGAAGGCGAGTGCATCCTGAATTTGAACGATTGTATCTGCACCGACGCGCAGATCCAGTACATCAAGCGCCTTGTTGGCAGGCCGACAATTCTCATGACGCAATTCTCGTTCGCGCAATGGATTGGCAACCACGCGGACGATACCGATGCGGTGCAGCAGAAGATCCGGGAATTGAAATACCGGGTCTTCACGTTTCAGCCGGAATTTACGGTGCCGATGGCCAGTTTCGGCTACTTCTGCAACCAAGAAAACGCGTGGATGAACAAATTCATGATCTCGCCCGCTCGAGTAATGTCGATGGGGCTGCCGAACGTGAACTTTTTGTATCCCGGCGATGTCTGGGATTCGACAAAGCGGACATTTGATACGGCCAGCGCTGTGGCCCGATACATGCGCGATATCGAGAGCCTGCCGATTGACCCGACGCCGCAATCCGTCGACAACGAAAAGGTTCGCATAGCGATTGAAGGATTACTCGTCTTCTTAAAGAAGCGATTCGGCCAGGTCGTGATGAATCGGTTGAAACCGTTTGAAGTCTTCACGCACGATACGAACGGAATTTTTGTGGTGAATCCGGCCAAGGGGCGGTGCGACGTAGTCGAGGCGACGCCTGAGCGGACTGAAAAAGCGCGCTACGTGATGTGCAGTCAGGTTGCGTGGTACACGTTCGCGCATACTTGGGGCTGGAACGTCGTCGAGGGTTCTGGCACTTATTTGGACCGGCGATTCAAGGACGAAGGCGAAGACGAATTGTGGAGGCGCTGCATCACCGAGCTCTCGACCGATATCCTGCGTTTCAATAATCCGTCACGGTTCTTTCGGACGCTGGGATTTCTTTGGGGAAAAAAGTTCGAGATTCTGTATCACTTCACCGGCAAACCGATCAGCGACGAGGCAATTCAAAAAGCGATTCCTCGCGGTCCCGCGGGACTGCCGGCTGGGTCGGCCGCGGGCGCATAATCTGTGACGCTACGGATTACATCGGCATCGAACCGGCCTTTACGGAGGCGCAGCAGCGAAGCGGGATTAACGTTGATCGAGTTGATCATCGCTTGCTCCATCTTAATTATCTTGGCTTCTGCCGCGCTGCCCATTGCGCGAAAGACGGTCATAGCGCCGAAAGAAGAAGAGCTGCGGCGCAACCTGCGCGAAATGCGTACTGCCATCGACCGTTACAAAGACATCGCGGGCCGAAATCTGGTGCGAGTGAAGGTCGGAAGCGAAGGATATCCGCCCGATTTAGAGACGCTGGTCAATGGCGTCGAATATGGCAGCAGCGGGAATGAAAAGGTCCGTTTCTTAAGAAAGATTCCCATCGACCCCATGACCGGACGAGCGGAATGGAGATTCCAGTCGGTCCAGGATGAGCCAGATTCCACGAGTTGGAGTGGCGACAACGTCTTCGATGTGCACTCGACGTCTGATGCGACCGCGCTCGATGGAACGAAATACTCTGATTGGTAAGAACGCGCCGATCGTCTCCCGCCGGACGCTAATCGTGGTCCAGACAGATGGCGTGGACGCTCCCCTTGTTGGTCATGCATTGCCCTTCTTTATCGAGGGTGAAGTGCCAACGATGGCGGGGGCAGACCCAGTAGCGGCCCTCGGAAAGCCAACCTTGTGTCAGGTCCGCGCCCTGATGCGGACAGTAGCGGTCAATAGAGTAACGAGTGCCGCCGGCTTCGATCGTGATTCGTTTTTGGCGCTGCTCGATTTCCAGCAACTTGGAGCAGAAGGTGTTCATGTCCTCCGGCTCCATGAGCAGGAAGCCTTGGATGAGCGTTTGGTAGACGTCTGGCTTGCGATTCAACTTGACGCGGAACGTCAGCGCAAATTCCTCCCAGGTAATTTTTCCGTCGAGCACGCGCTGAATTTGCCAGGAGGGTGTTGTTAGCGAGTAGTAGTCCGCGTCCTGGATTTGCGAAACGGGGTCAACACGCTTGGCAGGGAAGTCAATTCGCAGGAGTTTGCCGTCGACGTCGGAAAGACCGAAATAGAGCGGCACCTGAATGCGCGCGTTCAGCGCCAGCGGCTCCAACTTCGTTTGCAGCGCGGTCTGCAGCAGATCAACTGTTTCGCGGATGTCTGCTTCTGCTGGCTTGGGCTGCCTATCGGCGAAGTATTGTTCGTAACGAGCGGCGTAGGAACGCAAGTAGGAAGCGAAGTTTGCCTCGTCAACCCGCTGCGTTCCGAGCGGCCGGAATTGCTGGCTAATCGAACGCCAAACGTCGCCGGGCATCATATCCACCATCGCTGTTGGAATTCCATTCAGGCGTTCGCGGAGAAACGTGAAGAATTGCGCGGTGCGCGGAAAAATGTTGACCGGTTGGAAGTTGATGTGAAAGAGCATGGGGTCGAGAAAACAGGCGGGACCGGCGGAAGGAATGAAACATTTTGGCTGTACCGCAGAGATTGCCCGCGCAACCATCTCGAACTTGCTTTT
>Ga0247669_1000897_pt1 | contig 10245 bp, 11 predicted proteins | sample CNK10_metaG_FD_182734 | JGI IMG/M metagenome (GOLD analysis project Ga0247669, IMG submission 182734) | Soil microbial communities from Purdue University Martell Research Forest, Indiana, United States - CNK10 | ecosystem: Environmental > Terrestrial > Soil > Temperate forest > Bulk soil...
GTTTGGGCCAGCGTTAGGGACAGCGTTGGGGACAGCGTTGGGGACAGCGTTGGGGACAGCGTTGGGGACAGCGTTTGGGCCAGCGTTGGGGACAGCGTTGGGGCCAGCGTATATGGAGCGGGATACGGGCAACATGATGCCAATTGGTTGGCATTTTACGAATATTTTCGTCATGTCTGCAAGCTGACCGAGCAAACCGACAAGTTGATCGGGCTTACGAATATCGCCAAATCAGCCAATTGGTTTTGGCCTCATAAGGGATTAGTTCTGATCAGTGAGCGCCACAACATACTAGGGTTCGATGCCGATAATCGCCTACACAGCGCTACAGGTCCGGCAGTTGGTTATCCCGATGGCTGGGGTGTTTGGGCTTGGCATGGCGTACGCGTTCCGCAAGATGTAATCGAACACCCAGAAACGATTACAGTTGACCAAATCGAAAGCGAATCAAACGCTGAAATACGGCGCGTGCTAATGGAACGCTATGGATATGATCGGTATCTATCAGATAGTGGTGCGATTGAAGTAGCCACAGATGATACAGGCGTGCTGTTACGTAAGGATGTTCGGAACGATGAACCGTTGGTTATGGTCAAGGTTGTCAACTCAACGCCTGAGCCTGATGGCACTTTCAAATCGTATATGATCCGTGTACCACCAACTACCAAAACACCTAAAGAGGCAATCGCTTGGACGTTTGGCCTCAAAACTAAGGATTATCGCCCATTGGTGCAATCATAGCGGTGATGATATGGCAACAAGGCAATCCAGTATTCGGTTCAGCCTGGCAACTCGCCAGCAACTGCAAAAATTGCAACAGCTGACAGGAATGAACCGAACCGAAATCGTTAGTCGGGCGATAGACCGAATGGCGCAGGACAGATATAGAATGTGGCGGTCATCGCAAGCAAACGATTACGATCCATGTGTTGACCAGGATGGCGATTATGGTTACGAAAAATGGATCGCCAGCACTGAGGAAACAAATCAATAGATAGAATAAGTGGAGCATTAAACGTGCTCCATTTATTTTGTCAAGTCGATGTATAATATGAGTAATGAAAGACCCCCGCGTTGCGACAAACAACCGGGGTGATGAGCCATCAAAGGATGCGTTTAATGACTAACCAAATGTTACCTCAATTCACGACAGATGACAACGGATTTATCCATTTCTCGTTAGGTGATATTGAAATCCGTGCAGGTCTGCTCGATAACGGTGATCCATATTTCATTGCTTCCGATGCCGCAAACGCGACAGGCGTTAGTAACGTTTCAGACGCGCTAAAACGTCTTGACGACGACGAAAAAGATGAGATCGATTTAATCGATGCCATCGGTCGCCATCAAAAGATTGCGGTAGTCACTGAACCGGGATTATACAAACTCATCTTATCCAGTCGTAAAAAAGAGTTTAACCACATAAAACGATGGATAACGCACGATGTATTACCAGCTATCCGCAAACAAGGCGCTTATGTTTCGCCCTCGATTACAGATGAGCAGTTAACAGCACTGCAACAGGAAATCGGTAGACAGCAGGAACAGATCCATTTCCTGAAACAAGTAAACGCCAGTGCAGAAGTCGCACGGCGTTTGTTAATGGGTAAACGATGGTCGGATTATTCAGATCCCGATCCTGATTAATTTATACCCACGGCACTCCGCCCAGGTCGAGGCAAGCCAAGAAAAACGCCACAGCAAATAGAAGATCGGTTGATATGTCAGAGCCGATCAGATGAAACAGTGCCAACGATGCCAGTATCAGGAACACTGCACCGACGAAAAAGCACAAAATGGCGAAAAACGTGTGTAGACGCATAGTTACTTATTTCCTTTTATCCATGTTGCCAGTGCGGGCAACGCGCTATTGATTGAGGCATCAGCCCAGTTTCCAACGCCACAAGTCCAGAGGCAAAACCCGACAAAATAGTCGTAAGCCGATATCGCGGTTTCGTACAGTCCGCACAACTTCAACAGATTGTCCGTTCCCTGAAATTTGCCACGGCTAAACTCGCCCGCAAATTCGGACATGATCAGCGGTGGTCGTGCTTCAACAGGAACGGCGGCATACAACCGAATGAACCTGACTTCATAAAGCTGCTGTAGCGCCGTTGGTGACATTTGGCCAGCTGGCGTATTCGGCGCGCAATAGCTGTGTAATACAACGCAATGGCCATTGGATTTCGCTTGTGTCAAGGATGGGACCATCTTAGAAAATTGGACTGGTTCGGGGGTCCCTACGGAATAAGCACCGATTGCAGCACAATAACCGCGTGCCTCAAGTTCATCCATTACACCGCGCCAAAACGCATCATGACCAGGGTTCCATGCCGGTTCATTGGTGATTTGGATCTTTACCCGCTTATCGAGATTGCTGAATTGTCCCCAACGCGATTGTACGGTCTGGCGACCAGTGTTATAGCTCAGCGCGGGGTCATCCTCCGGGATACTAACCCGGTCGCCGTCCGGCCCTGGAACACTGCGAAACACAACCCAAGGCACGCCACTGGCAACTGCTTTGTTTGCAGCGTCGATAGCGTTGATATAGGCCATACAAGGCGGGTTAGTGGCGTCGATAAACGTTTGCGCGTCAACAATGCCATCTTCTAACACGTGCAACCCGATCCGATTGCCAGCAGGCTTCGGGGGAGGCGGATTAGGGTTTGTTTTGGTAATGAACTGCTCCGCTGACCAGCCGTCAAGGCCACTGATCCCAATATGTAACCAGGTATAACCGTTGGCAACTTTAGGCGTATCGCTAAAAACATTAACCGGCGTGCCGATTGCTAGCGTACCTAATATCGCGCCACTTGTACCGGCCACAGCACGAACGTGTAGACCGCCTGTAGCATTTGTTCCCACCCAACCCTGATAAAGAACCGTTGGCGGTGGCGGGACATGCCTAACGCCTAATGCCAAGGCCAAATCAGCCACGGTTACAACATCGGTTACAGTGCCAACCGTGATTGTGATGTTGCCATCAGGTGCGGTCGATAACGTTTGCTTGAGCGCATCAATGGTAGTAGTCACTTTAACCTGATGCTTGCGGCGTCGGATCGGTTGGTGCTGGCGTTTCGATTACAGGTCCTTCGTTAACAGTTATATTGGTCTGCTGTGGTGTTTGCGCGGATTGCAGAGTTGCTCCTGTTGTGTTGGCGGTATACACGTTTTTAACGCTGTCAAAGACGGGCACAGGTGCAGTACTGTCGAGTTGCTTTTGTAACCATTGGCGATTAGCCTCAAGCACTATATCGCCCTCGTCGGCAAGTTTCTGGATAAACGATTCCCATTCGGACTGGGTGACGATCGACTTAATTAGGGTCGATGGAAAGCCCTTACCGTTGATGTAGATCGTGCTAGGTATGAGCGCATAGAAACTGTCGGCTATGGCCTTTTTGTCGGCATTGGTTAGCGCAGTTTCGCCCTTTGTAACTTGCTCAAGGGCCATCGTTTCGCCCGCACGTATGGCCAGCGCGGCAAAGCCTCGGAGTGCTTCTAACGCGGTGTGTATCGTCGGGTTAACGGTATTGCGCTCAACACGAACGATTACCACCGCAGCGCCCACTCCAACGAGGATGAGCAACCCGGCTATAAGCACGGGTATAACGAAGTTTATCAAGTCTGTTATTGTCATTTGATGAGATCCTTATCTATATCCGTTGGGAGCGGTTCGGTTTCATTGTTTATTGCTTTCGCTGGACCTCGTATTAGGTTCAACTGCTCTAGTTCGTTTAAACGTACATTCGCTTTGTCCAATTCAAGTCGTAACGCGGCAGCTTCTTGCCGGTCCATTTGTTGCTGATGTTTCAGGTCACTAATCTCTGTGTCCTGTTCGCGTATTTTCTGCTCTGCATTGCGCAATTCCTGATCCTTAGCACCGAGTGAAACGCTCAACTCGGTTTGACGTTTTTGCAGATCAGTAATTAAGATCTGCTGTTCATCCCGTTGTTTTTCGAGTAAGGCAATCCGTTGGCCTTTTTCGGCCTCACGCTTCATTGCCTCCTCGATGAGTTCCTTGAGTTGCTTTTGTGCACCCTCATAACCGGCTTGAACGCGTTCTAATGCGCGGTTATGTTCTGTTACCAATTGAATGGCTTTATGCGCGTCGTCCAGGTCTGCTTTTGTTTCATCTAAGGTGCTTTGAGTGCGCCTTAATTCTAATTGTACCAGTGTTTGCGCATCGACCTGATTGGCTAAGTTCTGGCGCTGGGTTTCGATATCGCGTATGTTTATCTTTTGTCGAGCTTCTAACCTATCCCCACGCAACTTGAGAAGTATTCCGGCGAATGTGAACACGCCACCGATGAACGTTATAATCGCCACAAGTAAAACGATAAACGCGGCCTGCACCTCCTGGTTACTTATCAAATCCATGATGAGACTCCTTTGAGTGATGAGTTAGAGTAGTTCGCGTTACCGCATACGCCGTAAAATAGTACCGACATTCGGATCAGGATTGCTAAACAGCAATGCTACCTGCTGATAAGCGCTGTAAACAACAGTGCCTGCACCGGTTGGCAATCCTAATGCCGTTTCGAGTGCAGTAAAGGTTACGCCATCGGTTAAATGGCCCATTTGATTGTAGATATGCATAACAGTATCGCCCGTTAATTCGAGTGAATCGCGTGAGGTTCCGAGCAAGCTAGATAGAGTACTGGCACCTCGGTTGATGGTGATAAAATCGTTAGCCATTTTGATATTCCCTTTAACCTATTTCGAGCATTGTCGCATTGGCGAGTATTACCTGATCCGTACCGGCGCCGGTATTGTTGCGCACTACCAGATCGAGCGTATGGGCTGCAATCGTTGATAGTGTGGTGATAAATGAGAATGAACATACGCCGATCATGGGTGCAGTACCGATTGACAATTGCGCCAACCCCGGACCGTTGTTAGCTCCGCCTGACGCGTATGTAGCACTGTCGATAAACATATCGGCATATAACACACCGCCTGATACCGCCTGGTTGATGGTCGCTGAAACTGTGACCAGAAACACCGTGTTAGTCCGGGTTGTTGTAACGCTCAATCGACATGTACTGGTATTGACCGTTACAAACGTAAGACTTGTAAACGTGAATGCCGGGTTAGCCTTAAACGATGCATTAAGGCGTGAAATCAAAGCGGCGAAAAGCGCATTGGCACGCAATATCGACGCATCAATAAAGCACGGAATTAATCCTGTACCGGCTTGCGATGCCATTGCATAACCGATAGCATTCTGATATACGCCAGAAGCGCCAGCGACGCCCTGTTTGGCCGTGGTCGATTGTGCAACATACTGACCAATCGACACCGCACCGCCAACATTCATCCATCCGATACCGCGAACCAACATCAACCCTATGGCCGCTGCCGTCGTTCGGCCAACTATAACCCCAGCTATGGTACTGTCGTTTTGCGTGGTTGATGTTTTTACCGCTTGTGTTGTGCTAGTATCCCATACGACCACATCGCCCGTTTGGAGTGTTACGCCTGAGTTGTTGAGCACTGGCATATAAACGCCATCAGGTGCAGATTGCGGTATCTGGCGCGGGGTGAGGTTAGCCAGGGTAATCGAGCTGACACCGTTAGCGACCGCCACGTCACACAGAGGCACTTCCCAAATAACGCCCGGTGTCCTGGTCAGGCTGGGCGGTACTGGCGTGCCTGCTGGCGTGCCGGTCAGCAAGATAATCGTTGCCGTTTGCAGTGTGTAATCCAGATGGATCACAACTGTATCTATACGCGGGTTTCCGCTGGCATTGCCACTAACCACAAGGTTAAGCGCTGTACCGGTCGATGTGACATAAACCCCGTTAACAATCGCGGCACCGTTGCCAACGTTAACGGACATATTCGGCGATCCGTTTGGAAACACATCCATGCCAAAACCGAGCAGAAGGTTTGACGGGAATAGGTTCGCGCCAGAATTGGAGTAGTACGAAACACCAACATCGGCTGATACGCCTGGCCGATCATATAATTGCGCAATAAATGCAGCAAACTGAGCGTTAGTATAAGGTCCGGCTTGACCTGGCGATATGCCGCTCCAAGGGAACGAAAGCACGCTGTTAGGCATATTTGTCCACCTTGTGGTATACTATCGATAAGGAGATATTATGACAAACCATGATGGTATTGTTTCCGATCTGAGAGAACATAAACTTAGCTATCTTAAAATAGCGGAAAAACATGGGTGCAATCCGCGCACTGTCTTTATCGATGCACAACGCTTTGGATTGCAGTATGGACGTGGCACTAAAAACTGGTGGCAATTTGATCAATTGTCGCCAGAATTGTCGTATTTGATGGGTGCATACATCACCGATGGGACGATTACAAAGGAGTATAAAACCGGGAATCTCACAGGTATCAATATTAGTTCGACTACTTCTGAGTATTTGGAGTATATACGGAAATGCATTTCTTGTATCGGGCTTGTACCCCATGAATGTTCTAGAGGCCCAACGGATACCATTAGATGGGGCAATAAACCGCAACACGCCGTCGCGGCGTACTCCCGAATGTTTGCAAAGTGGATTTATGATCAATGCGATCAAAAATCTAAAATCCCTCAAATAATTTTTAATGCAACTGAGCAAAACAAAATCAATTTTGTTGCGGGTGCTATTGACGGTGACGGATCGGTTGACAAAGAGGGATGTATACGAATCCGAGAAATCGACAAATGGCTTTTTGATCTTCCGGCCCTTCTCAGAACAATTGGTATCCGCTGTAGCGATTGCCGTTTGGTTGAAGTTCTGCCGTCTGGCAAATTGTATAATGGCCTTTCGATACGACGATCTGATTATGTTAAACATGGCGGATTTTGCGTTATTCCCTTCAAACAGGATAGATTAATGAATGCTAAAATCATAAGACCTTAAATCCCAAAATATCGGTTTTGATAGGTCATAACTGCACTGGATCCTAAAGCTGTGTTAAACAGCGTAATTCCAAAATTCTGGACACCATTAGCGATAACCGGATCAGGTCTGATATTGAAATCGACCAAATCAGATCCTGGTCCGACTTCGCCAAAATGACTAACACCTGATGCATCCAATATACTTAGATTGCCTGGTGTGGTGGTTATTATACGTTTTTGGCCTGCACTAATGCCAACGGTCATGATTATGTTTATCCCAGTGGTCAGGTTTTGGATAAGTGCAGATGTATATGGCCCGGTTAACGTGATGGTTGGGTAAGCGTACCAGGTCCCAGTATAGGTTACCGTGGCAGTAAGCGGTATACCTGACAAGCTGAACAGGATGGGGAAGGTTATCGGGAAAGTCAAATACGATTGATTTGTGCCAGTAAACGGAACCGTGATAATTGTCGGGTCGAACCATACCGGATCGAACGCGGTCAACTGGATTTGTTCGTCGATATACCAACCGGCCTCACGTTGCGGATCGGCTGCAAACACTGCACCCGGATCGGCCCTGACTACAAGCGAACGTTTTTGCAGACCGCCCGATTGCGATATGGTAAGTGTCATTGGCCCGTTTCGGTTGGGGCGCAATATGTCGTGAAGTTCGGCGCGGTTTGACCAGTACAGTGCTCGACTGCACGCATAATTACGATGCAATTGCAATGTTACTGGTCGCTTGTCGAGCGTGTAATTCACCTCTGTAACGCCATCTTGTCGATAGCCTTGCCGAGTTACATAATTCGTCGGTGGCGCGCCCAAATTGCCGAGAATTGCCAGGGTATACGCACCGCCATCAGGCAAAGTTATACTTTTTCCATCGAAGGTTGTTAATTGTACGTAATCTCCAGCGATTGTCGTTTGGCGTAAGTTAGGCATTAGCTTGCTACAATCGAATCGTCGGTAATTCTAAGCCAATGGCTAGTAGTTGAGTTCCAGTAAACTATAACCCCGGTTCCTGCTCCAACCCCCTCACCAACCTTGCGACCATTGGTTACGAAGTACAAATCACCGCCGGTATTATTCACAACTGGCAAACTTGCAAATGCTATCGGGATAAGACCGCCTGTAACCTGAGATATATTCGTGCGGATCTGATTATTCGCAATCTGCTGACGAGTTGCACTTAATTGCTTATTTAGGTCATTCCACATCAAATCATTTATATCTGGGAGCATCAGATCACCGTTATAGAGGGGACTATGGTTTCCCCAGCTTGCGTTACATACAATTCTACGCCCGTTATTCGTAAATCGGCATAGAACTCATCATACACGACGCTGACGTAATCTCCGAGAAACCAATCGAGGTTATATATCGCTCCCTTATTATCTGCTGTCAATTGCATAGTGAAAGTTTGAATAAGCGAATTTTGAAGCAATGACGCCCGTGCCGCTGAGTTTAGGCTGGTGGTATCGCCCTTTGCCACTTGCCCAGCCGATACCGTGTATTCGATGCGATTGAGCGGTGAATCAGCCGATCCGTTGCCAGCGACCCGCAACACTTGACGCGCGGCACCCTGACCAGCACCCAACGTATAGGCAACCGTTTTGCACGCTTTGTAATCAACCGTCAGGTTAGGATCAACCAAATTGCCGCGCAAGGGGTCAAACTGGACAAATGGCGTATTAGGATAATTCGTTGAACGACGCCGATCCGTCCCGATAACGGCTATATCAAGTTCAAAGTTGTTCGCAGTCGTGCGCTTAATGTTGAAATCCATTTGACCACGAGCAGCAGCGTCTTGAAACACAGCCTTGAATAAGTCATCAAATTGCAATGTATAACCAACTGGTAAACCAACCCCTGCCGGTACTGGTATTGTTAGGTTCGGCATTCGGCGCGGTGCTGATGCTGCTGGTCCTAAATTGCAATTGGCGTAATTATACATAACCGTGTCAGATGGTCCGGCGTAAGTGCTGAACCCGCCAGCAGCGTTAGGATCGTCGGTAGGATCCACAACGCGACGCCTAATAAGGTCGTTTAATTGAAAGCCTGAAACGACATATCGTTCCTCATTGCCTTGTCGATATCGATTCATAAAGCGAACAAGATAACAATCCTCAACAGCTAATAACCCTGTGTTAGGATTGGTTCGCGCCACTTCAACCAAACTGTCAAGTACAAAAGCTGTTCTAAATGCATTGTTATAGGGCAATGTGAGCGTGATAACGCCGATATCATTGACTAAGCGACTGTAACGCAAATCGTAGAAAGATGCAGGGTCGAATATTGCCGTAATGGAGCCATCGAATGGCGACATAACGGCAACTTGATAGCTCGTCTCTCCCATGATTACCTTGGCCTCAAGGCTTGAAGTGTAGAAAACCTCATTTTGGCGTCCTCAGTACCGCGAACGCCGTTGAAGTTTATGTTTTGCACAGTGCTATTGTTATTCGTATTTATCGCGCCACCGCTGGCCGTTGTGGTTCGGATCAGCACTTCAGTCAATCGATTAAGCGCGTCAACAAAGCTCGAAGGAAATACACCGATTTTTTCAGCAGGTGCAATCAGTTCGTTGGCGTGCGTTTGCAGTAATCCCTTGGTGAACATACCACCGTCAGCAGCGCCCAGTACTACAGGAGGCACATGAGCGAAAGCAATAGCGCCCGGCACGGTTACATTAATCGGATGCCCCAAGATCGAGCTAACGGCATCAGCGGCAATAACCAGGTTTTTAACCGCCGGTACAATCGTGCCGTTGATAAAACTGGCGATTGCGTCCATGGTGCCGTTCATTGCTGCTACCATCGGATTGATAAACGAATCGAGTAACCCTTGAGCGAAACCCTTAAACGCTGTGCCGACTTGTGCTGGTAAAGTGCCTAAGAAGTTCATTACATTATCGAATACCTTATGTAACCCGGCGCCAGGCGTATCGAAAAACGCCGTAAAATTAGCCGCTATTTCAGCAACCTTGAGAGAAAACGGCGTTACTAAACTGGTTTCGATGCTACCCGCCAATGAATCGAGCGCGTTGGTAATTCCGGTTGTTGCAAGCGTTTTAATGGCCTCAAATATGCCACCTTTACCGCCGGGATTGAAGTACATTACAGCGGCTGATACAGCAGTGCTGATTGTGCCAACCAGATGCGTTTGTAAATTGGTTGCCAGTCCAGCGAAAGCCCCAGGAATGCTATTAACAAATGACGTTATTTTGGCTGGGATACTATCAGGATTGCCCGGATCGAATAAAGCTGTAATGTTTTTCGACGCATTGGTAAACGGTGTAGTAATGCTACTCATTATTTTAGCTGGCAGATCGCTAGCAGCAGTCCCTATTCTGGCCGTTTGAGCTGAAAGCGCACTAATATTCGAAGCGACTGCCC
>Ga0247669_1000900_pt1 | contig 10233 bp, 9 predicted proteins | sample CNK10_metaG_FD_182734 | JGI IMG/M metagenome (GOLD analysis project Ga0247669, IMG submission 182734) | Soil microbial communities from Purdue University Martell Research Forest, Indiana, United States - CNK10 | ecosystem: Environmental > Terrestrial > Soil > Temperate forest > Bulk soil | place...
ACTCCAGAGAACTGCGTTCCGAGACCGTCCTGGGATTGTGCCTTCCTTTTTCGTACCCATGCGACAGGTCCTCGAGAGGTTTGGTGCATTCCTTGCTACAGATGCATGTTGCCCGCCCTCTGTGGGTGTTGGCACTGCTCCTCCTCCTCTGGCCCGTAGCCGGCATCGCCGGCCCGCGCCCCAAAGATTCCGCCACCTTCGCCAAGCTGCACATTCCGCATCTCCAAAAGCGTCCGACGATCGAAGATTTTGAGTCCATGCAGCCTTCGCCCGCGATTGCCGGCTCCATGCTCAAGGTCGATGGCTTCCTGCAGCGCGACCCGAAGGACGGATCGCCCATTTCCCAGAAAACGGAAGTCTATCTTGGTTACACCAACGAAAATCTCTATGTCGTCTGTTTGTGCTTCGATTCGGAGCCAAACAAGGTCCGCACGCACATGGTGCGGCGCGAGCAAATCAACGACGACGATCAATTCGGTTTTGTCCTGGACACGTTCAGCGACCGCAAGACGGGCGTGTTTTTCTATGCAAATCCTTACGGCGTGCAACAGGACGGCATCTGGAACGACTTCAACGAGCCGGACTACTCCTATGACATGCTTTGGAACTCCCAGGGGCGCGTCAATTCGCAGGGTTACGTCCTCTGGTTTGAGATTCCGTTCCGCTCGCTGCGTTTTCCCCGCAGTACCGATCAAGAATGGGGAATCTTTTTCGAACGCGATATACGCCGCAATTTCGAATTCGCTTTCTATCCCCGCATTACCAGCAACGCGCAGGGCTTTCTGACGCAGGAAACCAAGATGGACGGCATGCGCGACATCTCGCCCGGCCGCAACATGCAGTTCATCCCATACGGCTCGTTGCGTTCTTTCCGCGGCTTGGACGATCGTCCTGGTGGCGTTCCCAATTTTTCCGGAAAAAGTTTTGAGCCGCGTGCGGGTCTCGATTCAAAAATTGTATTTAAGGACTGGCTCGTCTTCGATTCCACGATCAATCCCGATTTTGCACAGGTCGAATCTGACGAGCCGCAAACTACCGTCAACCAGCGATTCGAAGTCTTCTTTCCGGAAAAGCGGCCCTTCTTTCTCGAGAACGGCAGCTACTTCGATACGCCCATCAATCTCGTTTTCACGCGCCGTATTGCAGACCCACAATACGGTCTGCGACTCACGGGCAAGCGCGGGCCCTGGTCCATTGGAACGCTCTTTGCGGACGATCAATCGCCCGGCGGCAGCGTGGATCCATCCGATCCCCTGCACGATCGCAGAGCCTATTTCGATATCGTTCGCGTGAATCGCGATATCGGCAAGCAGTCCACGATCGGCTTCATTTATACCGACCGTGAACTGAACGCACCTCCGAACACCGCTTGTACCGACAATCGTTGCATCATCCGGTCGAATCGTGTCGGCGGCATCGACGCAAAAATCACCTTCAGCAAGACCTGGTACACGCAGATTCAAGCGCTCGCCAGCTCCACGGATTTTAACGACGGCTCACACAAGGGCGGTCCGGCTTTTCATTACTGGCTCGAGCACAGCACCCGTAAAGTGGAATACAACGTGATGTATCAAGACACGTCAGAAGGGTTTCAAACGGAGACTGGTTTTTTCCGTCGCCCCGACGTTCGCCGCTTCAGCCAGTTCGCGATGTACCGTTTTCGCCCGGAAGGCAAACATCTGGTCTGGCATGGCCCCAGCATTTTCACCATCAACAATTGGGACCATAAAGGCAACCGGCTGGAATGGTTCACGAACGCCAATTACCGCGTCTTGTTTCAGCGCCAGGTTTTCTTCGGCGCTTTCGTCAACGCAGGTCACGAATTGCTTCGCCCGATTGATTTCAGCACTCTGCCGGACAATCGCGACTACGCCCATCATCACTACGGTTTTTTCTTTCAGAACGGCTTTTCCAAGCGCGTCTCCTTAAATGGCGAAGTCGGCTGGGGCAGAGACACCAACTTTGATTCCCCCAGTTTTCCGGTGGCTCAGGCCCCCTATCTCGCTCATTCCAGCTACGCTCAAATCTTTTTGACGCTGCGCCCCGTGAGCAAGCTCACGATCGACAACACTTATCTTCTTTCACGCCTCCGCAGCCTTTCGAATGGCCCGGGTATTTTTGACAATCACATCATTCGCTCCAAATGGAACTACCAGTTCACTCGTGAATTTTCGCTTCGCTTTATCGGCCAGTACTCCTCGAATCTCGCCAACCCCAACCTCACGTCGCTGCAAACCACCAAGAATTTCAACGCCGACGTACTCTTCACCTATTTGCTTCATCCGGGCACGGCAATCTATTTCGGCTACAACAGCAATCTGCAAAATCTCGATCCCAGTCTGACTTTCGATCCAGGCGGCAACCTGAACCGGCTCCGTGACCATTACATCAACGACGGACGCCAGGTATTTGTTAAGGTCTCTTACCTGTTCCGTTTTTAAGACCTGCTGCATAACGGTTTTCACTAAACACGCATCTACTTTCTAGCACGCTCGCAATCTGCTCCCTGGGAGACCTTTGCAATGGATTATCACCTCGCGCAAATTAACATTGGACGTCTTGTCGCGCCGATTGACGATCCGCTGATCGCCGGCTTTGTCGCGCAACTCGACCCCATCAACGCGCTCGCCGAAAGTTCGCCGGGGTTCGTCTGGCGCCTCAAAACCGATTCCGGTAATGCCACCGACATCGCCTATAACGACGATCCGTTCGTCATCGTCAACATGTCCGTTTGGGAATCGGTCACGGCGCTGCGTGATTACGTCTACCGTTCGCAACACACCCATGTCCTTAAAGACCGCGCGAAATGGTTCGAGAAAATGGACAAGCCTCATTACTGTCTCTGGTGGATCCCCGCTGGCCACGTTCCGACGGTCGCCGAAGCCCGAGCCCGCCTCGAGCACTATCAACTTCATGGCCCGACGCAGCACTCTTTCTGGTTTTCGAAGCTTTTTCCGGAGCCGGAAGGCGACGCCATCGCGGTTTAATCGTTCGTTGCGGGCGTTACTATCGCCCGAAAACCCGACGTTGACGCTCCTTCAATCGCCCCGTATAATTAGAGTTTGTCTTTAGCTCCTGGAGGGTCGATGTACGCCGTTATCAAGACCGGAGGAAAGCAGTACCGCGTCGCGCCGGGCGACACCATCCGCATCGAGCGGGTGGACGGTAAAGTGGGCGAAAAGGTGACCTTCGGGTCGGTTCTTTCCGTGCACGGAGATGACAAGAAGCTTTTGACCGGTGCCGATGCCGCCAAGGCCGTTGTTTCCGGCAAGATTGTCGCGCAGGATCGCGGCAAGAAGCTCACCGTTCTGAAGTTCAAGAAAACCAATCAATACAAGATTCAGCGTGGCCACCGGCAGAACTACACCGCCGTCGAGGTCAACGACATCAAGCTGTAGATTTCTGAAATGGATTCTGTAGTGGACGATCTCTAGATCGGTTCCCTGCAAAATATTCCGAAGGATAAATGTCATGGCACATAAGAAGGGCGGCGGCTCCTCAACAAACGGCCGCGATTCACACGGTCAGCGGCTCGGCGTAAAGCGTTTTGGCGGGCAGCTCGTCAACGCAGGCACGATCATCGTTCGCCAGCGCGGCACGAGGCATCAGGCTGGCGAAAACGTCGGGCAGGGCAAGGACGATACGTTATTCGCGCTCGTGACCGGCCACGTCAAGTTTCAAGACAAGGGCCGTCGCGGCCGCTTCATCAGCGTCATTCCCGCCGCGAACTAAGGATTGTGTAGGGGCGGGACTCGAGTCCGCCCATCTTAAAACGCTTCCGCGGTCTCTGCCCCGGCAGAGACCGCTTTTTCTTGGCGCTCACCCTAGCCAGCGGTTGTTATCCTGAACCTATCCGAAGAGGATAGGTGACAGACCTCAGCGTAAACTGCACCTCGGGGTTTACGCGCGAAGCAAAGGCATTCATGTTCGTTGACGAAGCAAAAATCGCAATCAAGGCCGGCGACGGCGGCAACGGCTGCGTTGCGTTCCGCCGCGAAAAATACGTCCCCCGCGGCGGCCCGAGCGGCGGCGATGGCGGCAACGGCGGCAGCATCTATCTCGAAGCCAATCCCAACGACAACACGCTTCTCCGTTACCGCTACAATCGCGAATTCAAAGCCGACCGTGGCCGTCACGGCGAAGGTTCGAATTGTACCGGCCACTCCGGCGCGGACATGATTCTGCTCGTTCCCGTCGGCACGATGGTCTACGACGGCGAAACCAACGCAACGCTTGCCGACCTCGCGACGCCCGGCCAGCGCGTTCTCGTCGCGCACGGCGGACGCGGCGGTCGTGGCAATCAGCATTTCGCCAAGCCCTGGCATCAAGCGCCGCGAGAACATGAAGAAGGTCACCAGGGTGAAGAGCGCAATCTCCGGCTCGAACTAAAACTTCTCGCCGACGTCGGCCTCGTCGGTTTTCCCAACGCCGGAAAGTCCACGCTCATCTCCGTCATCTCCGCCGCGCGGCCAAAAATCGCCAACTATCCTTTCACCACGCTCGAACCGAATCTCGGTGTGGTCAACGCCGACGGAGGCACCGGCGGTCATGGCACCGAACTCGGCCGCACCTTCGTCGTCGCCGATCTTCCCGGCCTCATCGAAGGCGCCCACGAAGGCGCCGGCCTCGGCATCCGCTTCTTGAAACACGTCGAACGCACGCGCCTCCTCGTTCATCTCATTGACACGAGCGACGCCACCGACGCCGATCCAGTTCACTCCTTCGAAGTCATCACCGGCGAACTCCGCGCCTTCAGTGAATCTCTCGCCGAAAAGCCCATGATCGTCGTCGCTTCCAAACTCGACGCCACCACCGATCAAACGCGCGTCAACGAACTCCGCGCTTTTTGCGAAAAACACAATCTCCCCTTCCACTCCGTCTCTGCCCCAACCGGCGACGGCGTCAAAGAACTAGTCCGCGCCATCGCCGACGCCCTCGACAAGATTCCCAAGGTTGCACACTCCGCACTGGACTTGGAGCACGAGCCACAGGAAAATAGTGCGCAAGCATCCTCTACGGAGTCGCATTGACCACCGCCCAAGCGCACCGCACCGCCGCCAAGCATCATCCTCGCCGCATCGCGCTCTTTGGCGGCTCCTTCGACCCCATCCACAACGGTCACCTCGCTGTCGCCCGCGCCGCCGACCGCCGCTTCAATTTCGACGAAATTCATTTCATTCCCGCGAGTCGCCCCCCGCACAAACTAAAGCAACACCTCGCGCCGTTTCCGCACCGTTTCGCCATGGTCTCGCTCGCCTGCACCGAACATCCGCATTTCGTTCCCTCGCTCGCCGAAGCAGGCGACGATTTTGCCGGCAATCAGCTCCACTATTCAGTGGACACCGTCCGCTACTTCCGCCACGCCTGCTCCGGCGATCGTATCTTCTTCATGATCGGCGCCGACGCCTTCCTCGACATTCCCATGTGGAAGGAATACGAAACACTGCTCGGCCTTTGCGATTTCATCATCGCCAATCGCCCGGGCATTCGCACTGAAGCGCTCAAGCTCGTCATTCCTCCCGACCTCATCGCTCCCGCCCACGCCAAGCGCGAAGACGATCCCGTCCCCGCGTCGCAGCTTGTCGCGCATCTCCGCAAGACTTCCGTCTATCTCCTCGAAACCGTCTCCAGTGACATCTCCGCCACGGAAACCCGCAAACGCGCCCAGCGTGGCCAGTCGATTCATGGACTTGTTTCCGCGCGCGTCGAGGAATACATTCTTAAGCAGCGCTTATACAGATAGATGGAGAGCTGACCCAGGGTCGGATAGGTGTCAGAAATAGGTGAAAGACCACAGGTGAAACTCGAAACCCTCCCACGCACTGTGCGCCTCGCTGTCGAGGCCGCGCAAAACAAAAAAGCTTCCGCCATTACCGTCTTGGATCTCTCCGGCCTTGGCACGTTCACGGAATATTTCGTCATCTGCACCGGCTTCAGCACGCCGCAGGTGCAAGCCATCTGCACCGAAGTGGAAGGACTCCTTTACAAAGAATTGAAGCGCGAACCCGAACATCGCGAAGGCCAGCGCTCCACCGATTGGGCTCTGCTCGATTTCGGCGGCTTCATCGTTCACGTCTTCTCTGAACAGGCCCGCCGCTTCTACGATCTCGAACGCCTCTGGCGCACCGTCCCCAAACTCGAAATCCCGGACACGCCGGACGCCGCCTTTTCTCCCAGCCGAAGCGAAGCTTCTTGAGTCTTTTGCAGTGCCGTCGTTTCAGCGCGGCATCTTCGAGCTGTCTTCTTTCGCTCAGTTCGCGGCGGCCAGCACGTCGTCGTAGTAATTCACAATGGCCCGCTTCGGCTTCACTTTCAGTCCCCTGAGCGGCACCTTCTGTTCGAACGAATTATTCCCGGCCAGCCTCACGCGTCCCAAAAACACAATTTTCCCTTCCGCCGTTTCCAGATAAATCGGCACGACCATTCGGAACTTATCGTCTACGTTCGATTGCGAAACCTTGATGCTCATCACGACGTCGCCATCGGCCCCGATGTCGAAGTTCGCGTAATCCACCCTTTGCGTCGGCAGTTGTGTCCCGTAAACGTAGTCGTCGAAAAACCAATCCATCTTCTTATTTCCGGCCGCGTCCATGTCGGGCGTCATGTGTTTCTCGACGGCCGCCTTGAAGTCCTCGGTCGTCGCCGGCTTTCCACGGTACGTGTCCACAAAATCCCGCATCATCTCCTTGAAGTGCTGGTCGCCTGTCCGCGGATCTCGCATCATCATGCGCAGCATGTGCAGCACATACGCACCTTTCGGATAAATCAGTCTTCGCGTCACGCCGCCACCCGTTCGCGAATTGCTGTTGCGGTATCCCATCGTCAGCGGCCCAACGTCAATCGCGCGAAACCCCTGCGCGTTTTTCTCCACCAGCAATTCACGCTCGTCGTTCCAGAACGTGATGAATTTTTTTTCATTCTTCTCGATCAGGCTCAGATAAAGCGACGCGGACATGTCCGCAAATCCCTCGCTCATCCACTGATCGCGGCCCGAACTGAATCCCACGGTGTGACCCCACCACTGGTGCGCCACTTCGTGCGGTGTGACCACTTTCCAATACCCTTTGTCGCCCCAGTCCATTCCCAGTTCATGACGCACCGTTCCGTCGAAGTAGTAGCAGATTGGAATCCACACCAATTCCGGCCAAGACTGCCCGAAGTTGCACGCCGTCTGCTGCGTCAGTTGCATGTGCTTGAATTGCGACGGGCCAAAGTAGTCGGTGTACAACTGCACGGCCAGTTCGCCTTCGGCCAGCGCTTTCTTGTTCAACGACACCGTGCTCATCGTTCCCAGCGCCACTTGTGGCTGTCCGCCCATGCCGCCCGGGCCGCGTTCCAGATCATTGCCTTCTGCCGCGCGCTGCAGCGAATTCACCCAGTTCGGCGATTCTACATTCGCCAGCGATTCAATCGCATACTCCGGGTTCGAAATCTTCGCCTGCTCCATCTTGAATCGCCCAAAGCTGAATCCGGCCACCGTCTGCGGCGATTCGCTCTTCCATACCGTCACGTTCTGCCCGCCGTCGTTCGTCTCGCTCACACGAATTCCCGTCGCTGCCATCGTCATTCCTTTTGGAATGTGAAACGTCATGTCGTACGGCACATATTCGCCCAATCCGCCATTCGACGTGTTCGGATACCAATTTTCGCGCGCGATCGGGAAGTAATTTCCGCCGCCTTCATTACTCACCGCCTCTTTCCCCGCATAGTTTGTCGTAACGTTAATGCGCTCCCCCACTGACAGCGCCTTGGGCAAAATCACGGCAAAATCTGCATCGTCGTTTTTGTTTTCTTGGATAAAGGACAACGGTTGCCCGTCTGCTGTTACGCTTTGCACTCGCAGCGGCGCGAACAGGTCGAACTGTACGACTCGCAGTCCATTCCGCTGCGCCACTATCGTCGTCGTCGCTTTTCCGATCAAGTTGCCGCTTTTCTCCAGCGTCGTATCCAGTTGCTGATGTTCGATGGCGTAAGGCTGCCCGAACTCGCTCCGCTCATGCTTTTCCGTATATCCAAACGACGCCCATTCACCCCATTTATTTTCGTCGAACGTTAGGAAAGTTATCTGGTCGCGATTGTGGCTCGGCTCGATTTCAAAAAGTTCCTTGTCGTCATAGTGCTTGCCGTGAACGAATGCAACGAAATACCCCCGCGGCGTCGGGCTAAGCACTTCTTCCAGCAGCCGTGCCTCAAGGTTTGTCCGGACCCGGTGCCGCGTCGTGTGTTGGCTGTCCTTTAGCGTCCCTGTTTCGCACCCACCGTTGCCGGCCGTTCCCGCCTTCTTGATCTCTTCATACGTCGCGTCCGTAAACCGCATCACCATCTTGTCGAATTGTTCGTTGAAATCGTCTTCCTTGCTCAGATACCTCAAACTCTTCCGTTCGCTCTCCGTCGGCGGCACCAAAGTGAAGTTGCCGTCCCCAATAAACACAGCGCCCGTCACTTTTCCGTTTACAGGCGCCAGGAAGCAGACGGCTCCGGAATGCAGCACGAATGTGCCGGCGTCACGCTTGAGCTTCACATCGGCCACTGTCACCGATTCCGCGCCCAACGCAATGTTTCGCAGCGCCTGATATGTTGCGTCGGAGTTAGCACCGGCTCCTGCGCCTTGGGCGTTGGCCCGTTGCGGTATTCCTCCAAGTAAAATTGCTATGAGAACCACTGACGCCACCACGTTGTCGCTCGTACGGTTGCGGCCCATAAAGTTCCCCCGAGTGCATTTCAGATTGGATGTACGTTTGCGTTCCGTCATTACCACAGTGTTGCAGTAATACTTATCATGATTTTTGGTCTTTCGGTACTGCCCCTGTGCTTGCGCTTCATGCGCCGCAGCGCCTACACTTTTCGCGTGCCCGCCTCGCTCACTGTCGATCGCAACGCCCCCGACGACGCCCAGCAGCGCCAGATCATCGTCTCCCTCGACGGTGAACCAATCGCCGAACTCATGTTCGGCGATTCCGTGACCCGCGAAATTCTCGCTGGCCCGCACACGCTTCTCGTTGACAACACCTGGAACAAGAAATCCATAAACTTCACCGCCGCCGAAAACGAAAAAATCTCTTTCCTCACCAAAAGCCGCTCCACTCGCTTCGCCGAATTCCTCCTCATGTTTTTCGGCGCCGGCCCTCTAAAAGTCTTCCTCACCCGCGTGTGATCGACTGCCTGCGCCTGCGTGCGTAAGTTCGTACCGATGACGATGGATTTGCCTTTGTAACGCCGCCTTTCGGGCGGCGCTTCTCCTCGAGGTCGTGTATAGCTGGCTTTACGAAGCCGGCCTGCCTTTGTAGCCCCCGCCTTCCGAGGCCCAAAAATAACTCTTGACATCCAATACTGTGTGTAATACAGTGTATGCCATACACCATATGACGCATAGCCAAGACAACCTTAACCTCTTCCAAAACCTATGTTTAGAGCTTCGTCGCGGCTCCTTAATCCTCGCCGTCCTCGCCTGCCTCCGCTCCGAACAGTACGGCTACACCCTCCGCAAAGCGCTCGCCGACCGTGGTCTCGACATCGAAGAAGGCACCCTCTACCCCCTCCTCCGCCGCCTCGAAACCCAGGGCCTTCTCCTCAGCGAATGGCGCGAAGCGGAAAAGCGCAACAAACGGTTTTACCGGCTCTCCCCGCTTGGACAGGAAATGTTGGAAAAGCTTCTCGCCGAATGGAAAGCCATCGACGCATCTCTGACCGAGATCGTGAAAGGGTAATGTCATGCCGCCTCTCGACCGTTATCTCAACAATCTCGCAAAACTTCTTCCCGCCGATCAGCGCGAAGACATTCTGCGCGAGCTTTCCGAAGACATCCGCTCCGAGTTCGAAGACCGGGAATCCGAACTCGGCCGTCCGCTAACCGAGGCAGAACAGTTGGCCGTTCTCAAGCGCCGTGGCAACCCGCTCCAGGTCGCCGCCGGCTTCACGCCCAATCAAGGCACGCTCGCCTTCGGCCCGCAGATCATCGGCCCGGTCCTCTTTCCGTTTTACGTTCGCGTGCTCACCTTCAATCTCGGTCTCACATTCCTGATCGTCGGCGCCATCTTCGCGGCCGTCTCTCTCGCCGGACAGCCAATCCATTTCGGCGATCTGTTTTCGAGCGTCATTCTGCAGCTCTTCATCCAGCTAACAGCCGTCACCGTCATTTTCGCGCTGGTCGAAAAACACCTTTCCCGTCAGCCGCACGATTGGAGCAAGGAAGATTTTGAAAAAAATCTCAAAGCTGCCATACAAAGCCGCATC
>Ga0247669_1000902_pt1 | contig 10211 bp, 9 predicted proteins | sample CNK10_metaG_FD_182734 | JGI IMG/M metagenome (GOLD analysis project Ga0247669, IMG submission 182734) | Soil microbial communities from Purdue University Martell Research Forest, Indiana, United States - CNK10 | ecosystem: Environmental > Terrestrial > Soil > Temperate forest > Bulk soil | place...
TACCAGCTGACTGCAGCAGGCCGCAAACAATTGGCCGTCGAGATGTCGCAGTTCGAACGCGTCATTGGCGCGATCACGCGTGTGATTGAAGCGGTCTGAAAGGAGTCCCGTCATGTACTGGCTGCGCGAAATCGCAAGACGACTCCGGATGCTCGTGCACCGGCGGCAATTCGATGCGGACCTCGAAGAAGAGATGCAGCTACATTTGGAGTTGCGACAGCAGGAACACATCGAGTCGGGCATGACCGCAGACTCTGCTCGGGCCGCCGCCCGGCGCCGGTTTGGCAATGTTACTGCGCTCAGGGAGAAGAGTCACATGGCGTGGGGCTGGGAATGGTTCGAGAGCCTGCTGTACGACACGCGGTATGCGCTGCGTCGATTGCGAAAGTCACCGTCATTCACCATCACCGTCGTTCTGACGCTGGCGCTGGGCATTGGCGCAACAACTTCTATTTTTACTCTGTTCTACGAAGTTCTGCTGAAATCGCTGACAGTGGCTAATCCGGGCGAATTGTACCGCCTAGGCAAAGAGGCGCGTTGCTGCTACTGGGGCGGATACAGCCAAGAGAATGAGTATTCCCTTGTCTCCTACGATCTCTACAAACGTTTTCGGGGCCACACCCAGGGTTTTGCGGAATTGGCGGCGTTCCAGGCCTCCGATCCGTTATTTGGTGTGCAGCGTTCCGGCGGCACAGAGTCAGCACAAAGCTATCCTGGTGAGTTCGTTTCGGGCAATTACTTCGCCATGTTCGGCATAAGCGCGTATGCCGGACGGCTGCTGACTTCCACCGACGATCAACCCGGCGCTCCGGCGGTAGCTGTGATGAGCTATCGACTATGGCAGCAATACGGATCGGATCCATCTATCGTTGGTAGCGTCTTCCACATAGATAACACGCCATTCATAATCGTGGGAGTCACTCCACCTAGCTTCTTCGGTGATACGCTTCGCAGCGATCCACCCGATTTCTTTCTGCCGCTCAACTCAGAAACATTGATGCCCCAAGCGGATGCTGGCGATCTTAATCAAGCTGACCAGTATTGGTTGGATTTGATCGGACGCATCAGACCCGGCACTGAGTCCGCAGCAATAGAGGCTCAAATGCGGGTGGAACTGAAGCAGTGGCTGCTTTCTCACCAGAGCGAGATGAGCGCAAATGATCGCGCGAAGTTACCAGAGCAAACCCTGTTCCTGCGACCCGGGGGCTCGGGCATCACCAGCATGCGAGCGGAATACGAACACTGGCTTCAGATCTTGATGATGGTGTCGGCGTTTGTGTTGCTCATTGTCTGCGCAAATGTGGCCAATCTCATGTTCGTTCGCGGCATGCAGCGGCGACGGGAGACATCTTTGAGCGTAGCACTGGGCGCGCATACGTCGCGCCTTGTGAGGCAGGCTCTTACGGAGAGCATTCTGCTCTCACTTGCGGGCGGCGTGACAGGTCTGCTGGTCGCATTTGCGGGTACGCATCTTATTCTGTTTTTTGCATTTCCATCGGCCCGAGGTGTGGCGGGTTTACCGATCCATGCGTCCCCTTCCATGCCGGTGTTGTTGTTTGCTTTCTTTGTTTCGTTGGTCGCGGCTGTGGCCTTCGGCGTCGCTCCCGCATGGATGACTACGCGGGTGGATCCGATTGAAGCCCTTCGGGGAATGAGCCGTTCCACTGCTCGCGCAGGTGCGCTTCCTCGCAAGATGATGGTGGTGTTCCAGGCAGCTCTTTCCTTGGTTTTATTGGCAGCATCCGGATTACTGACTACTGCTGTGCACCGCCTCGAAAATCAACGCTTTGGCTTCCTCCAGGAGCAACGCACGATCGTCAGGATTGATCCAGGTCTGGTCGACTACCAACCAAACCAATTCACCATCCTATACGATCGCATTCGAGCCTCCTTATCCACCATTCCCGGCGTGGCCGCCGCGGCGATCTGCCAGTACTCCCCGTTGAGCGGAAATAATTGGGCTAGCAGCGTGTGGCTGGACGGGCGCCCGGCTCCCGGGCCTGACGCGGGTAAAGTTGAAAACATGGTTTATTGGGATCGAGTGACGCCAGGATACTTCAGCGCTATCGGAACTCAAATCATCGTAGGACGTGGCATCTCTGAGGAAGATACTGCGACTTCGCAGCACGTTGCGGTGATCAATGAGGCGTTCGCTAAGAAGTATTTCAACAATGAAAACTCCATTGGACAATACTTCGGACGCCCGGAACTGGGATCATCGCGGAACTACAAAATCGTGGGTGTAGTGCAAAACGCACGCTACCTGGACTTCGATTTCGACAAGCCGATTGTTCCATTCTTTTTTCTGGCCGAAGCGCAGCACGATGTGGTGGCAAAGACTGGGGCAGATAGCAATCCCGGCTCACATCACCTGCACGACATCATCCTTGTGGTACGGCCTGGCGCCACTGTATCAGCTGCTGAAATTCGCCAGGCGATAATCTCGGTAGATCCTCGTCTTCCGATCGAGTCGATTGGAACGCTGGGTGAGCAAGTATCCAATCAGTTCCGGCAACAGCGCCTGATAGCAAAATTGTCATCCTTCTTTGGAATGCTTTCGCTTGTCCTAGCTTCCATCGGGCTCTATGGAGTTACTTCCTATAACGTGGGACAACGCACAGCTGAGATTGGGGTGTGCTTGGCGCTCGGCGCTACTCCCGCGCAGGTGGCGGCCCTTGTGGCCCGAAGAGGGTTTGCCCTGGTAGCTGTCGGTCTGGCTGTTGGATTTCCGCTGGCTTTGGCAGTGGGCAAATTCCTGGGCAGCCAACTGTACGGATTGAGTCCGTATGATCCCGCGACGACTTTCCTCGCTATCGTGACGCTCAGCTTTTCAACGCTGGTCGCCGCACTAATTCCCGCTCTGCGGGCAAGCCGGATATCTCCGTCCGAAGCGCTGCGCGCCGAATAAGACTCTCTTTCACACTCCACCGCTCAGGGGTGAGCGGTGTTCATCGACAAGTCCGCTGGTAGTTGAGTGTCCTGGCCGGGTGACGAGCTAACCGGAAGTTAATCGGGCCAGAAGTCCGCTTGTGGGAAGTCCCACCAGATAGACGCGCTACTGGTTAGGAGATCGGGGACAGGATCAAGCTTTTCGCCGCGGAATGGAGGCCGCGTGCCATGGCGAAAAGCAGACGTAAACGCACCCCGAAGACAGTCCTCAAACTACCCGATCTAGAACATTCGAAATCTGCGGTCTTGAACAGCCTAACGTCGACGAGTTCAAAGCGCTCGTACGAACATGCCATTCGTGAATTCATCGACTGGTACTGTTCGGAGCCCAGACTAGCCTTCAACAGAACTGTGGTCGCACGCTATCGAATCGCACTGGAACAGCACCCGTACGCCCCGTCGACAATAAACCTGAGATTGGCGGCGATACGCCGGCTCGCTTATGAAGCGTCGGATTGCGGACTTCTTAGCCCGGATCTCGCGGCAGGCATTCGGCGTGTGAAGGGCGTCCGCCGACTGGGAGTGCGCGTCGGAAATTGGCTGACGGCGGAGGAGGGCAAGAAGTTGCTCGGCGCTGAAAACGGTGACACCCTCCGCAGTCGGCGAAATCGTGCTTTGCTCTCGCTCCTCATCGGGTGCGGCCTTCGGAGGGCCGAGGTTACAACCTTACGGTTGGAAGATCTCCAGCTTCGGGAAGGCCATTGGGTCATCGCTGACCTGAGAGGAAAAGGTGGCCACATCCGAACGACCCCCGTTCCGCAGTGGGTAAAGGAGGCGATCGACAGTTGGGCCGTTGGTGCCGGCATCAATGCGGGTCCGTTGCTGCGGTCTATCAACAAAGCAGGCAGAATTTGGGGACACGTCTTTACACCCAAGGTCATCTGGGCAATCGTGAAAGCTAACGCGAAAAGCTGTGGTCTGCCATCGGTGGCACCGCACGATTTGAGAAGGACCTGTGCGCGACTGTGCCACCAAGCAGGAGGTGAACTAGATCAGATTCAGTTCTTGCTCGGTCACGTTTCGATTCAAACGACCGAGCGATACCTCGGGTGCAAGCAGCGTTTTCACGATGCGGTTAACGATCACATCGGCCTAGAGCCGGACGCGCCCTCGTGAGGAGCAGGCGGAGAAATTGGTATCCGCTGGCCGACTTATGGGTATTAGTGCGCTAGACGTAAGCGGCAGAAATGAACTCCAATTCTGAGACAGGGTTTTGGGACTGGCCTCGAGCGCGATCCCGGAGGGCAATTGGTACGCTGTTGCCGGGCTTTTCGGGACAGAGCTTTGAGACTCTAGAGGCCTTGAATTTAGAGCCTTCTGATTTAGTCCCGAAACTTACCGGTTGCGAAACGGCCCATAGAAAACCCGATTAGCGATCCGCCAGCCGGATGTTCAGCGCAATGCGGTCTTCGGTTCCGAATGTACGAGAGATATGACCCTTCCCGGTTGAGTCTTCAACCAGAACGATGCTTCCCGGCGCCAACGAAACTTTGTGACCGCCGGAGATCTCGAATTCTCCCTGCCCACTCAACGTGATGAGGTACTGACGATATGTTTCTTGGTGCCAGTCCCGGACCCAACCTGGAGAAGTCCGCGCGAATACCAAACTAGTGACTTTGATCGGGTCCGAAAATTCAATGCCGTTTCGCGAAGGATCAGATTTCAGATTTCCAGTAATCTCTTCGGCGTGTGTTTCACCGTCAGAACCGGTATAGATCCTCGTAATCGTAACCGGCTTGCGGTGCCGAGCCGTCAATAGGTGCGCGCACCAGCCGAACGCGAAGCAGCCTACAAGCGAGGACGAAAGGAGCCATTTTGATTGCATTGATTCCTCCTGGTCGGTGGGCCAAGTCTATCAGGTCTTCGCCAAGGTCGATCTCACGAACCGTGTCGCAATAAGGACCCCTTTCGGGACGGGTTACTCCGCACTTGGCCGTGTAATGCGCGAACCGTTGACATGTCTCCGATTTGATTTTCGAAGCAGGATTGGTACCGAAAAACGCGCCAGCAGTGACCGACCAATCGCTCGCGGGAAGCCGACTTCTCGGTAGTTATCGTGTCTCAGTGAGTGCATTGTCGAAAATGCATCACCGAGATCCGCCAATTTCAGATGGGTTAAAGCCTGGGGCTCGCGGCCATCTCGGAGGCCCGCGCCAGTGCTTGCGTGTCGATATACTCCCGGATGTTCGTCAGTTTGCCACTTCGAACGGTGATGGCGAAGACCCAATGGTCCTCGAACGTCCTGTTCGTGGCTTTGATTTTTCCCGTCGCGACGCCGATGACCAGAACCCAGTCTCCCTGCGCCACGAATTCGGGGGGCGTTGGGTATTTCGTTTCCACCTCGTTGGCCGCCTTCTTAAGCACAGCCGCCAATTCCGCGTGCCCGCGGTACGTGCCTGCCAGCGGCCAGCCCTCGCCCGGAATGATCCACTCAATATCTTCGGCAACCAGCGCCAGCAGATCGTGCTCATTGTGACTACCTATTGCTGCAAAGAAATTCTTCACAATTTGGATATTCTCTTGTGTGCCCATCGAAATTTCTCCATTTCCCTCAGATCGGATCGCGTCCGATCGCTCCTATTCCAAACTGACTTTGAGGCTGCTTCTCACTTCTTGAGCGAAGCTCTCGAAAGTCGATTTTTTGCTCCGGTCCAGTTTCGGCGCGACAGCATTCACACGACCGCTATTTTTTTCGATTCCTCTCACGACTTGATCTGCACACTCCTCACTAGACCTGGGCCATGCCCCCATCGACGGCGAGATCCACGCCGGTGATATATGAACTTTCATCGGAGGCGAGGAAGACAACTGCGGCCGCGATTTCCTCAGGCTTGCCCCTGCGACCGAGTGGAATCTGCGCGGTGAACTGGGCGGCCGCTTGCTCGGCCTGTTCAGCAGTGAGGCCCGTCGTCGTCGCTAAGGCTGGGGTATCGATTGCTCCGGGGCTCATACTATTCACGCGGATCTTGCGGTCTTTCAGCTCCATAGTCCAGCCGCGCGCGAAGTTGCGCACAGCCGCCTTACTCGCGGCGTAGGCGGTAAAGCCTGGGAGCCCCAACACGTTTGAGACCGAAGAGTTCAGAATAATCGAGCCGCCATCTTTGAAGAGGGGAAGGGCCTTCTGCACCGTAAAGAACATTCCCTTTACGTTCACGTCGAAGGTCTGGTCGAAATGGCCCTCGGTAGCCACCGCGAGCGGCGCGATTGTACCCGCTCCCGCGTTCGCGAAGAGTACGTCGATGTGACCATGTTTCTCTTTGACGGCGGCATAGAGACGGTCCAGGTCGTCCAAGCGCGAAACGTCGCTCACGATCGTTGTAACGTTTCTCTTGATGGAGGCTGCGGCCTCCTTCAGCTCTTTCTCTCGTCGCCCAGTGATCACGACGTGGGCGCCTTCTTCCACGAAGCGCTTGGCTGTGGCCAAGCCAATCCCGCTACTTCCGCCTGTGATAACCGCGATTTTCCCCGCCAATTTTTGTCCAAGGTTATTACTCATATGTTTTTTCCTTTTGTTTTTTGTTGTTTTTTTATGATGAATTTATGCTATTTCCAAAGCTGACATAGTCACCGATTACTGCTCCTTCTTGAACAAATCCTGAAAGATGAGCCGACCCCAAGTGCGGCCGCGTGCGTGCACCAGCGCGCCACCCTCGTCGAGCTTTCCCAGCTTGACGGGCGCGAATCCGAGTTGTTTGGCTAAGTCCGCCACGAGAGCGATAGCGTCCTCGTCGTCGCTCGACAGAAAGACGACCCGGTGGCCGCCCTCGACGATCGGGTTTGTGGCCAGGGTGGCCGCAACTAGGTGATTAAAACCTTTCACCAACTTGGCCCCGGTGAACGACTTCGCAACGAATGCGGAGGACGGGAGACCATCCAGTTCCTCAGGTGGGACTGGAAACGAGTTCATCGCGTCGATGACCGTCTTGCCTTTCCAGCTCGGCAGGGCCTTTGCAACCTCGCGATGTTCCCCGAACGGGACCGCCAAGATGATTGTGTCGGCGTCGAGTGCATCCCGCAGCGACATGGCGACGACCGTCGATCCAATCGCCCGAGCCTGCGGCGCCACCACTTCAGCCGGCCGGCGGCTCGCGACGGTCACGTCGATGTTTTTACGGGCGAAGGCGTGGGCGAGGGCCTGGCCTATCTTGCCGAATCCTATAATTGCGTAGCTCATAATTTCTCCTTATGGTTTACCGAACCCTACGGTCGAATGGAGTGCCGTAGGGCGAGTGGGTCAGATTTGCGCTAGGCCGCCGTCGACGGCGAGTTCGCTAGCGGTCATGAAGCTGCTGTCCGACGATGCGAGAAAGGCCGCCGCCGCTCCGATCTCCGCCGGATCGGCCATGCGCTGGAGCGGAGTCATCGAGGCGTAGACCTTTTGGCCCTCCTCGCCTAGCGCTGCCTTAGCGAGTTCGGTCGCCGTCGGCCCGGGCGACAGCACGTTCACCCGGATGCCGGTGCCCTTCAGGTCCTCCGCCCAGGTCCGCGCGAGGTTGCGCACTGCCGCCTTGCTCGCGCTGTAGACGCTCATTGTCCGGGCGCCCGTGGTGCCGGCGCTCGAGCCGGTCAGAATGATCGAACCGCCCTTGCCCATCAGCGGCAGCGCCTTCTGGACCGTAAAGATCGTACCCTTCACATTGGTGTCGAAGGTTTCGTCAATGTGCTCGGCGGTGATCTCGCCGAGCGGAAGCGGGCTTCCCGCCCCGGCATTGGCGAAGACGATGTCGAGGATTCCGCGCTCGGCCTTCACCGCCGCGTAGAGTCGGTCGAGGTCGGCCAGATCAGAGACCGAGCCCTTCACCGCGCGGGCATTGGGCCCGAGGTTGGCCACAGCGGCGTCGAGCTCTTCTTGCCGGCGGCCGAAGATGAAGACGAAGGCGCCCTCCTCGATGAAGCGCTTTGCCGCGGCGCGGCCGATGCCGGTAGCGCCTCCGGTGATGACTGCAACTTTTCCTTCGAGATTTCCCATAATTACTCCCTTCGATAGATGTGTAGAATTCGGTCGTCCAAGCAAGTTCGTTCATCGTGCGTCAACTGGACGGGCAAAGCTGTTTAGTCTCGTACACAATTTCGTAGTTCTCGAAACCGCATCTAATGAGTAGATTCCTTTGGCGGTGGACGAGAGCTGCTCGGGAGTCCTAATCTTTTGCCTATTCGTCCAAAACAGGGAGGCTAAGTTGGACCCGATAACAGACATCTTCAGAACGATGCAAATAACCGCTTTCGGTCAGCACAGACTCGAAGCTACAGCCCCGTGGGGCTTGATACAGGAGAAACAGACCGAAGAAAAAGTCACGCCTTCCGACAAAAAGATGTCACCCACAGATTTGGCGCACTTCGCCATGCTTTCGCGCGGCAACTGTTGGCTGAGTGTCGAAGGGATTCCGGACCCGATTCCCCTCACCGGTGGTGACTGCTTCTTGCTGGACCGCGACACTTCGATCGTCATGCGGGATAGCCCGCGAACACGTCCAAGGTCAACCTTCCGCGAGGTCGCCGCTAAAGCCAATGGCAATGTCGCTAAATGCGGAGGTGGTGGCGCACCGACGACAATCGTCTGTGGATCCTTCAGTTTCGATCGCGCCAGCCTGAAGCCGATCACTCAGTTATTGCCTAGCTTCATTCTGATGAAGGCCGATCAGGCACGCACGCTTGCTCTTCAGAACACAATGCAAGCGCTGGCGTCAGAAATGGCAGAACAGGCGCCGGGATCTGAAGTAGTCGCCGCTCGGCTGGCCGAGGTTCTGTTTATCCAACTACTCCGGACGCATATCGCGTCGAGACCGGAACGCAACAAAGGATGGCTTCGTGCTGTTTTCGATCCTCAAATGGGCACTGCCCTCAGTGCCATTCACGACAGAGTGAATACGCCATGGACGGTCGAAACCCTGGCCGAAACGGCGGGCATGTCTCGCTCCGCATTCGCAGCGCGTTTCAAAGAGTTACTCGGACAAACACCGCTGGAATACGTAACCGAGTGGCGGATGCAGAAGGCGATGAAGTTACTACAACGCCGTGACAAGAAGCTCATAGACGTTGCTCGGTTGGTCGGTTATGAGTCCGACGCTGCGTTCAGTAAGGCGTTCAAGCGAGTTGTCGGGGCTAATCCTGGTGAATACCTCAAACGCGGTTATCAAAACCGAGGCCATGTCTGAATGGCGGAGGTATTTGAAGTGGAGGATTCTGACTTTGGCGACGGGTCTGGGCATCATGGAAGTGTGTTCTTCCAATGAGATGGGTGCTCCAAACGCCTCGCATCTGGAACAGGAGACCACACAGCCGAACCGACCGAAGCAGACCAAGATCAGTCCCGGTAAACGCGCTTCTGTTTACGAATATCGCGTCCACTCCCGAGTGTCGGCTATTCGTTGAACTGATTTTTCGGCTGCGCAGAGTCAGCGAGCGCCAGTCGCGACGAGTACTCTGGGCTGTTTTGCTTTCGCACCTAACGGTTCGAGGGACCGCTGGGCAGGTAATTCGTGCATTGGGATAAATTGGGATAAAGCCGATGCCTGCGAAAACAAATTGGAGTCGTCTTTAACTCCAAGGGTCCTTTGGATTTACTGGCGGAGGAGGAGGGATTCGAACCCCCGAGGCCCTTTCGAGCCTAACGGTTTTCAAGACCGCCGGTTTCAACCGCTCACCCACTCCTCCGTTTCTAAGTATAACTTGCAACAGCCTTTAGCGGAGCGTTTAGTGACAATTTTGGAGTCGATTGCTGCATTTTGGTGCACACTGTCACCAAATTGTCACCAAAACTTTCGAGTTTCGCGACCGCGCCACTGTTAAACGCGACCTACTTGTTCACTTCGGCCGCTTTCGAAAGAGGTGTCACTTCTACGTCCGCAGCTACGAATGCCTTCACCTGGGTGCCTGCTTTGATGATGGCTTGGCTACCGCGAATAACGATGTAACGTGTCCCCGCAGATCCGAGTGCGCCGCGAATCTCCACCTTCTGCTCGCCGACTCGCAGAAAGTGCACCCGAAGGCTGACTTCGCCCGCTTCACCCCAGAAGTCCGGATGCCTCGCCTTCACCACCTCGCCAAGAGCCCGCGCACCCTCTTTTGCGACGACCAGATCGCCTACCTTCAAATCCTCGGCAAGAGCCAGCTCAATGGGTTCTCCCGGCCGGGCCGCACGTGAACTGATGTCTTGCGCCATACGAAGCGTGATTTCCGTGCCTTCTGTCAGCAGCACCTTCTGGGGCGCTTTGGGCGCGTCCTGGGACCAGGCGAAAATGGATGTCGAAAGAACCGCTATC
>Ga0247669_1000903_pt1 | contig 10188 bp, 6 predicted proteins | sample CNK10_metaG_FD_182734 | JGI IMG/M metagenome (GOLD analysis project Ga0247669, IMG submission 182734) | Soil microbial communities from Purdue University Martell Research Forest, Indiana, United States - CNK10 | ecosystem: Environmental > Terrestrial > Soil > Temperate forest > Bulk soil | place...
AAGAATACAGCCCACAGTCTGGCTGCGCTTGCTCCGCAGAAACCGCGCCATGGCGTTCGGGCGATACCCCAGCTTTTTTGCTGCTTCCTCGATTCGTTTTTTGGTCGCGGGAGCGATGTAGCGGGCCAGCGGTGCGTTGTTCAAGACGATCGAAACAGTTGCGGGAGAAAAGCCACTGTCCTCCGCTACGTCCCGCATGGTCACTGTCTGATTCTTGCCGCTTGCGCGCTTCACGTGGATGCCTCTTCAGCCGCCACCATTCTGCCAGAGTTCTCCGATTTTCGATAAGCGAACGGCGTTGTATGAAGCGAAGAGGACTACTCAGCAGGAGCGTCGAATGAAAGAGGTTCACGGAATCCTTTTGTCTTCCATGCGCCAAACGCAATGCCTGCCGCCATCCAGGCGGTTCCCAATACTTTCGCCCTTAGGCTGAGATTCCACCACAGCCCCAGGCAAACGAAAAATCCGATAAACGGCACAATAAAATTCCAAAAAGTTCGCACGCGCTTCCGCACGAAATAATGCACGAAGGACGACGCATTGACTCCCATGAATGCCAGGAGCGCGCCATAATTCAGCAGCCCGATTCCTTGCTCGAAGGTCAGAAAGTACGCGCCTATCAGGACGATCACGCCAATAAACAAAACATTGTTTTGTGGAATACCGTGCCTGGCATCCACCTTTCCGAAAAATGATTTCGGAAGCGCATTGCTCTTTCCCATCCCATAGAGCAAGCGTGCCGCGCCGATCTGTGCGCCCATGCCGGACCCGAAGTTCGCAACGAGCAGTGTCGCTCCCACAATCGTGAATAGCGGTGCCCAAGCCCGCGCCGCCGCATAGACATACGCCGTATCCTGGTTCGGGAACGGCTGCGACGCCGGCCAAACGAGCTGTGCCACATACACTTCCGAAGCGGAAAGAATCCCCACTGCCAGGCAGGTCATAACCGTTGCCAGCAAAATATTTCGCCGCGGATTTTCCACTTCTTCGGAAAGCGTCGAGATTCCGTCAAATCCAATATAAGTCAGCACCGCCAGCGACGTGCATCCGAAAAGATTGTCAAACGTAAAGGTCTGCGGATCGTAGAACGGCCGCGTAAAAAATCCCGGCTCGCTGTGAGGATGTCCAAGAATATAAGCGATGGTTTTCACGAAAACCAGAATCACCACGACGCCCATCGCAGCAGCTAACCCCGCGTTCACCCGCGCCGAAGTCTTGATGCCTTGCAGGTTCAGGAGAGTGAAGACGACGGCAAACACGATCTTCCAGGCCCAGATCGGAAGTCCCGGCGCGAACTCGTGCGCCTGCCCCGCGCACCAGATCGTGCAAATCAGCGGGTTCACGATGTAGTCCATCACCATGCTCCATCCGGTGATGTACCCCGCCGCGGGATGAATTTCTCGCGCCACGTACGTGAACGCCGAACCCGCGCTCGGATACACGCTCGCCATTTTGCCGTAACCGACCGCCGTGGCCATCATTGCGACCATGGCAATCAGGACAGCCGTGACGACGTGCCCGCGCCCGCGATCGCTTAGCGCTCCGAAAGCAGACATCGGCGCGACCGGTTGCAACACAATGACGCCGTAGAGAATCAAATCCCACAGCGTGAGAGTTCTCCGCAGATGCGCCCCGTTGCTCGCGCCCGCTTCGTTGCTCAAGCTCCTCTCCTTTTCGCGGGCCCGCCCTTCTTTGAATCGAGCACTACCGCCCGCGTCAAGTTTCTTGGTTTGTCTGGATTAAGTCCCTTGCTCAAACCCACGGCCAACCCCAGCAATTGCGCCGGAATCACGGTCATTGCCATGCGCGCGTACTCCGGTTCGTTTAAGCCCAACTCAATCAGCAGCTCGCTGTTGCGCCGCAACTCCGGTGTCGCGCGATTGGCGACGACGAGCGTCGCGGCTCCCAACTTTCTCAGTTCGCGGGCCAGCAAAATTTCTTCATCCGCCGCCGCCTCGGACAAAAAAAACGTAATCAGCGTCTCGTCGCTCGCAATCGCCTTCGGTCCGTGCCGAAACTCCAGCGTGTGATACGCCTGCGCATAGGACGACGACATCTCCGTCATTTTCAGCGCCGCCTCCTGCGCAAGCCAGTAATGCGCGCCTTGTCCGAGAAACACAAAATCCGCGAATCGCCGCTTCGTTCCAAGCGCCCGAATCTTATCAGCATTTGCCGCAAGCCACGTCGCCGTCTTTTCTGGCAAAGCATCCAGCGCGGAGACGAGTTCGGCATCGCCGGCGAGCTTCGCGCCCAGCCTCTCAAAGAACAGCAGGATCGACGTAAACGAACGAGTCATCACCATGCTTTTCTCGTCCGCCCACGGCAGCTTAAGAGTATGCGTGCAAAGCTCTTCGAGAACGCTGCTCTCGTTGCAAGTCACGCCCAGCGTGCGCACCGCCTCTGTCTTTAACAACTGCGCCGCGCGCAGAACCTCTGTGGTTTTTCCTGAGCGTGACAGCAGCGCCACCTGTTGTGCTCCGGTCCGCCTTATCACCTCGTGCGGGGCGAAAAGCAGTTCCGATGCTGGCACTGCCGTGCATGCCACCTGTAGGAGTTTTGTCCACTGGGCCGCAATGGTTTGCGAAAGGTAGTAGCTTGACCCGCAAGCAACGAACAGCCACGGCCGATTCTGCGAAGAGGAATGCATTCCTCGCAGCAACTCGGAGTTCTGCTCGAATTTCCGCGCCGTTTCCACCCAGGTTTCCGGCTGGGAGAGAATTTCTTGCAGCGTCAGACGTCCTGCAACCGGCGATGAAGTTCGCCCGCCATGAGAAGTGGACGCAGTTCGTTTCGACGCCCTGCTTGTATTTTTTTTCACTCGCGATCCAAGTTCCTTTCGCTCGCTCGGTCCTAGCCTGAAGGCAGACAACTTTCTTCAAGAGAAAATCGAGTTCATCATCAACTCTTTGCATGGACAATTGAATCGTTTCAATACAGGCAGTTTCCAAGAATTGGGTTTTTCATGCAAGCCAAACTTTGTCTCACGGACTCATGCTTCTGCGCAAACTCTTTCGTGCGAGTCTCTAAGCCGTAGATTTCACCTGTCCCTTCGTACAGTAGGAATAATGTCCACAGTCAGTGCCTCTTGGCTAAAGTTCCTCTACTTTCTGCGCAACGCTCGTCTTGTACTCGTAGTCTAATTAAGTATCCCCTCGTCCCGCTCGAGGGCCCAAAGCATGGGCGAGGAAATTAGAATGAACGGTCGCAGTCCCACCAAGGTAGTCTTGTGGCATGTTCTGGGGTTCCTTGTTACTTTCTTTGCCGCCTTCTGGCTGCGTTCTTTTGCCCTCGAACCCGACGCCGTTCTCCATGGGTATCTTCAAGTCATCACTGCTCTGTTGGCATTCGTTTTCGCTGCGTTAAGTTTTGTTCGCTTCCAGGGTACGCAGGATCGCATAGCGCTGATTCTCGGCGGTGGCTATCTTCTTTCGGGAGCCGTTCTATCCGCCTCCAGTGTTCTCTTCTTTCAATTTTCGCCGGATCTTCCGCTGCGGGCCACCTGGGCCCCGGTCGCTTGGTGGCTCAGCCGGATGATTCTGGCCCTCCTGCTACTTGTAGCGCTCCTCGCGGAACGGTTTATTCCCCGTTCGCGACATACTAAGACGGAAATTACGGGCGCCCTTCTGGCGGTGGTCGCATTAACGTACATTATCGCCGCCGCCCTTCGCCGCCTTCCGCCGGATGTCTCCCGCCATCCGGGCGCTTTCATACCCGGTCCGCAGCAGCTCTTACCCGGGTTAATATTTCTAGCCGCTGTAATTTGGTATCGCCGCCGTTTGGACTCCGAGGACTCTGCATTTGACCGCACCATTTACGCCGCAGCCTGGATGAACTTCGCCGCTCAGCTTGCCGCTTGTCAGTCTGAGCGGCTTCTCGACGCTCCGTTTGTCCTCGCACAGGTACTGACCGTCAGCAGTTACGCTCTCGCACTCGGCGGCGCGCTCCTCGATAACGCGCGGCTGTTCGAACAGGTCCGTCATCTCGCCGTCAGCGATCCGCTCACCGGTCTCGCCAACTATCGCCGGCTGCTCGACGTCCTCGAGAACGAAACCGAGCGCACCAACCGCACTGGCAGGTCTTTCGCCGTGTTACTCCTCGATCTTGACGGCTTGAAAAAAATCAACGATCGCTTTGGCCATTTAGTTGGCAGCCGTGCCCTCTGTCGCTTGGCAGCTACCTTGCGCATTCATTGCCGGGCCATCGATACAGCGGCGCGCTACGGTGGCGATGAGTTCGCTCTCGTATTGCCGGAGTCGAAGGAAGCAGAGGCGCATCACGTCGCAAGCCGTATCCGTGAAGTTCTAGCCGAGGACGACGAAACCCCCCGGCTCTCTGCGAGTATCGGCGTTTCGATTTACCGCGGAGATGGAGAGAGGATCGAAAAGATTCTCTCCGAGGCAGACCTCGATTTGTACGCGGAAAAGGCCAGGCGCGTAAAGCGCGGCATTGCCGCATTTCATGCTCGCCGCCGCACTCCCAAAACGTGACTGGTGCCGGTATGGAGCGCTGCTCACCTCGGCTTAGTACACGGCTCGTCGCTGCACGGTTTCCTTTGTTGCCAACGAATATCGCGGCTCGGGTGCTGCCTTATCCAAAATCTGTCGCGCAACATATTCGCCGACCGCTGGCCCGTGCTTGAAACCATGCCCCGATCCGCCGCCGGCAAACCAGACGTTTTCCATTTCGGGATGACGGTCGATTAGAAAATCGCCATTCGAAGTGTTCTCATACTGGCACACGCGCGTTTCCACTACGGGCAAGTTGCGCAGGGCAGGAAAGCGGCTGCCCACATATTTCTGCACGATTTCCGCTTCCGCGACCGTAGGCAAGCGCGATTGCGTGTCCGGATCGACGCGCTCTCCGTGATGGTCGAGGGCAATCTTCAACCCGCGGCCTTCGAGGTCCGGCATCCCGTAATACTCATCCTCCTGGAAGAGCCAGGTCGGCAAAGCCGGCGGTGCGAATCGCTCGTCTCCGGCCGGGACTCCGAAAAAAAAAACTTCCTGCCTGCTGGGGAAAATTCTTTGTCCAAGAATTTCGGGGAATACCTTGCCGAGCCAGGATCCACATGCGAACACAAATAGCCCTGCCGACACCGATTCGCCGTTGCTGCATTTCACGCTCTTCAGACGTCCAGCTCCGCGCGGCGTCTCAATCAGAGCAATCCGAAACTCCACGCCCAGCTTGATCGCATCCTCGACAACTGCCACAACCGCCCGGCGCGCCAGCAGCACTCCGCTTTTCGGTTCCAAGAATCCCCGCGTTACACGCTCGAAGGAAATCTGCGGATATCGCCGCTCCAACACCGCTTTATCCATCTCTTCAAAGGGCACCTCGCAGCGCTTCAACGTGGCCATGGTCTGGCGCACGCGCGAGTCATCTTTGCCTGCCAGCCACAGCACCCCCGTTTCGTGAAAAAGACGCTGGCCAGTCCCGACACAAAAACTCTTCCATTGCGCCAGCGATCGCTGCGACGAACGCGTGTATATTTCGTCCGCGCCATACCCCATTCGAATGATGCGTGTTTCCCCGCCAGAACTGGCCCGGGCGTTCGACGGTCCATAGGCATCGAGGAGTACAACTCGCTGCCCTCGCCGCGCGAGGTGCCACGCCGTCCACGCGCCAAACACACCGGCTCCAATGATTGCCGCGTCAAATGTTTTCGTCGCAGCCATTGCGGCCGTATCCTATCGCATTTGTTCGCCACCCGGTAGCAATCCGACGCTCGCAAAGCTGCCTGGCCGAAGTAGCTCCGCGACTGGTCTCTGTAGTTTCCGGGGCCACAAGTGATACCATGCAGCGTTCCGATTACGCGTGTCGGGAGGGTTGTGTGAACTTGCTTCGGCAGTCCGTCAGGTATTTTCTTTGTGCTTTTGTCCTTGCTCTTACCGCTTGTCTCGTTGTTCAGGCACAACAAATCGATCCCAAGACTTACGGCGGCATGAAGTGGCGACTCATTGGCCCGTTCAGGGGCGGTCGCGCAATTACAGTCGCGGGCGTGCCCAGCCAGCCGTACACCTATTATTTTGGCGCGGTCAGCGGCGGGGTGTGGAAAACGACTGACGGCGGCAACACCTGGGATCCGCTCTCTGACAAGCAGGCTATCTCCTCAATCGGCGCCATTGCCGTTGCCGATTCTGATCCGAACGTGATTTATGCCGGCTCGGGCGAAGCCTGCATCCGCGGCAATATTTCTTTCGGGGACGGCGTCTATAAATCCACGGACGCCGGAAAGACCTGGACCAATGTCGGACTTAAGGACACGCGCCACATCGGCGCGGTCATTATTCATCCCACGAACCCCGACGTCGTCTACGTCGCGGCGCTCGGGCACGCTTATGGTCCCAACACCGAGCGCGGAATCTTCCGCACGCGCGATGGCGGCAAGACCTGGGAAAAAGTTCTGTATCTCGATGATCGCACCGGCGGCATCGAAGTCGTTTTCGATCCCCACAATCCTCACGTCCTTTTTGCGGCGATGTGGGAAGGCTGGCGCACGCCCTGGACGCTCAATAGCGGCGGCGCGAAGGACGGCCTCTATCGTTCGAATGATGACGGCACGACCTGGAAGCGCATCGAAGGCAACGGCATGCCCGAGGGCACGCTCGGCCGCATCAGCGTCGCGGTTTCTGGAGCGGATTCGAACGTCGTCTACGCTCTTATTGAGGCGAAGAAAGGCGGCGTTTATCGCAGCGAAGACGGCGGCGTGAACTGGTCGCTCGTCACTGACGACCACCGCTTTACGCAGCGCGCCTGGTATTTCACACACGTCTGGGCCGATCCCAAAAATGTCGGCGGCGTGTACATCGCCAACACCGGCCTCTATGAGTCATCCGATGGAGGCAAGTCCTTCGAACGACTCAACGCGCCGCATGGCGATCATCACGCATTATGGATTGATCCCAACAATCCGAATCGCATGATCAACGGCAACGATGGCGGCGCTACCATCAGCGTCGACGGCGGAAAAAACTGGACCACCCAATACAATCAGCCCACGGCGCAGTTCTATCACATCGCCGCCGACAATGATTTTGAGTATCGCGTCTACGGCTCGCAGCAGGACAACTCTTCCCTCGGCATCCGCACGCGCAGCGACCACGGAGCGATCCTGCAGGGGGATTGGGATGCGGTGGGAGGGGGCGAAAGCGGCTATGTCGTGCCCGATCCGCGTGATTCGAATATCGTTTACGCCGATGACGAAGGCCCCATTTTCACTCGCTATGATCGCCGCATCAATCAAGCCCAAAGCATTCAGGAATGGCCCGAAGATCCGAACGGCCACGCCGCCGGCACTCAGAAGTATCGCTACACCTGGACCATGCCGATTGTGATTTCTTCGCACAATCCCGACGTGATCTACCACACCTCGCAATACGTTTTTCGTTCGAACGATGCAGGCCGCACGTGGGCCACGATCAGCCCCGACCTGACGCGCAACGATAAATCCAAACAGCAGGATTCCGGCGGGCCGCTCACGAAGGATCAGTACACCGTGGAATACTACGACACCATTTTTAGCCTGGCGGAATCGCCGAAGCAGGAAGGAGTGCTTTGGGCCGGAACCGACGACGGCCTGGTTCAATTGACGCGTGATGGAGGCAAGAGCTGGGAGAAAGTCACTCCCAAAGATGTGCCAGAATGGGCGATGATCAGCCTCATCGAGGCTTCACCCTTTGACGCCGGAACCGCTTACGTAGCCGTCGACGCGCACAAGCTGGACAATTTCAAGCCGTACGTTTTCAAGACCAGCGACTTCGGGAGATCGTGGACGAAAATCATCAGCGGCTTACCGGAGAATGTTTATGTTCACGCCGTGCGTGAAGATCCCAAGCGCAAAGGACTGCTCTATGCAGGCACGGAAACAGGGATTTGGGTTTCGTTCAATGACGGCGCGAACTGGCAGGCGCTGCAGCTCAATCTTCCGCCAACGCCGATTCACGACATGGTCATTCACGATGACAATCTTGCCGTTGCGACTCACGGCCGCTCGTTCTGGGTGCTGGATGACCTGAGCCCGCTTCGTCAAGCCAGCGCCTCCATTGCCGCGGAGGACGCGCATCTCTTCACGCCCAACACCGCCGTGCGCACTCGTGAAGGCCACTTCAATCCGCGCCGCTATCCTGTCGGCGAGAATCCGCCATCAGGCGCAATCCTTTATTACTATTTGAAAGACGCGCCGAAAGATCCCGCCAAACTCGAAGTGCTCGACGCCGATGGCAAAGTCATCCGCTCCTTTACCAGCGAAGAGAAGAAAACTGATACAGCGCCAGACGAAGGCGAGCGCGATCTGCCGGTCGAGCACGTTCCCGCCAAACCCGGCCTGAATCTTTTCGTGTGGGATCTGCGTTATGAGGAACCCGTAAAAGTTCACGGAGTAATATATGACTCCGGCGAACCGACTGGTCCGCTCACTTTCCCTGGAAAATATCAAGTCCGTCTTACCGTCGGGGGAAAATCCCAGACCGCGGCATTCGAAGTGAAAATGGATCCCCGCGTCCAGACTTCAGCGGACGATCTGCGCAAACAGTTCGACCTCATGCTCAAACTGCGCGACCGTCAGGACGAGATGAACAAAGCCGTGGTCGCCATTCGCGATTTGCGCGCGCAACTTCTGGCGCTGGAGAAGCGCATCGGTTCCAGCGCTGAAGCCAAGCCTCTCCTCACGGCTTCCGCAGATTTGCGCAAGAAAATCAGCGCTATTGAAGAAGAACTCGTCCAGGTAAATTCGAAGTCCAGTGAGGACCAGGCCAACTATCCCACGATGCTCAACAGTAAGTTCGCCTATCTGGGAGCGGTGGTCGACAGCGCCGACACCGCGCCCACCGCTGCGGAAGCCGCCGTCTTCGCCGACCTCGATCAACGCCTCGAAGCACAACTAACAAAATGGCGCGATGTCCTCGCAAAGGACCTTCCCGCCCTCAACGACACGATGCGCAAGAAAAACGTCCCGCTCGTAGCGCCAGCCGCCGCGCCAACCCGTTGAAGTTTCTTCCAGGGGCGCGATTCATTGTGCCCCTACTCGGCGCGATCAAAACTTTTCGCCAACTTTATTTTCTGAATTGGAATTACCGCTGAAGAATTTTCACTGAGAGACTATTCAACGCCCAAACGCTTTTCCAATCGTCTTTCCCCAATGCGAAAGATGATTCATCGACGCAGTATCCGTTGGATCGAGATGCAAGGGCGTCACGGACACGGCCCCGGCAAAAACCGCTGCATAATCGGTATCCGGCTCGACGTCTTTGTCAATCCGCTGTTCGAACAGCCAGTAGTACGTCCGCCCGCGAGGGTCTTTTCCTTCGCTCAGTTGGTTACGCGTAATTTTCTTTGATTGCCGCGTAAACTTCACGCCGCCATTCCACGGCTCCGGGACATTTATGTTGAGCAGCACCTGGTCAGGCAATCCTTCTTTCAAAATTAATTCCGCCGCTGAGCGCGCCACTCGCGCCGCCGGCTCGAAGCTCACCTTCGGAGCCTTCGAACACAACGACATCGCCAGCGCCGGCATGTGGTGCAGCGCGGCTTCGCGTGCCGCTCCCACGGTGCCAGAGTAATACGCGTTCTCACCCAAATTTCCGCCGTGATTTATTCCGGAGATAACCAAGTCGGGCTTCTCCGTCAGCAATTTGTGCAACGCAACAATCACACAATCCGCAGGCGTCCCATCCACAGCCCATTCCCGTTCCCCCAGAGGGTGGCAGACGATCGGCTGCCGCAGCGTCAGCGATTGTGCCGTCCCGCTCTGCTCGCGGCTGGGCGCCACAATGCTCACGGTGGCAAATCCTTCCAACGCTGCCGCCAGCACGCGCAACCCTTCCGCCTGAATCCCATCATCATTTGTCAACAGAATATGCGGCATAGCTATTGATTCGTATTCCTCCCGAGCCGGGACTCTCCCAAATTTCCATCTCATGCGATTTTGCCACGAAGCCGTCGAATCCCCGCCTGCCCCTGAAGCACGAGCAAGCGCAATCCAGGTTCAATTGCGGCTTGATGTGTGCGATATTTGCCGCTGCGCGTTGCTTGTGGCATCAAGTTGTCGTCAATTTCGATTCTCAATTTCATCTTGCTGCAAAAATGCTAGGAATTTTTGATTCACAACAAGCTGAGGCGGCTTGGAAGGAAAAAATGGTCGGGACGACTGGATTTGAACCAGCGACCTCACCCACCCCAAGGGTGCGCGAT
>Ga0247669_1000907_pt1 | contig 10143 bp, 5 predicted proteins | sample CNK10_metaG_FD_182734 | JGI IMG/M metagenome (GOLD analysis project Ga0247669, IMG submission 182734) | Soil microbial communities from Purdue University Martell Research Forest, Indiana, United States - CNK10 | ecosystem: Environmental > Terrestrial > Soil > Temperate forest > Bulk soil | place...
CGACGGCAAAACGACTTGGTCCGTCGAGAGACCTGCTGCTTCCAGGGCCGCGCGAGCTTCTCCCGCTCGACGATACCGGCGCTCCGGCTCTTTCTCCAAGCACCGGGAAACGACAGTTTTCAGCCCGGCGGGTACGGTGGGAGGGAGCGGCCTAGGCGGATCGCGAAGGATAGAGTTACAGAGCAGGAAATGACTCGCGCCTTGGAAGGGGCGTGTCCCACCAATCATTTCGTAGAGAACTATTCCGAAGGACCAGATATCCGTGCGCGGAGAAGCATCACCGCCTTCAATCTGTTCCGGGGCCATGTAAGGGAATGTGCCACCCATCGATACGTCGCCATCGGCGGAGACCACCTCCAAAGTCTTGCGGTCGAATTCCAAGGGATCGCTGCGTCGCGCCAGACCAAAATCCAGAATCTTAGCCTCCCCACCGGGCGTCACGATAATGTTTGGCGGCTTTAAATCGCCGTGAATTATTCCTCTTTCATGAGCATGGGCGAGGGCCGAGGCGATTTGGGAGCTGTAACGAAGAACCTTTTCTAGCGGCAGCGGACCCTGCCGAATCAACTCCGAGAGAGTGCGGCCCTCGATATATTCCATGGCGATGAACATCTCGCCGGCGTCGTCGCCCACTTCGTAGATCGTGCAGATATTCGGATGGTTCAGTGCTGACGCGGAGCGCGCCTCACGCTTGAGGCGTTCGTGGACCTTCTCTGCGTGTGCCACCGACTCGGGAAGAAACTTGAGAGCCACGGTGCGATGAAGAGTGGTGTCTTCCGCCCTATAGACTGCACCCATGCCGCCGCTGCCAAGAGGTCCGAGAATGCGGTAGTGAGAGACTAACTCGGCTGGCATGGCAAGAAACGCTTCGGGGGAAGAGCTAACGATTCGGTCGCTTAAACCGGTTGAAAGGCATAGTATGCCGCACGCAGTTTCAAGTCAACGCAAGTTTCTTTATGCCACGCTTGTGGCCGACGTTAGTCCCTGGCGAGTGCCCCGGGAGGGGGCTTGCGCCACTACGTTGCTTCCGCCATAGAACGTGCAATCCAAGCTCAACCCGAGGTTTTTCAGAATGGATACGGAACGTTCTGGATTTCTTCGAGGCGGCCTGCTTTTCTACTAGGCTGGGTGGTTCAATGACGCGGTGAAATTGGCGTGGAGCAGGCGGTGGAACAGGTGCTCGCCGGCTTCGCGGCGGACGGAAAGGCGTCCGGCGACGTAAGCGCGCGAGCCGAGGCCGCGCTGGACGGAATCGCAGATGGCCATGTCTTCGTCCTGCACTTTTTCGCTTACGGCGATGCTTTCTTTGTGGCGGGCTTGGGCGGCCGCTCCAGTGTCGGCAAAATAGTAGTCGAAGACGACGGCGCAGCGATCCACACCGAGAGGCAACACTAGATTTGTGTCCATGATGCCTTCGTAGGTATTGATCATGAAGTTGGGATAGAGCCACAGGTAGAACGCGCGGCCCTGCCGGGTGTTCGCGACACCGGCCTCTGAGGACGAGTCCGAAGTGAGCGGGCTAGATTGCAGGCAAGCGCGCTCAAAATTCTCGATGGTGTATTTGGTGTATTCGATGACGCTACTCAAGCCCTTGTGGGCGTGCGGGACGTGATAGCCGCCGTCGAGATAGTTGTCGACGTAGACCTTCCAATTGCAGTTAAGCGCGTAAACGCGATGGTCGAAAAAGTGCAGTTTCTTTGCCAGCTCAAGCGGCGCAACAAGCTCCGGAACGCCGCCCAAAAAATCGCGGAGAGTAGCGGCGCGCCCGTCCAGATTTACAAACACAAAATTTTCCCAGGTGTCCACACGAACTGGCACCAAACCATTTTTTGCGCGGTCAAAGTTGCACACGCCGTCAAACTCGACCATGCCCTTCAGGGCGCCATCGACGCCATAGGTCCAGCCGTGGTACGGGCAGCGAAACTGTCTTGCGCAACCCTGAGCTTCGGTGACGACGGCGGCCGCGTGATGCCGGCAAACGTTGTAGAAGGCGCGCAACTGGCCGTCTTCTCCGCGCACGACGACGAGAGGTTCACCTGCTAACTCCGCCGTGAAAAACTGGCCATTTTCTCGCACTTGATCCGCGCGGCCGACGACCTGCCACGTTGCGCTGAAGACACTCGCGCGCTCCAATTCCGCGATGCGGAGATCGAAATACCATGGCGCCGGAATCGTCCAAGCTTCTTCCAGAGGGTCGTGCGGGTTGTAAAGATTCACCACGTCGCGGACGCTTCGTTCCATGCCAGATCCCCTTCAATAGATCAGTTTCAGCGAAAACTGAATTTGCCGGGAAGACCCGGCCGTGTGGCTGATGAGGCCGAACCCACTCCCGCGCACAGTGTTCGAGGGCAAGCCAAAATTCACGATGTTAAAGACGTTGAAAAATTCCGCGCGAAACTGGAGCACACCCAGTTCACGGCTGCCTCTTTTTCCAAACGGAGTGTCCTTGATCAAGGCCATGTCGAAATTGTGAAAACCGGGTCCGCGGAACGTGTTGCGGCCCAGCGTGCCGAAGCGCCCTTGATTGGGGCCCGTTCCGCCGGGGACGTTGATAGGAACAAAGAAATACGAGCTATTGTCTGCGCCGCGCCCGAAATAATCTTCCCTGACGTTCCGGCTCGTCGAAAAGACCGGCATCGCGACCATGTCCGGGCGATCCGTCCCGCCGGCGCCCACGCCTGTCTGTTGGATTCCAGAATAGACGGAAAATGGCGGGCCGGTCGTCAGTGTCGTGATATTCAATAACTGCCAGCCTTTGGTAAGCCTGTTTCCCAGTGGTTGGAGAAAACTCACACGGTCAAACGGCATCGATTGAAACAAGCTGACGGTGAAGACATGGGTCACATCGAAGGTGGAAGGCCCCTTGTCGGCGGCAGGATCCGTCGGATTTTGCGGCAAGGTTTGCAGCGTCACGCCCGGCATTCCCGCAATTCCGCCAGGCACAGCACTGGTATCGTCGAGAGATTTGGAAAATGTATAGCTGGCCTGGAAACTCAAGCCAATTCGCGAATAGTTTTCCGTCACGCTGGTCTGCAGCGAATGATACGTCGAATGAGCAGCGGTGTTCATCACCGTCAACGGACCGAATCCGCCGACCGCGTGCCCCAATGCATTGAACTGGGTGAATGGCGCAAACGCCGGGTCGGCACCACCGTAGCCGTTGGGCGAGTCCACGCTCGCGAGATGGACTCCCACGGTGCCCACGTAAGCGGCGCTGAACTTCACACTTCCGAAATCGTGGTCCACTCCCGCCGTGAACGTGCCTATATAGCCGTTGCGAAAATGTCTGCCGATGATGCCCACAGTAAACAGCTGTACCTCGTGGCCGGGCGTAATCGCGGCAAGGTCGTTCTGGAATCTCTGCAGATCGATTTGTGCGTTCGCCGGTACGTCGGCGCTTCCCGACGCAAAGAGGGGTTGCCCTTGCATGTTGAACACTTTGGGAAGCGCCTCGGGTACGAACGTATTTTGAAATGGAACCGGAACATCCGGCAATGCGGTAACGAGCGGCTGGAAGACAAGCGGGAAGCCCCCGGTGACATAATTCTCGAGCCACAGATTTGGGAGAATGGTGGTGACCGCTCCCCCGGTGTGAAAAGTTGTGTGCTTGCTAGCTGCGAAATCCACAGAAAGGCGGGGTCCCCAACCGTTTTGATCCAGCGGATAGATGGGCTGCGGGTTGTACAAGAAAATTGCTCTGGCGCCGGGAGCGTAGAACGAAGTCAGCCTGCCGGCTGCATTGACTGGATCAGCGATGGAGGTACGGTGCTTCGCTTCCTTGATGCGGCTATTCAGGTCATAGCGTAAGCCGTAGCTCACGCCCATCCGCGAATTCACCTTCCAGGTATCCTGAAAATAGAAATTGTAGGCCTCGCGCCTTACGGCGGCTTCGTCAAACTTGTCTCCGATGGGCGTGACACTCGCGGCCGCGGCGATTCCGTAGGAATAAGGCGTGGCTGTCAACAATCCTACAAGCGAATCGGGCAAGGGATCGCCGGGCTGGATGTCATGTTGTCCGCTCGCGGAAGGGATCAGCACCGGCGAATAAGCAGGCCCTCCTCCAAACGTGTAGCTGCCGCTCGGATTGATCCCGAATATCGTAACATCCCGGTTGAAGCGCAGCTCCACTCCCCACTTGAAACTATGGGAACGATGCGCGTAGGTCATATCGTGCTTGAGCTGAAAAACGTTTCCGTAGGAGCCAAAGATCGAGCCGCCGGCTGAGTTGAAGTTCTCAAACAGACCGTCTCCGAATCCAATGGCTGGCTGGGTATGATTCGTGGGTGGGAAAAAGGGAGTGCTCCGGATGTAGCCGAGCGACGTCACAAATGCAAGGTGCGGAGATATCGTGCGGGTATACCTTACGGCAGCACTTCTCTGATGATCAAAAAAGTTGACGCCGAAGCTGGGATCAATCGCCGTCTGATCTGGATTGGTCGTCGGGCCCCTCACCTGGTTCAAGCTGAACCGTGCGGATAGAGCCGCTTTATCTGACAGGCGGTGATCGATTCGCACCGAAAACTGGTCTGTGTAAGTCGTGACCTTGGAAGAGGTTGCAAACGTTCGGACCCCGTAGGGCCCTTGAGGTTCATTGGGCAGGGGATAGCCTGCCAATATGCCGGCGATCGCCGGATTTACCGAGACAGTCAGCGTGTCGCCGGGAAACGTCGTAGTATCAATTCCTTCTCGTTCCGCCGCTGTTGGCACAGAAAATACCTGCGTCGTTCCAAGCACTTGCCGAAAGCCTTGATACTCGACGAAATAAAAAGTCTTGCCCCGCCCATCATAAACTCCCGGAAGAATTACTGGTCCACCGTTAGTGACACCAAACTCGTTGCGAGCGAAAGGTGGAATCCGCCGCGTATCTATTGCACTTTGATGATCGAAGAAATTTCTCGCGTCAAACGCCGCGTTGCGGACAAATTCGAAAGCGCTGCCATGCAAGTCGTTCGTGCCGGATTTGGTGATCACATTATTAAAACCTGCCGCTCCATGCCCGATTTCCGCAGGCATCACTCCGGAACTCGATTGCACTTCCTGAATGGCGTCCACGTTAAAATTCGAGAAGGTGGCTCCGCCAAGTTCTGGATCGGTGGTATCGGTGCCATCCATGGCAAAGACAGATGCGGACCCGCGCTGGCCATTCACGGCAAATTGTTGCGTAAAATTTGCGGCGCCGTTGGTGTCGGTCATCGTCCCCGCCGCAAGAAGCAACAGCTTACTGAAGTCGCGCTCGTTCAGCGGAAGGCTGGACACTTCGCCACCGGACAGATGCTCGCCGCCGCTTGCCGCAGCAGCCGTTGCCTCGCGATCCGCCAAAACAACGACCGTCCCCTCTTGCCAGGAAAGCGTGAGCAGTGCCGTGAGATTCTTTCCGGCTTCGATAGCCATGGGACTTGCTGCGACGTAGGTCTTTCCCGCTAGAGTCACGAATAACTGGTAGCTGCCTGGTGCCAGGTAGGCAAACATAAAATCGCCGCCTGTCGAAGTCCTGGCTGTATAGCTTCGATCACTCGATTTTGCTTGTAGATTTATGATTGCGTCTGCGACGGGGCTTCCATTCTTGTCCCGTAAGACTCCGGCCCAGGAGGGTGCCGGAGAAGGGTTGGTGGTGGGAACCAGCAGGAGAAAAACCACCAGGCAAATCAACGAGTTCCTAAAGGAGGGCATGCGAGGAATAGGTAAGGCGGCGCGCATATTGATATTATTGGGTCAATCTCGTCTACGAACCTTTTCGGCCGCCCCCTTCGAATGCACCTGAAGGACCATCAAAGCGCGCCGGCGCCGGAATTTCACACGCTTGATCCAAAAGAATGTGGAACGCATGCAGATTCTCTATGTCGCTCACACTTCTTTGCACGCCTGCTCCTCGGGAAGTCGCTCGCTGGCGAGAAAAAGGGCGGTTCTTGCCAACACCTTTCATATCGCGAAATTGGGAAGATTCAAAGAGACAATTGTCCTCGTGGGAGTGAGTCGCGCCAGCAGCGGGTGCAGAAATGTAATGTAGTGACGCAGTGCCATGGAAAACGGGTGACTTACAGCGGTTGGAGAAGACGCCAATAAATGAGTTGGTGCGGAAGGAGGGATTTGAACCCCCACGGCCTTTCGGCCACAAGATCCTAAGTCTTGCGCGTCTGCCAGTTCCGCCACTCCCGCAGTGGTCTTCTCCAATATACCGGGAATCTGCCCCTAGCCGCCACCCCGACGATTGGACTGGAATGTGACTCGGCCCGGGAGCATAATAACATCGCATTCAGATTCCTATTTGGCCATCCCCGCGGCCGGAAACTCACGCCTCATGCGGCGGGCGCGATCGAGAGGCCCGCTGCGAACGAGGGCAGCGTCATGATCATTCAAGAGCAGGGCGATCAGCTGATCCTTATCCGACAGACCGACCATGCCATGTTGGCCGGATTTTTTGCTCGGGCGCTGGGAAACAAGCTCTTCCACCGTCCCGAGCCCTTTGAATCGTTTTGTTTGGCTGCCGCGGAGCATGACAACGGTTGGTACGAATGGGAGTTGTTGCCTCAGATCGACCCCAAGACATTTACACCCTACAACTTCATGTCCATTCCGACGGAGGAACACATCGCGCTTTACCAGCGAGGCATCGAGCGCGTAGTGAGAGCCGACCGCTACGCGGGGTTGCTGGTCAGCATGCATTCCTCGGGGCTCTACGATCGGACTCGCGCGACAATGCCGGGCTTCTCCGCGAAGTACGTCAAGTCCAACGAGTCGTCTCTTGTCACGGACTTTCTCCAGCGGCTTAGACTTCAGCAATTGCGCCTCAAGGTTGATCTACGCGCGGACCCCGTGCTGAAATCCTACGCGGACGACCAGGCACTGCAAGCGAATCTGCAGCGCCTGGAAGCACTTGATCGACTCTCGCTTTATTTCTGCCTGGCGCCCTTAGATGGTTCCACAATCGATGCAGTTCCCGTGAACGGCAACGGTACCGAAGCGGATTGGGACTTGCAGCCCGGGGGGAACAATTTCGTGACAGTGAAGCCATATCCTTTTGCGAAAGATCCTCTCGAGATCAGCATTCTCGCGCGGCGCGTTCCCAGGCTTAAGTATGCGGACGAGAACGAATTCCAAAAAGTCCTGGCGCAGGCGCCGTATTTCGCGATGAACTTCACGTTGGGCGCAAATGGAGCGCGGATCCATTCGCAGTCCGCGGTCGCATAATCAATCCAACACTTGGCCTCGCGTCTCCGGCAAAGCTAGCGCGAGCAGCGCGGCCATCAGGAACGCGCCCGCTTGCAAGAAAAACGCCGGTCCGAGACCAAACCGTAGCGCCAGCGCGCCAACGGCGAACGGTGCAACGGCGGAGATTCCCCGGCCGATGTTGTAGCTCAATCCCATAGCCGCGGCGCGTATCTCGCCGGGGAAAAGCTCGCTAGCAATCGCGGCGTACCCGGAGAAATAGCCCGTTCCGAAGAATGCGACAAGCGGCCCGAGAGCCAGCAGCCAAAACGCGCTTCGAGACATCCCATAGATTGGCACCAAGGCCGCGGCAATGATTAGATAGAGGAAGTACGGCTTGCGGCGTCCAAAGGCGTCAGAGAAAAAACCAAAGAGCGCGTAGCCTAGCCATTTTCCAAGGCAGAGCACCAGAAAAAAAGTTGTGGTCGTGACCAGGCTGAGACCTCGTCCTCCTTTCTCGGAAGGCAAAGACAAGTACGCCGGAATCCAGGTGAACAATCCCCAATAGCCGAACATGCTGCAAGCGTTCATGGTTGTCGCCAAGAGGCCATTGCGCAACACGCTCTTGTCCAGAAGCCTGCGTAGGGACACCTTTTCCTTGCGCGCCGCTCGTTGCTTCCACAGCTCCGGCTCCGGAACGCTGCGTTGAATCCAGAAGACGAGAAATGCCGGCAAAACGCCGACAAAAAAGACGGGCCGCCAGCCAAAATGCGGTAATACGAGCGCCACGACGAGCGGGCAATCGCTTCTCCGATCGCATACGCCGATTGCATGAACCCCAGCGCTTTGCCGCGATGTTGCGCGCGCCAAGTCTCCGCGATCAACGCCGCACCCGTCGTCCATTCCCCTCCCATGCCCAGTCCAAGCACGAACCGAAACGTAGCCAGTTGCGGAATCGTGTGCGACAAGCCGCAAGCCGCGCTTGCGAGTGCATAAACAAGAATAGACGCCATGAGCGCGCGAATGCGGCCAATGCGATCCGCGATAACCCCGAAGAGAAGGCCGCCAATCGCGGAAGCAACCAGCGTGAGCGAGTTCAGCAACCCCGCCGTCCGCGTATCCATTGCGAATTCGCGGATCAAGAACGCGAGGACGAGGGAATAAAGCATCACGTCCATCGCGTCGAGCATCCAGCCAAGACCGCCCGCGATCAGCGACTTCCGCTCGGGTGGAGTTGCCTGGCGAAGCCAAGCAAAGCTAAACAGGCGGCGACTGCCGTTAGACGAGGAAAGCGCAGGTGAAGCAGCGGTAGATTGACGCGGGGCGGGCGGGTTGGTCACGCCGGGATTGTACCCAAAAGCACTCCGCGGTGCGTCAGGAAGTGAGAGGGCCGGAATTCAACAACTGTTTCTGGCGAAGATTGCGGAGCAGGGTGTACCATTCGGCCTCGCGGAATATTACCTGCCGTAGTACCGATGCAAACAAAGCTTATTTGGGGGCGAAGACGATGAGTGGTCTGAAATACATGATGGGGGTCTGTTCCGTTTGCTTGGTCGGAGTCCTGCTTGGAGTTGCTGGCACGGCTCTCCACGCGCAAACACTCGATGAAAATGCGCTGAAAGGAATGAAGTGGCGGCAAGTTGGGCCGTTTCGAGGCGGACGAGCCCTTGCCGTAACCGGAGTCGCGGGGGATCCGGAGACGTACTACTTTGGTTCCGTTGCCGGCGGCGTTTGGAAAACCACGAACGGCGGCCTGACCTGGACACCAATGACCGACAAAACCGGGATCATGTCCGTCGGCGCCATCGCCGCGGCTCCCTCTGACCCGAATGTCATTTACGTCGGCACCGGTGAGTCCTGCTGGCGTGGAAATATTTCATACGGCGACGGCATGTATAAGTCGCTCGACGGCGGCAAGACCTGGTCGCACATCGGTCTGGAGGACACGCGGCATATCGCCAGAATCCTTGTGAACCCCTCAAATCCTGACGTACTTTTTGTCGCTGCGATGGGTCATGCGTATGGTCCCAACGAAACGCGCGGCGTGTTTCGTTCCAGCGACGGCGGCAGGACATGGCAAAAGGTTCTTTACAAGGATAACAAGACCGGAGCCATCGACCTCACCTTCGATCCTTCAAATTCACATATCTTGTATGCCGCGCTTTACGAAGCGCAGCGCTATCCCTGGACTGCCATCAGCGGCGGGCCGGGTAGCGGTCTTTATAAATCCATCGACGATGGCGCAACCTGGAAACGGCTTGAGGGACACGGTCTTCCCTCTGGCGTGCTCGGCCGCATCGGAGTTTCCGTCTCCGGCGCTGACGGGAATCGCGTCTACGCCATCATTGAAGCGGAAAAAGGCGGCATCTACCGCAGCGAGGACGCCGGCGAAACGTGGCAGCTCATCAATCCCGATCACCGCTTCACGCAACGCGCCTGGTATTTCCACCATATTTTCGCCGACCCCAAAAACGCCGATACCGTCTATGTATTGAACACCGCAGTTTACCGCTCGACAGACGGCGGCCACACTTTTAACTTTATTCGCGCTCCTCACGGAGATAACCACGGCCTGTGGATCGATCCCACCCATCCGGAATGGATGATCAATTCGAATGACGGCGGCGCGACGATTTCTCATGATGGCGGGAAGAGCTGGACCACTCAGGGGAATCAGCCGACCGCGCAGTTCTATCATGTGGCGACAGACAACGCCTTTCCTTATCGTATCTATGGAGCTCAGCAGGACAATTCCACGGTGGCGATTGCCAGCCGAAGCGATGAGGGCATTATCGACCGACCGGATTGGTATTCCGTCGGTGGTGGTGAATCAGGTTTTGTCGTTCCCGATCCCAAGAATCCTGACGTGGTGTACGCAGGTTCTTACGACGGCTTGATAACCCGATTCGACAAGAGAAACCATCAGGAGCAGGATATATCTTCCTGGCCGCTCAATCCGATGGGTTCAGGTGATGCGGAATTAAAGCATCGCTTTCA
>Ga0247669_1000909_pt1 | contig 10127 bp, 5 predicted proteins | sample CNK10_metaG_FD_182734 | JGI IMG/M metagenome (GOLD analysis project Ga0247669, IMG submission 182734) | Soil microbial communities from Purdue University Martell Research Forest, Indiana, United States - CNK10 | ecosystem: Environmental > Terrestrial > Soil > Temperate forest > Bulk soil | place...
CAGGCGAGCGTCTCGCAGCAAGCTATACATAGAACTTTCGGTGAAAACTGTCAAGCAGGCCTTTGATGTAGAAAGGATTGGCCAGGGTATCGAAAAAAGATCGCAGGTCAGCCGGCTGACGCGGAGGTGGTGGTTCGTGGCAGTTCGGTTTCGGCGTTTGTGACGGCGGCGCGATAGCGAACCAGGAGCAGTGTGAGGTCATCGGCCTGGCTGGCGCCGCGCGCAAAATTTTCGACGGATTCCAGCAGCAATTTTTGCAGCTCGTCCAGGGGCGTACTGTGGTGCCCGCTAACGACCTGTCTCAGTCGGGGCACGCCAAAAAATTCTTCTTCCGGATCCATGGCTTCGGTTACACCGTCGCTGAAGAGCACGAGGGTGTCGCCGGGCTCCAGCTTAACGCAAGCAGTGGAATATTCGGCTTCGGGAACGAGGCCGACGGGAAACGAGCCTTCGGTGAAAGCCTCGTCGGCGCGGCCGTCCTGGCGGATCAGAATGGGCGATGGGTGGCCGGCATTGATGTATTCGAGGTTGCCCTTTTCGTCGAGAATGCCGAAGAACATGGTGGCGTAACGGCCGACTTCGGCGTGATCGCAAAGAAAGCGGTTCAAGTGATTGAACAGGCGTGCCGGATCGGTGCCCAATGACATGCCGGAGAGGACGCCCTGCAACATAGTGGTTAGCAGCGCAGCACCCAGGCCTTTGCCGGAAACGTCGGCGATCAAGAAAGCGGTGCGATTTTCGCTGAGAGGAAACACGTCGAAGTAATCGCCTCCGACGGAAAGGCAAGGGAAGTTGCAGCCGGCGACAGAGAGATGCGGGTAATCGCGGAAGTTGCGCGGGAGGAGCGCCTGCTGAATATCGCGGGCGATATTGATTTCCTGCTCGAGGCGCTGACGCTCGCGTTCACGGATGACGAGGCGCGCGTTGTCCAGGATGCTCGCGGCTTGATCGGTGAAGGCGTCGAGAAGCTGGCGGTCGAGCTTGGAAAAGGCGGCGGGGCGGCGGGAGTCCAGATAGAGGACGCCGAGAAACTGGCCGCGCTTCAGATTGATGATGGATTCGTCGGTCTTCGCGTGGGAAAACGCATAGAGCGGAATGACGACGACCGCGCGAAGGCGTTGCGCCACGATGCTTTGCGCGGCTTGCAGATCCATTTCGGCTTGCGCGAGATCTTCAGTGATGACGGCTTCCTGTTTGCGCAGCGCAAGCTGAATTGCGGTTTGGCTGGGGGCGAGACTTTCTGGAGGCAGGCGCAATCCGCCGCTACGCCGCGCGAGACGAACGCGCAGCCCGGCTTTGTCATCGGATTCCAGCAAAACCCCACGATCGGCATCCATTACCGAAATGGCGTGATCGAGCATCATGCCCAGGACTTCGTCCAGAGGAAGCTGCGAATGGAGCAGCGCCGTAGCGGCAAGAAGTTGGTCGAGCTTGCTGAGGCGCGCTCCGGCATTGGCGACGATGTCGGAGCCGGTGATGTGCTCCATGCGCGTCAGCAAATTTGGAATAGATTGATCCGCGGCGGAGTTTGCCGAGCGATAGATAATTTCGTAGGAGTCTTCCACCCCAAAAGTGACGATGTCGCCGTCCTGAAGTTCGCGGCTTTCGACCTTTTGCCCGTTCACGAAAAGACCACGGCGCTGGCCGCGGTCTTCGACGTAATGTTTGTTGGCCTCCATGACAATGGCGGCGCAGTTCCGTGAAATGCGGCGGTCGGAGAGCTGCAGGTGATTGCCGGTTTCCGCGCCCCGCCCAATCAGGAATGGACTCTGCGTCACACGCACAAAACGCCGCGCGCCGTCCGGAGAAACCACCTCCAGCACGGTTTCAGCCACGATGGGTACGGTGTCGGGCATAAGACCTGCGTCCTGGCGGATTGTAGCACGCGAAGCGCGAAGCCGAGCCGACGCAGTAGCGTTTTGGAGCGCCAGGAGTACGAGGACGAGTCGCCTGGCGAACCGCCGACCCTGCAGCTGAGCACCGGGTCGCTGTTAGCTTTCTCGAAAGAATGTGACTAAGTGCTCGGAAACGCGCGCTGGTTCTTCATGTTGGAGCCAATGACTCGCTTCCGCAAAGCGGATCAGATCGCCGTTTGTACAGTAGCGCAAGCTTTCCTCCGCCATTTCGGCGAGCAGGAACGCGTCACGCTGGCCCCAAAGAATGAGCGTCGGTGCGCGAACCATGCGATCCGCGAAATGCGAACGGAAACGAAAAGCTGCGCGATACCAGTGAAGCATCGCACGGATGGCGCCGGGCTGTGACCAGGCCTTGCGATACTCCGCCGTGTCTTCGGGAGTGAAGGTGCCCGGCCGGCTGGATCGCTCTAACACGGAAACCCCTATGCGGAAATTGTTCGCGGCCAAGAGCGCTTCCGGAATGAAGGGGAGCTGAAAAAAGAACATGTACCAACTGCGGCGCAATTGTCGTGGATTGCTGAACAAATAGCGGCGCATGACCGAAGGATGCGGCACGTTCAGAATGGCGAGTTTGGCCACGCGCTCGGGGTGAGACAAGGCCACGCTCCAGGCGACGGCGGCGCCCCAATCATGGCCAGCCAGGCAAATCTGCTCGCGCCCGAGCGTATCGGCGATGGCGATGACATCGGAGGTGAGCGCCGCGAGAGAGTAGGCGCGAATGCCTTGTGGCTTGTCGCTCCGATTGTAGCCGCGCTGGTCCGGCACAATGACGCGAAATCCGGCGCGCGCCAGTGGATCGATTTGCCGGTGCCAGCCGTACCAGAATTCAGGGAATCCGTGGAGTAGAACGACGACAGGTGCTTCCTTGGGCCCGGCAGCCACAGCGTGAAGGTTCACGCCCGCGTTGGAAAAGTGCAGAATCTCCAGATCAGGATTCACAACGCGCCAATCTACACGCAAAGCGCCGATTCGCATAGTTCAGCCATGACGTTGGGAATACTTGCCTGCGCGAAACCGGCGATGGGTTACGGCGAGCCGAACGTATTGCAGGCGGTTACGGTTCCGTTGTTCAGCCCGCTAGTGAACCAGTGCATGCGCTGTTGCGAGGTACCGTGAGTAAAAGATTCCGGACTGACGTGGCCGGTGGACTTTTTCTGGAGGCGGTCGTCACCGACAGCGGATGCCGCACCCAGCGCCGACTCCACATCGCCCTTCTCCAATAGTCCGCGTTGTTGGGTGGAATGCGCCCAGACGCCCGCGAAGCAATCCGCCTGCAATTCCAATTTCACCGAGAGTGGATTTGCTTCGCGCGAATTGCTCTCTTGCATTTGATGCACTTTGCCTTCGATGCCCAGGAGCTTTTGCACGTGGTGGCCTAACTCATGCGCGACGACATAGGCTTGCGCGAACTGACCCGGTGCGCCAAAGCGGCGATTGAGTTCATCGAAAAAGCCCAGGTCGAGGTAGACCCGCTCATCTTGCGGGCAATAGAAAGGGCCGGTTGCGGACTGCGCACCGCCGCAGCCGGATTGCGTGTAATCGCGGAAAAGAACGAGCTTGGCGTGGCGATAGGACTTTCCCGTCTGCTCCGGCAGCATCAGCGTCCACGTTTTTTGCGTGTCGTCCAAGACGAAAGAGACAAATTCAACCAGCGGTTTTTCTGCCGCATCGCGTCCCGGATCCGGATGGCGGACGGTCGCCGGACCGGTGTCTGCCGGGCCGCCGCTAAGCAGGGTAAACAGGTTGGTTTTGAATACGAAGCTGAGTATCAGCAGGACGATTGCGCCGCCAATGCCGATGTGCATTCCGCCGAAGTTGAATCCGCCGCCGCCGCTTTCATCGCGACGGTCTTCGACATCCTGGCTCTCGCCACCGGGTGACCATCTCATAGACTCTCCCTGAAAAATTGTGACGTGGGTTGACCTGCTTTGGCGCTGCTTCGGGCGCGACTCGTGCCGTTTGAATCTAGCAGCGACTCACGATAGGGACAATACACTCATCGAGGTATAGAGAGCGCCTTCAGCCGCGGCACAAATGCTTGCCAATTGGAACGCAGCTCAGTGCATTGTGAGCGCGCGCCTGCCTTCGCCTCAGTGAGTGCAGCCATCTGTAATGTGGTAGCGGCTATTCCGTGCGCAAGGCGCGCATCGGATCGATGGTGGCGGCGCGCCATGCCGGGATAATGCAAGCGGCAACCGCGACCATGAGCAACAGGATCGCAGAAAGAGAAAGGGTCAGCGGATCGCGCGGGCTGCCCTTGACCCACGACGCAACCAAGCCGTTCAGCGCGACGCTCAAGGCCAGGCCAACGGCCAGTCCAAAACCGAGCATGGCTCCCGTGGATGCAAGTACCAGCCGGAGGATGCTTGTGCGCGGAGCGCCCAGCGCCATGCGTATACCGACTTCCTGCGTGCGTTGCGTCACCGCGAAGGATACAACGCTGTATAAACCGGTTGCCGCCAACGCCAGCGCCAGCACCGCGAATAATGAAAACAGCGTAGCGATGAAACGCTCTTGCCCCCAGCCCTGCGTCTCCAGCCACCAGAGAAGAGTGTGGTCGGAGACGACCACCATTTCCGGATTGAGCTGGCGCAGGCGTTCCTTGACAGAACGCAACACGATGTCTGGGTTACCCGTGACGCGTACGAGAAGCGACTCATCCGTCGGCAATACATAGCTGTAGGGCAAGAAAACGGCGGGTTTCACCGGATGGTCCAATCCATCATTCCGCGCGTCACCCACCACACCGATGATCTGCAGCCAGTCATCCGGGGACGCTGCAAGCAGCAGCGAGGGCTGATCCAGTTTCAGCATCGGGCTGCGCACGCTTTGTCCGATTGGATCGCGATCGCCCAGAAACTGTTTCGCGAAGGACTGGTTCACTACGGCCAGATGCGCCGCCCGCATGTTTTCGGTTTCGTCGTACACCCGTCCGGCAAGCAACGGAATTCGCAAGGTCAGAAATTCTTCGGGGCTCACCAGGCAAAACATGGCCTGGGCATCCGTCAGCGAGGGTTTGCCTTGCACTTCCATTTTTGCGGTGAAGCCGCCAAAACCGGGGAACCATGTAGTTGAGACCGCCGCGGTGTCCACCCCCGGCACTTCCGCGATGGTCTTACGCACTAACTCGTTTGCGTTCAAGCGAGCGGCCCAGGTGGGATTTGCACCCTTGGGGAAACCCACGTTCATCGAGATGACGTGATCGGGCTCAAAGCCGAGCGGCGTGTGGATGCGCGCGGCGAAAGCTTTCATGGCGGCACCGGCCGCGGCCATGAGCAATAAGGTCAATGCAACCTGACCGGCGATCAGCAGGCGATGTGTGTGCCGATTATGCGCACTGCCGCTGTGTTTTGCGCTGCTGGCCTGGATCAAATGCCCAAGCTGCGGCCGCGAAAGCTGCCAGGCCGGCGATACGCCAAAGAGAATTCCAGTCAGCAACGCCACCGCGGCGGTGAATGCCAGCACCGCTCCGTTTACGTGAATGGCAGCTTCGTGCGGGAAAGAGTAGTAGGGCATGAACGCGGCCAATGCCGTTACGCCCTTGTAGGCGGCCACAACGCCCAACGCTGCGCCGGTAACGGATAGAACCACGGATTCGGTCAACAACTGCCGCATCAGGCGGCCGCGGCCGGCCCCAACGGAAACGCGGACCGCGAGTTCGTGCTGCCGTGCGGTGCCCCGCGCCAGGAGGAGGATGGAAACATTAGCGCAGCCGATGATCAACAAAGCCAGAACGGCGCCGAACAGGAGCGTCAACGTACCGGCAAACTTGCCTAGCACCTGCTCATTCAAGGTAACGATGTGAACTTTGCGGTCCTGCGGGTAGCTCTTGTCCTGTTTCGCGAATTCGTCGGCGAGCACTTGAAACTCGGCCTCGGCCACGGGAAATTTTGTTCCGGGCTTTAACCTGACAAAAGAAAGCCAATATTCGTGAGGGTCCGCGGTGGGAAGGGCGGGGATGTATACGTCCGAGTCGCCCCACGTGAATCTGGGCGGGACGACGCCAATGACGGTAAAAACCTCATGATCGAGTTCGATGGTTTTACCGACTACGTCGCGGCTGCCCCCAAACTGCCGCTGCCAGAAGAGATAGCTCAGCACCGCGACTGGGGCCGGATTTCCGCCAGGAGCATCGGCGGGCGTGAATTCGCGGCCAAGGAGAGGCGGAACGCCCATGTACTCAAAGAGATTGGGAGAATAAAGACCGACGTTCACGGAAACGGGTATCTGGTCCCCGGTCAAATTTCGCTGATTTTGGCGCTGAAGAAAGACATCCTCGAGAGAGGAAACCTTCCTCAAGTCCTTGTATCCGGACGCATTAACGAAAAATAGGCCGCCGCGTTCGCTTTTCTTGTCGTTGAGCTGGACGTGCACCATGCGATCGTTGTCTTTGTAGGGATAGGGGTCGAGCAGTACGCCATAGATAACGCTGAAGATAGCGGTCGTGGCGCCAATTCCGAGCATCAGCGAGAGAATGGCGGTGATTACGAAGCCCGGGGATTTGCGAAACTGGCGAAAGGCAAAGCGCAGGTCCTGCGACAGGGTCCACATGGTCGTCTCCGTACTCAGGAATACGGAGTTAGACGCCATATGTTCCTGATTGTTCTATCCAACGAAGAAGAATTTATTTTGAGGTTTGAGGAATTAAGAACCTGAAAACAAAGCTGGGTGCAGCGGGAGTTCAGTGATTGCGAAGATGAGACGATCTGGCGAAAAAGAAACGATCCCCGCCGTTCTGGTGTTTACTCGTAGCGCAAAGCGATGATGGGATCGACCTTGGTAGCGCGGCGCGCGGGAATATAGCAGGCAAGAGCCGCAGCGACAGCCAAGACCAGCGACACCGCTCCGAAGGTGAGCGGGTCGTGAGCGCTTACTCCGAAGAGCAAGCTGCCGAGGACGCGCATAGCCGCGAACGCGACAAGCAGCCCGAGAATCAGGCCGGCGCCCGCGAGACGCATGCCCTGACCTACGACCAGACGCAGAACGCGGCCGGTTTGGGCTCCCATAGCCATGCGGATTCCGATTTCGCGGGTTTGTTGATTTACGGAATAAGACAACACGCCGTAGACCCCGATAATCGCCAGAATCAGGGCGAGCCCGCCAAAGACCGCCAGCAACGCAGCACCCATGCGCGGCGCCCAAAGGCCTTGACTCATCAGTTCGCCGATGGTTTGCACGTTTGTGAGCGCAAGATTTGAATCCAGCGATTGCACCTGGCTGCGCACGCTGGAGATTGCCGCCTCCGGAGGGCCGCTTGTGCGCACCTGCACCGTTGCCGCGGGCGAATAGTTTTGCGTCAAAGGCAAATACGCCAAAGGCTGCGGCTCCTCTCCGATGTTGTTCACCACCGTGTTGTGAACCACGCCAACGACTTCGCGGAGCGTGGGATCGCCGAAGAAGTGAAAGCGTTTGCCTACGGCATTCTCGTTTGGCCAGAAGTGCTTGGCCATGGCTTCGTTCGCTATAGCCACAGGATTTGTTGTGGCGCGATCGGAGTCAGTGAATTCGCGGCCGCCTATGAGCTGAATGCGCAGCGTCTCGAAGTAATTGGGAGCGATATCGTTGAGCTGTGTCAGTGTTCCGCGATACCCGGAGGTTTCGTCCTGGCCTTCGGGAAAAATAGTGCGGGCGAAGCCGCCGATAAGGGGCGGAGCATCGGCAATGGTCGCAGACTCGACACCCGGCGCATTTTTGGCGCGCTCGATAGCGGCTCGGAAGAATTGCTGGCCGTGCCCTTCATCATAGTGCAATGCCCCGAGATCGAAGTTGAACATGAAAAGCTTGCTGGACTCGAAGCCGGGGTCGATGTGCTGCGCATTCTGCATGCTGCGGACGAACAGGCCGGCGCCTACAAGGGCAACAAGAGCCAGGGCGATCTCCGTCACCACCAGCATGCTGCGGAACGGGCTGCTCGCCCAGCCGACCGTATTTCCGCGGCCGCCTACCTTCAATACTTCGATCAAGTTCGGGCGTGCCGCCTTCAACGCGGGAACTACACCGATAAGCACGGCGGTCAGCAGCGCGACGCTAAGCGTGAACAAGAGAACATGGGAATCGAACCCGAGGTCGATATCGCTATCCCGAATGAACGGTGGCCGGAAGGACCATAAGACCGAGCGGCCGACGTATGCGATGGCTAATCCAGCCAGCGCCGAAAGGAAAGCCAGCACCATGCTTTCCGTAAGCAACTGCTGAATCACGCGCCCGCGGCTCGCTCCCATGGCAGCGCGCACGCCAATTTCCTTTTCCCGACTGGCCGCCTGGGCGAGCAGCAAGTTGGCGAGATTGACGCACGCGATCAGGAGCACGAGTCCCACGACGCCCATCATCAAACCGCCCGCAAGGGTAATTTGTTTACGTTGATTGACGCCGACGGCGGTCTCCGCAAGAGGCGTAAGAGCCACGCTGCGGCCGGCATTGTCTGTCGGAAACGCGCTGGCCAGCCCTGCCGCGACCGTCTTCAGAGAGGCTTCTGCGGATCCAATCGACACCCCATCTTTCAGCCGGCCGTATACGACGGTGGCCAGGAACCGCCGGGTGTTGAAGTTATCTTTGAAAAAGCCGGCAAGCACTTGCGGGTACATGCTCACCGGAATCCAGATTTCCTCCGCGTTCACAAACGTAAACGTGCCCTTAAATCCAGGGCGCGCGACACCGATGACGGTGTACGGCATGGCGTTCAGGGTGAGCGTCTGGCCGACGATGTTGGGATTGGCGCCGAATTTGTCGGTCCAGAGGCTATAGCTCAGCACGGCGACGTTGTTTCCGCCGGGCTTGGTGTCCTCGTCGGGCAAAAAGAAGCGTCCGGCCTCGGGACGAACGCCCAGGAGATCGAAATAGCTGGCACTGACCATTTGCGCCTGAAGCTGACGCGGTTCCGCGCCGCCGCTCCAGGTTAGCGGCAGGGGGCCGACGACACACGTAACCGCTGAAAATACCTGGCTCTGGCGTGCATAATCTTGAAAATTGCCATACGACATGCCGAGCTTCTGCGCGTTGGCCGCCGTCACGCGCGTCTTGGTGTCAACCGTGTCCATCTCCACCACGCGCGTAATGTCCTTTACCGGAAGAGGATTCAGCAGGATGGCATTTACCACCGTGAAGATGGTCGTGTTGGCGCCGATGCCCAGGGCAAGCGAGAGAATGGCCACAAAGCTGAAGGCCAAATTCTTGGTCAGCATGCGAAGGGCATAACGTACGTCCTGCCAAAGAGTTTGCATGATTTAGCCCTCCCGTGTTGGCCGGTGAAATGCGCGCCGACACCTGGCCCGCGTTGCCTAGTATGCCCTATCCTCTAGACGGCGAGCGGCCACTAATGTTTCAGGCGCAAGGCCCGGATCCCCGTTAGTGCGGCAAAGGAGTCGGTGTCGGCAGAAGACGTACGGATATCAGAAAGTCGCCGCGTTCCCGACCGACAAGTTCAAAATGCGCCGTATTTCGTGGACCGCCAGTACTCGACGTCTTTGCCGGGTTACCTCCCAGCACCTGAGCGATTTTGGGCGAAAGGTTTACGGCTTCCAACGGCACCTGCGCAGTGCTGCCGCGGACGTCGACCGTCAGCGTGCGGTGTTCGCCGGGCGCGAGCGGGGAGCCATCCGCGTTCAGGGTTAAATCCAGAAACGCTATCGAGAAGGCAGGAGCCAAACGGTTGGCGCACGCCACCTCGACTGTCGCAGGACCGGCTTGAAGGGCAGCAGGGGGTAGGACGATTAGCGTTGCTCTGGACGACGCCAGGATCAACGCTGGTCTCCCGCCGATGTGTATCGTATTTGCGTCAGCGTCGGCACAGAGGCCCTTGCCCGCAAGTTCGAACCGATCAGCTAGCGACGCGAACTGCGGAGCCTGCGAAACCTGGATGGAAGGCGAAGCTACCTCCGTGGGAGTGAGAATCGTCGTGTAAACACGAGCGGAGCGCGGGCCAATCGTGGCGTAGAGAACGCCGGCATTGGGCGGGGCGACAAACAGAGCTCGGCCGGTAGTGTTGGTGACGACGTGCTCGCCATCAGAAAAGTTTACGGTTACGCCCGGTGTGAGGCGGCCGTTCCCATCGAGTACCGCAAGAGTTGCGGGTTCCCCGGAAACGATGTGTCTCGGAAGCAATAGAATTCGCGCGCCCGAAGCTGCGGGGGCTTTTTGCGCCGAAAACTCAGCGGGTGCCGTAACCGCGACCGCGCACAACAACAAAAACGCAGACGCCCAACATCTCAAGAG
>Ga0247669_1000911_pt1 | contig 10113 bp, 10 predicted proteins | sample CNK10_metaG_FD_182734 | JGI IMG/M metagenome (GOLD analysis project Ga0247669, IMG submission 182734) | Soil microbial communities from Purdue University Martell Research Forest, Indiana, United States - CNK10 | ecosystem: Environmental > Terrestrial > Soil > Temperate forest > Bulk soil...
CCTTACCTTCCAGGCGGGAAAAAATCGGGGTAACAAAGGGACTATGCTCTTGAAAACAAAGGGTGTCAAGAAAAGTTGAAAAAATTTTAAGATTTCTCTTGACAAAAAATTAGAATGTGGTACACTTTTCCTCGTAGAAAAGTACGCCTCGGCGATGCCGGGGCGTTTTGCTTTTTAGGGCTGCATTTTGGCGTTCTCTCCGAACGCCAGGTCCTGGATAATTCTCGTCCTCCTTCTGAGCATGTCGACCGAGCACTGCAACGGATGCAGGCGCCGAAGTGTCCATGCATTAGAGAGTTCTGAATTTATTTCAGTGTAGTTGCGCGCAAGTGTGTCGCGCACGAAAAGGAGCCAAGATGCCGAGCTATCAGAATGTGACTCCACCGCTTTCGCTTTCCTCCGGTGACGTCGGCTTTAGCTTCAACAACGAGGCGTTTCCCGGCAGCGCCCAAGCAGGCACCCAGTTCGCCATTCCAAGCTTCACAGGACTGCCGGACGGCGGAACCGCGGTGCGCTGGCAGACGATCTTTGGGACGGCGCCGACGGCCGTCAGTATGGCTTTGCAAGGCGCCATGGCCGACGTCGACTCGGAATACCAGACCATCGACACCACAACGAACACCGCGGGCGAGGCGCGCACAGTGACCGCGGTGCAGGCGAAATTTTTGCGCATCAAGTTTACGTCCTCGACGGGTGGCAGCGGCCTTACGGCAAAATTGCTGGTCTAAGCTGGACGGATTTGCGATCGCGGACGATTCGCGAGCCGACAGTCAACAGCTGACAGCCAGCAGCACACTGCATACTTGCGTTCAGTTCCAATCCAGCGATGTCGAGTTCCAGTCCAACGATAACGAAACAGCGGTGAAGTCTGCATCGACCTTCGAGAAGCCGGCGGAGCGCGCGAAGCGCTCCGGATCGACGCCCGATCCCGGTTCGCTGGAAAAGGTTCGCCGGACGCGCGGCGCCCACCCAGCAAAACGGAGTGAAACTCCGACAATGAAAAGCAACGGCCATGACGCGGGCGCAGCAAAAGTGAACGGTCATGGCCTAGCTTCACCTTCCCGCACGGCGCAAGAAAGGGAAGCGCCGCTGGAAAAGGGCAGGGCTGCGTCTGACGATGCACGCGATTTTCCCACTGCGGCCGCCGCGTCCTCCGCCGCGGCCGGTAAGGAACGCGATGCGTGCGCTGAGGTGGCTCAGGCCCCGGAAGGTGAAAAGAATAGCCGGCCCAAGAAAAGGAAGAAAAAGGCCGGCACGGGAACGTCGCGCGTCCCAAGCGAAAAGAACAAGGCCAAGGGCGAGCCCAAGGACGAGCCTAAGGACAACCCTAACGGCAAGCCTACGCGCAAAGGTGAGGAAGATACGGTGGACATTCCCCCGGGATCGAAACCACTGCCGGAAGATGGCGCCGAATTTGTGGATGCCATGCACGAACACGTGGATATCTATCAGGCTTGTGGACGTCTCGTGAAATCGGGCGACCAGAAAATCGGTCAGCGCATGCTGGAACGCTTGTTGGAAATGAAATACGGCAAGGGAACCTCTCCGACTGCTGACGAATCGCCGGAGATTGTGATTGATATCGACAGCGCTGTGACCCGGCGCGCAGCGGAAGGAGCAAAAAAATGAGCGTGGTACCTGTTCCCCAGGAATCTTTCCTGGAGAAGCTTACGAACGCGATCCATCTCGACTATGTCCTGAAAGTGCTGGGCGTCGGCGGCTTCCTCTGGGCCTTCCTGGCCTCCTGGCACACGTTGGGCTTTGGCGTGAGGGCCGGCATGCTCAGTTCGGTGGCCGCTTGGATCGTGGGTAGCCGATTCTCGAAGATCTATCGCTAAGTGGACTTCAGCCAATATTATCGGCCCTTTCCTCGACAGCAGGAGTTTCACGACAGCCTCGCCAAGTACCGGCTCTTTGGCGGCGCGGCGGGCCCCGGCAAAACCAAGGCGCTGCTTTGGGAAGCGATCCTTCAGGCCAACGCGTGGGCTGGAGCAGACACGCTTTTGCTTCGCCGCACGTATCCTGAATTGGAATCGTCGCTGCTCGCGTACTTCCGGCGAGACGTGCCCCGCGGCCTGTACAAGAAGTACAACGAGTCCAAGCACGTTGTTACCTGGCGAAATGGCTCGACCACGCGCTTTGGCTACTGCCGCAACGAAAACGACGTCTACCAATACCAGGGTGCGGAATTTCTATTCATCGGGCTCGATGAGCTCACGCACTTTACGCTGAAGCAGTGGCAATTTCTCACTTCGCGGAACCGCTGTCCCGTGCGCGGAAGTTTCTGCGGCATGGCCGGCGCGACGAATCCCGGCAATATCGGCCACGCCTGGGTGAAAGCGTTGTGGGTCGATCACCAGCCGCCGGCGGGCTTCGAGCAAGCAGGATTTTACGATCCCCGCGACTATGAATTTATTCGCGCGCGGCTCGACGACAATCCGATATACGCGAACGATGCCGGCTACCGCCGCACTCTGGAAACTTTGCCCGAGCATCTGCGAAGCGCGTTCCTCGACGGCGACTGGAACGTTTTCGCCGGCCAGTATTTCGACATCTTCGATTACGGGCGGCATACCGCGCGGCCGGAAGAGATCCGGCTCGAAGCCTGGTGGCCGCGCTGGATTTCGATCGACTGGGGCTTCCAGCATCCCAGCGCGGTGTACTGGCATTGCGCGGTGCCGCCAGAAGCTCACAGTCGACAGCTCGCAGCGGACAGCAGGACAGCACAATTCGCTCCCTCTCCACGCGCTGTTAGCGGTGAGCTGTCCGCTGTAGGCTCGCGCATAGTCACCTACCGCGAATTCGTCCAAAACGGCCTCTCTCCGCGCATGCTTGCGCAGGGAATTGCCGAGCGCAGCGGTCGCGAAAATATCAGCGAAGTGTTTCTTTCGCCGGATGCATTCGCGCATCGCACGGCGGAAGCCTCGATCGCCGAGCAGCTCGGCGATGTGTTGACGGCCAACGGCTTGCCGCGGCCCGCGCCCGCCGACGATGACCGCATCGGCGGCTGGCAGTTCATGTATCAGCTGCTGGAATCGAACGCGTGGATCATCACGGAAAATTGCACCAAGCTGATCGAGTGCATGCCGACGCTCGTGCGCGACAACATTCGCCAGGAAGACATCCGCAAAATGGATGGCGATGATCCCGCGGATTCCGCGCGCTATGGATTGGTCTCCGGCGGAAGAATCGCCGGTGTTGCGACGGCCTTCGCGTCGTCCAGGGCGGGGCAACCCCCGCCCCTACATCCGCCGGGAAGCGGCGCGCATTTCGTCACCGGCATGCCGCTCGGCGAACAGATTGCGCGCCAGGTGAGCGCCACGGATCCAACTTCGCAGGCGATTCACTACCAGCGCCTCGAAGCCGAAGCGCGCAATCAATTCCGGCCCAAAAAGTTTCCGCGCCGGCATTGGTAATGCCTTCCTAGGGCGCGTCAGGATCGAAGCTGCGTCGGATCGCTACTGAGACTTCACGCATCCGTCGTTCTGACAATGCGCGTGGCAGCCTCTCGATGAGCTGTGACTTGGGTAGCGTGGTTATGAAATGTCCGCGCAAGCAGGAGTCTCCCGGCAAACCGGTCTCTCCGGGGGGCAGCACGAGAGTGCTGGGTGCTGCTGCAATTCGGGAGGCGAAGGGAAGCACGAGAACTGTAAAGGCGTTGTCACTCAGGTTGCGTTCGTTCAATGAGACGACTAACACCCAGTGTCGCTGACCGAGAGGAACCGTCAAGTAGGCTGTCCAGATCTCTCCGCGACGGGGAGCGGGCTGCTTGGTCGCCGGCTTACTCGCCATCGAAGTCCACTTGAGAGGAAGCGCCGCCGACGGCAAGTTCAAGCTTTTTTTCATCCTCGAGGGAATCGCCAGACAACGAGGCATAGTAAGCAGCGGTTGCGGATGCTAGGTTTCGCCGCGATTCATCTCGGCGCGCGACGGCGACGGCACGGTCAACCGCCTCCGCCAAATTCGCCGCCTTTCCGCGACGTACCAGCGAGCGCAGATAGGCCCCGGTCTCCGGAGCAACCGTGGTGGAGATTTTTTGGCGATTGCCGCGTGCGCTCATTCGCTTCCTCCGCTATGAGTATATCAGAATTCATCTGAATGTGATGGGATAGATTATCTCCTGAATTGGGTGACATGCGAGAGTTTCTAAGAAGGCTGTTGCGGGGCCGCTACATCGAACGGCTGGAGGCAGACGTTGCCCAGCTGCGGGCGGAGAATCGTGCGCTGATGAATTCGCTGCTGGGCACGGCGGGATTTCCGCCGGTCGAGTTTCCCGAAGCGCCGAAGCCGCAGGCGCTGCCGCGATTGAGGAAGCGCTCGTGGCACCAGATTCAAGCCTGGCGCGAAACAGGAGCGGCGCACGATGCGGCCGCTGATTTTGACGGCGGAAACGATGCGAGGACGAATGGACCTGTACCCCACAGCTGAGGTTTTTCCCGGGACGCCCGGAACAATCGCACCAGCCGATGGCAATTACGCGGCACGCGTGGCACCGGTCGTGGCGCCGGGCTTTCGCCCGGCACCCGCTTTAGACCATTCATCCATCGCGGACGACGCGGAGAAGGATGCCGACCTAAAAAGCGGCGCTACGCAGTTCGGCGATGCGCCTTTGGAGCTGGGCCCTAACAACGATCGGCTCGAAGATGTGAAGCCCGAGCTGGTGAACGCGCTCCGCGAACTGGTGCGCCAGTATCGACAGGAAGGCATCGTCGCGCGGCGCAACGAAATCCGGCGGATTCGCCAGGCGCGGCTCTTCTGGCAAGGACTTCAATACGCCTGGTGGAATCCCAACGACATGAACTGGCACTTGCCGTTCGAGCAGCGCTTCAAGGACGACCGCGAACTCGAAGAGATGCCGCGCTATCAGTTCGTCACGAATTTTTATCAGGGATTTGGATTGTCGTTCATCGCTGTGCTTTCGCAGGATGTGCCGAGCGTGCGCTTCTACCCGCAATCGTCGCAATCGCTCGAAGACATTAGCGCGGCGCGCGCCGCCAGCGACGTGGCCGAGCTGATCGAGCGCAACAACGAGGTGGAAAACCTTCTCACTTCGATCGGCTACTTCCTCTGGACCGACGGAAAACTTGGCGCGTATGTCCGCTTCGTCGCCGACGGCCAGCGCTTCGGTTTTCACGAAGAACAGTTGCTCGAGGCGATTGAGATTCCTCTAGGTGAAGACACGTATGTCTGCCCGAAATGCGGAAAGGAGACCGTAGCGCCAGGCTTCAGCTCAGCATTCCCGGAAGACGGCGCGGACCGAGCAGTTGGGGAACAAAATGCCGCCCTGAAGGGCGCCGCGACGCAAGCCTGTGCCGGATGCGGCGCCGAGCTTACCGTTGTCAATCTGCGCAGAGCCGAGCGCGTCACTGTTCCTCGCGTTGTTGGAACACGCCGAGTGCCGAACGGACAGGAAGTGATCTCCATCGCCGGCGGCCTGGAACTGAACACCCCCGTCTGGGCCAACGAAATGCACGAATACCCGTACCTGCAATGGCAGACGGAGGTACATCGCGCGAAGCTGAAAGCAGCATACCCGCACGCGGCGAGCAAGATCGAAGCCGCGTCATCGCAAGGCCCCGACGATGTGTACGCGCGGGTCTCGCGCTTGAGCGTCGAGCAAGGTTTGCCTTCGATTCATCCCGGCGACGCGCTGATGAATTTGATCACTTTCGATCGCACCTGGTTGCGCCCGTGGGCGTTCTATTCGATCGAGGACGAAGCCGTGCGTAACGAACTGCTCGCGCTGTTTCCCGATGGCTGCTACTGCGGATTTGCCGGCGATGTCTACTGCGAATCGCGCAACGAATCCATGGACGATCACTGGCGCGTGTTGCACGCTCTTCCCGGCGACGGGCAGAATCGCCCGAGCGTCGGCGATTCGCTCGTGCAAGTGCAAGAGCGCTACAACGTGCTCTCCAACATGCAGGCCGAAACTTACGAGTACGGAATCCCGCCGATTTACGCCGACCCGCAAGTGCTGGATTTCGACGCGCTCGCGAATCAAGTCGCCGAACCTGCCGCGCATTTCCCGGCGCGCGCACGTCCTGGACAGCCGCTTGCCGCGGGATTTTTTCAGCCGGCGCCCGCGCAAGTTCCGCCGGACATGATCCGCCACCAGCAGGATTTGATCGGGCCCGTGGCGCAATTCTTGACCGGGTTGTTTCCCGCGATCTTCGGCGGAAACATGGACGACGTGAAAACGGCGTCGGGCTATGCGCTGGCCCGCGATCAGGCTATGGGCCGTTTGGGATTAGTCTGGCGCCGCACCAAACAATTTTATGCCGACGTTCTGCTCCTCGCTGTCGATTGCTTCCGCAAAAACCGGCCGGAAGACGCCGAGATCCCCCTGCTCGGACCGGACGGCGTGCTTGACGCCCGCGTGATTCGCGCTGCGGATTTGAAGGGCAACATCTGCGTCCATCCCGAAGCGGACGAAACATTTCCGCGCCTGAAGTCGCAACAACGCGCCGTGTTGCAGCAATTATTCAGCGTGAACGATCCGCTCATTCAGGAAGCGCTGGCCGAACCGGCGAACATCGGCTACATCAAGAACGTGCTTGGACTCAGCGAGCTGGTCGTGCCCGGCGAGGATTCGCGCAATAAACAGCTCCGCGAGATTCAGCAATTGCTCGCCAGCGCCCCGATTGTGATCTCGACACACCTGTCCGGTGCAGCACACGTAGCGCCGGGCTTTAGCCCGGCATCCGCAGGCGCCAGTGAAGCCAATGAATCGGCTGCCCCGGAATCGTCAAACGCCGCGCCCCAAGATGGCGTCCTAAAGGGCGGCGCTAGGCAACCCGCGTCCGCCAACTCGCAGGAGCCATCAATTTTGGTGCTGCCGTCCGTCCCCGTTGATCAGCTTCTCGATGACCACGCCGTGGAATTCGAGGAATGCAAGCGCTGGGCCAACTCCGAAGCCGGCCAATCCGCGAAGATGACCAATCCCGCCGGCTTTGCCAACGTCCGCGCGCATACCGAGGCGCACCTCCGAGCCATGAGCATCGGAACATCCGCCCTGAGCCATGTCGGCCCAACCCAGACGGGACATTTCTCCCCGGTCCACCGTCCGGCAAGGTCAAACGAATTGCAAACGTCGAGCCATGCCGCAGTCCGGCTGGCTCCGAAGGAATCCTCTCCGCACGGAGAAGCGGACCGGGACAGTCCGGGCGATCATTGGATCACCATCGACGGTAACCATGTCTTGATCCATGAAGCCGAAGGAAAGCACAACGAGCAAACCCCACAAAGCCTCGCCGCGCAGATACCTTGCGCTATCAAGGTTGCTATCGCAACAGCCCTAAACGACAGCAACGCACCGACCGCGGACGACAAGAAAGGAGGATTTCACGAAGAATATGGAGTCGCAGGACTAGACGCGTCTGGAAAATGGGTGATCTCGCGCGATGAACCTGGTCCATATGCTAACCCCGACGTCACCGACCATGTATCTCCCTCTGGTAAGCCCGCGGATAAAAGCGTCGCGTACTCAATAGTTAGCCCCCGCGTCTTTTTCCATGTGCATCCTGCCGGTGTTACCGCCGCAGGCAAGCGCTGGGTACAGCCTCCGTCGAGTGCGGACAAGACTGCAGCAATTCCTGGTCAGATCAACATTGTTCTAGCGGCGGGCGAAAAGAAGGTGTATTTCTATGACAGTTCGGGAGTCATCGGTAAGTCCATCAAGCTGAAGGATTTTTTGTGCTCATGAAATGAGAACCATTTTCCGAGTCACGGCACTAGGAACAGGGTTGATGCTGTTCTTCTCTTTGGCGGCGCAACAAACACAACGGTCATTGCCCAAGGTTGTGAGCGCGTCGGTGCCGTTCTATCCCATCCTTGCACCCGGAGCCCGTATTCAGGGAGTCGTAACGCTCCGGGTGTCGACAGACGGGAAAAGTGTGTCGGCCATCGACGCAGAAAGCGGGCCGCCCATGTTGGTGCAGGCGGCAAAGGAAAATGTCAGAACCTGGCGCTTTGAGCCGCATGCGCCAGCCACTTTCGGCGTTAAGTTTAGGTATCGGCTGTTGGATTACAAGTGCGATTCGGACTGTCGATGTAAGAGCCAGCCAGAGCCGTCAGTACTTCTCCATCTGCCGAGCCACGTCGAAGTCACCTCGGTGATTCCGATGATTTGCGATCCTGCAGAGCAGACACCCCGTAAGAAGTGACGCCTAGTATTAGCGCACGAGCCTCGATAAATCGGGGCTTTTTCTTTTGGAGCCAGAATGAATCCGCAAACTGCATCGGCGTCAGGAGCGAACGGACATAGCTCGGCGCAAGACATTTTCGTGCTCACCGACGAGCAGATCCTCGAGATCGAGCCTGAGACGCAAAGCGTGATCGTACGCGAGGATGTTCCGCGGGGTGATCGCCCTGCGGCTGTTCCGAGCGACGCCGATGCGCCCGATGACAGTGTTTTACGAAGCGCTAACGGGATTGATTCACAGGGCCCGGCTTCGGCAGCGCAACACTCACAATGCACACAGGCAGGAGCGCCTGTGCTACTTGAGCCGCCGGAGTGGCTAGCCGAGACGATGAATGATCCACAGCGAGGGACGGAAGCACGAGCCCTTTGGGAAGGCGCACAGCGAGCCCAGAAAGAAGCGGCCTCGTATCGCGAAGTGTTTGCCAAGCCGGAAGAAGCGCGAACGGCTGCCGAACGCGCTCGCACGCTCGACGAGATAGACCGCGCCTATTTCGCCGGAAACGCAACGCAACGCGCGCAGCTTGCAGCCATGATGATGCGCGAAGATCCTGCGGCGTTTCGCGAAATGGTGTTCGAGGGATTGCGTGCTCTTGAAGCCGCACAGCAACCGGGAAATGGTGGAAGCGCTGCCTCGGCCGCAGGGGCGAACCCGGGGTCGCCTGCGGCGCATGGCAACGCGGCGCAACCGGCAGCGCACGCAAACCACGGCGGACAGCAGAGTGACGATTCGGTGCGGCAGGCTCACCTGGCTGCCTATGCGGCTTTTGAAAAAGCAGCCAATGAGGACTTGGAACGCAGCGTGGGCGATGCGATCGCGCGTACGCTCGACCAGGCAATTCCTGCCACGGGAAAGCCCGACGGCGCAGCTCTGAAGGGGCGAATGGCCGCAGCGATTCGCATGGACATCGAGAAAGCTCTGCAAGGCGACCGGCAACTCGGCGAGCAAATTACGCAGATTTTGTCAGCGAAGCGCTTCGACCCAGAAACACGCGCGCAGGTAGTTCGGCTGATCGGGGAGCGCGCGCAACAGTTGGTTCCCGGCACGACCAAACGCGCGTTGAATGATTGGACGCAAACAACTCTGGCCGCGCATCGCAGTAGAAATGCTCAAGTCGATGCACCCTCCGCGAGAAGGGAAGTGGCGTCCGCCTCATCAGGCGCCCGGGTATCCCAAGAGCAAAGCCCTCAACGCAAAGATGCCGGCCGCTCGGCCAGGATTGATGGCAGGGAACCCGCAAAAGGCCGCCTCAACTACGGCAAACTGAGCGATGAACAGATTCTCGATTTGTAGCAAGCCAAATGGACTTCAGCGTAGCGGCCCGAACAGCACCAGCAGCACCCCAAGAGCCGCTAGCGTGATCAGCATGAGCGACAGAATGCCGCCGATCCCGTAGAGATAAGGCGTGATCGATTTCGACCGCCTCAACAGCATGAACCGGCCGGAACAGAACCGGAGCAAGTAAATGCCGGCCCCGATCAACAACAGAAATGCCAGGACGCCAGAGATTTTCATTTTGATGTTTGATTCGGCTGAATTCTCTAGCTTCCATTGAAGCGAACCGCGCTTCAACGCGCAATCGGGAGTTGCAGCAAGCCATTCAATAAGTACACCCAATCGATTTTCGGCGCCTTCTCAAGAGACGCCCGCGCGATTCTCTGCCGCGAAGCTGCGGCTACCGGGAACGCCGCAATTCTGTTGGCCGCATCGCGGCCACCTGAAAATTAAGGAGAACAACAGATGCCAGCACAAGCAAACGCGAACGTCGTCGCGTTGCAACTCGAGAAGGTGCGCGACAAAGTGCCCCTGCTCTACGAACGAGACGACATTTTACTCACCATGATCCAGCAGCGCGGGGACGTGGAGAAAGTTTCCAGCCGCAACATGCGCCTGCCCTTGCAGGTGAATCCCG